>WNGG01005850.1_pt1 | contig 19191 bp, 18 predicted proteins | sample 5400661 | NCBI WGS metagenome assembly WNGG01 (sample SAMN13153372, study PRJNA577476) | soil metagenome | isolation source: 100 cm soil or saprolite under Garry oak tree replicate 1 | place: USA:California | collected 2016-06-15
CCAAAAAAGCTTGGCCAAGGTGGCCGCACCGCCCAAGGGGAGCATCGCGCCACCATCCCCCTCGATAGATGAACGCAGGGACGCCGCGATTACGGACCGTTCCCGATCTCCGTCCGCGGCCGCCAATTCGGAGGACTATCGACAAAGGACGAAGAGTAATCGTTAAAGAAGGGGACAGCGAATCCCGGTCCGAGGGGGAGTAGTCGCATGGTCGTCTCAACAGACATCGTGGGCTTGGGTCTCATCGGGTTTTCAGTGCACTGTCTAATGGTTGTGTTCAACACAATCGGAATCGACAAGAAAGATACTGACAAGCTCGGCGGCGGATGGGGGCTCGCTCATCTCTCCCTTGGCGCGATGATGGTTCTTGTCGGGGTCGCGACCTTCATGAATGATCCCGTGGCTGTCCCGAATCTCCCGGCCATCTCAGGATTCTTTGGGATTGCATTGGTCTTCTACGGTTTCTTCTGGATCTTCCTTGGAGCAAGCCTGGTGCGCGGGGCCGATCTACGGCCCATCGGCCATGTCTCCATCGGCTTCGCTATCGTTGACCTATGGTTCCTCAATTCATCCTTGAAGTTCACCGCCCTTACCGGCGGAAAATACGTGAGCCTGACGATCCTCCTGGTGGTCCTGACAGTCGTGTTCTTCGTGCTCTACGCCGGAGTCCACGGAAAAGCAGTGGCATTCAAGGTGAACGCGGTCCTGCTGATCATCCTGGCCTTGCTGGGGTTCTACCTTGCTTTCAGCCTGATATATCCGGGCGGGTACGTTCCGTTCTAGGAATCGAGGCCACTCAGAACCGTTCCGCCATCTCGATGGCCTAGCTGCCTTCACCGGAGGTCCGCGATCCGAATGCCTATGGCTCTTCCCGATTGAGCCGGGACTCAAGCAGCGCCCGGCATAGTTCAGCGTTCAGGCTGAAGTTCGCTTTCGCCAATCGACCGGCAATCAGTGTCGAAACGAATTCGTCCTCCGGGGGAGGATTCCCGTCGAGATCCCAGACGATGAGGCAAGTCGGCGTCCGACCGAGCCCATCGAGGAAACTCAAGTAGCGGACGACACGCCTCACGTCCGCGGCGTCGGTGATCGGAACAATTCGGCCTCGGGAGTTCACGACAAGCGTATCGCCGTCGGCGGTCACGTCCTGACGATACAACTCCGGGATCTCTTCGGCAGGGAGTCCGGATCTCACTAAAGCGGCGGCCATCGAATACAAACGACTTCGGAGCGCTCGCGTCCGGATCATCCGGTTCAGTTCGACCAGGTCGCCGCGGGCCTCGGAGTCATAACACTCCGAGAACGACTTCCCTGCGTTGATGGCCCCATTGATTCGGTCCGAGTCGTGATGGCCTCCCAGCGTCAGGCGCATCTCTTTGACTCCCGGGAGCTTGGACACGACGTCACGGGCCTCTTCCAACATCATGTACACGAAATTAGGGGAGCACCAGAACGTCGAGGTGACGAGATCCACGGAGACCCGGCCGTCCTCCGAAACGGAGAGGTTCTTGACGAACCCCAACTCGGTAATCGGTTCGTCGAGTTCCGGGTCTGTGACCGTCGACAGCGCCCGAAGAACGCTTTCTTTGAGGTCGGCTTGGGCATCCTGGGCCATCATACACCTAGAGCGACTGGGGCCCCTACCGCGCGAGGGGCTTTCCCTTCTTCGCCGCTTCGCCCACCCGGATCGTTCCTGGCTGAAGGTGGAGCTTTTTAGTGAGCTCATCGTTCTTCTGCGCCTTCTTCTGCTGCTCGATGTCGATGCCCCACACCTTGGCCGCGTTCTCCCCGAGAATCTTCTTCTTGATCTCCATCGTCAGGTCGACGCCGTACTCCTTCTTCAGGTCCTCGGGAAGTTCGAAATTCAGGAAGTCTTCGATGACCCATTTCGGGTGCCAGAGCGCGTAGTCCGCGCTGAAGAGGATCCGGTCCGGGCCGAGCCAGTACAGGAGGTTCGCCATCATCTCGGCGAAGTACCTCGGCCGGGAGTGGACGAACGCCATCGCCACGGCCATGCCGGCATAGATGTTCTTGTCCTGGGTGGCGACCCAGCAGAAGTCGTCCAGTCGAGGGAGTCCGATGTGCGTCACGACGAACTTCATGTCGGGGAACGAGGTCGCCGCCGTGTCCACGTCGCCGATGTCGAAGGCGTCCTTGTCGAGCGGCCAAACGGTGGGGCCCTTGTGTGCCACCTGAACGTTGATCCCGAGCTCCCGGTTTTTCTCCAGGAAGTCGAACGCTTCTTTGGAATCGAGCCGCCAACCCCGCGACATTCCGCCGTTCTCCTCCTTCCACTCGGCTGTGTACAGCTTCGTGTTCCTCATTTGGAACGGCCGGATGCGGAACTTTCGCACCTGCTCTTCCAGCAAGGCCTTCCCGGCCTCGCCGTCCCGGGGGTCCCAGCGGCTGCCCATGACGAGCCGGTCGGGCCACTTCTTCACGTATCCGCCGATGGCGTCGACGTTGCTGAATCCCTTGTGATAGAAGTACATCAACGTCTGCGGTTCGAAAATCGCCATGTCGACGTGGCCGTCCCCGAAGACATCCTGGAGGGCTTTCTCCTCGCCGTAGTAGGCATACGTGTCCCAGTCCCACACATATTCCTTCGGGCTGAGCGCCTTCGTGTAGTCGTAGAAGCAATTGATCCATCCCTTGGCGAGGTCGGGCCGCAGCCAGTTCTCCTTCGCGGCGTTCCAAATATGGAAGTGGTAGTCGACGACGAAGATGTCCTGTTTCTTTCCGTCCGGCGTCTCGGCAATGATCAACGAAAGCCCTCCTTGTCCCGGCCGGATTAACGGATTCACGCGCCTTAAAACTATTCTTGCCCCGGTCGGCCAGCAGAAGGATTCGGTCCTGACCTCCAATGGCTCCGTGGTTGCTGCATCCACCCTGCCGCATGTCACCCGGTTTATCGCAGAAGAGTTATGCTGCTACTCGGATTTCGCTCTCATCCTAGAATCGGTGGGCGGGGGGTTCGATGGACATGCGGAGTCAGGAAGACAAGGGCGTCCCGGAAGCCGGGGAATCGGACGAGGCCGCTCAAGAGACGGGAGCGGGCAGATGGGCCGGTTGGCCACTTGACCGAGTCCTCGTGATCGCGGGGTTCGTCGCGACGGTCTTGGCGGGCGTCATTCTGGGCAGCGGCGACGCTTCCCTGGTAGGCCCCATCCTGATTCTGCTGCTCCCGGGAATCGTCTTCACAGGCCTACTCTTGTGGAGACCGCGACCGGTGTTCTATCTGTTAGCAGGGATCGCGAACTCGGTGCTCGCAATCACGACCATCCCATTCGGCCTCTTTGGCGCCCTTGCGAACCCGCTGCTCGGGCCCGTCTACAGCGCGGTTGTCCTCACCACTTTGTCCCTCGTCCTCGCTCTGCCCGCGGGCCTCTTGGGATTCCGGCGAGGTCGAGCCGGTCTTCGCGAGCCGAACCTCGCCGAAGGGATCCGCAGCCTTCAGGGCTTCGCGGTCATCGCCATCGTCTCATTGAGCGTCGGGGCGATTGCGGCCGGATCTCTCGCCTACCAGAACGTGACCGCAAGGGCACCGAGCGTCGGTCCGGTGTACGATATCCCAGTCGCCGCGAACGTCTCCATGCTGGCTTCGAATTCTCGATTCTCTCCGACCGCGATCAACGTGACCGCATCCGTTGTGACGAAGATCACGATTTTGAACGAGGATGATGCGCCTCACACCTTCACGTACACCAACAACGGAACCCGGTACAGCCATGACTTGATGGGAAGCAGAACGACACAGTTTTTCGTCCTATTCTCCCGACCCGGGATCGTTCCATTCAGCTCCGTTCTGGCGGCGGACGTGGGCATGAACGGAACCATGACCATCGTCTCCCCGTGACGCACCGTGTCCCTCGATACACGCATCGACAATCGCGGATTCCCCTAGGAAATCGGGACGCGCACCTTCGCGACGCCTACGCCATAGAAGGGTCTTCACAGGCGGACTAGCCGCAACCAGCGGTTAGGGTCTTCGCGCAAGAGTCCGGAAGTTCGGGCGGATGTTACTAGCTGAGTCGCATCAAGGAACGATCTTGACTTGGGAGCCCAAACCCTGCGGCGGGAAGCCGCGTTTCCATCGGACACGGACCGCTCCTTTCGAACCGTGCCTCGCGACAACTCGGCCGAGGATCCGGACGCCGTCCTTGCGAAGCCACACGACTCGGGCGCCGATCACCTTCCCCGCATCCACTTTGCCGGCAATCTGAACGATCGTCTGGTAACTGTCCTGTTTGAATTTGCTCTGGCGGAAGGCAGTCACCGTGCCGGACAACTCGGATTTCGGCATCTCCGCACCGCCACCCCCTAGTGCCTGATAAGGGCTTCGGACGAGCCTAGTGAAGGAGCCCGGCCGCTTTCAGCTCGGCCGTAATCTTCTCGACGGCCTTCTCGACATCCGAGGGCGTCCGTGCGCCTGTGCACACGAGCTTGCCGCTTCCGAAGAGGAGGACGACGACCTTCGGCTCATCGATCCGGTACACGAGGCCGGGGAACTGCTCCGGCTCGTACTCGACCTTGCCTCCGCCGAGGGAAATCGCGATCGCGTTCAGGTCGATCTGCGCCGCGAGATCCGACGTCGCGACGATGTTCTGGACCACGATCTCGGGGTTCTTGTTCACCGGGATGCCCGCCGCTCCGATCTGCTTCGCCACGAGGTCGATCGCGGTCTTCACGTGCTCGAGGCTCTTGGCACCCGTGCACACGACCTTTCCGCTTCGGAAGAGCAGGATCGCGGTCTTCGGCTCCTTCAGGCGATAGATCAGCCCTGGGAACTGTTCCGGCTCGTACTCCGCCCCGCCGAGGACGAGGGCGATCGCTTGCAGGTCGAGCTCCTTCCCGAGGGAAGTCGACGCGACGACGTTCTCAATCTTGTAGTTCGCCGAAGGAACACCACCGAGGGCCGGAGGCGTGGCTCACGACGCCGGCTTCGACCCGACGCAGATAGTCCGTTATATAGTTAGGGCAGTCCGAGGGCCTTTTCCGGGCTGCGGACCAATCTGCGGGGACGCTCCCCGCGGTTTCGCATCGCGCCGGCGGGGCTGGACTCCCCGATGGTTTCGGAGGGTGCAATCATCCTTGATACCGGCGGCGAATCCACAGAGCGATCCACAGAGCGAACCGTAAGCTCTAAGGTACGCGACACGAATCCCTTCCTGAGCCGATGGAAGGGGGAGGGCTCGAGCACATGGTTATTAGCGTCGCAGCTTGCGCGATCGCCGTCCTCGTGGGCCTTTCGGCCTTCGCCGTCTCAGGTCGCTCCGAACACGCCTCTCCCATGTTCGTCCTGGCGGCACCGCCGCCCCCGGGCACCTACTTCGACTTCGTCGTCAGCATCCTCATGGAGAATCACGGGATCTGTGACATCCTGACGTATTGCGGCGGCAGCGCACCGTTCGAGACGCAACTCGCGAACGCGTCGGGCCTTGCCACGAATTACAGCCCGGGCCCATGCGGCAAGAGCCTTCTCGACTACCTGTGCCTCACGGGGGCCTCGACGTTCGGCTGCACGGAAAACCCGAATCCGAACTCGGACGCCTGCACCCGGCTCGCATGGCGGTCCCCCAACATCGTGGACCGCCTCGTCGACGCCGGGCTGACGTGGAAGGCGTACATGGAGAACATGACCTCGGATTGCGGGAGCCCCGCGGGGACGGGCTATGTCCTCCGACACAATCCGTTCGCATACTACAGCGACATCGCCACGAATGCGACGCGGTGCGCCCGCGTGGTCCCGGCGGGGATCGACGACAGCGCCCTCCTGGACGACCTCGGCTCCGCGTCGAGCGCCTCGAACTACATGTGGCTCACGCCTAACGTATGCAACGACATGGACGTCTGCCCCGTCGCCACCGGCGACGCATATCTGTCCACCCTGGTCCCGAAAATCCTAGGGAGCACGGTCTTCACGACGGAACGGGCCGCGCTCTTCATCACCTTCGACGAGGCCGCCAGCGGCCGAGGGACTCCCGCCATCTACACGGTCTGGTCCGGGCCCGCCGCCAAAGTCGGTTACACCTCCTCCGTGTCCTACAACCATTTCTCGCCCCTCTCGACCGTCGAGGCGAACTGGAACCTGCCACCCTTGAACGCGAACGATTCGGGCGCGCGGAACATGTCGGAGTTCTTCGTCGGATCACCGCCGGATTTCTCCCTTTCCGCCTTCCCTTGGACTCTCTCCTTCATGGCCGGAGGAAGCGCGATTTCCAACGTCAGCCTGCAATCGCAAAACGGTTTCCAAGGAGCCGTGACCCTGGGAGCGACCTCGAGCCCGGCGGGCGTGACGGCCGTCTGCTCGCCTTCCGTGATCAGCGACGGCGAGACCTCCGCGTGCGCGATTACCTCCTCAGCCGCGGGCTCTTTCGACGTTACCGTCTCCGGGACCGCGGGGACGCGCGTCAACCATGTGACGATCCATGTCCAAGTGATTGAACTCCTGTCCGCCCGGTTCACCCTACCATCGAGATCGTTTGTGGCTCAACCTGTCGAATTCCTTGGATCGGCCTCGGGAGGACAGAGCCCGTACGACTATGCCTGGCAACTCGGGGATCAATCGACCATGACCGGAGACCGCGTGAGCCATGCCTATTCCTCCGAAGGCGTGTACCGAGTCAACCTGACGATCCACGATGGGAGCGGCCAGGTTGCCACCGCGAGCAAGGACCTCACAGTGGCCCGGTCGACTCCCGGCGTTCTCACGGGAGCCGCCACGGGAGTCGAGGACGTCCGCGCGACCCTGCATGGGGACCTTCGCAACCTCGGAGAGGCGACGACCGTCATCGTTGGATTCCGCTATGGGTTGGATCCGACCCTGTCCGGAGCGACGAACTGGACGACGGGGCCGGCGAATGCGGCCGGCGTCTATGCCAGCCTCGTCACCGACTTGACCCCGAACACGACCTACTACTTCGATGCCTGGGCGACCGGCCAGGGCTTCGCGACGGGCGGGATCATGAGCTTCGCCACAATGGCCTTGGCCCTGCCTTCCGGCACTCCCGGCGCGACCGCCCGCGTGGAAGGCACGTTGGGGACGAACGGTTGGTACGTCTCCGATGTGACCGTGACCCTGACCGCGTCGGATTCTGTGCCTTTCGTCGCATGGATCCATTACGTCGTGGACGAAGGCGGCTGGCTGAACTACTCCGCGCCGCTCACCCTGCACGACGGGAAACACAGCCTGGCGTACTACGCCTTCGACGCCTCCAGCAGTCCTCCGGAACGAAATCAGTATCTGAACGTGAGCGTGGATACGACCCCACCGGTGGTCAGCCTCGAGGACCCCTCGCCTGTGGTCACGTCCTCCTTCCCGGTGCACTGGACCGGATCCGATGCGGGATCCGGCATCGCGGGGTATGAGATCCAGGTCGACGACGGGGCTTTCCAGACCGTGGGCATCGCCACGAACGTGACTCTCGCCCTCGCGGATGGCGTCCATACCTTCACCGTTCGGGCGACCGATCTCGCCGGCAACAGGGAGACGCAGACGCGGTCCGTCTCCGTCGACACGAACCCGTTCAGCCCCTTCGGACCCTTTGCGGGACTCCCGTTATTCCTCCTTCTCCTCGCCTTGGCCATCGCGGTCACCGTCCTTTTGCTCCGACGCCGACGCAAGGGGAAACGAACGCCGACCGAACCTTAGTTCCTGCCGTCCGGACCGATTCCAAACGAATCCGTACGTTCGGTTTCGTCCCGACCCACCGTGGAACCACTAGCTTCTTCAACGAACGGTCCACTCGGGGAACGAGACAATGAAACCGCGCAATGCAGGGTCCAAATGGCCGGGTCCGGAGTACCGCATCCGTGTCTCGTTCCGAGCTCCAATCGACTTCGTGTTCGCGTGGTGCACCGACTACACGCCGGAGGACGCGGCCTTAGAGAAAGAGGCGTACCAGCGGAAGATCATCGAACGGACCCCGCGGGCCGTCGTTTTCGAAGATCTCGAGGAGTCCAAGGACGGTTGGGATTGGTCGAGGGCGGTCGTCTCCCTGCGCCCGCCGAACCGCTGGCACATGGACGGCATGGGGAACAATCGCGACGTGGTGGCCGACTATGTCCTGTCCAGTCTCCCCGACGGCCGAACCCGGCTCGACCTCCGATGGAAACGGAGGCCGCACGGGCCGGATGCGAAGCTCACGAAGGCGGAACGCGAGGCCTCCTCGAAGCGGGCATGGAAGAGATTTGCCTCGGCCCTGGAGGCAGACTACATGCGATCTCGTCGCGGGCAGGAAAAGCAAAGGACGTAGGACGGCCACTCGATCCGGTCTCAGTCCGTCGGCACCGCGATATCTTCCTTGATGCGCTCCATCACCATCCGCGTGTCGGAGCGCTCGATGTCCTTCATCGAGATCAATTTGTAGACGATGCGGTTCAGGTCCAAGCGGTTCTTCGCGCGTAACAGGACGACGTAGTCCATGTCGCCCATGAGGAAGTACACGGCCCAGACGCCCGGGATCCGGGACAAGGCTTTGCCCAGCCGCTCGTACGTCCGCGGGTCGTATTTCGAACGGATGAAGCTCACCGCGAGGATGTCGTATCCGAGTTTCACCGGGTCGACGATCGCCCGGTAGCCTTTGATCACGCCCTCCTCCTCGAGCCGCTTGATCCGGTAATGGACCGAGGAAGAGGCAAGCCCCGTCATCCGGGCGAGGTCGCCCAAACTGATCTTATCGTCCTTCTGGAGCTTGGCCAGGATGATGCGGTCCGGCGGTTCGACGTGCTTCAACGACGCGGCCCTCTTCGGCTTTTGCCCGGACGCAGGGAGGGCCATCTCACCTCGCCCCCGCACATCGTTCGGACCACGGGAATACGACCCTGGGGCCGGTCCATCGAGGATCCCGCGCCATCGTCGAGTCCGTGCTATTGAGACAAGGCAGTCTGACGACCTTCCGCCCCGCCATTCTCCCTCACGGAGGCTTCAACATCCCGATTCATTAAAAACCATTCGGCTCCATGCATGGGCCGTCGCCCGTTCGAGCATTCCCGCGCTGTCCCGACGGGCGGTCGAAAGCCTACCCGAGCGCCTTCGATAGGAGCGGCAAGCTGACGTCATATCGATAGTCGATGTCAGAGTGCGTGTCGTCAAACTCCTGGAACACATGCTTGACGTGCCGATCCCCGAGCTTCTTATGGAGGACGCGAGCGCCCCAGATCAGGTTGTACTGGTCCTTCGTCCCGCAATCGATGTAGACGAGCCGCAGGCGTTGAAGTCGGGACGCGTACCGGTCGACCATGTTCACGGGATCCCACCGCCGCCAGCGGGCCCACACCTCGGGACGCCATTCGCCGGTCTCCAGGTCGAAGGGAAAATCAATTCCAAGCTCCTTGCTCCTCGGGTTCGGCGAATAGTGCGCGGCCATGCCGATCGTGTTCAACACAGGCTCCATTTCGCGCAAGCGGCGATTCGGCTGTCGCCAGAACCAGCGGAGCCAGTTCGCAGGGCCACCGTGCTCCCGAAACGCCGCGAGCGCCTTCGGGAAGTCCGTCATGTAGCAGTATTCGAAGAGGGCGTCTCCCGAGTGGTCTGCGAGGGCCGACCAGGTGTCCGAGTGGAGCATCCCCTGGACGATCGAGCCGTAGCCTCCGGAGGACTTGCCCCAAATCCCTCGCCGGGAGACAAGGTGCTTCGATTCGACGAGAGGCACGATCTCCTTGCGGAGGTAGTCATCGTACCGACCAGTCGCGGTCGAATTGATGTACTGGTTGCCGCCCACGCGAGTGAAGCAGTCGACCATCGGGACGATCATGGGCCTCATCTTCCCCGTCCGGATGAGGCGATCCAACTTCGTCTTCAGGTCCTCTCCGAGCGGGTCGACACCGAAGAGCGATTTCCCGGTTCCCGTGTATCCAACGATCCCATACGCCGCGGGATACCGTTTCCGTGGATCGTACTCCGGGGGGAGGTAGATGGCCAAGTCCCGCCGCGTCGGATCTTTGAGCGGATTCCCCTTCAGCACCTCGGAATCGAACCTCTCGATGACGACCTCTCCACCGCCCATTCGAATCCGGCCGGGACAGTGACGACGGGACATTAAGACTGCGTTGACCGCGGCCCCCACGGTCAAGGAGCGAGACGGGGAAAGAGCGGCGGAGGCGGGCGACGCGTCTCGTTCAGATGTGGAAGACCAAGGCGATGATGCGCGAGATCAGGATGGCGGTCACGGAGACGGCGATCACCGAGAGCCGTCCCAGGATTCCGACGTCGTAGGGCCAGAGGGCCATGGCCGCGACCTTTCGATCCATCAGGTCCACCCGAAGGACGTGTCCGACATCCTCCGAACTGCGATTCGGCGATTCCTGGAAGAGCATCCGCAACTGCGGATTCAGTGCGGCCCTCGCGGTCCTCTGCTCGGCCATCATGCGACGATGCAACTTCGTGAGCGGCACGAAGAACAGGAGGACGCCGAGGAAAATCAGGGCGAAGAGGAATCCTCCGACTCCGACGAGATCTCCGAACGTCGGTGTGGAGGGCGATGTCAATACGGCGAGGAGGAAGAGGGCGATGAAACCGAAGTAGACGGTCGCCAAGGAGAGCGCCAGCGAACCGACCGGCTTCAATCCGAGAAACGGGTCCTCGTAGTACGGCCGGAGCTCCAACGGGATCCCGCTGAAGCGCCGCATCCCCGTCGAGATGCTCCAGTAAGTCCAGACGACGGAGGAAAGGGCGAGCGTGACCACCGCAAGGCTGACGATGTCGACGATCGTCGCCAGGAACTCCAGGAGCGAGAAGGGCCCGCCGGGGTTGAACCGAAAGGTCGAAGAACCGCCGAAAGCCACGGCCACGTTGAACGCCGCTAGGAGGGCCGCCAGGAACACGATCCAAGTGGCGACCTGGGGGCGGACCGATGCGACGCCTCCGAAGGTCGTGCGGAATCCCTCCTCCTTCGCGGGCATGAGGGCGGGGAGGGACCGCCCCGCTTCCAGAAGCTTGGTCCGCATGTAGCGGGGCGCGTAGAACGAGTACGCAAAGAGGGCGCTCGTGGCGAGGTTCTGCAGTGAAAAGGCGGCCACGACGGTGGGCTGAAGATCTCCCGTCTCCACGTATTTCGAGAGGACCGTATTGAGGATCCCGAACAGCCCGAAACCGACGAGGATGCAGCCGAGGCCGTACGGTAGGCGGAAGGCGATGATGAATCGTTCCGCCAACGTCAGCGACTCGGGACCGTCGGTGGTGGGCGCAGCCGGCGACCTTGTGGCCCGCGCGGGTCGCGGATTCTCCGCCAAACTCCCCCTCAGAAAGGGGCCAAGTGCCTTTGTCGAATCAAGGTATCGGAAGGGATTGCTGGGACCTGAGGTCCTCATCCGAACAGCGTGCCGATCTCGGATTCGTTGTTTTCGAATTCGAAAATCGTCTCGTCTCGATTAAATAGCCGTGTGAGAACCGGGAATGCCTCGGGAGTGCCTGGAAATGAATCGTTTGGCCCTAGCTCGTGTTCGTTCGGTCCGTCGAACGTTTCTCTTCGTCGCGGTGGTGGCGCTCCTCGCATCCGCTCTCATCGGGGTTTCCAAGCCCGTGGCTGGGGCCACTCTCACGACACCACACTTCGGACCGAACATGATGATCACGCAAACGCCGGCGTACACGGCCGGGAACCCTTCCATCGCCGTCGGTTCGGACGGGGTCGCGTACCTCGCCTTCGCCGGTTGGGCCGGCCCTACGACAGGGACGGATGTCTTCTTCACGAAATCGGCGAACGGCCGGACCTGGACTCCTCCGGTTCGGGTGAACAATGACGCGACGGCCTTCGCCCAAACGAATCCGTCTCTCGCCCTGGACAGCGGGAACAACATCTCGATCGCTTGGGTCGACGGTCGAAGTGGGAACCAGGACATCTGGTTCTCCCGGTCGACGAACGGAGGACAGAGCTTCTCGCCCAATGTCCTCGTGAATCTCGTTACCGCGAACGCCCAGACAGAGGTTCGTATCGCGGTCGACCCGGTCGATCCGATGCTGATCCACGCGGTCTGGACCGGCACCCGGGTTGCCGGGAACCCAGATATATACTACGCCAACTCCTCGGACGGCGGCCTGAGTTTTAACCCCAGCTCTCGAGTGAATAACGACGCCGGCGCCGCGGAACAAGGGGCTCCCGCGATCGCGGTCGCCCCGAACCGGGACGTCCACGTGGTCTGGAGGGACGCTCGGCTCGTCGGGAGGGGTACGGACATCTATGCCGCTCGATCGACGAATCGCGGCGGCAGTTGGATCTATCCAAGCACCGCATGGGTGAACGACGATAGCGGCAACGTCGCACAGCAGGAACCCACGATTGCCATCGATCGCGCGGGGGCCATCTACGTCGCTTGGACCGATTACCGGAGCGGGACCACTGCCCCGGACATCTACGCCGCCCGGTCGACGAACGGGGGCGTCTCCTTCGGAGCGAACGTGAAGGTGAATGACGACGTCGGACCGGTTTGGCAGCTTCAACCATCCCTGGTCGCGAACGGCGGGAAGATCGTCATCGCCTGGGCCGATATGAGAACCGGAGGCTCGACTAACTTGGACATCTACGCTTCCACTTCGTTGGACGGCCTAACGTGGTCCGCGAACGTGAAGGTGAACGACGAGTCCGTTGCCGCAAATCAGTTTCAGCCTAGCGTAGGGATCGATTCTACAGGCGACGTCTTCGCGGCTTGGTTCGATACGCGCGGTTCCGGTCAAGACGTATACGGGACCGTACTCGATGTGGTCGCCCCCGTCGCAAGCCCCGGTGTGGGGCGGACCGGAGACCAAGGCGGGGCAATCGCCTTCAACGGAAGCGCATCCACGGACAATCTTGGAATCGCGAGCTACACTTGGGACTTCGGGGACGGTTCGGGAGCCACCGGATCGACCGGGGGCCACACCTACGCGAATGCGGGCACCTACACCGCGACCCTGACCGTCTGGGACTACTCTGGAAATAGCGCGTCGTCCACGATGACCGTCACGATTCAAGACACAAAGGCCCCCGTCCCCTTGGGCGGCGGCGACCGCAGCGTGGACGAAAGCCAGTCGCTCTTCTTCGACGCGTCGGCGTCGACGGACAACGTCGGGGTCGCCTCATACACATGGGACTTCGGAGATGGATCGTCCGCGACCACGGCGACCGCGAATCATGCCTACGCCCGTCCCGGCGTCTATCAGGCCACGTTGACCGTGAAGGACGCCGCCGGAAATTCGGCGACCTCGAGTTTCCAGGTGACCGTCCGGTCGAGCCCGCTCCTCGGTTGGATCGATATCCTCGCGGGAATCGTGGCGGTCCTCACGATCGCCGTGATCCTGCTGGGCTGGATGGTCTGGGGGAGGCGGAAGCGGGATGAAAAAGAGTCAGGAAGGCCTTCTGCCGAGCGGCAGGCTCAGCCGCCTCCGCCACCGCGGGATTCGGATCCTCTCGATATGAGCTTCCCGCCTGCGCCTCCGAGAGAACCGTAGGCCGAACGAAAGGCGGACCGAGGGTCCGCCTCTTTTCCTTGATTCCGCTCAGCCCTTGTATTCGACGAGCGAGTAGACATTGTCGTCCGGGTCGAAGAACCGCGCCCGGATGCCGCCCCAGTCCTGCGCCTCCGCCTTCTCCTTGAATCGAACGCCCTTCGCCAGGAGCTGCTCCTGCAGCCGATAGATGTCGCTCGTGGTAAAGCCAATCCCCGTCTCCTCGCCGATGTGGGCCATGTCCGCATCGTAGTCCGCGGGGTCCGCGGGGTCGTCGTAGATGTCTTTCCTCGGAGTGAAGGGCGTGATCGCCGTCGCCTTCGGCGACAGCTGATAGGAATCGAATCCTTCCTCGTCGCTTTCCGCCCTCTGCTTGCGCATGCCGAGGGTCTTGCGGAAGAATTCGCCCGTCTTCTTCGCGTCGCGCGACGCGACCGTCACGAACCCGAGGGCCGACACTCCGGCCCGACGGACCTTCGGCTTCGCGGGCTGCGCGAGGAACAGGACGTTGCCGGCCGGGTCCGTGAAGCGCCCGAACGTCTCGGATTCGCCATCCACCGCGGTCTTCACGCCCTTCTTCTTCAGGTCGGCGATCGTCCGCTTCAGGTCGTTCGTGATGGCCGCGTCCTCGCCTCCCTTCGTCGCGCCAAGGGCCAGGTAGCCCCACTTCGGCATCGCCGAACGCACCTTCAGGCCGATCTTTCGCGTGTAGAACGCTCGTGTCGCCTTCAGGTCTTTCACAAAGATCTCGACGTCCGTCAACTGCAGTTTCGCCATGGGGGTCCCCTGATTGCGGCCGTACCGCGTCCGCGACCTTTAAAGGAGTCGAAATCGCCGCCGCTGCCTTTGCAGGAGAAAACACCGCGGATTGCGATTCCCGTTGGCGTGTAAGAACGGGGTTCTTCGAATGGCGAAGAGGCCGCCTAGAACGTCACGATGCAATCTTCCGGACGCTTGTCCTCGCGCATCCGCGAGAACGAGGGCGCACGCATGTGGTGTTCCTTGGAGAGCTCGAGGAAATGCACCTCGGCCACGAGGACCGGACGGGTCCAGAAGGCCACGTGAGCGTCGATTTCTGGCACCTCGGGGAACGGACATTCTTCCTGGCGTAGGGCCACGAGCCGAGGGTAGAGGGAACGGCGGAAGGCCTCGGAGAAGCCCGTCCCGACCCGCCCGACGTGGAACAGGGATCCTTCGTGGTAGGCGCCCAGGATGAGAGAACCGAACGTGTCCTCCCGCTCGCCCTCTCCCGCCGTGATGCCGGCGATCACGCAATCGAGGGTTGTCTTCTTCTTGATCTTGATCCAGTCCTTGCTCCGTCTCCCGGGGACATAGCGGGCGTCCTTCCGCTTCGCGATGATCCCTTCCAGCCCGCGCGCGATGACCGCGTTGTAATAGTCGACCCCGCGGGCCTCGACGTAGTCGCTGAGGACAATCCGGTCGTCCTCCTCGAGGACCTCGCGGAGAAGGGCCTTCCGCTCCATCTGGTTTTGGCCCATCACGTTCTCCGTCCCGAGGTACAGGACGTCGAAGGCCACATATGTCGCCGGCAACGTCTTCACGAGATAGTCCTGGTGGATCTTCCCGCCCGGCCGTTCCCGCTCCTGCAGCTTCTCGAAGCTCGGACGCCCGTCCCACATGACGACGATCTCGCCGTCCAGGATCGCGGGTTTCTTCGTGCGCACCTTGAGGTCCGGGTACCGCTGTTCAATGAACGTCATGCGGCGGTTCTGGAACCTCTGCTTGTCGCGTCGGAAACAAATCGCCCGCGTCCCGTCCCATTTCAGCTCGTAGATGTGATCGGCGGAATCGAACGGCGTCTCGCGACTTTCGGCGAGCATCGGCTTGATCAGGTGCGCGTAGGGATCGAACAAAGGCATCCGGTCAGCCGGCCTTCGCGGCTGCGAGGCTTGCCTTCAACGCCGCCATGAGGTCTTGCGTGGGCTTCGCCTCGACCTTCGTGACGGACGGGAGTTCTTTGCCTTCGACCTTCGCCTGGATGAGCTGCATGAGCGCGTCCCGGTAGCGGTCGTGGAACCGCGATAGGTCGAACTCCATCGTCAGGGTGTTGATCAGCTGCAGCGCCAGATCGAGCTCCGCTTCCGAAATCACCACGGGCTGCGTGGCCGGGGGCTCCGGTGCAGCCTTCAGCTCGTCCTGGTACATCAGCGTCGTGAGGACAAGCCCTCCGTTCAGCGGACTAATCGAGACGAGCTGTTCTTTCTTCCACAGGACGGCCCGTGCGATCGCGACCTTGCCGGTCCGCATGAGCGCCTGCCGAAACAACTCGAAGGGCTTCAGGCTGATCTCCTCGGGGCCCAAGAAATAATTCCGCTCCCGCAGGATCGGGCTGATGTCCCCCGACTCCACGAATCCCTGGACCTCAAGGGCCTTGCTCGCCTCGAGCGGGACCGCGTCGAAGTCCTTGTCCGTCAGGATGACGTACTGCCCCTTCGCGTACTCGTATCCCTTCAACATGTCCTTCGATTCGACCGGGACGTTGTCCTTCGGGCAGACGTATGGCCGCCGCAAGGCGGTCATACAGGAGGCGTGGAGCGTCGTGAAGGACAGGTCCTTGCTGTCCGTTGCCCCGTACAATTTGACCGGGATGTTCACGAGGCCGAAGGCGATCGCGCCGCTCCACAGAGCCCGTGCCATAGATACGAATCTCCTGGAATCGGCACAAAAGGCCGTGTTGCTCTTAACGATTTGTCCGTCGTGTTAACCTTATTCAAGGTTGACCTACTCGATCCACTCACCGAGGGCTCGGACGGCCCGCTGCGAACACATTCTCCGGGAACCCGAATCCGAGCTTGCCCGTAGTCGCGTACCGATACAACGCGGTCACCAGGATGCTCTGTGCGGCCGCCCCGAGAAGCCCGAGGATCAGCCAATAGACGGCAGCAATCGCGACCCCCACAATGAGGCCGACGGTACCACCGACGAGGCCGCCCACGATGAAGAACAGGATCGCAGGCAGGGCGAGCAAAACGAAGATCGCGCCGAGCGTGAGATATCCGCCTGCGGCCTCGCCCCACGTCTTCCGAAGGAGGGACCCGCTTCGCTTGACCGCCGCCCAGGGTCCAATCTTCTCGAAGATCAGCACGGGAACGACCAGATAGGTGGCGATGCCCCATGCGATGCCCGCGAACCCGGCGACGATTCGTCCGATGAAACCGAAGCGTTCGGCGATGGCCCGGAGGACCAGTCCGACGGTCGCGCTCACGAGCGCCCATCCCGCGATCCGCTTCAGGTTCTGGTTCGCGACTTTCAAGCCGTCCGATATCGTCGGGTCTCCGCCGTTCAATCGGATCATGGCGGCGCCCATGACCGCCGCGTTGAAGTAAGTCGACACGAAGAACGTGACGAAGTACACAATCGCGAGGCCGACGTAGAAGAGCCAATACCCGAATGGATTCGTTGGAGTCGCGGTGAAGAAGAAGATCGAGATCAGGAAGACGAGCCAGGAGGCGCCCGTCAAGAGCAACGACAGGAAGGGCAGGACGATGAGGCCTTTCTCCTTCCGGAGGATCCCTAGGCTGACCTTCGTGAGCTGCCAGCCAATGCGGAGGCGTTCGAAAAAACCGAGCTTGCGCGAGGGCAAGACGAACGGACCCGGCCCGCTCGATGACGGGACCGTGGGCGAGGGAGACCACATCGGGATCGTTGAGCCATCCGGACCGGGCTACATCAACCCATCGGAGGAACGCCCATCACGGGAAGCGCCCTTTCTCCTCCGGAGAGGATCGGATTTCGCGCGGATGCACTCCCGTGAAACGCGCCTCATCGGGACGAGAAACTACTTAAGAAGATGGCCAATACGCGCGCCCGTCAGCCCGATGAAACGCTCGTCGCGTGCGTGGAAGAAGCGCGGAAAGATGCGCTGGAAGTGGCGCAAGAAGCGGATGCGCCGCCGCAAGCGAGAGCAGAAGATGCGTCAACGCTGACCCCGTTACGGCTCCTTCCCAACGGTGAGAATCGGAGGCTTCCGTTTCATAGTCCCCGGAGGAGATGGCCCGTCGCCATGGCGGACGAGTCCATCATCGGACGGTATGCCCGCGTCGTGATCGATTGGGGGACGGAGCCTCTCCGAAAAGGTCTGACGCTCGCGTGCCGAGTCACGGGCCTCGCGACGCCCATGGCCGCCATGAGGCAATCCGCGATTCGAGGGGAGGTGGTGTCGAACGACGTCGATGGACCGCTGCCGTCGGAACTGCTCCATGGATCGTTGATCATCACCCCCGAGGACCCGGACATCTCGGAGGCCCAGATCCTGGAAGGCGGCTCCTTCCGAGCCCGGCTCGGGCTGCTCACGCTGGGCGGAGATCTCGTGGCGACCGGAGAAGGGGCTCTTGTCCGGATCTCGGGAGAAATCCCCTACGAACGCGCGTGTCCGGATTGCCTGGGATGGAAGATCTGCGAAGACTGCGCCGGCACGGGAGGCGATTCCGGAGTGTCCTGTCTCTATTGCGAAGGAACCGGCCAATGCAACCGCTGCGAAGGCACCGGCTCGGTGACGGAAGTGAACGACTCTCTCGGATGAGATTCGGTCGATTCCTTCGCGACGCAAACTTAGATATCCCCGCCGCTGTTCCGCGACCCCGGAGACCCATGGGGACGTAGTTTAGCCTGGTAGAATTACGGGCTCCAGTCATGGGCTTGATGCGAACGGGTTTGCTGATTCCGGTGATGACAGACTGGAGCGCTGACCCATGGTTCGCACAACACGCGTGGGTCGCTCCCCGCGTGGGAGAAACCCGTCGATCAGGGTTCAAATCCCTGCGTCCCCACTCCACGTCCACGGGACGTCGGAAAAGAACCGCCAAACTCCAAAACCCAACGCAAGAGTCCAATCCGAGGGAGCGCATTGACGAAGGCTTCTTGTGGTCGAGCAAAATTGTGCGGCCGAGGCCACCCCCGTGTCCCGTCCGATCGCCGAGAGCCCCGTGCGCTCCCGGTGTGATCATTCCGAGGTCGAGGACCTCGGCAACGCCGGCATCGTGGAATTCTATCGGTGCACGCGCTGTCGTGATGTGGTCGTCGTACAAGGGAGCCGCCGATGGGCTGTGACCGCGATCTTCGAGGACTAGGAGTCCGGCCTCGCAGCGAACCCGTTCGCATCCGAGCGAGACTTTATCGCAAAGAATCGGCTCCCGCGGTTCGGATCACCGCGTGGCGTTCGACCGGAGGCGTTTCTATCAGGCTGTGGCGTTCCTCGCCGCCGTCTGCGCCTACGCGACGATCGTCCTTGGCGGGACGGTCCGAGGGATGGACGCGGGGCTCGCCTGCCCCGACTGGCCTTTGTGCAACGGTTCCATTGTGCCGAATCTCGGAGATCCGAGGGTCGCGGTCGAGTACGCCCACCGCCTGGTCGCTGCCGTAACCAGTCTATCCATCCTCCTGACCGCGGTCCTGGCCCTCCTCTGGTATCGGACGGACCTTCGCCTCGTCCTCCTCTCCTCGGTTGCCTTTGGGATCCTCGTCGCCCAGGTGGGGTTCGGGGCGTTGACGATCTCGAGCTATCTCGATTGGGTTATCGTTACGATCCATCTCGCGCTCGGGACGGCGACGTTCGCCTTCGGTTTGCTGGTCGCCTTTTTCGCGCTTCAACTGCCCTCCATGGGAGCGGCGAGTCCTCGTCCGATTGGATGATTTCATTCGACGAGGAAGTGCACCACGCTAATCCCGATGAAGCCGATCAGCACCGCGGCGACCCAGCGGGTCCCTCGATCCGCACCCGCGATCGGCAAGAATCCTCGGACCAGGAG
>WNGG01006609.1_pt1 | contig 19184 bp, 19 predicted proteins | sample 5400661 | NCBI WGS metagenome assembly WNGG01 (sample SAMN13153372, study PRJNA577476) | soil metagenome | isolation source: 100 cm soil or saprolite under Garry oak tree replicate 1 | place: USA:California | collected 2016-06-15
TACTGCGTCGATCCGCACCGGGCCGAGGACTTTCTCCGCGCCATGCACGAGGTCCGCCGCATGCGCGAAAGAGACGGGGCCTTCGGCTGGTTCCTGGCGCGTGATCCATCTGATGCCCAGCGCCATATCGAGGCGTTTATGGCCGAGTCGTGGGTGGACTATCTGCGCCAGCTCGAGCGTATGACCAACGCCGATCATGCTACCGAGGACCATGCCCGCTCCTTTCACCTGGGCAGCGTGTCCCCACCCGTCACTCCCCTTATCGCGGAGCACCCGAACTGGCAAAGCGCTCCGTATAGAATGGGATAGGCGCAAGAGGCCAAAGCGTTGCACTCCACGGCGGGTTCAGCTCCTCTGTGCTCGCTCTTGAGTTATGCACCATACTTCCTGAATACACAAGTCGTCAATCTTGCGTACGTAGCGTTCGCTGTCCTCGTGATTACTCTCATCATCCTGGTTGATCTGATGCTGACACTGTATCCCAACATCCGAAAAAGAGCAGCAGTGCAAGTCCCCGCAGAATCAACAGGATCACAGTCTTGAGAGCGGTGTTGCCCCTGGCGGCATCGTTGGTGTTGTCCCAGGCTAAACGGTGGGTGTCGGGCTACCCGGAGAGACGGCAGGTGCAGGTAGTGTGGGAAGCGAAGCAGAAGGCAGAGTCGTGGGATTGATGGGAATGATCTTGATCTGCGACGCACTAGAGGGCAGTATGTTGCTGTCACCAAACATGGCGTGAACGGCGATCGAGACCGAGTTCGCATCCACACCTGGCTGCTGCCGTAGGTAGGCCCGTGCATCAGCGCGAGCCATACCTTTGATGTGATTGAGGATGGTTTGTAATTGCCTAGACGGATACCGGTATTCCACAACACCAGCCGCCGCGAGCTTCATCGTTATCGTGCTGAGATCGGGTCCTCCTTCAACGACAGGCTGACCTATCTGTACTGTAGAGTTCATGAGGAGATAATCTGGTCCCAGTTGCTGCGCTAGCAAGTGGCGCACCAATTGTTGCACGTCCACGCTGTTGATGTACGCTACGCTCCCCTGTTCGGTCAGCGTCACGGTGACCGCGCTGCTCACCGAACCGATAGCTGGATTGCTCGATTCTGAGTAGTCGGTAAACTGCTTTGGCCCGATTTCGTTCGCATGGAGAGCCCGAAGCCGGCTGTCCATTTCCGCTGAAAGTTGCGGGATGAGCGATTGCCGCAATTGCGAGGACAGGTTCTCCACATCATTGGGAGTCACCACCTGCCTGCACCGGAAGAAGAAAGGCCGATTGCATTGCTGGCCTGTCGTTTGCTCCGTCTGCGAGCTGGTTCTGTTGATGACCTCCTCACGGGCGGGAATAGAAGCGGTGGCGACATCGATACCGGTTTGAGATGGCTGGGCCGTGATGGTGTACACCTGCTGGAGTACATGCACCTGAGGGCCAAGAGTGACGCTGGCCGAGGCAACCAGTGGATATTCGAAGAATATCAAGCCCGCCATGGCGAATAGCACGACGATGGTCAAGAGTGAAGTGACCACGAGCAGTGGTTTTTGGCGCCTATGGCCCGTGTGGAGAGGCTTTTTGCCACCGGGAATGATTTCTGAAATATCGGCGACAGCAGGGCTCTGTTTCTCCCGCGACTTCACCTCAGGTCCCAGCCCCACATGCGCGTAAGCGATATCCACTGTAGGTGCGGCATAATCCGCTTCATCAAAAGCTCCATCCTTCTGCGGCGTGGGCAGAGCTCCCGTATCCTGCAGCGTGCGCACTTCGAGCGGTCTCTCCGCGTCAACGGGTTGAGGAGATATGACCGCTGGGAGCGATAATTCGATTACCTGAGAGATGGTGGGAGCCGTCGGCGCTGTAAGTGCCCGGTAGGCCTGCTCTAAGGCCTGCAGGACCTCGGTGGCGCTGGCATAGCGATCTTCAGGATTGGCGGCCATGCAGCGCCGGACAATGGCTTCGAGGGGTGCCGAAAGCTGGCTGGAGCCTCTGGCTTCTCCGACTGGAAGATGTCCGCTGAGCATCTGGTAGAGGATGACGCCGAGCGAGTAGATGTCGTTGCTTGGGGCGGCAATGCCATTGAGGCGTTCAGGGGCCATATAGGCGAGGGTGCCTATCTCGTGACCCGCCGTCGTCAACGGCGGACTGGCCACCTCGCCCAGTTTCGTGGCAATCCCAAAGTCGATGAGACGCACATAGACCTGCTCGGTCACTTCCTCGTTGTCGAGCAGGATATTGCTCGGCTTGAGGTCGCGGTGAACGACGCCTCGGCGATGGATGTATGCCACCGCCTGCGCCAGCGCGGTGAAGAGGTGCTGCACCTCCGCCAGCGATAGGGGACCAGCGTGCAGGCGCTGCGCCAGCGTGCCTCCGGAGATATACGGTGTCACCAGGAAAAGTCTGCCCTGGAACTCGCCAAATTCAAACAAGGGCAGGATATGGTCGTGTTTGAGGTGTGCGCTGACTTCAGCCTCGCGGAAAAAACGCGCACGCGCTAGCGGATCAAGCGACAGATCATCACGGATAATCTTGACCGCCACTTCTCGATGAAAGGCGGTTCGCTGATGAGCAAGATAGACTTCGCCCATGCCACCCATGTCGATGCGTCGGATCAGGTCATAGTTACCGAATGGCCGCTTTCCCTGATGATGTCCTTCACTCGTCAAATCATGTTGTTCTTGCATCGATTCCCAGTCAGCAGCCATACACGCTTGCCCTATTGAACAGACCTGAAAATAGCGGGGCAACTGCTCGGATAGCTACTCCTCATATTTTCAAACACAGATTGAATACCTCAGCAATTACTGATATTTTTGCTAGAAATGTATCTGTTACAACTTGCTGTCTCCTATCTCGATAGCATAGCCGACGATCATCAAAAATTGTGCAAGGAAGTGTAAAATAATTGTGAAGCAGAAGCATACGTAGCGGACCTGTTGGAAGACTCCGTCGAAGCGGGCTGCGCACTCCACACTTGGCACGCGCATCAAGGAGCAGTATATGCTGATCACTGAGGCAGTAGAGTGCTCAAAGGGAGAGGGTTTCTTCCTCGAGAAGCCTGGAGGCCACTTGGATGTTGGCCTTGAGACATTTCAAATTCCCCTTGCATTTTTAGTAATTTGTACGTACAATAAAATATAATGAGAAATAAATCCATCTCTATTTTTGAGGAGAAGAGCATGACAGAGAACAGGCGAGTTAACAATGAAGGAACTCCTTCCCCACAAGATGATGCGCCCGGGCGTTTAAGACGACGTGGACGCCCACAGGGAACCACAAAACCTGCAGAGCAAAAGCGCCAGCGCGTTTTCCTCCGGTTGGCTCCCGACATCCATCACTTGATTGAGGAAGGGCTCGCACTAAACACGGACCCAGCAATAATCACAAAGACGGACTTCATCGAGCAAGCGATCAAGTATTACAATCAGGTGATAAAAAACCAGCATAAAGATACACAAAGCGATCTCATCGATCACATGCTGGCCGAGTGGGAAGAAGCTAGGCCCGAGTTTCGGGGTCAAGGCAATCCTTTGCTTCTCTCGTTCCCGGTCTTTGCCAGGATTGAGCGAGCCGCCTATTTTATCAATAAAGCTATGGTGCGCGTCGTTGCCTCGTACGGACTGAACTTAGGAGAATATCATTTACTAACTGCATTGCGGCGCGCCGGACCGACTGCTTGTCGTACGCCTACTGAATTGCTTCACAGTCTCCTCATCACGCCTGGGGCTATTACCAAGCAAGTCGATCGCCTCGTTAGGCTTGGTCTTGTTGAACGCCATGCCAACCCCAGCAATCGCCGCAATGTCCTTATCTGCTTATCTCCACGTGGACGCGAAACCATTGATGCGATAATCAACGAATTAAATGCATCAGACCTTGTGCTTATCATGCAACTGGCGCAGGAGGAACGTGAAACATTGGCGCATTTATTGCGCAAACTGCTGCTGCTGCTGGAACATCGCACTGCTGGTCTGTGACAACATACCATCAAGCAGTGACACTTCCTAAAATTGCTCGCTCAAGGGCTTGACAAAATAGGTTCCCTTAAGTATACTTTCTTTAGTTTCCTGGGAAAATGTTTCCTGAGAAAGTGTCATTGGGGAATTTCGCTTCAGATGATTTCCTCGCTCGTCAACAGGGAGGCACGATGCTGTACCAGAAGTACATATCCGGCCATGATCAGGACAGATGTCACTGTATTTTCACCTTCGCTGGCTGTTTCTCTTCTGTTAGTGCTCCCATGTAGATGGAACGTTTTTCTTCTTACACCTTTTTAGATAGGTGCTGAATTTTCGTGATGAGCAAGCCTGGTTGATGATTTCGCGTCAAGAAATCTCCTATCCGAAGGGGATTGGTCCATGAGGCTTCTTCTCGCGAGAGAGTTTTCAGATAGACTTGTTTGTTGAACGCCTTGTGCTTTTTAAAGCATAGTGAAACGTACATCCTGTCGTCATGTATTGAAGACAGGATGGTATCCTGTTGCACTTCAAAAGGGAAAGGCAGTGCATCTTGGGGAATAAAGAAAGGGCCAGTGCCCTCATTGAGCGCGCACGAAATCTCTCGGCAGCAAGCCTTCATGAAGTGGCTGGCAAACAAGGAGCATTGCCTGCTGCCATCAAGCCCTTGAGTCCAGCTAGCGCGGCTGGAGATGAAGGTGGCCTTCGAAGAACTGCTGCCATGGCTGGGTGACTATACCATCGACCTGGCCCGCGCTGAGCGCTCGCACGGTCCGCAATTTCGTGGTTACCAGGTCCTTCCCATTTCATTTTAAACAAAACAACGAGGAGAGTGTTGAATATATGAGTACACGACGCAGTATTGAGATAGAGGGGCTACACCATGGTGGTCAACCCATTCCCCTGGCTCTCGCATTGGGAATGTCCTGCTTTCCGGGGGCATCATGGGCATGAACCCGGAGACCGGGGCAATCCCAGCGCAGGTTGAAGAGCAATGCAGCTTGCTGTTTGCCAATGTTGGTCGCCTGATGGCTGCCGCTGGCGGTTCACCACAAGACATCATCAAGATAACATTCTTTGTGAGGGATCGTTCAGCGCGCGATGCCATTAATAAGGAGTGGGTGGCCATGTTCCCCGATGCCGCTTCACGACCCGCACGACATACGCTCACCACCGACCTGTCCGCTCCGCTGCTAGTGCAGTGCGAAGTCTCTGCCATTTTTCAGGAGGATTCCGTATGATTATCGATGCTCATGCCCACCTGGTCACCCCAGAATCGTTCTTTGGCTATCGCTCGATCCTGCAGGTCTCCAATGGCCTGCATTCCCGGCTTCGTCCCTCCACCACAGACGAGGAAATCAAAGCGGCGGCTGATCGCAATGTGAAGGTGATGGATGCGGTCGGTACCGATATGCAGTTGCTTTCGCCACGCCCCTTTATGCTCATGCACTCTCACCCACGTGTACAGGACGTCCAGACCTGAGTAGCCGCTAACAACGATTTGATCGCGCGCACCATCGCGCTTCACCCCACGCGCTTTCGTGGGGTGGCCGGACTGCCCCAGGTAGGAGGCCAGCCTGTAGAGGTGGTCTTCGATGAGCTAGACCGCGTCATTGACGAACTAGGCTTCGTTGGTGTCTTGCTCAACCCTGATCCGGGCGAAGGCGATGGCACAACTCCCACGCTTGGTGATGAGTACTGGTACCCTCTCTATGAGAGGCTCGCTTCCAAAGACGTGCCCATCCATATCCATGGGGCTTCCTGTTATAGACGCGAGAATTATAGCGAACACTTCGCCACTGAGGAGAGCCTGGCGATTACTTCACTGGCTCGCTCACACGTCTTCCGCGATTTTCCGACGCTCAAATTTATGATCAGTCACGGCGGCGGTTCCATTCCCTATCAGATCGGGCGCTGGCGCGCCGAGCGGCTGGGTATCTGCTGACCTCGACCGCTCATCGACGCGGGATTGCAGGGACGGTGATCGATGGTGTCTGCCGGGATATTGACCGCTGTATCGAGTTGGACTATCCCATCTACAGCCGGGGGAACTGGATGCGCACAGGCAAGGACCGGGTACGCGTTGATGGCATCAACGTGCCTGTTTCTATCGGGGGAGTGCGGGTTGAATCCGGCGATTACCTGCGCGGGGATGGAGACGGGGTTGTTGCCATTCCAGCATCACGGAACGATGTCGTTGTGGGTGCTGCACAGGAGGTCCATGCGGCCGAGGAGGCGATCCGGGCTGAGATTGCCGCAGGAAGTGATTTGCGCGCAGCACGTGCGAAGGTCTCCTACCATGACTTGCAGAAGCGCCGAGGGCCATAAGAATTTTCGCGGGAATGTTTTTCTCTGCACCTGGACCTTCATCGGTTAAATTATGATCACATCGCACAGTCTCTCGAGGTAACTATTCGGGAGGGCTAGAGACTTGCCAAAGCAGTGAAAACCAGGTAGAGTAGGGCTATGACACAAGAAGAAGAATTGCAAGCGCTGCGCGAAGAAAATGCGGCGCTCAAAGCCCAGGTGGCCGAACTGTTGCCGCGCAGGCGAGCGCCGAAGAATTGATCAATCATTGCCACGCCCGGATTGCAGGATATAAATGTCCGCGCAGTGTTGAGTTTCTGGACGCCTTACCCAAGAATGCTGCAGGCAAGCTCCTCAAACGCGAGTTACGCGATGCCTACTGGCGCGGCTATGATCGACGCATCAACTAAGGAAATCTTCATGCTTGAAACAACAACAGATAGAAACAATGAGGTACCGTTGCCATCCGATCTAGGGCAGGGAACGCTCTTTGATGCTGCGACTCTGGAACAACTCAAGGGCGAACAACAGCGGTGGGAAAAGACAACGGTTCCCCCATCGGTACGCCGCCTGCCGGAGCGCGAGCCCCTGATCACTACCTCCAGTGTGCCGATCAAGCGGCAGCCAAAAACCGCTTGCCTCACCAGGAATCTCCCTCTTCTTACCAAGACGCGCCATTTTTGGCTGTTCCCGAGTGGGAACAAGCTACTTCGCGTTTTTGGTACCAGGATATTTTTCGGCTCACATGGAAAAGCGGGGGAGAGGAAATACCTTTTTGGGCCGAGAAACCATCAGGGAAGATTTTTGGTGAGGCAATGCAGCATTTTTTGCGGTCTTCGGCAAAAGATGTCGCGTAATGACGAAGGCAGGATTTCCCGACCTCAGGGCGCTCTAGAACAACTTTACCAGACCTTTCGTGCAAATACAAGGGAGGCAGGAGGTCTACCCATAGCGCAAGGCTTCCCGAAGCGTTTGAGAGCCTGTACAACAAAGAGGGAAGTTGGGTGGAGAGGCCACCTGAAAACGTGGTAGAATCGAGCAGAGAAGAAGGGCACGAGAAAGGAGCGTGAAGGATGGCCATTCGAGTGTGTGTCGCAGGCGCGACCGGCTGGACCGGCAGGGCCGTAACAGGCGCCATCTTAGCATCAAGCGACTTTCAACTGGTCGGTGCCATGGCTCGCCGGCAAGTTGGAGTAGATATCGGGGAAGCCCTCGGTCATGGGAGAGCCCATGTGCCCATCGTCGCCTCCCTGGAAGAGGCGCTGACGGTGCCAACCGATGTGCTGATTGACTACACCGCACCGGAGGTGGTGAAGGAGCACATTCTGGCAGCACTGGACCAAGGCGTGCGGGTGGTCGTGGGCACCTCTGGGCTGACCGCCAGCGATTACAGCGACATTGAACAACGAGCACAGGCCCGCAAGCTCGGGGTCATTGCGGCGGGCAACTTCTCCCTGACGGCCGCCCTGGCCAAGCATTTTGCCTTGATTGCGGCGCACTACCTGCCCTCGTGGGAGATCCTTGATTATGCCAGTGCTGCAAAAATTGATGCGCCCAGCGGGACCACCCGTGAACTCGCGGAAGAACTGGCCACCATCTCCCAGAACCATCTGGGAGTGGCTCTGGAACAGACCCATGGTGCAAAGGAAGCACGGGAGGCCACCATTGAGGGGACACAAGTGCATTCCATCCGCCTGCCCAGCTACGTGATCGCGTTTGAAACGATTTTTGGCTTACCCGATGAGCGCCTGAGTATTCGCCACGATGCCGGCTCTGGTGCCCAGCCGTATGTGAGTGGCACGCTGCTTGCCGCACGCAAAGTGCTGGAGGTGCGTGGACTGGTGCGCGGATTAGATCGGCTCCTGTTTCCTTGATCACCCGAGGCGCGAACCATCAGGCGGCCCAATCGCGGCGCAGACGGGAGAGGAAGGCGAGTGGTGCTACATTCTCAGCCAGGAGGAAATGAAAGGGGAACATACCATGGGAAACGTGATTGTCGGTGCAACCATGTCACTGGATGGGTTTATGAATGACCGCCATGGGGAGGTGAGCCGCCTGTATCCGGATCTGCAAGCGTTGCGAAGCACCGAGATGTTACAGGAAGAAATACGGATGACCGGCGCGGTGGTGATGGGCCGACGTGCCTACGACATGGCAGAGGGAGATCTCACAGATTACGAATTTCAAGTGCCGATCTTTGTCCTGACTCATCATATTCCCGAAAAGGTGGCCAAAGGAGAGAACGACCAGTTGACATTGACCTTCGTCACTGATGGCATCCAAAGTGCTATTGAGAAGGCAAAAGCCGCCGCAGGGGACAAACACGTCATGGTGGTAGGCGGCGCGCATACCGCGGAGCCTCGCCTACGAGCCGGGCTGGTTGACGAAATCCATATGGGCATCGTCCCGGTCCTCTTTGGTGAAGGTCTTCGCTTTTTCGGGCACCTCGTCAATGAGCAGATGGAACTGGAAAGCACGAGGGTGTTCGAGTCCCCCACGAGAACCGATCTGTGGTTCCGCGTGGTCAAATAACAACCAGGGAAGACTCAGCATGAGAAACGTCCTCGTATCCATGATGGGGACACTTGATGGCAACGTTTGCGGAGCACATGGAGAAAAGTATGTACTGGAACTTCCGAGCAACACCATACAGATGAAGCAGAACGGAGGAAACAGGCGATGAGCACCGCAGGATTGTCCAGGGCGCGGCTCGCCCGTATGCACGACGTCATGGCCGGCTATGTCGAGCGCGGTGAAGTGCCTGGCCTCGTCACGCTGGTCAGCCGACGGGGCGAGGTGCATGTTGATGTGATCGGGACGCAGGCGCTCGGTGACAGCCCCCCGATGCGGCGCGACACCATCTTCCGCATCTCCTCGATGACCAAGCCAATCACGGCTGCGGCAACCATGATTCTGGTAGAAGAATGTAAGCTGCGGCTGGACGATCCGGTGAAGGAGCGCCTGCAATAAAGAAGAGGTTGTCTTTATGAAAGCAATAGGTCTGTACCGTTACCTGCCGATTGATAATCCAGACAGTTTGATAGATATTGAATTGGTAAAACCCGTGCCGACTGAACAGCACTGAGACGCACTGGAATGCAATGGTCGAGGGAGTAGCGCCAGAGGGCAAAATCTGCTCCATCGTCGAGACCCATGAGCCACTCAACATCACAGCGTTGCAGAGTAAAAGCGCTACGTTTGTGTGGGAATTCATGTTCACCAGGGCCATGTACCAGACTGCGGACATGATCGAGCAGCATAACCTGCTCAACAAGGCAGCTGAGCTGATCGAAGCTGGCAAGGTGCGCACGACGCTTACCGAGCGGCTGTCACCTATCAACGCCGTGAACCTGCGCCAGGCTCATGCCCGAGTCGAAGCTGGGCGCATGATAGGCAAAATCGTGCTGGAGAACTTTCGTTAGTGAGAACTGGAGCAATTGCGCATCACTGGTTCAAAAGGAGCAGTGACCGCTGGGGCAGGTTTGCGATTGAATTTGACGAAGTAGATCGTCGCCAACTCATGTGGACGAGACGCAGGATATTGCGTGTACAGATCGACAATTTCTTGCCGCATGGTGGGAGGAAGCGGCCGTTTATCTCATTTTGGGACTGGAGACGGTGGCTCAGGCGGCAGCAAGAAAGCCATTCCTGGAGACCATTCAAAACCGGGTGCTGGCTAACCCGCCCGGTTTTGAATGGTCTCCAAATGTCATTTTTTCCGCAAAGGGTGAATGCAAAAATATGTACCTCAGGTGTGGAGCAAGTGTATATCTGACAGGAACATCCCTCCACGCTCGTGCTTGCCTCTCCCCTGTCCTCTTGACGGCAAGAGCTTTTCGCATTATCATATCAGTACCTAATGATGTAATTAATGCCAAGGAGAAGACCGCATGCTGACATACACGCCACAGGTGACCGCCCTCAAAGCCAAGCTCTTTCGTGGCTTTTCCGATACGTCGCGGCTTTCGATCTTAGAAGCCCTGCGTGATGGACCCCTCACCGTCGGAGCCATTGTCGAGAAAACCGGCCTGACGCAATCGAACGTCTCCAATCACTTACGCTGTCTCTCCGATTGTGACCTGGTGGTCTCGACCCCCCAGGGACGCTACACCCTCTATTACCTCAGCGATAGCCGGGTTGCTGAGTTGCTGCACCTTGCCGAGGAACTGCTCCACGAGGTTGCGCGTGGCGTCTACGAATGCACGCGCTACACCCAACCCACGGAGCCGACCGGTGGAGCGAGTACGGGGTGCGAGCGGGAAGGAGCAGGTCATGGCTAGTTCCACGCCTCCCACAGCAAACCGCGTCATGGAACTTCCGGTGCGCGGGATGGATTGCGCCGAGTGTACCCAGCATGTGCAGCATGCCCTCTGTACGCTTCCCGGCATAGAATCCGCAGAGGTCTTTCTTTCCTCAGAGAAAGCCGTGGTGCGCTATGACCCCACCCAGGTGGATATGAGCACGATGCGCCGTGCGGTCGAAGCTGCTGGCTACTCCATTCCTCTGCATGTAATCGAATTGCCAGTCAATGGCATGGATTGCGCTGAGTGTACCCAGCACGTCCAGCATGCTCTCGCCGCTGTCCCTGGAGTCGAATCGGTTGAAGTCTTTCTCACCTCGGAGAAGGCGGTGCTGCGCCTCGCTCCCGTTGGGGTGTCGATGGACACGCTGCGCAAAGCGGTGGCGTCGGCTGGCTATCGGGTGGAAGACGCAACCATCGAAGCGCAAACGCAGGGTCCGTCCCTCGCCAGTTTCACCCGCCCGGTGCTCACGTTCTTTGGTCTCGTGGTGGGAGCAGTGCTCCTCATAGCCGTTGCGGGCGAGTGGTTCGGTCTCTTTGAACGGGTCACCGACGTGGTGCCGTGGCCGATCGGCTGGTCACTGGTCCTGTTGGGTGGTGCACCTATCTTCTGGAACGTCTTGCGCGCTGCATGGCGGCGACAAGTGATCTCCCATACCCTCATGAGCCTGGGTGTCATCGCTGCCCTTGCCGTTGGACAATGGACGACCGCAGCGGTGGTCGTGTTCTTCATGCATCTCGGCAACTTCGCCGAATCCTTCACCACCGAGCGGTCGCGCCAGGCGGTCAAGCGGCTGACGCAGCTCGCGCCCAAGATGGCGCGGGTGGAGCGGGAAGGACAAGAGGTCGAGGTACCGGTGGGTGAGGTCCAGGTGGGTGAGACGATCATCGTGCGTCCCGGGGATGCGATCCCGGTTGATGGTGCAGTGATCAGCGGACAGGCGACCATCGATCAAGCTGCTATCACGGGAGAATCCATGCCGGTTGAGGCCAGTCCAGGAAGCAAGGTCTTTGCGGCGACGATTGCACGCCTGGGGAGTATTCGTCTGCGTGCGACCCATATTGGCGCTGATACCACCTTTGGTCGGGTGATCAAGATGGTGGAAGAAGCCGAAGCACACAAAGCCTCTGTCCAGCGCCTTGCCGACCGCTTCTCCGCCTACTTCCTCCCCATTGTTGCAGGGATTGCACTGCTCACCTTTGTCATCAGTCGCAATCCGCTCGCAACCGCTGCCGTGCTCGTCGTCGCGTGCTCGTGTTCGCTGGCTCTGGCGACCCCGATTGCCATGCTCGCCTCGATTGGGGCTGGAGCGCAGCGTGGTTTGCTCATCAAGGGTGGCAAGTACCTGGAACAGTTGGCCCGTGCTGATGTCCTCCTCATTGACAAGACCGGCACCATCACGCTCGGACGTCCACAGATCACGGACATCATTCCCTTGAACGGGACAACGACCACCGAGCTGTTGAGCCTTTCGGCCAGTGCCGAAAGGTATTCCGAGCATCCGTTGGCAGAGGCGGTGAGACGAGAGGCAGTCACGCATGGCCTCACCTTGAGCGAACCGCAGAACTTTGAGGCGATCCCTGGACAGGGGGCACGCGCAAGGATCGAAGGCGCATCCATTGCCGTCGGCAATACGCGTATGATCGAAGCCGGACGTGCACAGTCTCTTGTACAAGCACTCGCAGAGCAGGGCAAAACGTTGCTGCTCGTCTCGAAGGATGACAGCGTCATTGGGCTGCTCGCCGCCGCCGATACGATCCGTCCTGAAGTCCCAGCAGCCCTCGCTGCCATGCGCGCGTTCGGCGTGAAGCAGATTGAACTCTTGACCGGCGACAACGAGCAAACGGCAAAGGCACTCGCGAACGGACTGGGGATCGCGTACCGTGCGCAGCTCTTACCTGAAGACAAGATCGCCATGGTGAAGCAGTACCAGGCGCAAGGACATACCGTGGTGATGGTGGGTGATGGCGTGAACGATGCTCCTGCCCTGGCTCAGGCAGATGTGGGCATCGCCATGGGCGTGGCCGGAACGGACGTGGCGCTGGACGCGGCGCACATGGCCCTCATGCGCGACGATTGGGAACTGGTCCCGGAGGTGTTTGCCATTGCTCACCGCACGATGCGCGTGGTCAAGATGAACATTGCCTTCACGGCGCTCTACAACCTGGTCGGCTTGTCCCTGGCGGCCTTTGGGGTGTTGCCTCCCATTGTTGCCGCCGCCGCCCAGTCCCTACCTGACCTGGGCATTCTGGCCAACTCGTCGCGTCTGCTGCGCCAGCCACAACGCCAGAGCAGGCGCGAGCCGCAGTTGGAGATGCCGGTTATCTCCGTGAGAGGAGAGGCGGCAGATGCAGCGCACTGAGCAAAAAGAGCAGCGCACTCCGGAAGTGACCGGGTATACGCGCTCCGATTGGCGCTCCATCGGGCTAGCAGGCTTCACCCTGGTGCCGCTCGTCCTGGTCGTGTTCTTCGGAGTCGGTGCCGGTTCTTCTGTGGTGATCGCGATCGTGGCGGGACTGGCCATCATTGCCGCTGCCTTCTTCCTGTCTGGGCAACCGAAGCCCTGGAGACGGTGGTCGCCCAATCCGTCGCCCTGGCCCTCTTGGCCTTGGTTGAGGTCGCGCCAGAGTACACCTTTGAGGTCATCCTGGCCTGCCGCCGCCAGACAGAGCTCGCCTCGGCAAGCATGACCGGTGCCAATCGCCTGCTCTTGGGACTGGGCTGGCCGATGATTTTCTTCGTAGCGTTCTGGAGTAGCCGTCGCAAGGGGCAAGCCTTCACCGAGATCCGCCTGGACTGGCGCAATACCCCGGAGATTCTTTTCCTGCTGGTGGCGACGCTTTATGCATTCGTCATTGTCCTCAAGCACACTTTCTCCCTCGTCGATTCTGCCATCCTGATCCTCATCTATGGCCTCTATATCTTTACCGCATTGCGCACCTCGGAAAGAAAGGTGGAGGGGACAGATAGGGAGGAGGCCACGGAGGAGGAAGAGGAGGCGGTTGTCGGCGTGGCGGCGCGCACCAAGCAGTTGCCAGGGGTCAGGAAGTGGATCGCCATCGCCAGTTTCCTGGCGGCTGGTGCGTTTATCCTCTACTCGGGAGCCGAACGGTTCATCGACGCGATCCTGCAGGTGGGGCGTACGCTCCACTTCTCGGAGTTTATTCTCATTCAGTGGATCGCTCCGTTCCTCTCCGAGTTTCCCGAAAGTCTGACCGCGTTCATCTGGGCAAGCATGATTGTGCTGGCAGGCAGGGGCCTCAGTAACCTGATCTCCTCCAAGCTCAATCAGTGGACGCTGCTCATCGCCGCTATTCCCATCGCCTACAGTGCCAGCTTTGGGCATCCGGCAGTGGTTCCCCTGAACAGTCAGGTGACCGATGAGATCTTTCTCACGGCCGCCCAGTCCGTGTTCGGGATGGTGCTCCTGCTGACGTTGCGCTTCGGGCTGCGGGAAGCGGTGGCCTTGTCGGTCCTGTTTCTCGTGCAGTTTTTCATCCCGGTCGAAGGAATTCGCCTCATTATTGCCTGGCTCTACCTGGCGCTAGCGGCCGGGTTCTTGCTGCTCAATTGGCGCAAGGTCCGTCTCTTCAAAGAACTTCACGTGGTTGTTGCTACACGCGAAAGGAGACATGGATGACATCCATCGACGCACGCGCAGAGGCGTCCCTGACAGGGGGGCCTTGTGAGCAGGGAAAACCAGCAGGGTGGAGCGGCCATGAACCAGCGCATCCTGGTTGGGGTTGATGTGACGCTCTCCCCTCCGACGCAGCAGGCGCTCTGTACGTCAGCACCTTCCTTGCAACTGCCTCGCTGCGGCTGCACGTCATTCTGCTGCATGTGATCCCTGTTCCCGCTCTCATCTCACGCACACTGGTGCCGTCAATGATGCAGCCTCACCCTTTAGCTCCGCCGACCAGTGGGCAATGGACGCAGGGGGAGCATGCCTTGTGGAGCGCGCGGAGGCTGTTGCAGCAGCACGGGATAGCCGCCGAACGCATTGAGATCCTGCTGCGTGTGGGAACGCCGACCGATGAACTGGTGAAGGCGGCAAGGGAGCTGCATGTGGAGGTCATGGTGCTTGGGAGTCGGGGGGACTCCCTCGGGAAGCAGATCCGGCGTGTGGTGGCTGGAAGTACGTCTTCAGCAGTTTTAAGAGAATCTACACTGCTTCACGACCTCTTCTCCATGACGTCTGCCCGCCAGACTGACTACCCCCTATGCATAACGTTGATGAATTGAAAGGAAAAAAGAATATTTGCTGTGTCTACTCACCACACCCAAAGTTTTGCACTGCTCCAGGCTACTTCGCTCTCTCCATCGGCGATCAGTCCAAAGGAGCCGACCTTTGGGAAGCTCCCTTGTGCGCCGCCAATACGGATGTGATTGACGTAGAGATCGATCTGTTTTCCCCTGGCTACCACCGCAATGCTATTGGTCTCTTTCAACCCCGTCTTGATGGTTGATCGTGCAGTTGCGCCGAGAAGCCTGGCATGGTAGTTGCCATAACTATCATAGGTCGTCAGTTCGTAATGTCCATTCTGATACACGACGAAATTGTAACTTCCCACCGAGGAAATATGAAAGCGGATGCCTCCTCCCGTACCACTGATCATGGTCATGTGCACCTCAAAGACGAAATTGCCGTAGTTTGAAAACAAGGTGCCAGAGCCTAGGCAGGGGCTGGCAGTTGCTCTCTTTTTTCCAATCACATGATAAGCGCCGCCGGTATACGTACACGCGGCGTCGTTCGTGCTGCCAGTTGTCCAGTTAAAGCGATCACTCGTCATCGGGTCATAGAAGATGAGCGTTCCTGTGTAGGGTGGGTAAGGATTGGGATTCGCCTTTCTTGTTGTGGCTGTGGCAACCTGGGCTGTTGCAGTCTCACCCATGGGACCTGTTCGAGGAGCAGCGCTCGAATGAGACAGGATGAGACTGCTGCCGATTCCACTCACGAGAATGAGCAAGGCGAGAATACAGAGTCCTATGGCTACCACTCTCGTGCGCGATGGATGAGGAGTGCTCTTCGGTTGAGAAGCAGGAACAGCAGCGGCAAGTTGACCTGGACCTTGCGGAGTTGAGTGAGAAGGTGGAACAGTGCTGTAGAGGGCCCGGTGGAAGGTGTGTGCGAAGGTGAAGATTGAGTCAAATCGGTTCTCTGGTCGTTTTGCGAGCGCATGAAGGATAATAGCATCGATATCAGCCGGAATTTGCTGATTGAAGTGGCTAGGAGGCAGGGGTTGGGCGTGAAAATGCTGATAGAGTAGTTGTTCCTGGCTTCCTGAGTAAGGAGGACGCCCTGCGAGGAGCTGGTAGACTACGACGGCGAGTGCATACTGATCGGTTGCGGCAACAGGGTATCCCTCCCATTGCTCAGGAGCCATAAAGATGGGACTACCATGGGCTTTTTGATTGACAGCAGAGGCTCTCGCAACAAATGTGGCAATGCCAAAATCAGCTAAGGAAAAGTCGGGAAGACTGGAATCGCCTCGGCCTCGCATGAGGAAGTTTTCGGGTTTGACATTCAAATGAGTAATGTGTTGATCATGCGCGTGCTGGAGGATGCGGGCTGCTTGAGAAAGAATATAACTCATCTCCTGGGGCGAAAGCGTTGGTGGCTTCCCTCGCTGACGCAGCCAGGCAGCCAGAGAGCCCTCTGGGCAGAGCGGCATGACGAAGGAGATGTAGGCGTTCCCGTTCACTATGACCTGGCCATAATCAAAGAGCGGAAGAATATGGGGATGATTGATTCGGGCAAGAACCTGCGTCTCTCGTTGGAAGAGGAGCAGAGCCTTTTGTGCTGCATGCGGATGAAAGTGAGGAATGCTGTCGATGCGTATCATCTTCACTGCCACCTGCCGACCGCTGTGAGTATTTTCCGCAAGGTAGACTTCCCCCAGGGAGCCACGTCCAAGGAGAGAGAGGAGACGATAACGGCTATCGTATTGATTATTCAGTGACATAGTTCTTTGTTGAGATCATTCTAGAAGTAAGCTGTAAAGTGTTCTCTTGCAATCACATTTATACAGTATCATATTCTCAGACATATCCTGGTAACATTCAGGTAATGATACGGTTGCAGATCACAAGAGAGAGTTAATTTCTGTTAACGGTGGTGGTGCGAAAAATGTCCTGCTCTTTTTCTGAAAAGCTGTTTGCTCCTGGTTGACGAAACGTAACTGGATGCTGTGATTTCATCCCTCTTCTTAACGGAAACACAATGGAACAACGCATCTTCTCTGTTACCATTTGGATAAAAAGTGATGAGATGAAAAAAGGTGAACCGCCGTTGTCCAAGACGTTTGCGTCAAGTGAAGAAAAGAGACCCACTCCTTCCCAGTACCGGCAAACCGTCTCCATGCCGGGATGGGCGCTTCTCCCCCTGCGTCTTTTTCTGGGAGTGACCTTTCTCTATGCCGGCGTCCAGAAACTGACCGATCCAGACTACTTTCACCCAGAAGCCGCAGGCTCCATTGGGAAACAGCTGGCGGCGTTCGCCAGCGGATCACCTCTTTCCAACTTCCTGTTGCACGTTGCCGTCCCTCATGCCACGCTGTTTGGAGCCTGTGTCGCCTATGGAGAAGTGGTGATTGGCATCGGCACGCTGCTCGGACTGCTTTTGCGTCCGGCGGCCTTTTTCGGCGCTCTGCTCAATCTCGTCTTTTTCCTCACCGCCAGCTGGCGCGTGTATCCGTACTTCTACGGGTCCGATATCGTGTTCGTCTTTGCCTGGCTCACCCTGCTGCTGGCCAGAGCGCAGCGCAGCGGCCTGCCTACGCTCGATGGCCTGCTCGTCCCGCGCATCCTGGGCATACTACCGCCAGCAACGCAAGGCCGAGCCGGGCAATTGGCGAGCTTCTTTCTGGGCATAAGCAATGCAAGTGCTTCAAGCCTGGTGCAGCCTGCGCTCGATAAGGATCAGCACGGTATGATCGCGGACAATCAGCAGCCGGCGATGGACAAGAGCGGTGTGCAAGGATGTCCCGAAGGGGAGTCGCAGCAGAGAGGCTCTAAGGCACGCATCGCTGCCGGGCGACGTGTGCTCGAAAGCCGCCGCCATTTTTTATGGGGCTTGCTGGCAGGGGGCGTGGGAATGTTTGGGATCACTCTGGCGGGCAGGGCACTGCACGTCGGCTCATTCAGCAGCGACGACTTCAGTGTCAACACACAGCCAGCCGCGAACACCACCACCAACGGTAGGAGCAGCAACACAACCCCCACCAGAGGGTCGGGCACGACAACAACAGGGCCTTCCAATGCGATTGTACAGGCGAGCGAAGTCCCCACCAACAGCGCCGTCGGCTTCACCCTCCCAGCGAACGGCGACTACGGTCTGCTGATCCACCTGAACAACGGTACATTCGTCTGCTTCGATGCCAACTGCACCCATGCAGGCTGCCCGTTGGATTTCGACCCTGGCAGCTCACTGCTCATCTGTCCCTGTCACGGTGCCGCATTTGACCCCGCGCACAACGCAAAAGTTGTGCGCGGGCCTGCGCGAACGCCGTTGACCAAAGTGCCGATCAAGGTCGATAAGGCAAGCGGGGCGATTACGTTGCAGTAGCAGCCCAGGGCTTCTCAAATGTCGGGTCCAAGCAGAAAAGAAGCTGGTGACGATTTTATAACCAAAGAGACGAAATACACACCACCTCTCTCCTTTTTCCATACGCTATCTTTCCACGGTACAGGCTACACTACACAAAGGCGCCTATGGTACGATCGCCTTTCAAGGAGATTGTCTTCAATAGTCGGTCTTATATTGGCGCATTTATTTGTCTATCTAGAAGATCATTGGTAGAGAGAGTTGAAAGGTGCATAGAACACATGAATGAAAGTCCGTTAAGGCCTAAAGCCAGAACTCAACTCTTTTCCACGAAATGGAAAGGGATCACCCTCGCAGTGGTGGGACTTGTCGTCATCCTCGCCAGTGTTTTCATAACATTTCCCCTCCAACATTCAGCCGATGCAGGTGGCATAGGCGACTGGTCAACCTATATGTTTAATGTGGGGCGCAGTGGCTACAATAAAGCCGAGACGGTCATCAATCGGACTTCGGCCCCCAACTTGAGGGTTCACTGGATGGCCAAGGCGGGAGGGATGGTCTTCTCCCAAGCGGTGACGGCCGGTGGCGTTATCTACTGGGGGTCCTTTGATGGGTACGAGCATGCCACGAATGTGAACGGGCAAGAGCTCTGGGCCACCAACCTGGGTCAGCGGTCCACCTGTGCGCCGGCGACTCCGCTTGGCGTGGTGAGCACGGCGGCGGTGGTCAATGGGGTGGTCTACGTGGGCGGAGGTGATGATAATCTCTACGCGCTCAACGCCTCCAATGGATCGGTTCTCTGGCATACGCCGATAGGGAATCCGTCGACCAACACCTTCGTCTGGGATTCACCACTGGTTTATAACAACAGTGTCTATATCGGTGCGGCAACGACCGGCGAAGCGACGGGATGTAAGCTGGTCCCGGGTGCGTTCTATCAATTGAGCGCCTCCAACGGTGCCGTTCTGCACACCTACAATACTGTGCCACCCGATTGCGTGGGTGCAGGCATCTGGGCGTCACCCGTCTTCGATACCTCGGACGGCTCCGTGTACTTCACGACGGGCACGGAGGGCCACTGCACG
>WNGG01004226.1_pt1 | contig 19172 bp, 18 predicted proteins | sample 5400661 | NCBI WGS metagenome assembly WNGG01 (sample SAMN13153372, study PRJNA577476) | soil metagenome | isolation source: 100 cm soil or saprolite under Garry oak tree replicate 1 | place: USA:California | collected 2016-06-15
CTCGATTTCCCGGGTCTTGGTGAGCCATCACCCTCTGGAGGGCCAGCAGGCAACCTGATCCTCACGCTTAGCATTGAACAACAAGAACAAACTCCGCCTCCACAGTCAACCTCGCCAAATGCCGATGCCCAACCCAATGTTGCTCCTCAGCCCAAAGCCGATACCCCAGATATTCCATTTGTAAAAGCTTCCCCACCCGATAACCAGGGCGGCACTAAACCCAACCGGCGAACTATAGTCATAGCCTCTGGAATAGTGCTGGTTGTACTGGTACTGGCCCTGGTATTCTATGCTGTATCTCGTACAGGCACTAATACAGGGAATGGCACTGTCACTGTCGACGCAACTGCAACTATTATTGCTCAGAATCCTGACCCCTATCCTCCTAAGAACAGAACCCTGACAGGCATTGACCCATTGAGCGATACTAGCCACGGTAACTGGGACGTGAATAGTGATAAATTTGGTACTTGTGCATTCACGGGAGGAGCGTATCACGTGACTGCACTTCAGCAACCTGGTACAGATCCGCAACCTGGTAAAGGCTGCTCGTTACCAAGCGTCAACTTACGTGATTTTGCTTATCAAGTACAGATGACGATTGTCAAAGGCAATAGAGGAGGCATTTTCTTCCGTGACGATGGGAACGGGAACGGTTACTACTTCTTCATCGGCCAAGATGGGACGTATGAACTCGGGCTCTACCAACATTGTCCTAATTGTTCGTATAAAGTATTTCGCAACGGTTCAAGTTCAGCCATCAACAATGGGCTGAATCAGTCCAACCTGATGGCAGTTGTAGCAAGCAGGAGTACCATCGATCTGTATGTGAATAATCAAAAAATCGATAGCGACAGTGACAGCAGCTACAGCCAGGGTCAAATTGGCATGTTTGCGTCCGTTTTGAATGGTCCAACCGAAGTAGTGTTTAGCAACGCAAAAGTGTGGACCGGAAGCCCCTATCCTCCCTTTGGAACGCTCGCACTCGATGACTCCTTGAGCGATAGAACCCACGGTGACAAATGGTACTTTGAGGATACTGGTCCTGGTACTTGTGTATTCACGGGAGGAGCGTATCACGCGAAGGAGATTCAACCCAATACAGGTAAAGCCTGCGTGGGGCCTGACACCAACTTCAGTGATTTTGCCTATCAAGTACAGATGACAATTGTCAAAGGTGATGGAGGAGGCCTTTTCTTCCGTGACGATGGGAAGGGGAACGGTTACTACTTCTTCATTGGCCAGAATGGGACATATGAATTCGGGATCTACAACAATTGTCCTGGTAACAATTGTGCGCAGCACAAGTTAAAGGCTGCTGAAGATACTGCCATCAACAAAGGTCTGAATCAGTCCAACCTGGTGGCAGTTGTAGCCAGCGGCAGTACCATCGATCTGTATGTGAATAATCACCACATCGATAGCGTGAGCAACAGTAGTTACAGCGGGGGCCGAATAGGCGTTTTTGCATCAGATCAGAATAATCCAACCGAGGTAGTGTTTAGCAATGCGAAAGTGTGGACTTAGTGGGTAAGGAGGAGGCAGAGCATCCGCAAAGGGTGTCATGAAGGCCTCCGTTCCCTTGAGAGTTTTTTTCGTCTCTCTCGAGAACGGTCTTCATGACCTCCTCAACTAGCACCAGTAGTTAGTAACTGGTAGGCTGCCCAGAAGTCCGTAAAGCAATGCCCCTTGCGGTAGGCGGATGGAATGGCCTCCCACAACCGTTGGCACGTGTGTTTGCTCCGGTCACCCACCGCATATAAACTATCTCTTCCCTACCCTGTCAAGAAAGCTTTGCTGCATCCTCAGCTAAAGCCAGATAATTTCTCCCCTCACTCTCTGGGCCTCGTCATCCACATGTAACATACCGATGCTGCACCTCGGCTGCCGCCGTCTATCTGTGGCACTCCCCGGATTAAACAACAACTGCCCATCATGTTCCTCATTCAAGGGGATATGACTATGCCCAAATACAACAACGCAGGCATCGGGAAATTCCTGGCGGGCCACATGCTCGCGATTGTGGGAATCTCCCAGAATATGCACAATACCTATCCTACAATTCCCAATCACAATCTCGCGCTTGATCGGCAGTTTCAGTATCACCTCATCTGACTCTAAATTCCCCCGTACAGCTACAACGGGCGCTATGGCCTCCAACTCAGACACAACCGAAAGCACAGAGAGATCCCCCGCATGTATTATTAATTCTACCTCTGCGAAATACTCCCAGATGGCCTCTGGCAGCTTTTTGAAGTGCGGAATATGGGTATCCGAAATGACACCAATAGTGTGGATCATCTATGCTCCCTGCTACAAAATATTCTCAATGCCTTACCTCCTGCCCAGCAAGTATCTCCCTTTTGTGCTCAGCAGTCAAGCCTTACAATTTGGTTTCAACCATCCTTTTGCGGTATATTACAAATGATCTCTTTCAGCTACTCAAAAGGAAAACATATGCGCATTGCAATCATCTCTGACATTCATGGAAACCAATTAGCACTCGAAGCAGTGCTTCAGGACCTCTCGCACCAACCAGCCGTAGATCACCTGGTCATCGCCGGTGACCTCTGCCTGAACGGACCCTGCCCACGAGAAGTACTGGATACCGTTCGGAAATTAGCGTGTCCCGTCATCCAGGGCAATGTCGACCTTGAAGTGGTCAACGAGGCGCCGGAGAAGGGCCTCAAGAAGCGCACCACGGTTGCCTGGACCAGGGAACAGATTGGACAGGCTGGCATCGACTACCTGGCAGCTTTGCCCTTTTCGCACCATATTGCTAACCCCGATGGCAGCGACCTGCTCATCGTCCATGCCAACCCGCTGAACCTGGAAGACGCCATTTTCCCAAATGCCCCTGATAGTGACCTCGAATACCTGCTGGGCAGTATAGAACCTACCGTGGGCGCCCTGGCTTTTGGTCACCTCCATATTGCCTATACCCGGCACTGGCGGCATCTCCTGCTGGCCGATGTCGCCAGTTGTGGCCTACCACGAGATGAAGACTTGCGGGCAGCGTATGGCATACTGACCTGGCAAGATGCAACCTGGAACGCCGAAATTCGACGCGTCCCCTACGACGTCAAAGAGGTCGTGAAACAAATCAAAACCTGCGGCATTCCCAACGTGGAGAAGCGCATAAAAATACTCTTAGAGGCAAGATACTAAAGAGAAAGGCCCTGAATCCAATCAGGGCCTTCTTGAAAAAATCACCTTAAAAGCGAACATCCACCCTCTCCCGTAAAAGAAAGGGCAAACAGGACTTTATACGTGAACTAAATCACAGGCTCTACATTCACAATCCGCGAGAATAACAAAATCAGTAATCAGTACCAATGGAGTAACTTCCTCCACCAGAACAATTAATTCTTCCCCCTCCAAAGTCTCTTCTCCAAGGTAGCTCTCTGCATCTCCAACATCGACCAGGTGCAGCTCCTTGACAATTGTCCGCAATTCGCCAGTTGTGGTCATAAATGTATTTCTCCTCATTTAATCAATAGAAAAAATTGTGCAATCACTGGTTGATTTCCCTACCATCCATACATCGGGCATCACCTGTATAGATATCTCATGCCGGATGTTCAATCGTTATTGAGACAAAAGAAAGGAAACGCCATCGCATTATAATATTGTGCGCTTCCTAATAATTAATACGTTACTCGTTACAGTTTTTATCTCACTTACAAGCTAATTAGGCCAAATAGGCCATAATTTCTATTTTCTATAAGGTAGACGTTTTGCATTGTCCTTTTTTGGGTACCAGCTGCAACAGAAAAGTGCTATACTGACTACTAGTTTGACTATCTTCATTTGAAAGCAGTGGTCATAACCAGTACCTATTCGTCCTCGCCCGAGGATTTGCGCATCGCCCTCGCTCTACTCGATAGCCGCAAAGTGCGCGTCGACGGTCTCATCAGCCATCGCCTGCCGCTTGATCATTTCGCTGAAGGGGTTGCGCTCATGCAAAAACACGCGGCTTTGAAAGTCTATTTTCACATAGCAGGAGAGTCTTAACATGGCAAATACTCATTACAACGTAGCAGTAATTGGCGCGGGTCCTGGTGGATACGTCGCCGCTATTCGTGCCGCTCAACTTGGAGCGAAGGTCGCCATCGTCGAAAAACAATACCTCGGCGGCACCTGTCTCAACGTTGGCTGCATCCCCTCAAAGGCAATGTTGCACATCGCCGAGGTCTTGCACAATATGTCATCGCTGGCTGAGCTGGGCATCAATCTGCCCCAGCCCCCAACCTTTGACATGAAACAGGCGGTTATCTTTAAAGACAAGGTCGTCAAGCGCATGACCGGCGGCGTCGGCACGTTGATGAAGGGCAACGACATCGACGTCTTTGATGGTCTCGGCACTGTGGATACTTCTCGCACCATCACCGTAACGAAGAACGACGGTTCTCAGGAGCAATTCAGTGCAGACAAAGTTATTCTCGCCACGGGTTCCATCCCCCTCATACCGCCCTTTCCTGGCATCGACGGGCGCAACGTAATGAATAGCGATACCTGCTGGAATCTGCCCAGGACGCCTGAAAGCATTATCTGTGTCGGAGGTGGCGTCATTGGCATCGAACTGGCCTGCATGTTCAACGCGCTCGGCTCGCAGGTCACCATAGTCGAGATGCTGCCCAACATCCTGGCCCCAGTCGATGAAGAGCTGCGCAAATTACTCGTTCGTACCCTCGGCAGACGCGGCACCAACATCGTCACAGGAGCTACAGTTGAGTCCCTCGCTGACGAAGGCGACCTGAAGAAAGTCATCGCCAGTACAGAAAAAGGGCAGGAGAGCTTCACCGCCGAGTACGTGCTGATCGCCGTCAGTCGTCGCGCCAACACCTCCGGCCTCGAGCGCTTGATGGAGCAGGGCCTTGATAACGACCGGGGGCGCATACGTGTCAACGAAAAGATGGAGACAAACCTCCCCGGCATCTATGCCATCGGCGACCTGGTACACGGCGCCGGCCTGGCCCACGTCGCCTCGACCGAAGGCGAGATAGCCGCCGACAACGCCATGGGCCACCCCGCAGTCATGGACTATAGTGTAGTACCAAACCCCATCTATACCTTCCCCGAAATCGCCTTTGTCGGACTGACAGAAGCTGAAGCCAGGGAGAAATATCCCGAGGCACACGTCGAGCGTTTCCCCTGGTCCGCTAACGGCAAAGCCGTCGCCAGCGGCGAAACAGACGGCTTCACCAAAGTCATCATTGGCAAATACGGCGAAATACTGGGCGCGCATATCATCGGTCCCGACGCCACCAACCTCATCAGCGAATACTCAGTGGCCATGCGCGGCGAACTCACCGCCGACGAGATCATCGAAACCATCCACCCACACCCAACCCTCAGCGAAGGCCTGCGCGAAGCCGTCCTCGCCGCCGAGGGCCGCCCAATCCATATCCCGCCCAAGAAACCCTTAGCGCGCACAAGGTAGGACATTACTATTCATACATAAAATGCGGCATATACAATATAGAAGCTGCATGCAATGCCCAATTATGCAGATTGACGAATTCATCCGGACACTCGTAGGGGCGGGGGCGGCGCGGAAGGGAGGTGGGGACGCTTGCGTCGCCCACGTCCCTCTCCACCCAATTCCCTCGGTCATCCTTCGCTGGTTGGTCTTCGACTGGCTGACCTATGCTCTGCTCTTCTTGAGTTTGATTGCGCTCTTTGAGCATCTCTTGTTGCTTTCCCCCTCTTTTCCGTTTTCTCTGGTGCATGTCGTTGCTTTCGCCTTCATGGGCCTGTTTGCTCTGCTTCAGGCGTTGGCAGGCTTCTTCTCACCACGTGTCAGGAGCCGTGAGAACCGCCTGACGCTGACATTCGGGGTCTACGCTGTGATGAGCCTGCTGATTGTGCTTGTCCAGCACGCTACGCTGTCCGCAGGGAGGAACACTCTATCCGCAGGAACGGCGTCCTTAACACGATGGAACGCTGCGGGTGCTCTACGCGGCTCGTATCTCCGACTTGGGAACGAATCTGATCTTGTCAACGTCTTTGCTCTATGAAAAGAGTCAGCATGCCACGTTCTCTTGGATGTTGCGCAAGGAGATTCCTCATGATCACAAAGCACATACGAGCTTTTCTGCCCGGCCTGGCGCTGGCAGCGTTGTTGGCCGGACTGAGTGGCCTGAGCGGCTTGAGTGGCTGCGGCTGGCAACCGGCTTCTTCCCAGGCGGGCACCAGGAATGCGCCGGACCGGCTGCAAATCGCCATTCACGTCCTTGATCCTCAAGTGGGGAAACCAGTCGTGACCCTGACCGACGTTTCACTGGTGCGGCAGCTGTATACAACGGTTGTTGCGCTGTCACCGTTGCCGCAAAACTCGGCCTGTACGCAGGAATTAGGACCGAGTTATACCCTGACCTTCCTGCAGGGAGGGAAAACGCTGACAACGGCTACCGCGCAGCGCTATGGATGCTGGCGTGTCTCTCTGGCGGGTGAAAAGCAGGACAGGCAGGCGAATCAGGATTTCTGGTCGCAGCTCAACCAGGCAATCTATCAAGCCACGCCAGTTGCCAGACCAGAACAGCTCGCTATCCTGCATACCCTGCAGCTCGATAAGCCGCCTCAGACCGCACGGATTACGTCGGTTGAGACAGTGCAGCGCCTGTACCACGCTATCCTGGCGCTCCCGCCGGCTCCCCAGAATGGAAGCTGCTCACCAGAGTCACTCCACGAATACCAGCTTGCTTTCCACACAGCAGATCAAGCAATTTCTTCTGGTATTGACAAAACATGTAACACGGTTTCACTTGAAGGGAACTACAAGTCTCGCGGTGGGATCTTTATGATGAACGGTCAGTTCAAGCACCTCTTCGAGCAGACGCTGGCCGCGGCTACCTTCGCGCCGGCGCGTCCCGATCGGCTCACTCTGGATATCCAGCCGGAGAAAGGCGTCGCCCGGCAGAGCACGATCGCTGACGCGAGATTGAGGCAGCAGCTTTACACGAAGATTTTTGTGCTGTCGGAGGGGAAGGCGCAGCCAAATTGCCCATCGGGAGAGGATAAGGTGGCTGGGAAAGGGAAGTGGTACCTTCTTAACTTTACGCAGTGGGATCTGCCAGTTCTTGTGAATGTCGATGCATACGAGGGGAGTTGTACGTTTGTCTCTCTTGATGCCGGTCAGGGCACGGGCATGGGCCAGGTTTTGCAAGGGGATGGAGAGTTCTGGGCTCTTGTTCATCAAGCGGCGCATTCGTAGGACTCCACCCATTTTCTAGCCCTTCGGAAGCGTGGAGGGGGTACTGATGTGATTCACCAATAATCCCGCCACACTTCCTGCAGATCCTGTCCACCAGAGTCACGTCTCATGTGACTCGGTTTCTTGCGTGGCTACCAACAAGAAACACCTTTCAGTCGAGAAAAGCTGCCATGTCCAGGATAATCTCACCTCTTGCTCTCTTTTGAAGTGTACTGAAGCTGCTCTGCGTCATGCATTTCGGATCATGTGTCAATGATAATAACTATTATCTCGGACAAGCTTTATGATAGAATATACCATGTTGCTGAGATGTTGAGGCCGCTTCCGTACTTTTAGATGTTGTACTTCGATGAAAAGATGACGACTTTACGTTGTTCATGCAGTAAGTTTAGCATGGTCTTAACAGAAGAACCATATCTGTTGAGTGTTTGCAGAAGAGTAAGAGCCACGAAAGGTGACGAGCATGGCCATGCCGTTTGACACCTCCGCCGTGTGTCCCGTGCTCATCGGTCGCGAGGCCTCTCTTGCGTCCTTTGAGCGCGTGTTCGAGCAGGTCAAGAGCGGACAGGGGCAAACTATCCTCGTGTCAGGCGAAGCCGGCATCGGCAAATCGCGCTTTGTGGACGAAGCCAGGGCACGCGTTGGACAGGAGCATGCGCACTTCCTGCAAGGCCATTGCTTCGAGCAGGATCGCTCGTTGCCCTTCGCTCCGTTGCTAGATCTGCTGCGTACCCTGCTGCTCAGCGGGTCCCGCGAATCGTCTCTCCGCTCGCTTGCGCCTGTTGCGCCCGAGCTGATGAAAATCCTGCCCGACCTCGCGCTCTGGCTGCCGGAGGTGAAGCCGACGCCGCTCCTGGAGCCAGCACAGGAGCAACGTCGCCTCTTTGTGGCCTTGACACACTTCTTGCTTGGCCAGGCCGAACAATACCCCCTGGTGCTCAGCATCGAAGACCTGCATTGGAGTGACGACGCCAGCCTCGAGTTCCTGCTTTACCTCGTCCGCCATCTCAGGTCGCGCCCGCTCCTGCTGCTGCTCACCTATCGCGGTGAAGAGGTCTACCCGGCGCTCGCTCACTTCCTGGCGGTGCTGGACCGGGAGCGGGCTGCGCTGGAGTGCTCCCTCACCACCCTCACCATGGATGAGGTCCATGCCATGCTGCGGGCGATTTTTCAGTTGAGGCGGCCGGTGCGCCGCGACTTCCTGGAGGCGCTGTATCACCTGACCGAAGGGAATCCCTTTTTTGTCGAAGAGGTGGTGAAGTCGCTGCTGGCTGTCGGTGACATCTTCTTCACGGGCAGCCTCTGGGACCGCAAGCCGCTCGCCGAGTTGCATATTCCCCGCAGCGTCTCCGATGCCGTCCAGCAGCGCATCCGCCTGTTGCATGAGGAGGCCCGTGAGATGCTGGAACTGGTGGCGGTCGTAGGCAGGTACGTCGATTTCTCCCTCGTGCAGGCGTTGACGGGGCGGTCGGAACCCGAAGTGTTCGCGTGCATCGAAACCTTGATCGCGGCGCAACTGCTGGTGGAAACCTCGGCCGAGCAGGTGGCCTTCCGCCACGCCCTCACGCAGCAGGCCGTCTACCACGGACTGCTGTCCCGCAAACGCAAGGTACTCCACCTCAGGATTGGTCAAATGATAGAACGCCTCTCTGCTTCCAGTCTGGAGGCGCATCTCGCGGAACTGGCCTATCACTTTTACCGGGCGGAGGCGTGGACCCAGGCTCGGGCATACGCCCAGCGCGTAGGAGAAAAGGCGATCGCGCTCTACGCCCCGAGAGCGGCGATCGCGCATTTCACCCACGCGCTTGAGTCGGCTCGCCATCTCCCTGGGGTCAACCCGATCCCGCTCTATCAGATCCGTGGGGAGGTCTATCAATATCTGAGTGATTTCGAGGCGGCCCGCGGTGATTTCGAGCAGGTGTTGGAGGGCGCGCGCGTGGCCCAGGACCGCCAGATGGAGTGGCAGGGCTTGATTGATCTCGGCTTTATCTGGACCGAACACGACTACACCCAGGCAGGTGGCTTTTTCAGGCAGGCGCTTGATCTGGCGCAGGCGCTCGATGACCCATGGAAATACGCCTTCAGCCAGAAACACCTGGCGAACTGGCTGACCAACGTGGGTGAACCCGCGCCGGCCATTGCGCTGCTTAAGGAAAGCCTGGAAGCGTTTGAGCACCAGGGAAATATGCAGATGGTGGCCCAGACCCTTCAGGTTCTCGGGGTAGCAGCGTCAATTTATGGGGAGAGGCGGCTGTCATTGTCCTCCCTTGATCGGGCGATTGCGCTCTTACGAACGTCGGGTGATAAATGGGTCTTCGTCGTGTGCCTGGCCCTCAGGACGTCTATCGCCAGTCCCGCAGGAACGGAAGCCATCTTTTGCATGCCAGGCTCCCTGGTCGCCTGTCGGCAGGACCTGGAAGAAGCCCTACGCGTGGCCGACTCCATCGAGTGGCGAGCAGGACGCGCCTTCGCGCACTATATGAGCGGCTGGGCGTTTGCCTCCTTCGGAGCATTGGGTGAGGCGCTGGCCCACGCACGTGCGGCGCTTGAGATTGCCACCGAGATCGAGAATCGGCAGTGGATCGTCGGCTCCTACAGTAGCGTGGGTGATGTCGCTATCGCGCTACTTGATCCCGCCCAGGCGATAGTGATGCTGGAAGCCGGACTAGAGATCGGGCGCGAGTTAGGTGCAGCGTTTTACCTTGGGAACATGACGGCAGCGCTGGCGCAGGCTTATCTGCTCACAGGGGATCTCTCACGCGCGGAAGCGACGCTCGCACAGTTCATGCCGCCAGAACAGGCTCCGCGCAATTTGCAGGAACGGCGTCTGCTGTGGATGTGGGGTGAACTGGCCCTGGCACAGCAGCGGCCGGAGCTGGCGCTGCGCCTGGCGGATGAACTCATCGCGTCGGCCCCCGGCGAGACCCAGAGGGCCGAGGGGCAACCCATCCCGGCGCTCTTGAAACTGCGAGGCGAGGCCCTCTTCGCGCTGGGCCAGGTGGAGGAAGCCATCGACGCCTTGGAGATGGCCAAACGAGGCGCGCAGGAACAGGGGGCGCACCCGCTCCTGTGGCAGATTCATCGCTCGTTCGGGCGCGTCTACGCCGCATCACAGCAGAAGCAGCTTGCTCACCACGCATTCGCCGCCGCACGGGAGGTGATCGAGGGCCTGGCCGCCTCAATCGATGAGACAGAGCAGCGCGAACGCTTCTTAGACGCAGCGCTGGCCTCCTTGCCCAAGGAGCAGCCACTCACCCCCCGGCAGTCCGCCAGGCACGCCTTTGGGGGGCTGAGCGAGCGCGAACGCGCGATCGCCATCCTCATTGCGCAGGGCAAATCGAGCCGCGAGATTGCTGCCGCGTTCGTGATCAGCCAGCGCACAGTCGAAACCCATGTCGGCAATATCTACGCCAAGTTGGGGTTCAACTCGCGTACGCAGATTGCCGCCTGGGCCGTCGAAAAGGGGTTGGCGCTACCGTCTCTAGGCGTGAACTGAAGGCCATGGCGACTGCACCAACCACAAGAGAACCCTGTCATGCTGAGTGCCAAGGCCTGTCATGCTGAGCACCAAGTCCTGTCATGCTGAGCGCAGCGAAGCATCTCAAGGCCCAGCCAGCCCCTTCGCTGCGCTCAGGGTGACAAGAAGGGGCCATACCAAAGGGGTCGCCCTGGGACTGGCTTCGCCAGCGGCTTTCCGGGTCCCTGAGAAACAAACTGCGCAAGTTTTTTACGTAGGTACCTCTCTTCGCTAAAAAAACTACGTACCCCCCAGCAGAAAGATCAGTAAATATTACGATAGCATAGCCATAAAAAGAGGCTATACTTCCTCCGAAGCCACACACGAGGCTTCATCTAAACCATGTAGCTATGACACCAGTAGCACTGGAACACTGCGGAGAACCCGATGTATGGAACGCTCTACCATCTGCAACCCCGGCAGGGCCAGCAACAGGCCGTGCTGGACCATCTCTTTCGCTGGGAGCAAGAGTACCTGCCCCAGGTGACAGGCTATCTAGGCGGCTATCTCCTAGAGCCAGCAGCCCAGGCGCTCTCCGCGCCTTTCGGCATCCTGGTCATCGTGGTCTTTGACTCGCAGGCCGCGTATACCCGCCATCGAGACCACCCGGAACACGACCGCTGGTATCAGCACCTGCAGGAACTGTTAGAGCAAGCCCCGCAGTGGCACGAAGGCGAGATCACCGAGCTCTTCGCGGAGGCACGCGGGTTATAAGCGAGTGCGAAGGCGGCTAGGCGTGCGTGTGAACCGGGACACGGGGTTCACTGCACACCATGTCACCCCTCGGTCAGTTGGGAGTTGTACCAGGCGACCGATGTCCCGTGGAGTGCGAACAGTTTCACACGCAAGGCAAGTATGTATACGCAAGAGACAAGGAGGCGAACTATGCAAAATCAGGAACACGTCACACTTTATGATCGGCTTGGTGGCATCTATAACATCGCGACGGTGGTCGATGATTTCATTGACCGCATCATGGTGGACCCACGCTTGAATGCCAATCCGCGCGTGGATGAAGCCCACCACCGGGTCGCACCCGCAGGGTTCAAGTACCTGGTGACCGAAATGGTCGGCTGGGCCTCGGGTGGCCCTCAACAGTATAGCGGACGTTCCATGGAGGAGATGCATAAGGATCTGCTGATCACTCCCCAGGAGTGGCAGGCCTTTCTGGATGACTTTCAGCAAACGCTCGACAAGTTCAACGTGCCCCAACCGGAGCAGGCAGAGCTGTTTGCAATAGTAGAAAGCACACGCGAAGCCATTGTCATTGCACCCGTGCAAGAGAACCCAGACGCAAGCGCGTGACGCTGACTGAACAAGCATCACGCGCATTGGTGCAATCGAGATCAGACAACACCCATCCCCTCTTTCCTGTCGGAGATGGAGCAAGAAAGGAATTCACTATGTCGACACAGACGCCTTCCCTCGTGCGACGAACGTTTCGCATCACCGTTGACGTCGAGACCATCGTCACTACTGAACCTCGTGAAACGCTGGGCAACGGTCCAGAGGACGAACGCTATCATCAGGCACTGGTGCAGCATCTGCTTGCGCATCCTCCTGCGCTGTGTCAACTCCTGCGCTCTTCAGCCGTGGAAGCACTCTTGCCAGCGAAGAAGATGCTTGAGGCAGAGTATGGATGGGGAAGAAGCTCCGATCAACAGCTGCTCCAGCCGATTATCGCGGAACTCGAGCCGGCAGCACAAGCGTACTTCACCGAAGAGCTAGAGGACATGGCCACCGTGTATTACTTCGATGGTTATGCAGCGACCATCAAGCAGTTTGGGATGACGGAGGTGGGCGACGAGAGCGCTCGATGTTCATTAACAAAATAATCAGGGCATCCGTAATCGCCCCATCGCCGATTATGGCATGTAACAAACTCATCCAGGCATTCGTATGGGTGACAGCACTATCATGCTGAGCGCAGCGAAGCATCTCTCTGCCCAGCGCGACAGACCCTTCACTTCGCTCAGAGCTTGCTGTATGGATTACCCACATCGTAACCCGGTCAGGGTCAGGACATCGTAGCCAGGCATCGATGCGTGGGGCCGCCACCAGAGGCCGAAAAACGGATCTCGGTGGGCTACGATGTGCTGACCCTCCGGGGGTGACAATGTGGGTAATCCATACACTTGCCCTGAACGAAGTGAATGGGGTGACAGTGGAGGGGCCGATTGATCGCGCCCATCGCCGATTGATCGGCCCTCGATGCATGTGTCGATATCCGGATTCATTTGTCAAAAATCATTATCGTCTTGTACAACCCATGTGTAGGCCTTACAGGCCTGAAAGGAGTTAAACACCATGTTAGACAGCACACAGATGGCTGGAAAGGTCGTAGCGCTGTGGCGATATCCCATCAAGTCGATGATGGGAGAGGAACTCAACGCTACGGATGTCACCACACGGGGTCTGCTTGGGGATCGGGCTTATGCCCTGGTAGACCAGTTGACCACCAAAGTTGCCAGTGCCAAGAACCCGAGTAAATGGCCGCACCTGTTCGACTTCCGAGCGGCTTTTGTCGTCCCGCCCCACGCTGACATGCCGTTGCCTGGAGTGAGAATCACGCTGCCGGATGGGACGATTCTCACCACTGAACAGAGCGATATCAACCAGATGCTTTCCAAGGCGCTTCAGCGCGCGGTGACCTTGGATTCAGCCGAACACAGCCAGGAAGAGGTTGTTGCGGCTTCGTCACCCAATCCCTGGACGGCGAATGCGGAAGAGTACTGGCCGGATATGGAAGGGCTCGACTTCCGCGACACGGTCACCGACTTTGCGTTGCCAGAGGGCACCTTCTTCGATTGTGCGACCGTCCATCTGCTGACCACGGCCACCCTGGAGCGGCTGCGGGAACTGTATCCAGCAGGGCGCTTCGAGGTGCGCCGCTTTCGCCCAAATATCGTCGCGCAGACCACCAGCGGCGTGAAGGACTTCGTTGAGGACGCCTGGATTGGCCACATGCTTGCCATCGGCGATGAGGTGCGCCTCGGGATCACAGGCCCTTGCCCCCGCTGTGTGATGACAACGCTGTCTCAAGGAGACTTGCCCAGTGATCCCGGTATTCTGCGGACAGCGGCCAAGCACAACCAGGTCAACGTCGGGGTCTATGCCACCGTGCTCCAGGGCGGGACTATTCGGCGAGGAGACCCGATCAGGGTCCAATAACGTTGGGAACACCCATAAAAGAAACCAACCTCATGCGACTTTTAAGAGGCCTTGCGCTGCTGGCCTTGTACCATACTCCACGCGAGCCAGATGCATCCAACCGCAACGAGAACTCCATGGGCCACTCTGATTGGTTGGGTACCGAAAAACTGCGGAATGTAGAGGGCAAATCCCAGAGCGAACACCATGCCACTCCATCGTGAGAGCGTTCCGGATCGCCACACCGCAATCGCGACCAGAATGGGACCAACTGCCAGCAGCAGGAGTCCCACTGCGAATACAAAGATTGCTGGCCCATAACGGACGGCATCGACCAGAGCCAGCAGTGTAACGCTCTGCTGTCGGACCGCTTCCTGGCCGATAGCATGCAGGGCAAAGATCTCGGCACCATAATAGGGCAGCGTGAATCCGACCCCGATCCAGGTCAAGACGAGCGCTACGAACATAAGGCGTTCAACAGTTGTATTTTGGAGAGCGCTATGCAGGCCCAACAGGCCCAGCGCGAGCAAGATGAAACCCACGACTGCCAGCATGTGCGCCAGAACCCAGAAAGGGGAAGCGAACGCTTCCGCACCTTGTAAGGATGCTTCGTTAGAAAACGGTCGAAGCGCCGGGTAGAGCAGAAACAGGATGCCAGAGAGCGCAAGAGACAAAGCTCCCAGGCGAACCCGAGATGGAGAGGCTGTTGTCTCTCTGGATGCAGATGTTTTTGTCATAGTGTATTGTTCCTCTTTTCGCAATTTCAGAAGAGTTTTTCACGAACGCGTGTTCGCCACTGCCCAAGAAAAAGTCTTTTTCAGAGGAGGTTTCCCTTTCTGTCATCAGATTCATATTGCAATGTGTTGGTACGCGGCAAAGGCGAGGCTGCATGCAGCCGTTGCAGCCGTTGCAGCCGTTGCAGCCGTGCCCAACCGGTATACCCTTTGGCGAGTATATAGGCAATGAGAGTGATCACCGCCAAGCTTCCATCGAAGACCAAAATGGTCTGGGCATCTGCCACTCCTCGCCCGAGAAGCACGAGGCCAGTCACGCCCAGCGCAGCTTTGTCCAGGATCGCCAATTCCCAAACGCCAGGATAGCGGCGCGGCCAGAACGCCAGCAGCACGTAGAGACCTGTGAAGACAATGTACCCATACATGCGCCAGATCTCGACCACTTGCGTGGCAGGACCGGCGGCAGCCACCGTGCTGATGCTACTGACGAAGGCAACGCATGCACCGACAGCGGCAAGGAGCATCAAGACGGTGGCTGTCCTGTCACGCCACGTTGCCACTGAAACGGGAGCTGGATGAAGAGAATGAGTAGCCATATTGGCCTCCTTTTTGCCATGGAGACATGGATATCGTATCGTTTTCAAGTGACTGAAGACGAACATCGTTCGTCTTACTAAAAGGATACCATGTGCTGATCAGATTGTCAAGACGAACGGCGTTAGATATGGTCTATACCAAAAAAATTGATGAGGAGACGCTGGTGGTGACTGCAAGCGATGTGCTTGAGCACGAGGGGATCGAGGCCCTCTCCATGCGTCGAGTGGCGCAATCGCTTGGGGTACGGGCATCGTCGTTGTATCACCACTTTCCTGACAAGTCAGCGCTCTTGCGAGCAGTCGCCGAAAAGGGGTTGCGCCAACTGGCTGAAGTGCTTGAGCAGGCGGCAGAAAGAACTGGCCCAGATCCACAACAGCAAATACGGGCGTTAGCGATCGCGTACCACGAGTGGGCATTGGCCCATCCTCACCTGTATCTGATGCTTTTTGGGAGCACGCCTGTGGAGGAACGACCCTCGCCACTAGGACAGGCGGTGTCAGCACCAATGCTGGCGGCGGCGGCACAGTTGGTGGGTGAGCAAAAGGCGGTGGCGGCAACACAGGCGGCATGGGCGCTCGTTCATGGATTTGTGACACTCGAATTGGCCGGACAGATGCGGCTGGGTGTTCCATTAGAAGGCCTTCTGCTCGGAGTAGAGGCTTTTGTGCAGGGTCTTCGTGCTAGTCGCATCAACGGACCCTGAACGTACCTCCCAGATACCACCAAACGTGCGCCAGATCCAGACTCAAGTTGAATCCGCAATTATCTACAAGCGATATGCGTCCGAAAAACGAAATTTTATGGCTCATGGCCACTTTGGGGGCATGCAGGTTGCTTGCTTGCTGTGGCAAAGAGTCTGCTCTGAGAAGTTCCCTTCCAGGACAAGCCTCTCAGGCGGTTTCGGCAAAGAAGCTTTCTTATGTGTTCCTCTCCTTTTGCGCAAGGGGAAGATCCTGGCCAGCGTGGCTTTGACCTGTCCCTCGTCAATCAATTGAGCAATGGTCTGCAGGCGTTCGCTTGAAGGGCGGCCACCAGAGAAAAACAACGCGCCAATGCCAAGCTCGCGCGCTTTCTCCCTGGATGGCTGCCCCGCTGTGGAAACAAGCCTTCCCCCGCGCTTGATCACCGGCCACGCACTTTCGAGGGTCTGTCCACCAACCGTGTCCACTACGAGGTCCACGTCATGAACGACCTGCTCAACCGGTGTGGAGGTGTAATCAACCACCGTTTCTGCACCCAGAGAGCGCACAAAGTCTACATTGGCTGCCCCGGTGGTCCCGATCACCTGCGCCCCCTTCCACCTGGCAAGCTGGACCGCAAACGAGCCGACGCCACCAGCGGCCCCCAGGATCAGGACGCGCTGACCAGCTTGCAGCCCTCCATGGTCAAAGAGCGCCTCCCAGGCTGTCGTTGCTCCTCCTGAGATCGTCGCCGCTTCATCGAAACCGAGCGACTCAGGCTTGAGAGCAATGGTCTCTCCAGAAACCGTTGTATACTCGGCGTACGTTCCCTTGTTGCTCCGGCCGAAGACCGCCTGCCCTGATCGGAAGGTGGTGACTAGAGAACCAACCTCCTCGACTACACCAGCGAAAGCGCTGCCGGGGATATAGGGAAACGTTGCTGGGTTAAAAGCGTGGAATAAGCCCTGCCGGATTTTCCACTCGATTGGCAGAACTCCTGTTGCATACACCCACACCAGCACTTCATCCGGCTGCGGTTCTGGACAAGAAATCTGTTCCAGCTTGAGCTGTTCGGGACCCCCATACTGGTAAACACGTATGGCCTGCATCATCCGTTTTGACATCGTTGTTTATGCTCTTTTCTCGTCTTTCCGACGGCTTTCTATTTCTTCCTATCGCGACGCAGATGTTCGATCATTCGCTTGACATAGCGCGACGGGCAATTTTGCTTCTGCCGCTCCAAATCCTCACTCGCACCGGTAATCAGTGCCACACGCCCTTCCAATAACCGGACGTTGTGCGCTCTATCGCTTGCATTTGATTGCACTCCCATACAATCTTCCTGGTAGCTTTATGACACATTGCGCTTTGAACCCGTGGGAGGATCAGTGGTCGCATCCCAGAAGATAATGCGCCTGGGAGTGATGCGTAATAACGCGGGACTTCTGTTGGGTGCAATGGACTGCCCACCTTCAGGAAGAGCCTGGGCATGCCCACGTATCTCGAGGCTCCTCGTCTTCCACGGGGGCAGCACATCGTCTACCAACAAAGACGCCAGGCCATTGCGGGCAATATTGCGAAACTTCTGCGTATTCGCCATGTTATATCCACCGATATCAATGGTATCGAGCTCAGGATTATAGCGAAAGCCGACCGCCGCAACTTGTGGCTCACCCCGCTCGTTCACGGTTGCCAGTCGTCCAAGCCGTTGCGTCCGCAAGTATGCCAGTTCTGCTTCGGTAAACTTACTCACAGTATCACCAATCTATGACAAATAATGACATAGGCTCTTGTTCAGACGGCAAGCCGCCTGGGCCTGACTGCGGAGGCCTCTATCCCTCGACCATCAAAGGCTGTCGGGAATACTTTTCTTCCGATGTTGTAGGAGCCATTCACATCAGCATGAATCGGGTATCGTCCTTTGACCCGATACCAGCGCCCATCACGCCGCCCGCTGAACGTGTGCTCCGCCTGGTCGTTGGGACCGTAGACTGGCATCGCATCACGATCGAAGAAACTGGCTTGGCTGGTATAGCTCTCTTCGGTGGTGATGACCCTGATACCGACCAATGCGGCCTTGTAGCGCAACATCGCGATGAAGCGCGTATGCACGATCTGCACAAACGCCTGGTTATTGCGCTTGCCCATCTCGACCTCTTGCTTCCAAAACGCGTTTTTCCCGATGATGAGGATACCGATACCCTCAGCCACCAACAATCCAATGATGGCTTTGGAGGCCAGATGCAACTGATGCTTGATCCGACGATTGCGCTTGTCGGTGATGGCGTCGAGTTGATGGGACGTGAAGCGGTTCTCCCTGGCGAGCTTCTTTTGCAGATGTTCGCGTTGCTTGTTGTAGCCTTGGTTGATCGACTTGAGCACACGGCCGTTAACGAGGACGGGCACAAAGCCCGGCTTGTTTGAAGTTATCGCGGCTAAGTTATTCACGCCAAGGTCCAGGGCAGCGAACAGAGAAGGATCAACAGAGGACTGCTCGGCTTTTCGCTCGTAGACGACTTCTATCACATAATGCGTGCCACGCGGCACCACGCGGGCCTGGACAACGGTCTCTTTCTTCTGGCGCGTTTTCACCAGCTCTCCCAGCGCAGAGAGTGAGAGCAGGCCACGTTTCAACGCCCGTTTAGAGATCGCCCCTTTCTCATACACGAGTAGGTTGCGCCCTTCGGTTTTGTGTTTGTACTTGGGCAATCGAGGGCGACCCAAAAACTTCTCCGGGTGCTCGCGCCACTCGGCCATGGCCTCGAAAAAGGCCACCCAAGCCTTGTGAAGCTGGATGAGCACTTGATTGCTCACTTTACGCGGAAGGGCCTGATAGGCTTCATGGGACTTGATTTGCTGAAAAACCTTGACATTATCGAGATAGATGCCTTGGTGAATGAAGGATTGACGCACCACATAGTTAGCTGCGTTCCAGAGATTTTTTGCAGCAAAGGCGGCCTGATCGATCACTTCATAGGACGGATCGTTCTTGCTCATGATATGCTGCTCCACCAGTTGCATCATGATGCCTCCCCATGGCGGGCAGAGCTCTGCCGCTTGCACTCCTGGGCATACTCAGGATAACGTGCTGCTATCTGCGCATAGACCCGGCGACGATTGGCTCTGCCAGCCTCACTTACTCCAACCTGCCCTGCCAATTCCTCCAGATAAGTAGCATACTCCGTCAGGTGGTGACGGATATCATTCACCGTGATCCGCTCCAGAAAGGCAGGATCACTCTGTTCGCTCGCCCGCTCGTAGTCATGACCGCGCTCCCA
>WNGG01002979.1_pt1 | contig 19162 bp, 21 predicted proteins | sample 5400661 | NCBI WGS metagenome assembly WNGG01 (sample SAMN13153372, study PRJNA577476) | soil metagenome | isolation source: 100 cm soil or saprolite under Garry oak tree replicate 1 | place: USA:California | collected 2016-06-15
GCCCGGGCGCTGCTGCCGCCGGGATGAGCCGGGCGGGCCGCCGCTCGCCCGGCCCGGCCGGACTGATGGGCCGCCGGGCAGGCAGCCGAACCAGCCCGCCGTTGCGTGGTGCCCGCTCAGGCAGCAATGTCGGCCTTCCGCGGTCGCCCGCGCGGGCGCTTGCCGGGAATGACCATGCCGTGCTGGAACAGCTCCCCGCCCCAGACTCCGAACGGCTCGCCGCGCTGCACTGCGCCGGTAAGGCAGTCCAGGCGCAGCGCGCAGCCGCGGCACAGTGCCCTTGCCCGGTCTATCTCCTCCGGATCGTCGGTGAAGAACAGCTCCGGGTCACGCTGACAGGGCAGCGCCACGCCGCCGGCGGGCAGCGCCGGCTTCATGCCTGGCGGGCCAGCACGGATTGCGGGCAGGCTTCCTGCCCGCTCAGGGTCTCGCGAACGGGCTGGCGGGCGGGGGGCAGCGCAGTCCCTGCCCGTGCTGCGCGCCGGCGCCGCCGGACCAGGCGGGCTAGCCGCGCGGCGTCGGCGCGCTGGCGCATATCCATGACCCGCTCGGCGGCGGCGCGCTGCGAGATGTAGGGATGCATCGGTCGGTCCTCCTCGATGCGGGCAGCCTCTGCTCCCCGCACTGTCAAGATTCGCCGTAAGGCGTGGCCGGCCACATCGGGCAGACGCCCTATTTCCGCGCGGTGCCTGCCTTAACGCCGGTCCCGCGGGCATGGGCGGCAAGGCCGCGGCCTGCACGGCCGGCGTGGGCCAGGCCGGGCGATGACGCTGCGGTCAGGGAGCCGCCCTCGTCCCGGCAGCCGCGCCCGGTAAGCGAGGATGGTCGGCGTGACCGGGACGACGGGCGGGTACCGCCTGTACCACGAGCTGGCGCAGTGGTGGACGCTGATCTCCCCGCCCGGGCAGTACGCGGACGACGCCGCCGCCGTGGCGGCGGTGCTCGGCTCGGCGGACATCGCCGTGCGCGAGGTGCTAGACCTGGGCAGCGGCGGCGGGCACGTCGCGGCGCACCTGAAGGACCGGCTGGCGCTGACGCTCGTCGACCGGTCGGCGGAAATGCTGGCGGTGTCCCGGCGGCTCAATCCCGAGTGCGCCCACCAGCAGGGCAACATGCGGACGATCCGGCTCGGCCGGGCCTTCGACGCGGTCCTCGTCCATGACGCCGTTGACTACATCACCAGCGAGGCCGAGCTCCGCCAGGTGATCGACACGGCCTTCGCGCACTGCCGCCCCGGCGGCCTCGCCATCTTCAGTCCCGATCACACGGCCGAGACCTTTCAGGCGGCCAGCGGCGGCGGCGGGAGCGGCGACGCGGCGGGCAGGCACGCCAGCTTCCGCGAGCGGACCTGGGACCCTGATCCCGCCGACACGTGGATCCAGGCCGATTACGAGTTCGTGCTGCGCGGCGCGGACGGCGCGGTCCAGGTAGTGCGGGAGACGCACCGGCTGGGCGCATTCAGCCGCGCAGCCTGGCTCCGCCTGCTCGCCGAGGCCGGGTTCGACCCGCTGCCGCAGGCTGTCAGCACCGCGCCGCAGGCCGCCGGTCCAGCGCCGCAGGCTGTCAGCACCGCGCCGCAGGCCGCTGGATCGGGCATACCGCGCAATCTCTTCGTCGGCCGCCGCCCCGACTGCGGCCGCGGCGTCCGGGCCGGCACGTAGAATCGCCCGGTGTCCTACCCCGGAACCGGCACCAACCCGGCGCAGGCGCTGGGTACGCTGCGCCGGGTCTTCGGCTACGACTCGTTCCGCGCATCGCAGCAGGAGGTCATCGAGCACGTCATCGCCGGCGGCGACGCGCTCGTGCTGATGCCGACCGGCGGCGGCAAATCGCTCTGCTACCAGATACCTGCGCTGATCCGGCCGGGAACGGGCGTCGTGGTGTCGCCGCTGATCGCGCTCATGCAGGACCAGGTTGACGCGCTGACGGCGCTCGGGCTGCGGGCCGGGTTCCTCAACTCGACCCAGGATCCCGGCGAGCGCCGCGCGGTCGAGTCCGCGTTCCTGGCCGGCCAGCTGGATCTGCTGTACCTGGCGCCGGAGCGGCTGCGGGCCGAGTCGGCGCTGCGCCTCCTTGACCGCGGCACGATCTGTCTGTTCGCCATCGACGAGGCGCATTGCGTGTCCCAGTGGGGGCACGACTTCCGGCCGGACTACCTCGAGCTGTCCCGGCTACATGAGCGGTGGCCCACGGTGCCCCGCATCGCGCTGACCGCCACGGCCACCCGGGCGACCCGCGCCGAGATAGTCAGCAGGCTGAACCTGCAGGCAGCACGGCACTTCGTGGCCAGCTTCGACCGCCCGAACATCCAGTACAGGATCGAGCCGAAGGCGGAACCCTCGCGGCAGCTGCTCGAACTCGTGCGCGGCGAGCACGCGGGCGACGCCGGCATCGTCTACTGCCTCTCCCGGGCCTCGGTCGAGAAGACCGCAGAGCTGCTCGGACGCAACGGGATAACCGCGCTGCCCTACCACGCGGGCCTTGACAGCCGCACCCGCCGTGGAAACCAGGCCAGGTTCCTGCGCGAGGAAGGCCTGATCATGGTGGCCACGATCGCCTTCGGCATGGGCATCGACAAGCCCGACGTCCGCTTCGTGGCGCACCTGGACCTGCCCAAGTCCGTCGAGTGCTACTACCAGGAGACCGGCCGGGCCGGGCGGGACGGCGAGCCGGCCACGGCCTGGCTCGCCTACGGCCTGCAGGACGTGGTGCTGCAGCGGCGGCTGATCGACGGATCCGAGGGCGACAGCGCGCACCGCCGCCGCCTCGCCGCCCACCTGGATGCCATGCTGGCGCTCTGCGAGACCGTCGAGTGCCGCCGCGGGCAGCTGCTCGGGTACTTCGGCGAGCAGGCCGGCCAGTGCGGTAACTGCGACACCTGCATATCGCCGCCGCAGTCCTGGGACGGCACGATCGCGGCGCAGAAGCTCCTGTCGGCGGTGTACCGGCTGCACCGGGAGCGGCGCCAGCGGTTCGGCGCGGGCCAGGTGATCGACATCCTGCTCGGCAAGAAGACGCCCAAGGTCATCGAGCACGACCATGCGTCCCTGACCGTGTTCGGCATCGGGGCCGACCTCCGCGAGGCCGAGTGGCGCGGCGTCGTAAGGCAGCTACTGGCCCAGGGCCTGCTGGCGGTCGAGGGGGACTACGGCACGCTGGCGCTGACCGAGCCCAGCGGCGAAGTGCTGGGCGGGCGGCGTCCGGTGATGCTGCGCCGGGAGCCCGAGCGGGCCGGGCGCACCGGGCGGGCCGCGAAGTCCGCCCGGTCCGCGGCAGCCGCGGCCGAGCTGCCCGCGGCTGCCACCGCGACCTTCGAGCGGCTGCGCGTCTGGCGCGCCGCGACGGCCAGGGAACAGGGCCTGCCCGCTTACGTGATCTTCCACGACGCCACCCTGCGGCAGATCGCCGCCGGGTCTCCGGCGACCCTGGCCGAGCTCAGCATGGTGAGCGGCGTCGGCGAGAGCAAGCTGGCCAGGTACGGGCAGCAGATCCTGGATATCCTCGCCGCCGCAGACGGCCCGCCGGCCGCTGCGCCGGTCCCGGCCGGGCAGGCCGGGCCCGGCGAGCCGCCGTCCTAGGCACCGGCCGGGCAGGGCGGTCAGCCGCCGCCCGCGGTTTCGTAGATCCGCAGTTCGAGCGGCGTGATGCCACCAGTGCTGATCGGCACCAGGTCCTGCGGACAGCTGGACAGCACCACGATGCAGTCCTGGGCCGCGCGGAACGCGATGTAGTCGCCCGGCCGTGACGAGGCGGGCCGGGACACCAGGGTGCCGTCAGGCTCGGCCCGGACATCCATGAAGACGTTGAGCGGCTGCGGAACCGTGACCGGGTCGATGCCGTGGCCGCGCAGCGCCGCGCGCAGGTTCCCCGCGCAGGAGCGGTGCGCCGCGGGCGCGCCGAGCAGCGCATAGCGAGCCGGGTCGCACGCGGCGTACAGCATGTCGTGCCGCCCGGGCGAGGTATCCTCCGCCGCGACCAGAATCGGGCGACGGCGGTTCGTGAGCACGGGGTCTCCCGGCTGCGGGAACAGCTTCGCGATCGCCACCCTGGTGTGCTCCGCGCTGGCGAACTCGCCCGGGTCAGCCGCGGTGAAGGCGAACAGGTCGCCCACCTGGCCGCCGCCGGTGTCCACGACCCGGAAGGACTGGCCCGCGCTGACAACGGCGGCCCTGCCTTCGCCGCCGGGCACCCGCACTGTCTCGAACATGCCGCCTCCGCCGCAATGTACCGCAGCCAGCCGCGGTTCAACCGCCCGGCGGTCCGGAGTAGCGCACAGGCGTCCCCGGCTGCCACCGCAATTGCGTCCGGCGGCAGTGCCGCCCCGAGGTTCCGGAAACACCAGGCGGTACGGGTGTGGCGCGGCATGGGCCGGCCGGTCGATGATGAGCTGTGAATCGCGACGCGGACGTCGTCCGGTTCGGCTCGCGTGCCCCGCGCGGCCGCTGGCTCGCCTGGCTGCTCGCCTGCGCGGTGACAGCGGCAGCGATCACGCTGGCCGTCGCCGGCCGTGGCGGCAGGCACCGCGAGCCGTCGCGCCGGCCCGTCGTCATCACCGAGGTGGGACACCCGCTGCTGGGGGTCACCGCAGGCTGGGTCCTGTTCGGCCGCGGCCCGGGCGGCGTGGTTGCCATTCAGCTTGCCCGGGGCCGCATCACCCGGACCTCCGTCCCGCCGTTAGCCAGCAACGGCCCGGTGTCGTTCATCGTGGGCCCGCACCAGGCGGTCATCCGCCCGCTCGACTTCGTGCCCGGCTACGTGATCCCGGACGGCGCGCCCGCGCGCCGCCTGCCACCGCTGCCTGGCCGCGGCGGCCCGGTGACCCCGGGCCCGGACCCGGGGCAGGTGTGGGTCGTGACCCAAAGCGCCGGTCACCCGTCGCTGTCGCTGGAGGGACTTGACGGCAGCCAGACCGGCGTGTCGATCCCGCTCCCGCGCGGCGGCCCGGCCCCGCTGACTGCGGCGCCCGATGGCGATGGCTACGTCCTGCTCGCCTCCGGGCACGCCGTCTACGATGCAAGGCCCGGCGGGCTCCGGCGGGTCGCGACGAGGCTGGTGGCCGTCGGGCCGGATAGCTGGCTGGCCGTGACCTGCCGTCATAGGCGGCGTTGCCGGAACGTCCTGATCGAGACGCCCGACGGAGGTCGGCGTGCCCTGCCCGGCCCGCCGGTGCGAGGCTCGGCCTGGCCGCCTGGCGTGATCTCGCCGGATGAGTCCGCCGCCGCCGTGGTGCTGGTCAGCCGGGACGGCACGGCCACGCTCCGGCTGATCAGCCTCAGCTCGGGTGCCAGCCGGCCGGTTGCCGTCCCGGCCGGCCAGCCAGCAGGCGAGACCCTTGCCTGGTCACCCGACAGCCGGTGGCTGTTCGCCGCTTCATCGCGCGGCAGGGTGCTTGCCGTCAGCGCGCGCACCGCCCGCGTGGTCGGGCTCGGCGTGCCGCTGCCGTTCATCAGCCAGGTCGCGATCAGGCCCGCGCTGCGCTAACGCCGCAGTGCGGTGCCTGCCGGGCTGTGGTGACTGGCGGGTAAGGCCATCAGGGGTATCGCGAACAGGCGTAAGCTGCCCCGGAAACCGCGAACGTCATGGCCGGGCCGATGTCCGCGCAGGCCGGATGAGGCAGCCGTGAGGGGGCGAGTGCCGTGTGGCAGAGAAGACGCCGTCTGCGGGAGCTTGAGGCAGCCATCGCGGAAGCCCAGGAAGCGCAGGTGGATCTGCAGCGGCGCCTGGGCGTGTTCGAGAAGATCGCCGAGGCGGCCGGAGCGGACCTGGACGAGCCTGGGCGGGCGCTGCCCGAGCCGGCCATGCCGGTGCCGCCGGCCTTATTCGCCGCGGCGTCAAGCCCACGCCAGGACGATGTCTCGGTATGGCTGGATGTCGACGGCGGCGAAGTGATCGCCGTGGTCGGCGGCGACGACGGAGATCCTCGCGCCTGGTGGGCGGCGATCCGGCGACTAGCGGCACGGCCGAGGCCAGTCTCGTGATCCGCCTTGAGCGGGTCAGCCTGCCGGACGGGCTCCGGGCTGTCGCCCGCCGGGATCCGCGCGGAGATCTGATCATCTACGTATCGGACGCGCTGGACGCGGAGTCCGCGCGGGCGGCCGTGCAGGAGGTCATCCGGGCATCGCGCCGCGCCCGGTGGCGGGCCGGGCTGCCCCCGGTCGGGGTGGCGCTGCTGGTCGCGCTGCGGCAGCTGCTGCGCGGCGGCGCGGGCACGCTGCGCGCACAGCGGGCGGCCTGGGCGACGGCCGCGACGGCACTGGTGGCCAGCGGCGGGGTCGCCGCGGTCTTCCTCACCCCCGCCCCGCACCACCATGCCGCCGCCGGGCCGGCCCGCCCGCATGTCCGCACCGTGCCGGGGCGCCGCTCGCCGGGCGCGCCCGGGCGTCAGCCGGCCCAGATCCAGCCGGCCGCCGCGACGCCGTCCGGGTCGCCCGGTAGGTCGGCCAGCCCTGCGCCGGGCAGTCCCGCGCCGGGCAGTCCCGCTCCGGCCAGTCCTGCGCCGGGCAGTCCTGCGCCGGGCCGGTCGCCCGCTAGCCCGTGGCCGTCGTCCTCGCCGTCGCCCTCTCCGCAGCCGTCCTCGCCGTCTCCGTCACCGTCCCCGTCGGACACCTGCGTTCCCATCTTGTTCATCCGCGCCTGCGTGTCGGCCGTCTCGCTGTCGGCGGGGACTTAGCCGGCTCGTTAACTCTTATCCGGCTCGTTAACTCTTATTAGGAGGTGGGAACTCAGCCGGCCAGGGGAGTAGTCGGCCTGCCTGGCCGATCCCAGTCGGCCACCCGCGCCGCACCCGGCAGGACCGCTGGCCGCGTCGCTGTCGGCTGGGCTTTTAGCCAGCCTGAGCCGGGCCCAGCCGACCATCGCGCGGCATGCGGCAGGACCGCTGGCGGCGTCGTCCCTAGCCGGTCATGCGCGGCGGCTCGGGGCGTTCATCCTGCTGGTCACGCCAGTTGCGGGCCAGTGCGATCAGCCCGCGGACGACGTCCGGGGGCAGTCCCGGCGTCTGGGCGATGTGCTGCAGGGTCGGGTCGTCGAACTGGGGCTGATCCGCCTCCTGGCGGTGGCCTGCGGTGGCTGGCAGCACAACCGGATCGTCGCCAGCGAGCACCCGGCGGCATGACCCGGGCGCCCAGCCCAGCTCGTTCTCGACCGCGCCGAGGGTACTGGCGGACACGCGCCTGCCGTTCTCCAGCTTCCCGAGTGTGCGGTCGGTCACGCCGGTTGCCGCGGCGAGCGCGCGACGGTCACGCATCCCCAGCGCAATCCGCCTCGCCACCACATAGTCGGCCAGCCGCGCCCAGTTCTCAGCTGCCATGCGCACATCCTGTCGGAAGCAACAAGAAGAATCGAACCCTGACGGATGCAGGGTAATGCCTGCCAGGACCGAAAGATCTTATTTCTTCGAAGAACTTCGCATAGATAGCATTTCATATATCTTGTATGTGCTACTGCCTTGACATCTCATCCATTATCTTCCTACGCTGCCAGCATGTCAGCATGTGAGCCAGCCGGGTTTCGCCGCAGCCGGCCGGAGCTAGGCACGAAGATCCGTGACGTGCGTGATCCGGGGCTCGTCAGCCTGCGCGATGCCGCGGCATCCGGCTGGACGGTGGTGGCGGCCGGGCGGCGCGGAAGCATGCTTCGCGCCGTCTGCCGGGTACCGGGCAGCGCGGCCGGGTCATGGACGCCGATGGTGACCGTCGGCGTGACGATCGTGACCGCCCGCGCGACGGCGTGCGCGCGGTCCGCCCGCTGACCCCTCGCCAGCGGGGGCGGCGAGGGGCGGCGAGGGATCGGCGGGCCGGCTGAGCCCGCCCGCCGGCCCACGCGCCGGCCCAGCCGGCCGCCCTGACGACGTGTCGGCTCAGCCGGCCCGCCTGACAACCGATTTCCCACCCCTGCTGATCGGCCCCATTGAGATCTTGGAGACTTTGCGGGGCCAGAGCACCGCGAAGTCTCCAAGATCTTCGAGCGGATGGGGCGGCGTGGCGGGGCTAGCCTGACATCGTGGCGGTGTGGGATGAGCTGAAGGAGATACTCGCCCGGCTGCGCGACGAGGAGCCCGGGGTCTTGCAGAGCTACCCGGATCCGGGCCACGACGAGGGCAGGGAGCCGCCATTCGAGATCAGCCTGGCACCCTGGGCGATAGCGACCGCCGAGGACCTGCACAACCGCTTCGGGCAACAGGTCAGCCTGGTGCTGGGCGCCCTGGCCTACCCGCCGGGAAGCCAGACACAACGCCCGCATGCCACCAGCCGCCCCGATCCGCTGATCAGTCCGCGGGAGGCGGCGGTCGCGCTCGATGGCCCCGCCGTGGTCCGCTCCGGGCACACCCTGCGGCACGGCCTGCTGCTGCGCAACCTCACCCGCGCAGAACTCCAGGTCGCCACCAACGGGCAGGTCACTGCCGTCATCGTGGACCCGGCGACTGGTGACGTGGTGGGCGGCTTCGCCGGCGCCCAGGCCCTTCCGCTGGTTATGTTCCTGGTGGCGCCGGCCGGGACCGGCCGGATCCCGTTGCTGATCGGGACGGCCAGCTTCACCCCGAGGCTCGGCTATGCGGTGCCTGGCGGTTCCTGGGGCTTGCAGGCGACGCTCACCCTCGGCCCGGACCCGCGGACCTCACTCCGGCGGCGCACCCCCGTACTGCCTCTTACCATCACCGCCTGAGGAGCCATGCACCCGGCTTCGCTGACAGCGCGAACTCGCGCTCTGTGGGAGGGCCTTGCTGGCGTTCCCGTCGCATTCAGCCCGGCCATCCGGGTCTCGGTGTCGCCGCAGTCTGGTATCTGCCCACCAGGCTGGGCCGGCATCGTGGTCATCGGCGAGGAGGCGATCGCGACCGCCCCGGCTCCCGGCCTGGCGCATGCCCTGCAGCAGGCCCTCGGCGGGCTACCCGCAGCTTCGCTGACCGACGCGGGCGTGCTCAGCGCCAGGCTGTCGGCCGCGGAACTGCGCGGCCCGGCCACTCTTGCATACCTGGACGCCGGGGAATTCCGCCCGCATCCCGGCGCCACCGCCGTCGAGCCAGTCGGCCCGCAGGACGGCGGCCTGCGCAGCTTCCTGTCCGAATGTGACGCGGCGGACTTGGAAGAAGGGGGCATCGAAGGCATCACTTCCCCGGCATTCGCCGTCCGCGAGCGCGGGAGCGTCGTCGCCGTCGCCGGGTACCGCGACTGGCCGGGGCGCGTAGCGCACGTGTGCGTGCTGACCGGCGCGCGAGCCCGCGGGCGGGGCCTGGCCCGCATCACCGGCTCGGCCGCGGCGGCGCACGCGATCCGCCAGGGCAGGCTGCCGCAGTGGCGAGCGCGGCTGGCGACGTCCCAGCGCATCGCACGAGAGCTGGGCTTCCGTGAGCTCGGATCCCAGGCAAGCATCCGCCTGCATCCGCCTGTGTTCCCGGATGAGCGAGCTCCGCTGCCGGGTGGTTCAGCGGGTCGTGCTCAGCACGGATGACAGCGTGTCCATGGCCGCCGGAACAAGTGAGTAGTACGCCCACACGCCGCGCTTGTCACGGGAGAAGATCCCGGCATCCACGAGGACCTTCAGATGGTGCGAGATGGTCGGCTGGGTGAGCCCCAGGGGCTCGGTCAGGGCGCAGACGCATGCCTCGCCGCCCTCGTGCGCGGCCACCATCGAGACCAGGCGCAGCCGGGTGGGATCGGCTAGTGCCTTGAGCAGCCGGGCCAGCTGGGCTGCCTGGCTGGCGGTGATCGGCTCGCGCAGGAGCGGAGCGCAGCAGGCTTCCGCGAGCGGCGGGCCGGCTTGGATCTCGGCGACGGGTGTGACGCTCACGGAGTCAGTATGCCGCAGGCATTGACATCTGTCTATCTCTCAGGCAAAGTGCCCATCGACAGTCATCTATGCGAAGGGGCGTTCCTGGTGAGCAATGAGTCGGCAGCCGCGCTGCTTGAGCAGGTCGGGTCCCGTTACGCCGAAGCCGCCCGGGCGGTGCTGAACCCGGCAGGCAAGCCCGCTGGCGCCTGACCGCCGGGCGATGAATGACGCGGCGTTGTGGCGGCGGCTGACCGCCGAGCTGCTGGGCAGCGCGTTCCTGGCAGCGGTGGTCATCGGCTCGGGTATCGCCGCCCAGAACCTGTCACCGCACGAGATAGGCCTGGAGCTGGTCGAGAACGCGGCGGCGACAGCGGCCGGGCTGTTCGCCATCATCTTGATGTTCGGACCGGTGTCGGGCGGCCATTTCAACCCGGTGGTTTCTGCTGTCGACGCCGCTTTCGGCGGGCTGCGCTGGCGTGAGGCAGCCGTCTACCTCCCGGCCCAGGTGATCGGCTGCATCGGCGGCGCCGTTGCGGCGAACCTGATGTTCGCCCGCGCCGCGGTGAGCCTGTCGGCCACGCACCGGGCCTCACCCGCCCATTTCCTGTCCGAGGTCATCGCCACCCTCGGGCTCATCCTGGTGATCTTCGCGCTGGCCCGCTCGGGCCGGTCACCAGCTGCCCCGGCGGCCGTCGGGGCGTATATCGGGGCGGCTTACTTCTTCACCTCCTCCACCAGCTTCGCCAACCCGGCGATCACCGTCGGCCGGATGTTCTCCGACACCTTCGCGGGCATCGCCCCCTCGTCCGCACCGGCCTTCATCGGCGCCCAGATCGCCGGCGGCGCCCTGGCAGCCGGGATCGTCAAGATCCTCTATCCTGGCGTCACTCCCGCGGACGCAGCCCGCATCGTGATCCCGCACCACGGCGACCGGCCGGGCACCGGGCGTCCTGCGGCGGACCGGGCGGGCGCCGACGGAAGCGATTCCGCCCGGGCCCCGCGCCGCCGGCCGCGATAGCAGATCACGCCGACAGGGAGAACGCTGACCAATGCCGCGAGCACAGCTTTTCGTGGGCGCGCCGGTTGCCCTGGCGGTGTCACGGTGGCGGTTCGCCAGGCTGCGCCGCGCCCATCCGCGCCCGTTCGGGCTGGCCGGCGGGCCTGCGCCGATGATGCTTAGTTCGGACGGCTGGGGGCCTGGCCTGACGGACGTCGTCCTTTCCTATGGCCGTCCCCTCGCTTCCGCTGGTCAGCTGATCGAGGTGGGCACATGCTTCGCGGAGCGGCACTGCTTCCTGCCGTCCCTGGAGGAGGCGATCGGGCAGGCCGAGCACCGGGATGCTGCCTGGGCCCGCGGCGACTGGGAGTCGGCGGGCGACCCGTTCGACCCGGTGCCCCACGTGCCAGTCCGGCCGGGCGGATTCGAGCGCGAGGAACGCACTGTGGTCGTTGCGGGGGAGGAGCGGGCCATGACAGTGGTGGCACGCGGGAATTACCAGGCGCTGCGCTTCCGGCAGGATCTGGCCGTTGTCACCGCTGTAGCGCGGCCCGGCTTCCCCGGTGTGCCGACGTTCCAGATTGTCGATGACCTGGAGCCGTACTTTGCCGGGTACACACGCTTTGTGCTCAGCTGGCTACGCTTCTGGCAGACCTGACCCCAGGTCAGGCAGGGTCAGGCCAGTCGATCCTGACCCATACGGAGCGGCCGCGGTAGTCGCCGTCTACCCCCAGTCGGAGGCGAATGCGCGGACGATATCGAGGCCGTGCGCGCGGCTGGTGTCACCAGGGCGAGTGGCGCCGGGAAGATCGCCGGTCCAGGTGCCGCCGTTGTCCTGGACCTCGATCCAGGCGTAGTCGCCATGGTGAATCTCGGCACGGACGGCGAAGTGCGCGCCGGGCATGCCGGACCGGCTATGCCGGGCGCGAATGCCGGCGCCCGGCGAGACCCGAGCGCTGCGCCTCGCTCCCGGCATCCCGGTCTTCCACCTGATCCGCACCGCGTATGACACCGACGGGCGGGCGGTCGAGGTCTGCGACACGATCATGGCCGCAGACGCCTACGTGCTGGCTTACAGCCTCCCCGCCCGCTGAGTCCGGTGATCACATAACGGGACTGTGCCCGGACTGCGATGGCACTACTTCACCGATACCGTGGCCGGCGCCGCCGTCGGCATAGGAACGGTCTGCGGGCTCGCGCTCATTCTGGACCTGCCAGCCGCCCGGCGGTTGCTCGGCCGCGCCAGCCGCCAGCATGCCTGAGCCCGCGTTCCTTGATCATGGAAGATCACGGCCAGTCAGCGGACACGCTGGTGGTGGCACACATGGTCGGGCAAGAGCCCCTAGCGGTGCGGGTGGCCGCCCATCGCGGTCTTTGCCGGCTCCCCGCCAGTGTGGACCGGCGGGTGTAACGCTATTAGTGGGCCGGGCGTTTCGTACGACGAGACGCCGGGTTCCCCGTCCCGCCGGGCCCGGCCGTGAGCTGGCGAGCGCTGCTCGGCATGCTCCTGACCGGGTGGCCGCTCCCCCCCGATGCCCGGAGCAGCTGCATGCGGCGGCGGAATGTTCGCCAGCATGGCCGACCCGGCGGGCCCGGGCGAGCTGGCCGGCGCGGACGGCGTACGCCAGCGCCGCCGCCCCGGGTCGGTGTCTCGCCCGTTGTCCGCCGATCAACCCGACGGAGGCCAGATTGGCTTGCTATCCCCCTCGATGCCAGGCTTGCCGCCGCGCTGGTAGCGGCGGCAGTCGAGCGGGCGGGCGGCGGCGCCTCAGCCAGCGCGAAAGCCGACGCCAAGGGGAAAGCCCGCGCCAGGGGAAGACCGAGGTTCCAGCCCGGTGGCCGGCCATAATCACGGGCGCGGCTGAAACGGCTGAGCTTGCCCTGGTCCGGTCATTGTGAGCCCAGCCGCGGCAACGGCGGCGCACTCCGCGGTGCTGGCGATGCTCGGCATTCGGGCTGCCATTGCGCTTCGGCTGGTATGGCCCAACACCGCGTTCCAGGACGAGGCCCTGTGCTGGCTCCGACCCGTAGCCCTATGAGGTCCGCCGCTCAGCGGCAGGCGGCTCAGCGGCAGGCGGCTCCGCAGTACGCCGGTCCGCAGTACGTCGCTCAGCAGTACGCCGGTCTCGGCGCGCTCACCACTATTGCTCGGTCGGATGCGTCGGCGCGGGCGCCGATCCTGCCGGAATACAACCCGGAGCAGCTTGCCCAGGCACCCCCTCAGGGCATTCCGCGACAAGGACGAGACATCTGGCGGGCCCCGTGGCTGCCGCTGATTCTCCTCGGCCAGGCGCTGCTGTCGCTACGGCTGATCCGGTCGAATACGGCTTTCCAGGACGAGGCCCTGTACCTGTGGGCCGGGCATCGGGTGTGGTCGCACTGGCTATATGGCGCCCCGGTGCCGGGATTCCCCAGCTACTTCTCCGGCGCACCAGCCGTGTACCCGCCGCTGGGGGCGCTGGCCGATACCTACGGCGGGCTCGCCGGAGCGCGGCTGCTCTCGCTGGCATTCATGCTCCTGGCCACGTTGCTGCTCTACCTGACGGCACGCCGGATCTTCGACCGCCGGTCGGCGCTGTTCGCCGTCTGCCTGTTCGCCGGCCTCGGTGCCACCCAGTTCGTCGGCGCGCTCGCGACCTACGATGCGATGGCGATTGCCCTGCTGGCGCTCGCCGCCTGCCTCGGCGTCCGGGCCGGCGACCTGAGGTCGCGCCACCGCACTGCCCTGCTTGTCATGGCGGGCATCGCGCTCGCGCTGGCGGACGCGACCAAGTACGCGGCCGCCCTGTTCGACCCGGTCGTCATTGCCGCCGTGATGGCGTTCGGCTGGCGCCAGCGCGGCCGCCGGTTCGGGCTGGCGGCTGCGGCAGTCCCGCTGCTGACCATGGTCGCCATTCTCGCCGCCGCGGTCCTGATCGGCGGGCACCCCTACTGGCACGGCATCATGTCCACGACACTGGCCAGGTCAAGCGGAGACGTTGCCTCGGCGGGAGTCCTCTACGTCAGTGCGACGTGGGCGGGCGGCGTCATGCTCCTGGCTCTGATCGGCACGGCCGTGGTCTTCGTCATCGCCCCGCGCTGGGAGATGCGCTGCCTGAGCATCGTTCTAGCAGGTGCCGCATTCCTGGCCCCCGCAGAGCAGGCCCGGATACACACGATTACCAGCTTGTTCAAGCACATCGGATTCGGCGCCTGGTTCGGCTGCATCGTCGCGGGGTTCGCCCTGGCCTCCCTCCTGGACGTGGTGCCGACGACGAAGGTGGCCGCCGCGGCGCGCGTCGGGCTGGCCGCAGCAGTCCTGAGCGCGCTTGCCGGGACGGCCCTGGCCGGCAGCCAATTTGATGCCTGGCCTAATTCGGCGGCGTTTACCGCCGACCTCCGGCGGGCGGCCACGACGAATCGCGGGCCCATACTCGAGAGCAACAGCATTCCGCAGTACTACGTGCCCGCCCTGTGGTTTCGTAATGAGATAGGGACAGTCACCTTTTCCTACCATGATCCGGCAAAGGGCAGACTGAGTGGCCCGCGCGCCTATGCGGCCGCGATCAGGCACGGCTTTTTCTCGATTATCGCGCTGGATGACACGAGCACCCTGCGGCAGGACGACGCCATCCGCCAGGACATCCGTGCCGCCAACGCTGGCTGGCGCGCGCGGGCGCGAGCGACGCGGTACGTACAAGTCGCCAATATGCCCTTCGTCGCCAGCGGCTTTCGTGGATACTTCAGGATCTGGATCCTCAGCACAGCCAAGCCAGGCAGCAAGGCAGCCGCCCACCACCACCGGAAGCAGCATTGACCGCCACAGCAGACTTCATCGGGCGTCGTCGGCCGGACGGGCTCGTCCTGCCGGACCCCCCGTCCGACGAGGAGAAATGGTCCTACACCTGGCGCTCCCTGCCGTTCCTCACCGGCGCGCTTGTCGCCAGCTCGGTGTGCGTGATCACCGCGCAGGCGTGGTTCGAGATCCGCAACCTGGCGGCATTGCCGTTTGCCGCGTACACCTTCTTGTACTTCATCTACCAGGCCGTCAGCGTGCCGATGAACTTCGCCGGGCCGAGCTTCGACCCGGACGTGCACAGCGACATCGTCGCCCGCTGGCGGCCCGCGTTCTACCCGTCGGTGGACATCTTCCTGCCGATCTGCGGCGAGCCGATCGAGGTCCTGCGCAATACCTGGATCGGGGTGTTCGAGCTGATCCAGGCCTACCCGGGCAGCGCGCTTGCCTACGTGCTCGATGACGGGCCGAGCGAGGAGGCCAGGCTCCTCGCCCCGTCGTTCGGCTTCGGCTACGTCCGGCGCCCGCAGCTGCGGTACCACAAGAAGGCCGGCAACCTCAACTACGCGTTCGCCCATACGGACGGGGATGCCATCGTCATATTCGATGCCGACTTCCGCCCCCGCGCGGACTTCCTGGACGAGACGCTGCCCTACCTGGACGACCCGGAAATCGGCCTGGTGCAGACCCCGCAGTTTTTCCGCGTGCACCGTGATCAGACGTGGGTCGAGCAGGCGGCAGGCGCCTCGCTTGAGGTTTTCTACCGGGCGGTGCAGGTCTCCAGGGACAGGTTCGGCTCGGCGCTGTGCGTCGGCTCCAACGCCGTGTACCGGCGGGCTGCGCTTGAGCGGGAGGGCGGCTTCACGCTCATCCCGTACGCCGAGGACTCGCATACCGGGCTCGACATGCAATACCACGGCTATCAGCTCAAATACCTGCCCATCGTGCTCGCGGCCGGGGTGTGCCCGTCCACGGTCGACGTGTTCATGCGCCAGCAGTACCGCTGGTGCTGCGGGGCCACGTCGCTGGTATGGACCCGCCACATGTGGGATGTGCCCATGCCGCTGCGATCGCGGCTGCCGTATATCGCGGGCTGGCTGTGGAACTTCCTGACCGGATTGCGGACGCTCATCATCCCGCTCTTCCCGGTCACCCTGCTGATCTTCCTGCCCGGCGAGATCGCGCTCCGCAACGTCCTGCTGCTCATTCCCGTTTTCGTCGTAGGGATGCTGCTGTACCCGCTCTGGCATACCTCCCGGTACCCGTTGTCCATGTGGCCGCTTGCCATAGCCACCGGCTGGGCTCAGCTGCTAGCGATCTGGGATTACGCGTTCGGGAAGGTGATGTCGTGGCAGCCTAGCCGCGGTCCGGGTGATGCCACGCGGCGCTTCAGGAAGGCCGTGCTCGCATGGAACGGCAGCCTCGCCGTCGCCTGGCTGCTGCTGGCCGGATGGCGCATCGCGCAGGCGCCGTCACCGAGATTCGCCGCGCTCACGGTGCTGGGAATCGTCAACGCGGTAGTCATCGCTCGAGTGATCTTTCCAGGAAGGAACGCCCGGTGAGAGCCCGTATCATCAAGGCCGCCGTCCTCGTGGCATGCTGCGGCGCCATCGCGTCGTGCGCGCAGCCCGCAGGCCCGCAGGCCGGGAGCGAACAAGGCAGCCACGCTGCCGGCCAGGCTGCTCCCGCTGCGGCCGCTCCGGTCAGGCACCTGACGGCGAAAGCCGCGCCGCCGTCGCGCGCGGCGCGGCGCACTCCGACGCCGTCGGCCTCAGGTACGGCCACCCCGGCCGGCCCCGGACCGGTGAAAACCGCGCCCAACGCGGTCAGCCTAAGGCCGGGCAGCATCCTCGGCGTCTACAACGGCACCGTCCCGAGGTCGTACTCGCTGGTCAACAGCTTCGCCAGGAAGGTGCGCCTGCGGCCGAACGTCGTCATGTACTTCAGCGCCTGGGGTGACAGATTCCGGACCGGCTTCGCCAGCGTCGCCCGCCGCCACGGCGCGGTCCCGTTCGTGGAGCTTGAGCCCTACACGGTCTCCCTGCAGTCGATCGCAGCCGGGCAGCAGGATGCCTATCTGCGGTCTTACGCCAATGCCGTGCGCAGTTTCGGCGATCCCGTGCTGATCAGCTTTGGGCACGAGATGAACGGCTTCTGGTACCGCTGGGGATACACGCACACCTCGCCGTCGGTGTTCCGGAGCGCCTGGCGGCACATCGTCACGGTCTTCCGCCGCGCCGGGGCCAGCAACGTGAGGTGGCTATGGGTCGTCAACGGCCTGGCCCCCGGCGAGAGCCCGATCCGCGAATGGTGGCCAGGCGCTGATTACGTCTCGTGGGTAGCCATGGACGGCTACTACGTGCGGCGGTCCCAGACCTTCGGCAGCGTGTTCGGCCCGACGATCCGCGCAGTGCGCAGGCTCACCAGCAAGCCCGTGCTGATTGCCGAGGTCGGAATCGGACCGGCGGCCGGGAAGGCATCGAAGGTGCCAGGCCTGTTTGCCGGAGTCAGGGCAGCGCACCTGCTCGGATTCGTGTATTACGACAAGGCGCAGCACGGCGACGCGTATCACCAGAACTGGCAGATCGATTATGACTGGTCGGCGATTGCCGCCTTCCGCCGCAGCATCAAGCGTTACTTCGGATAGGAACGAGCTGAGCTTCCCCGCAGGGATATCAGGAAGGCAGGTTAGGAAGGAGCGCTGAATGAGGGTCCGCGTCATCACCGCCGTCGTTCTCGCGATCGGCTGCGCGGCGCTCTCGGCGTGCAAACCACCTGCCTATCCGTACGCGGCCCCGCCGGAGGCGAGCCGCCCGGCGACTCGCGTGACTGCCCCGCGTCCGCCAGCCAGGGTCGTAGGCGTCTACAACAACGACGTCCCCGAGTCCTACCGGCTCGTCAGGAAGTTCGCGAAGGCGACCGGCGTGCGGCCGAACGTCGTCATGTACTTCAGCGGCTGGCACACGCTGTTCAAGACCCGATTCGCCGACACCGCCAGGAAGAACGGCGCGGTCCCGTTCGTGGAGATGCAGCCCTTCGGCCGTCACATCATGGCAAAGATCGTCGCCGGAAGATTTGACATTTACCTGCGAAAATATGCAGAAGAGGTGCACAGCTACCGCGGCCGGGTGCTGATCGGCTTCGCGCACGAGATGAACGGCAACTGGTACCCGTGGGGCGCGACGCACACTAGGCCTAAGGTATTCCGAAAGGCCTGGCGGCACGTCGTCACTATCTTTCGCGAATCCGGCGATTTTAACGTGACCTGGCTGTGGGTCATCAATGGCCTGGCTCCCGGCGAGGCCCCGATCCGCGCATGGTGGCCCGGCTCGAAATATGTCGACTGGGTCGGCGTCGATGCTTACTACGTCCAGCCGGCGCAGGTCTTCAGCAAGGTCTTCGAACCCACGTTCGCCGCAGTCCGAAAGCTCACCAGGAAGCCGATTCTGATAGCTGAGACTGGCATCGGGCCGGCCGCGGGCCAGGCGGCGAAGCTGCCCGACCTGTTCGCTGGCATAGAGAGAACGAAGAACCTGCGCGGGTTCGTGTACTTCGACCAGTACCAGAACCGCGGGACCTACCACCAGGACTGGCAGATCGATAACAACCCGCTCGCGCTGGCGGCCTTTGGCAACGGCGCGAAGAAGTACCTCCGCTAGGGGCGCGTCCTGCGGCTACCTTCCTGGCCCTGCTTGGGCTGCCCGCCGGGCCGCCCGTGCCGTGACCTTCACAGAACTGCAGGCAGCTTCGCTTGCGCAGGGCGCGGCGGCGACGGACGGTCGTGACGATCGCGAAGATCCGCGGCCGGGCCCGCGGGGCGGGCAGCGAACTGGCGCTGGCCTGCGACATGCGGTTCGCCGCCCGGGAGAACGCCATCCTGGGACAGCCCGAGATCGGTGTCGGTGTGCCCTTGGGCGCAGGTGGTGTGCAGCACCTGGGGCGGCTGCTGGGGCGCGGCCGGGCCATGGAGGTGATTCTCGGTGCGGCCGATTTCGGCGCCGACGAGGCCGAACGGTACGGCTGGGTCAACCGGGCGCTGCCCGACGCCGAGCTGGACGCGTTCGTGGCCCGGCTCGCGCGGCGCATCGCGTCGTTCCCCGCCGATGCGGTGCGATCAACCAAGCGGGTGCTCAACGACCTGACCCTGCCTGGCCCTGACGCGATCCGCGCCGACGCCCAGCGGTTCCACCAGCTGGTCGGCTCGGACACGGTCAAGGCCCGCACGGCCACCCTGTTCGCACAGGGGCTGCAGACCCGCGGCCCGCTCGAACTCGACCTCGGCGACCGCATCGGATCCCTATGACAGAAGGAAAGCATCCGGGCCAGCGCCAAGCGCGCTCACCTCACGCATAAGCAGCTTTCTCATGCTCTTGTGTTCGAACGCGAGCCCCGGTATGTGCACGCCGACCACGATCAGCCCGTGACCGGCCAGGGCCGGAGCCGGTGCGGGGCGATGATCACCCGTTGCCGCGGGGACCTAAGCTTGTTATTTAACCTGTCTGGTTTGGCACAGTTTTCTTCGTCTTCGTCGTGGTCTTCTTCTTGCGGGTGGTCTTGCCCACGTCGTGGCGGGTGGCCGGGCGCCGGTTCCGGGAGCCGGGCGGGCGCCCGGGGCCGGG
>WNGG01007911.1_pt1 | contig 19161 bp, 18 predicted proteins | sample 5400661 | NCBI WGS metagenome assembly WNGG01 (sample SAMN13153372, study PRJNA577476) | soil metagenome | isolation source: 100 cm soil or saprolite under Garry oak tree replicate 1 | place: USA:California | collected 2016-06-15
TGAGCGACATTCTCCGTGATCTCCGTGCTCTCCGTGGTCAAACGCTCTTTGTCGAAATTCAGGCGCGTTCGAGGTGGTCGGTGGCGGCGTGGCGGGCTTCGCGGGCATTGCGGTTCAACACCAGGGCCACCACGGTGATGAGGGCGGTCCAGAAGGCCCAGGTGGACAGCCAGCCGCGATCGATGAGGGCGCCGGCGATCGCCGGGCCGACGATCTGGGCGATGGACATCAGTGACTGGTTGAGTCCCAGCACCACGCCTTGCTCGCCGCGGCCCACCTGCTGGGTGATGAGGCTGGTCAGCGCCGGCCGGATGAGCCCGTTGCCCAACGACGAGAACGTCGCGGCCAGGAGCAGCGTCGGGATCGCGTGGCTCAGCCCGAGAATCGTGTAGCCGACCGCGGCGGCGGCGAAGCCGAAGGTGACGAGCCGCACCTCGCCGAAGAGGCGCACCGGCCAGCCGGAGCGCAGCGAGCCCTGCACCACGATCCCCAGCAGGCCCGAATAGGTGAAGATGTACCCGACCTCCTTGGCGCCGAATCGCATTCCATGCCAAGAGAACCGCCGTTCGGCGAAGAGCGCGAATCCACCGGTGAACGACGCGAACGCGAAGGTGAAGAGGAAGAACTCCCAAAGCAGGCCGCCCAGCACGGGCCGCCGGAAATACTGCACGTAGGCGCCCCAGTCCAGGAGGCGCAGCCGCTTGCCTCCGGGCGCCGCCGGCGCTTCCTCCCCCTGTTGCGGCCCGATCGGCGCCGCGAGCTGCTCGCCTTCGGGCCGGGGCGGCACGCTGGGGAGCAGGAACGTCGTCCCCAGGATGCTCGTCAGGGAGAGGCCCGCCGCGCAGAGGATCGGCACGTGGAAGTCGTAGCGCGCCGAGAGGTAGCCGGAGAGGCCCGGTCCGACTAGAAAGCCAATGCCGAAGGCGATGCCGATGACCGCGAACGAGCGGGCGCGCTCCTTCGGCGTGGTCACGTCCGCGATGTACGCCTGCGCGATGGAGAGGTTGCCGGCGGTGAGCCCGTCGATCACCCGCGAGGCGAAGACCATCCACAGCGAGTTCGCCCTCCAGAGCAGGAGGAACCCCAGGAAGGTGCCCACCTGCGACACGATCAGTACGGGCTTGCGGCCCAGCTGATCCGAGAGCGAGCCGAGTGCGGGCCCGGCGACGAGCTGGCACAGCGCGTACGTCGAGACGAGCAGGCCGACCAGCGCGGGGCTGGCGCCGAAATGCTCCGCGTAGAACGGCAGGACGGGCAGCATGATCGTGAGGCCGAGCACGTCGACCACCACGATGAGGAAGATCGGCAGGAGCGGAGAGCGTCGCATCGTCGCCACGGCTCCTCTAGCACGCTACCGCGCGAACGGATCGAGCAGCGGCGGCGCCGAGGCGAGATCCAGCAGCGCCTCGATCAGGACGTGCGCTCCGCGGTGGAGGTCGGCGACGGGGATCTGCTCGTCGCTGTCGTGCCCGGGATAGGGCGTGCCCGGGAACCACATGCCGAAGGCGATGGAGCGAGGCAGCCGCTTCGCGTAGGTGCCGCCGCCGGAGATGGCGGGCGGCGCGTCCTCGCCGGTCGCGCGGCGGTACGCCGCCATCAGGCGCCGGACGATCTTCGCCTCGGGATCGAAGGCGAGCGGCTCGTCCTGGAAGTAGCCGCCTGCCCGCAGCGTGGCGCCGCGCCGGGCGGCGAAGTCGGCGACCACCGCGAAGAGCCGATCGCGCGCCTGCGGGCCGGTGAGCGGCGGCGGGCGGCGCAGGTTGATGACCAGCGTGAGCTTGCCCTCCTCGGCGGGGGCGAGCCCGGTGTGCGTGCCCAGCGTGGCCACGTTCACCGCGTACCCGCCCCAGCGATCTTGCGGCAGGCCGAGCACGGCGCCGCGCACGTCCTGCCCGGCGAGGCGGGCGAAGGCGAGCAGGTCGTCGGCGTCTCCGGCAGGCAACTCGCCCTCGACCGTGCGCGCGAGCGCGACGAGCGCGTTGCGGCCGCCCTGGAGGTTCACGCCCGCGTGGGCCGCGCGCCCGCGCGCCAGCACCTCGAGCTCCGCGCCGTTCGGCGTCACCTCCAGCCGCGTGCCGGGCGGAGGTGTCCGCGCGACGAGCCGGTCGACCAGCTCCTTCCACCCCGGTTCCCCGCCGCGCCACCGGAGCACCAGCCGGGCGCGGTCGGGGACGATGCTCGGCGCCAACCCCGCCTCGAGAGAAGCGACCGTCCAGGGCTTGGCGGCCTCGCGCTCGACCGGATCCGCGCTGACGGTCAGGCCGTCCCAGGCCTTCTCGCCCACCACCACGGGGAACTCGGAGTCGAGCACCAGGCTCAGGTCGGGCGGGGCGTGCGTCTGGAGGTACGACTTCACGTCGTTGCTCCCGCTCTCCTCGTCGCTTCCGACCAGCAGGCGCAGCGTGTGCGTCCGCGGAGGCCCGGCCTCCTTCAGCGCCGCCATCGCGAGCAGCGCCTGCACCATCGGCCCCTTGTCGTCCGCCGCGCCGCGCCCCCACACGCGACCGCCGCGCGCCACGCCGGCGAACGGCGGCACCGTCCAGGCCTTCTCGTCGACGGGCTGGACGTCGCCGTGCACCACCAGGCCGAGCACCGGCGCCCCGGGCGGTCCCGGCAGCTCGATCTCGGTCACGGTCCCGGCATCCCGGGCGGCCAGTCCGAGCGCGCCGGCCGTGCGCAGCAGCCAGTCCTTCTGCGCGGCGTGCGCGGCATCGTTCCCCGCGACGGTGGCGAATCGGATGGCCTGCGCGAGCATCTCGGCGGCGCGAGGCGCCTCGGCCGAGTCGTAGCGCTGGTGCGCGGCGGCGGCGGCGGCGAGGAGGAGCGCGATCATGCCCGCTCCGCGGTCAGCCACCCGAGCACCGCGGCGGCGCCGAGCAGCGGGAACACGACGTACACCGACCTGCCAGCCTGCTGCTCCGGGCCACCCGCGCGTGTCACCAGGAGCAGGAACGCGCCGATCGCGGCCGCGAGGCCCAGAGCGGCCACGGCCAGCGACCTCCAGTGAGGCCAGGCCTTGCGGATGAACCGTTCGGAGAGCGCGATTCCGAGCGGCGCGCCGACCAGGGCTCCGAGCGCGATGCCGACCCCGATGCCGCGGCGCGGATCCGCGCTCGCGGTCACCCGGGCGCCCGCGTAAGCGAGGATCCCCGCGCAAACCCAGAGCAGGATCGAGGACAGCGCCCACGCGGAGAGCAGCCGTCCGGCGCCGACCGCGCGGCGCCGGCCGAGCCACCAGCACGCCGCCAGGACGATCGCGAACAGCGCCCAGAGGGAGAGGGTACGCGTCACCCGCGCCTCAGATGCATCTCCCACACGCCCGGTTCGGGCTCGCGGGTGAGGAGCACTTCGTGGCCCAGCTCCTCGGCGTTGCGGCGGATGTCAGGCACCGCGGGCCGGTGATCGAGCAGCACCAGGAGCTCCTCGCCGCGCGGCAGCTTCTGCAGCGCGTACTTGGTCTTCGCCCAGGTCAGCGGGCACAAGAGGCCCCGCAGATCCAGGCGCTCCACTCAGCGCTCCTCCGCCGCCAGCAGATCCTTGTACTGCGCGGCCGAGAGCAACTGGGAGACTTCGTCGGGCTGCGACAGCTCGATCTCGATCATCCAGCCCTTCTCGTGCGGGCTGTCGTTCACTCCCTCGGGCGCATCGACCAGCTCCTGGTTCACCTTGGTCACCTTGCCGGTGAGCGGCGCGAACAGCTCGCTCACCGCCTTGGTGCTCTCCACCACCCCGAACGGCTGGCCGCGCTTCACCTCCGCCCCGACCTCGGGCAGCTCGAGGTAGACGACGTCGCCGAGCTGGTCCTTGGCGAACTCGGTGATGCCGATCACGGCGTTCTTGCCGTTGATGCGGCTCCACTCGTGCTCCTTGGTGTATTTCAGATTTTCCGGATAGTCGGCCATTATGCGGACCTCTTTCAGCTCTTCTGGGTCACGGCGGGCGTCTTCTTGCTCACGAACGGCGTCTTGACCGCCTCGGCGGGGAAGGCGTGGTCGCGGATCTCGACCTCGAAGCAGGTTCCGATCGGGGACATCTCGATGGGGACGTAAGCGAGCCCGATCGGCTGCTGCAAGATGGGGCTCATCGTCCCGCTCGTCACTTCGCCGACGTGCTTCTCCACGCCCGGGGGCCGCACGGGATAACCGTGGCGCGCGATGTGGCGTTTCGCCGCCATCTTGAACCCGACCAGCTTGCGCTTGAGGCCCTGCGCCTTCTGCTCGCGCAGCGCCTCCACTCCGATGAACCCGCCGCTCTTGTGCAGCTTGACGATGAACGAAAGCCCCGCCTCGAGCGGGGTGTGCTGCTCGTCCATGTCGTTGCCGTACAGGCGGTAACCGGCCTCCAGGCGCAGCGTGTCCCGCGCGCCCAGCCCGCACGGCGTGGCTCCGGCCTCGACCACGGCGTCCCAGATCCGCCGCGCGCCCTGGGGCGGGCAGAACACCTCGAACCCGTCCTCCCCGGTGTACCCGGTGCGCGCGACGATGCAGCCGCGCACGCCGGCCACGGTGGCCTCGCGGAAGTGGTAGGTGGGCACGTCGAGCACGCGCGGCTTGCAGAGCGCGTCCACCAGCTCGGGGGCTCGCGGGCCCTGCACGGCCACCTGGGCCCACTCGTCGCTCTGCTGCTCGAGCTTGACTCCCTCGCCGGCGTGGGCGCGCATCCACTCGAAGTCCTTCTCGCGGCCCGTCGCGTTGACGCAGACGAGGAGCCGGCGAGCGGAGAAGCGGTAGACGATCACGTCGTCGATCACGCCGCCGCGCTCGTTGCAGAGCGCCGTGTACTGGGCCTGGCCGTCCTTGCAATTCGCCAGGTCGTTGGTGACCAGCCGCTGCGCGGCCTCCAGCGCGCGCGGCCCTTCCAGCACGATCTCTCCCATGTGGCTGACGTCGAAGATCCCGGCCCGCTCGCGCACCGCGAGGTGCTCTTCGACGAGGCCCCGGTACTGGACGGGCATCTCGAAGCCGGCGAAGTCGATCATGCGCGCCGAGGCCGCCAGGTGTGCTTCGTGCAGAGGAGTGCGCTTTGCCACGGCCGGTCTCCGGAAGGGGGGGGCGAAGGTATCGGTCCCACCCCGGCGGCGCAAGGCCCTGATCCGCGCCGCGCCGCGGGCATTGGTAGAGTGTGCGGGTGGAGCGCGATCTGCTCGTGCGCGCGTACGACCGCACCGCCGGAACGTACGCTTGCCGGGGAGGCACCGCCCGCGGCGCAGCTCGCCCGGGCAGCTGCCTTGCGCCACCTGGCAGGGCCTGCGCCCGCCGGCCGGGATCGCACAATTCCTCCTCCCGCGAGGGTAGGACCCTGTGCGGCGCGTGCCTCCTCGTCGTCCGCGCCGCGTCTCTGTAGAATGACAGGATGCGCGCTCCGATCGTCTTTCCCATCCGCGTGGCTGCGGGCCCGGCGATCGTGCAGACCACCACGCGCGAGGTGAGCGCAGACGGTGTGTTCGTCTGCTCGCTGCGCCCACCCAAGCCGGGCACGCAGGTCTCGCTCAAGCTGTACCTGCCCGGCGGTCCGGAGGCGGAGGAGGCCGCCGCGGTTGTCGGCGAATGGCGCTCGGCGCCCGAAGGCGGGTATTGGGCGGCGTTCGTCGATCCACCGCAGACGCTGCGCGACCGGATCGCAGGGCTGCTGGAGCGGCGGGCGCGCGCCGCGGCGTCCGGGCCGCCCACGCCGATCGGCGCGATGTCCCTGGCGCAGAAGCCGCTCGACGATCCGCGGCGCGCCTTCCCCCGCGTCGAGGCGCGGTTCGGCGTGCGGTTCGGCAACGTGGAGGACTTCGTGCTCGAGTACGCCGCGAACATCAGCGCGGGCGGCGTGTTCGTGCAGACGGAGAACCCGCCCGAGCTGCACGCGGTAGTGACGGTGACCATGGAGCTGCCCGACGGCGGCAAGCCCGTCGAGGCGAAGGGCGTGGTGGTGCACCGCGTCCCGGCCCAGGACGCCAAGGCGCGCAACACGCCCCCTGGAGCGGGCGTTCAGTTCGTCGACTCGACCGACGAGTTCCGCGAGCGGATCGACCGGGCCATCGAGTTCATCCTGACGCGGAGCTGAGCCGGGCCGACCCGAGGCTCAAGTTTACCCGCCGATGGCCGACAGCAAGGGAGTGACCAGCCGTCCTTACGTCGTGCCAGTCCGATTCGCCATCGGGGCCCAGGTCCTGCAGGCGACCACGGGAGCGCTCGGCATGGACTGCGCATTCGTGCGCTGCCTGGTGCCGCCGCGGCCCGGCGAGCGCATCACCATGCGCTTCTATCTGGCCGAGGATCACCCCGTGCAGGTGACCGCGACCGTGCGCCCCCGCAGCGGCCGGGAAAGCGCGATGGGATTCTGGGCCGACTTCGTGGCGGACAAGATGGCGCAGGCGCGCATCGCCCGCGCGCTCGGTCTCGTGGAACAGCCGGCGCGTCCGATGGACCGGCGCGCGACGCCTCGGTACGCTGCGAGGTTCGCCGTGCGGTTCGGCAGCGTCGACGAGTTCCGGCGCGAGTACGCGACGAACATCAGCGCGGGGGGCGTGTTCATCCGCACGGACGATCCTCCCCAGATGGAGGCCGTCGTCACCGTGGTGCTGGAGCTTCCGGGGGGCGCGCCGGTGGAGGCGAAGGCGGTGGTCGTCCACCGCGTCACTCCCGAGGAAGCCGCCCAGGGCAAGGTGGACCCGGGCATCGGCGTGCAGTTCGTGCACGGGGACGACGCCTTCCGCGACCGCATCGACCAGTTCGTGGCCTCGCTCTCCGCCCGGGGGACCGGCTAGCCCGGCTAGTCGCCGCCGATAGGGCGGCGCTACGCTTTTCACAGCGCGGACGTCATGGGATGCGCTCTAGGCGAGCACCCGGGCGCCGGGCACGCCCACGTCGATCACCTCGGGCCGCCCCGGCACCCCGCGCGCCTTCGCCGCGTCGCGCATCGCGCGGGACACGTCGTGCGCCGCTCCCGGAGCGCAGAGCGCCAGCACCGTGGTGCCCGCTCCGGAGAGGGCGGCGCCTGCAGCGCCCGCTTCCCGCGCCGCCGAGAGCAGCGAAGGGAGCCAGGGCAGCAAGGTCGCGCGCGCCGGCTGGTGCAGGCGGTCGTCCATGGCCTCCGCGAGCAGGTCGAGCCTGCCGGCCTGGAGCGCCGCGACGAGCAGCGCGGCGCGCCCGAGGTTGTGGACCGCGTCGCCGAGCTTCACCGTCTGGGGCAACACGGCGCGCGCCGCCGCCGTCTCCAGCTCCTCGTCGGGGATGAACAGCGCCGCGCGCAGCGGCGCTCCCAGCCGGATGGGGCAGGAGACGACACGCCCCGAGTGGTCGAGCACCGCCACCTGCGCGCCGCCCCGGAGCGAGGGGACCACGTTGTCCGGATGGCCCTCGAGCCGCACGGCGACCCCCAGCGCGCGCTCCTCGCCGATGGCGCCGGAGAGCAGCCGATCGGCGAGCAGGGCGCCGGCGAGCGCGGCCGCCGCCGAGGACCCCAGGCCGCGCGGCCCGCGGCCTCGGCGGCGAGGTGCGCCGCCTGCAGCAGCCGGTTCGATCCGTCGCGCGGGAGGCGGCTTTCGCCCTCCCCCGAGATGCGCGTGATGCGCAGCCCGGCACCTCCGGGCGTGGCGCGCACCAGGAGATCCGGGCCGCCCAGCGCGATGCCCACTGCGTCGAATCCGGAGCCGAGGTTCGAGGTGGAGCAGGGCACCACCACCGTGAACGCGCTCACCGGAGCGCCTCCTCGATCGACTCCACGGGCACCGGCTCGGGCAAGGGCGGCGCGTGGCCGATGGCCGCCTGGGGATCCTTGAGGCCGTGGCCGGTCAGCACGGCGACCAGCCGCTGGCCCGCGAAGCGGCCCGGACGCTCGCGCGAGAGGCGCAACAGGCCCGCCACCGGAGCCGCGCTCGCCGGCTCGCAGAAGACCCCCGCCTCGGCGGCGAGCCGGGCGTAGGCGGCCACGATCTCCTCGTCGGGCACGGCGGCGAATTGCCCGCCCGACTCGCGCTGGGCCTGCACCGCGAGCGCCCAGCTGGCCGGGTTGCCGATGCGGATCGCGGTCGCGAGCGTCTCCGGATGCTCGACCGGCGCGCCCGAGACGAGCGGCGCCGCGCCGGCCGCCTGGATGCCGTAGAGGGGGAGGCGCATCCCGAGCTCCACGAACCCGCGCCAGTAAGCGCTGATGTTGCCCGCGTTGCCCACCGGCAGCGCGAGCCCGTCGGGCGGTCCGCCGAGGGCCTCGGCGACCTCGAACGCCGCCGTCTTCTGCCCCTCGAGCCGGTAGGGGTTGACGCTGTTCAGGAGCGCGATCCCGCCGCGCGCCGCCAGGGCGCGCACGGCCGACAAGGCGGCGTCGAAGTTCCCGCGCAGCACGACGATGCGGGCGCCGTGCGCGACCGCCTGCGCCAACTTCCCCAGCGCGACCTTTCCTTCGGGGACGACCACGCGGCAGGAGATGCCGGCCGCGGCGCAGTAGGCGGCGGCGGAGGCGGACGTGTTCCCGGTCGAGGCGCACGCCGCCACCCGCGCGTCCGCCTCGGCGGCCTTCGCCACGGCCACCACCATGCCGCGGTCCTTGAACGACCCGGTGGGATTCTGTCCCTCGACCTTGAGCCACAGCTCCGCGCAGCCGACGTCCCGCGCGAGCGTGGGCGCGGCGACCAGCGGCGTGTCTCCCTCGCCCAGGCTGAGCGCCGGAGTGCGGGGGGTGACCGGCAGCCGGTCGCGCCAGCGCAGGAGCACTCCGGAGCGGATCACGTGCGCGCCTCTTCCACGCGGATCCGGGCGCGCACGGCGCGCGTGCAAGGGAGGCGCGACAGCTCCGCCTCGGCCTGCGCCAGCGCCGATTCGGCGGCCGCATAGGTGAGGAGCACCACGTCGGCGGGCCCCTTGTCGGGCTCGCGCTGGATGACGCTCGCGAGGCCGATGCCGTGCTCGGCGAGCACGCGCGTGATCTGGGCGAACACGCCGGGGACGTCGTCGACCGCGAGGCGCAGGTAGCACCGAGTGCGCACCTCGCCCATGGGCAACAGCTCCGCGCTCGCGACCGACGGGCGGGGCGGCTCCACCGGGTCGCCCAGCGTCAGGCGGCGCGCGACGTGCGTGACGTCCGCCAGCACCGCGCTCGCGGTGGCGTCGCCGCCCGCGCCCAGGCCGCCGAAGAGGACCGGGCCGCTCAGGTCGCCGACCACGTGCACGGCGTTGCGCGGCCCGTCGACGCGCGCCAGGGGGTGCTCGGCGGAGAGGAAGGTGGGGTGCACCCGCGCCTCGATCCTGCCGTCGGTGCGGCGGCCGGTGGCGAGCAGCTTGAGCGCGTATCCCATCTCCCGGCCGTAAGCGAGATCTTGCGGATCGAGGCCGCGCACGCCCTGGCGGAAGATCTGCGCGGGCGTGCAGGCAAGCCCGAACGCGATGCGCACCAGGATGGCCAGCTTGTCGGCCGCGTCGACCGCGTCCACGTCGTCGCTCGGATCCGCCTCCGCGTAACCCAGCTTCTGCGCCTGCGCCAGCGCGGCATCGAACGTCTCGCCGGCGGCCATGCGGGTGAGGATGTAGTTGGTGGTGCCGTTGATGATTGCGCGCAGCTCCAGCACCCGATTGGCCGCCAGATCGTCGGTGAGCGGAGCGATGAGCGGGATGCCGCCGCCCACCGCCGCCTCGAAGCGCAGCTCGACCCCGCGCTGAGCGGCGAGCTGCGCGAGCTGGGGCCCGTGCCAGGCGACCACCCGCTTGTTCGCGGTGACCACCGGCTTCTTGCGCTGCAAGGCCTCCGCGATCAGGGCGCGCGCCGGCTCCTCGCCGCCCATCAGCTCGACGACCAGATCGACGTCGTCCCCTTCGACCACGGAACGCGGGTCGCCGGTCAACACGGCCGGCTCGATCCCGCGCTCGCGCGACAGGTCGCGCACCGCCGCGCGCTGCAGGACCAGCGGCGCCCCGGCCGCCCGCGAGAGCACGTCGCGGCGCTCGGCCAGGGCGCGCGCCACCGCTCGCCCCACGGTGCCGACGCCCAGAAGGCCGATGCGCACGGGCTTCACCGGATCACTGTACCGCACCGGGCGCGCACCGGAGGGCCCCCTTGCGGGTTTGCGCGTGGGGCTCTAGACCTGTGCCACCGGAGATGGACCCACTCGACGAGACGCCGATTTCGCGCAAGCTCGGCATCAAGGAGGGCCGGCGTGTCCTCTTGATGGACCCGCCGGTCGGGTTCGCGCGGCGGCTGGACCCGCTTCCGCAGGGCGCTTCCGTGGCCACCAAGCCGGTGGGCCAGATGGACGTGGTGGTGCTCTTCGCCTCCTCTCGCGCCGTGCTCGGCGAGCTGTTCCCGCGCGCCACGCACCTGCTCGCGCCGCGCGGGTGCATCTGGGCGGCGTGGCCGCGCAAGTCGAGCGGCTTCTTCACCGATCTCTCCCAGGAGCTGGTGCGCTCGGTTGGTCTGGCGGCCGGCATGACGGACGACAAGATCCTCTCGCTGGACGAGATCTGGGCGGCGCTGCGCTTCGTGGAGAAGGATCGCGAGCGGCTGCCGCTGCCGCGTTCGGCGCAGATCTCGCTCCCCGAGATGTGATCCCCTACTCGCGCAGGCTTCCCTGGACGGCCGCCGAGAACGCGATCTCGCGCGCGCTGCGGGAGCGCCGCGAGCCCGTCATCGACCTGACCGAGTCGAATCCCACGCGCGCCGGGCTCGCGCCCCCCGTCCAACTCGGCGCATTGGCGGATGCGCGCGCGCTCCGCTACGAGCCGCACCCGAAGGGACTGCTCGCCGCGCGCGAGGCGGTCGCCGCGTACTACGCGGACTCCCGCGGCGCCGCGGTGGACCCCGAGCGGGTGGTGCTCACCGCCAGCACCAGCGAGGCCTACGCGCTCCTCTTCAAGCTGCTCTGCGATCCGGGAGACTGCGTGCTGGTCCCGGAACCCAGCTATCCGCTCTTCGGGATGCTCACCGCCCTCGAAGGCGTGCAGGCGGTACCGTATCCGCTCCGCTTCGACGGCGAGTGGCACCTCGACGCCGACGCGCTGGAGATCCCGCCGCGCGCCCGCGCGGTGCTGGCGGTGAGCCCCGGCAACCCGACCGGCGCGTTCCTCAAGCAGCCGGAGCGCGCGGCCCTGGCCGAACGTTGCGCGCGCGCCGGGTGCGCGCTGATCTGCGACGAGGTGTTCGCCGACTTCGCGCTGGTGCCGGATCCGCGGCGCGTGCCCACCGTGGCGGCGCAAGACGACGTGCTTTCGTTCGCGCTCTCGGGGCTGTCGAAGGTCTGCGGCCTGCCACAGCTCAAGCTGGGCTGGTGCGCGGTGTCGGGGCCCCCGGACGAGGTCTCGCGGGCGGTGCAGAGGCTGGAGCTGATCGCCGACACGTACCTGTCGGTTTCGACCCCCGTGCAGCTCGCGGCGGGGCAGCTGCTGCGCGGACGGCACGACTTCCAGCGCCGCGTGCTCGACCGCGTGCGCGGGAACCGCGCCGCGCTCCTCCGCGCCCGCTCCCCGGAGGCCCCCTGGGACGTGCTGCCGGCGGAGGGCGGCTGGTCCGCCGTGCTCTCGGTCCCGCGATCCCGCAGCGAGGAGGAGTGGGCGCTCGCGCTGCTCGAGGCGGGCGTGCTGGTGCACCCCGGTTACTTCTTCGACTTCCCCGCCGGCGCGCACCTGGTCTCGAGCCTGCTCGCGCCCGAGGGCGAGTTCGCGCGCGCCGCGCAGGCGATGGCGCGCGTGCTGCAAGGCGCCTGAGCCGGCCGGCTCACCTCCGCGCCGGCAGCGCGCCGCGGAGGAGCGTCAGAAGGTCCGCGCGCCTGCGGACGAGCAGGATCACGGCGATCGCGAGGTACGCGGCGGAGAAGCCGAGCCGCACGCTGGTCTGCGGGAAGGGGAACTGCAACGCGAACAAGCCACGCGCTGTCAAACGGAATGTTAAACGCAACTGTGTTGCATCTTGGCCCGCGCCGCCGTACCCTGCCCCGGGATGGCGGCGTCTTTTTCCTCGCGGGCGGAGGCGGCCCTGCGGCGGCGCGGTGGGCGGATGACCCGCAGCCGCCGCGCCCTCCTCGACCTCCTCGAGAGCCACGCGCGCCCCCTCGGTCCGCGCGAGCTGCACCGCGAGCTGCGCCGCCGCGGGACGCCCATGGACCTCGTTTCCGTCTACCGGAACGTGGCCGTGCTGCTCGAGCTGGGGCTGCTCCACCGCGTGCTGGGCTCCACCGCCGTGCGGCCGTGCGCCGGGCGCGAGCCTCGCTGTCACCACGCGGTGGTGTGCACCGGCTGCGGGAGCGCCCGCGAATTTCACTCGCGCCCGCTGGAGCGCGCCCTGGCCGGGGTGCGCCGCGCGACCGGGTTCAACGTCCAGGAGCACCTCCTCGAGCTGCGCGGGCTGTGCGGCGCGTGCATGAGCCGCGCGTGATCGAAGGCCTGCTCCTCGCCGCCGGCTCGGCGCTGCTCGGAGGGGCGCTGGCGCTGGCGGCGCGCCGGCACGGCGTCCTGCTCGAGCTGACGCGCACCTTCGCGTTCACCGCCGCCGCGGGAGTGGTCGCCTTCCACCTCCTCCCCGAGGTGCTGCCGCGCCTGGGCCCCACCGCGCTGCTCTGGATCGCGGCCGGCTTCGTGCTGCCTTGGCTGCTGGAGGTCGGCGCGCGCGCGCTCGGTCCGGAGCTGCTCGCGCGCCGGGGCATCCGCGGCATGCGCGTCGCCGCCGAGGTCGGGTTCGCCGCTCTCATCTTCCATTCGCTCTTCGAGGGGCTGGTCCTCCTGGCCAGCTTGCAGGGGCGCGACAACCGCACCGATCTGGAGATCGCCATCGTCGCCCATCACGCGCCGCTCACGGCGGCCGTGGCGCTGCCCTTCCTCGATCTGCTCGGCGTCCGCGCGACGCTCATCCGCGTCGGGCTGGTGGCGCTGGCAGGCATCGTGGGCGTCGTCGCGGGCAACCTCGTCCCTGGCCTGGCCTCGGGCGCGGACGCGGCCGTCCTCCAGCGCGCGACGGCGGTGGTTGCCGGCGCGCTCCTCCACGTCGTCGCCGACGAGATCCGCGAGCAGCGGTTCTCCTCGCGAGCCGAGCGGGCGCTCGATCTGGTCGCCGCCGCCGCGGGAGTGGCCCTGGCCGGGCTCGGCGCCTTCCTCGACGCCCGGACCACGGGCGGCATCCTCCAGTTCGCCAGGACCGCCACGGCCCTCGCGCTCGGCGTCGCCCCCGCCCTGGTCGCCTCGATCGCGGCGGAGGCGCTGGCGCGCCGCCATCCGGTGCCGAGCCGGCTGCGCGCGCCCTTCGAAGGGCTGTTCTCCACCGGGGCCCTCCTGGGCTGGCCCGCGGCGGCCATCCGAGCGGCGCTCGCGGGGCTGCTCGTTGCCGCGCAGCGCCTGTGGCGCCGCGAGGCAGCGGTGGGCCCGCCCCCGCCTTTCGCCGCGGAGCTCGCCCGGCGCGGTCCCTGGCTCCTGGCGCTGCTCTTCCTCGCGGCTTCGGTGGACGTGCTGGCGCCGCCGCACTGGTTCGCGACCCTGGGTCCCGCCGGCGTGGTGCTGGTCGGGGCCTCGATGGCCGTGGCCGCCCGGGCGAGCGCGTCGGGGGCCGCGCTGCTGGCGTGCGCGCTCGTCCACCGCGGGCTGCCCGCCGGGCTCGCGCTGCCGTTCCTCGCGCTCGGGGCCTTTCCCTTGCGGCGCGCCTCCGCGGGGCGGTCCGTCCTCATTGCCGTGCCCGCGTTCGCCGCGGCGCTCGCCGCGGGCGCGGCGCTCCAGCGTTTGCCGGCCTTGCGCGGCGCCGCACGGACCGCCGCGTCGGTGCTCGCGCGCGCGCAAGATCCGGTGGCGGCCCAGCTCGCCGCCGCTCCCACCGCCACGGCGTGCGCGGCGTTCCTGGTCGCGCTCGCCCTCGCCCTCGCGCTCCGCTCCGGCGTGCGCGGATGGTTCGCGCCGTTCCGGCACGCGGACGGGCACGATCATGAGGAGCAGGGGCACGAGCACGCCCCCGCCGGGGCGCGCTGAAACGCTCTACAGCACCCGCACGCCCTGGGGGGTCCCCACCAGCACCTCGGGCGACAGGTCCAGGAAGAGCCCGTGGTCGACCACGCCCGGGATCCGCTTCAGCGCGTCCGCCAGCGCCCGCAAGTCCGTTCCGGCAGGGATGGGCGCGCCGGCCACCACGTTGCCGTCGTCGTTCAGCTCGGGGCGGCGGGCCGCGCCGGGCAACGCCTGGGCGACGCGCCGGAGCGTGCTGCTCCAGCCGAACGAGAGCACCGCGATCGGCAGCTCGCGCGTCGTCCCCAGCCGGGGGACCAGCTTGGCCTCCTCGATCACCAGGACGCGCCTGCGCGCGGCGAGCGCCACCAGCTTCTCGCGCACCATGGCGCCCCCTCCGCCCTTGAGCGCCTGCTTCTGGGGGTCGATCTCGTCGGCGCCGTCGATGCAGAGGTCGAGCTCGGGAGTCTCCTCGAGCGTGGTCAGCGCGAGGCCCAGCGAGCGGCAGAGGGCCGCGGTCCGTTCGGAGGTGGGGACGCCCCGGATCCCGAGCTTGCGGCGGGCGAGCGCCTCGAGCGCAGCCGCGGCGGCACGGCCCGTCCCGTACCCGAGCGTCATCCCGTCCCGCACCAGCGCGGCGGCGGCCTCGCCCGCTGCGCGCCTCTGTTCGTCGACGTTCACAGTCCCACCATCCGTAAGGAGAGGCGCGCGACGCCGCCGATCAGCAGCATCAGCGCCGGGTTGAGAGGAAAGCGCGAGAGCGTCAGCGCCACCGCCACCGCGATGCCGATCTCCGACTCGCCCGCGAGCTGGTCGCCCAGCGCGATGGCGGCCGCCGCCATCAGCCCCAGCACGGCGGGAGTGAGACCGCGCAATCCGGCGCGGACGAAGCGACGCGAGCGCAGCCGGTCCAGCGTGCTGCCCGCGAGCACGACCAGGAGGAACGGTGCGGCAAAAATCGACGCTGTGGCCACTGCGGCCCCCAGGAGGCGATGCCGGAGATAGCCGATGAAGGTGCCCAGGAGCAGCACGGGTCCGGGGGTCAGCTTGCCGATGGCGACCGCGTCGGCGAACTGCCGATCGGTCAGCCAGCCGCGCGTGTCGATGACCGACTTGAGGTGCGGGACGATGGCGAAGCCGCCGCCGTACGCCCCCAGGCCGGTGCGGAAGAAGGTCAGTCCCATCTGCAGCAGGTCCGCGTCGACTCCGGTGAGCCGCGCGGCGGCGAGGACGGAGAACACCGCGGCCGGCCAGGGGGAGGAGAGCGGCTCCGGCGGCTTGGGGGACGTCTCCGCGGGCTTGGCGGACGTCTCCAGGAGCTGACCTTCCTCGGGCAGCGCGACGGGCGCGTCCTGGTCGCTCTTCCGCCGGCGGCGGACGCTGGCGAGGCGCGCCCGCTTGGTCCCCAGGTCGACCGCGAGTCCCACCGCGATGGCGACGAGCACGATCTCGCCGGGGGGCGCGTTCCCCACCGCGCTGAAGAGCAGCGCCAGCGCGGCGACGCCCATCTGCCAGAGGCGGCTCACGCTGGTGCGCACCATCTTGAGCGTGATGCTGGCGATGATCCCGACCACCGCGGCGTTGAAGCCGCCCAGCACCGTGGCCAGGTCCGGCGTGGTGCCGAAGCGCACGTAGGCCCACGCGAGCGCCAGCACGCAGGCGAATCCGGGCAGCACGAAGCCGAGGTAGGCGGCCAGGGCGCCGCGCCAGCCGGCGAAGCGCAGCCCGATGTAGGCGAGCGAATTGGCGGACGCGCCGCCGGGGAGCATCTGCGCCACCGTCACCGTGTTGGTGAGCTCGCGGTCGGTCAGCCAGCGCTTCCGGGTCACCACGTACGCGTGGATGTTGGCCAGGACGCTCAGGCCCCCGCCGAATCCGATCGCGCCGAGGTAGAGCCCGGCGCGCAGGAGGTCCGTGACGCGCGGGCGAGACCGGGCAACCGGCGGGTGGGCCGCGAGCTGGGGAATCGCCACGTGGCCGTCCATCCGCGGCCAGTATAGAAGACTCCGCCTGTGGCGCACTTCCGGCCGGGAATGAAGGTCCTCCACCACGCGCAGCCGGGATGGGGCGTGGGACACGTGACGGCGGTGTCGGAGGACGCGCCGCGCCTGTCGGCGGATTTCCCCGGCCGCGGCGAGGTGATCCTCTCCTCGCGGGATCCGCAGCTGGTGCGCTTCCGCTTCGCTCCCGGCAGCCCGATCCTGCTCGCGGACGGAACCGCGGCGCGCGTGCTGCGGCCGCTGCCGGGGGGCGCGGGCGATTTCCACCGCTACACGGTGGAGACCGAGGGCAAGAAGCCGCAGGTGCGCAGCGAGGCAGACCTGCGCGCCGTGCCTCCGCGGGCCGGGCCCGCGGAGCAGCTCGCGTCGGGACGCTGGGGCGCGCCGGAGGACTTCGAGCTGCGCGCGGAGGCGGTGCGGCTCGATCTGGAACGGCGAGCCGACGCGCTGGGCGCGCTCTTCGCCAGCCGCGTGTACGTGAAGCCCCACCAGGTGTCGGTGGCGCACCACGTGCTCTCCGCCGCGCAGCCGCGGTTCGTCCTCGCCGACGAGGTGGGGCTGGGGAAGACGATCGAGGCGGGCTTGGTCCTCTCGGCGCTCTTGCACGCCGGCCTGGTGCGGCGCTGCCTGGTGGTGGCGCCTTCGCACCTGACGGTGCAGTGGCTGGCGGAGCTGTTCCACAAGTTCAACCTGCTGTTCACGCTGATGGACCCCGACCGGGCCCGCGACGCGCGCCAGGAGCAGCCCGATCCGGACGCGCCCGGCTCCCCCTGGGCGCGGCACAACCTGGTGGTCACCTCCCTGGAGTGGCTCTCGCGCGCCGGCAGGGAAGCGGAGGAGGCGGCGGAAGCCGGCTGGGACCTGGTGGTGTTCGACGAGGCGCACCACCTGCGCGGCGGGCGCGCCTACGAGGTGGCCAACGCGCTGTCGCGCAGCTCGTGGGGCCTGTTGCTGCTCACCGCGACGCCGCTGCAGCTCGATCCCGGCGAGTACCACGCGCTGCTCCGGCTGGTGGATCCGGCCCCTCCGGCCAGCGAGGAGGAGCTGCGGACGCGCCTCGCCCGTCAGGGCGACCTCGCCGCCGAGGTGCGGGCGCTCCTGGCCGGCGACTCGAGCGCGCCGCGGCGGATCGCGGCGCTGTTCCCGGACGACCCGGAGCTGAAGTCGCTGAAGGGGACCGAGCTGCTCGCGCACCTCGGAGGAAGCTACGGCCTGTCGTCGCGGCTGCTGCGCAACCGGCGCGCGGTGGTCGGCGGGTTCACTCCGCGCCTGCTCACCAAGGTCGCGGTTGCGCAGTCCCCGGCGGAGCGCCAGCTGGAGCGGGACGTGCGCGCGGCCCTCGCGGAGGCGCATGCGCGTGGACGGCTGCCCGGCGGCGCCGTCCTCTCCGGGCTCTTGAGGCACCTGGGAAGCTCGCCCCCGGCGCTATCGGCGGCGCTCGCCGCGTCGGCGGACAAGGGCCTCCGGTCGCTCGCGCCGCGCGCCTCGGCGCTGGCGGCGGAGAACGACAGCAAGCTGCAGGCGTTCCGCGAGCTGCTCGAAGGCGAGTTGGCCGGCGAGAAGGTGCTGGTGTTCGCCGAGGCGCGCGAGACCATCGACTACCTGCGGCTCCAGCTCGCGAAGCCGCAGGGAAAGCGCAAGGGCATCGAGGCGCTGGCGTACGCCGGCGATCTCTCGCCGGCCGAGCGCGACAAGCTGGTGGCCCGATTCCGCGATCCCGACGGGCCGCGCGTGCTGCTCTGCACCGAGCTGGGCGGCGAGGGGCGCAACTTCCAGCATTGCCACGTGCTGGTGAATTACGATCTCGCCTGGAGCCCGGCGGCCATCGAGCAGCGCATCGGCCGCATCGATCGCATCGGGCAGTCCCGCGAGGTCCGCATCTTCGCCTTCCGGCCGGAGGGGACGCTGGCGGCGCGCGTCCTCGACCTGCTCGATGAGGCGGTGGGCGTGTTCCGCGAGCCGGTGGGCGGCCTCGATTACGTGCTCGAGTCGGTCGAGCCGGAGCTGACCGCTCTCGGGGCGCGGGCCGCCGACGACGAGAAGCTCTGGGAGCGCACCCTGGGCGCGCTCGCCGAGCGCGTCGCGGCGGCGCGGGCCGAGGTGGTGCGCGCGGTGGACCCGCTGCTCGATCGGCGCAGCTGCGACCTGGACGCCGTCGGCGGGCTCGCCCGGCGCGGGGCAGGCCGGCTGGGAGTCGCGCTGGCGGCGGGGAACGAGCCCGCCGTGGCGCTGGCCGCGGTCGCGGACCATCTGGAGCGCCGCCTGGAGGTGGTCACCATCGAGGCGGCCAGGCGGGTAGGGCTCGCGGTGGACGTGGAGGTCGACGTCCTGCCCGGCGAGGTCTCCTTCCACGTCGGTCCCGAGCTGAAGGTGGACGCGCTGGCGGGATTCGACCTGTCGCGCGACCGCGTCGTCCTCGGCTCGTTCCGGCGCGCGGTCGCCGTCGCCCACGAGGAGCGCGACTCGTTCGCCACCGGCCATCCGCTGGTCGAGGCGTTGTTCGGCTGGGTGCGGGACGGCGAGCTGGGCCGCGCGACGGTGTACCGGGCGCGCGTCCGCGGCGGATCGGGCGCCGCCCTCGACGCCCGCTTCCTGGTGACGCTGCCGGAGCCCGCCGACCTGGCGCAGGGAGCCAAGGTGCCTTCGCGGCGCGCGGCCCGGCACCTCGACGACGCCCTCATCCGCGTGGTCGCGCGGCTGGACGGGCGCGGCGGGGCGCAGGTGTCGGACGAGCTGGCCGCGCAGCTCGATTCGGCGCGCAACATCGAAGCCGTGCCCGCGCCCCAAGGGGGGCCGCCGGCGCCGTTCGTGGAAGCGGTGGAGCAGGGCCTCGACGAGGCGGAGGCGGAGGCGCGCCGCCGGCTGGCGAAGCTGGTCGATCAGGCCAAGGACCGCGCCTCGGCGGAACGCGACGCGTCGCTCAAGCGGCTTTCGCGCTGGCTGGCCCAGACCAAGGCGAAGCCCGCCCAGCGCGAGAAGATCCTGCAGGAGGAGGCGCGGGTGCACGACGCGACCATGAAGGCGCTGGACGGCGCCCGCATCGAGCTCGACCAATCCGCCCTCGTGCAACTGCTCTGACGGGCTCGGACGAAAGGCGCTTCAAGGGAGCGCAGGAGTGGCAGGAGCAATTTTCGGCCTCAGGTCGGGCAGGGCGTCCTGTTGGCCGACCCTCGCCATACGCGGCCGTTGGCGTTCCCTGCCTCGCGGAGCTCGCACAGAACTCCGCACACTCCAGGCCCCCGTAGGACCGCCTCGTCCGCATCGAAATC
>WNGG01002980.1_pt1 | contig 19160 bp, 15 predicted proteins | sample 5400661 | NCBI WGS metagenome assembly WNGG01 (sample SAMN13153372, study PRJNA577476) | soil metagenome | isolation source: 100 cm soil or saprolite under Garry oak tree replicate 1 | place: USA:California | collected 2016-06-15
CGTATGCCGCCGGCAAGACGTAAAGCGAGAAGTAGTGATCTTCAGCAACCGGCGAGACCAGCAGCATCCATACCACCACGGCTCCCAGGATGAGCGGCTCCGACTGCGCATTCGCCTTGCGCCCCAAAAGCCAGATCGGCAACGCCAGCGCCGCAGCCAATGCCAGGACCATGAGTCGCGTTTGGTCTCCTTCGCCCAGCCGTTGCATCACCGAACCCAAATCCTGATTTCGCGGCCTCTCCATGCTCAGCAGCTGGTCGTATAACTCCGAATGTGATCGCGACGATTCCGACCCCAGCGCCGGTCCCGCCACTTCGTGAGTCCATTCGCCAATGTAATGGAGATTTCCACGCCAGCCGAAAACCGCACTCGGCAGCACCAGTCCGCCGAGCAGGATGGCCACAAGCGTCACGGCCACCATCTTCCACCTGCCGCGCCAGGCGTAGTAACACAAAAGAGTGAGCGCGAAGGCCTTCAGCAGCACAGCGCCCCCCAAACAAGCGGCCCCCGCCGCGGTTCGTCCCTTCTTCTCCCAAAAAATCGCCGCGATGACGAGCCAGCTCATCAGCACGGAAGCCTGTCCCCGCGTCAGACCCACCGTGAACCACACCGACACGATCAACGCGGGAATGAAGAGAATGGCCAGCCTTTTGCGGTCGCTCGCGAATCCAGCCCCCGCGAGCCGGCCCGACATGCTCACTGCCGAGACGGTCAGCCCCGCGCAGACGAAATACCAGGCCAGCACACTGACTGGCAGCGGCAGCAGGGCGAAGGGCACCATCACAATCGAAAAGGGCGGCGGATAAACATAAGCCCAGCCGCGCACATTGCGGATGGCATAAGGATCCTGGCCGTGCAGCACGGCTGCGGCCGCGTCCCGATACACCGTGAAATCGGTGCGGTGCGCGGGCGAGCCCCATTGGTGGCCGGGCGCGCCATAGGGTCCGGCGCGAAAAAGCGTGATCCAGGCGAAGAAGGCGAAAAAGAGAATCGTCGTGCCCGCGAGCCACAGCTTGAGCGTTCGCGCGCGCTGCAGTTCGGCCGCAGGTTGCGTTAGCGTCACCAAATCGGCTGCTAGTGCCGTTCCAACTGATCGCTTAACAAAACGTAGGAGTAGTTCATCGCACCTCCAGCCATTTGGCCAAACAGTTGGAACGGCATTAGTCTACAAAAATGAGAGCCCCGCCAGCTAGGGAGGACCGGCGGGGCGTTTCCAGAGGTGACCGCAAATGAATTTAGAAAATTCTACGGGTGCCGCCTCCGCACCACAACTTCATAATTTGGATAGCGTCCATCAATTTTCCTGCTCGCTCTCGGAACGCGCGAGCTACCAGCACAATCACACTAGCGCCCGGCCATCTCCAGAACCCGCGGCGGCTCCGCCCTCCGCAATTCCGGAAATCTCCACGCCCATAATGCCGTGATCAGCAAAGCGCCCGCGCCGCCCAGGACGACCGCCGGCACGGTTCCAAACCAGTCCGCCGTGATTCCCGACTCGAATTGCCCCAGCTCGTTCGACGCGCCAATGAACATCATCTCCACCGCATTCACGCGCCCGCGCATTTCGTCCGGCGTGTTCAGTTGCACCAGAGTGCCTCGCGTGACCACGCTCACCATATCCGTGGCGCCAACGAACAGAAGCGACGCCAGCGAAAGCGCAAAACTTCGCGAAAGCCCAAAAACCACGGTGAACGCGCCAAAGCCCGCGACGCACCACAGCATGGCCGCGCCGGCCTTGCGCCTCAGCGGCTTGTGCGCCAGCAAAAGGGCCATGGTTACAGCGCCCGCTCCCGGAGCGCTGCGCAGCAGTCCCAGCCCCCACGGCCCTGTCCTCAGAATGTCGCCCGCGTATACCGGAAGCAGCGCCACCGCTCCGCCCAGAAGGACCGCAAACAGGTCCAGCGAAACCACGCCTAATATGACTTTCTGCCGCCAGATATATCGCAGTCCCGCGAGAACGCTTTCCACGGTCAAAAACCCTGGCGGACGCAACGGCCCTCGCGCCTTGATGCCCACGGCGAAGAGAATCGCCGCGGCTTCGATGATCATGGCGGTTGCGTATACCGGCGCCGGCCCGCGAAAAAGAGCGTAAAGGAATCCGCCAGCCGCGGGGCCAAGCACCGTCGCCGTTTGCGTCATGGAAGCTTCCCAGGCCACGCCGCTCGGAAACTGCTCCGCGGGAACCAATAAGGGCACCAGCGCCCGCATCGCGGGGCCGCTGAATGCGCGCGTGATGCCCAGGGCCACCAGGATGAAATAAATCGGCCCGGCGGAATGCACTCCGCCTCGCTGAATCCATAAGAGCGAACCCGAACAGATCGTGAATCCCGCGAAGCAAGCCACCATCAGCTTTCGTCGCGCGATGTGGTCCGCCGCATGGCCGGAGATCAGAAAGAGCAGAATACCCGGAAGAAATTGCGCCAGCCCCGTTAATCCCAGCGCCAGCGGACTGTGCGTGATTTCGTAAATCTGCCAGCCCACGGCCACGGATTGCATTTGCAGCGCCAGCACGGTGAGCAGCCGCGCGCCCAGGTAGCGCACAAAACTCGGATACCGGAAGACCGCGCGTCCGCCGCCCGCAGCGTCTCCGCCGGGTTGTTGCAGTTGTCTTCCGGCGCCTTGCCTTTCGGCGTTTTGGCGCCTGTCACTTTGGTCCGCCGCCATGGCCGCTTACTCTTGCACAGAATCTCTTACCACAGCCAAAAATTTCGCCAGCCGGATCGCAGGTTGATCCGGATCGCCCACAACGGCTATCGTGTCGCGGGAGCATTTTCGATGAAGCTACGCAAACTTGGTGAAGCCGGCCCGGAAGTCTCCGTTGCCGGCCTGGGCTGCAATAACTTCGGCATGCGAATCGATCTGGAGAGTTCGCGCAAAGTCATTCACAAGGCGCTCGATCTGGGAATCACGCTTTTCGATACCGCCGATATCTACGGAAATCGCGGCGGTTCGGAAACCATGATTGGGCAAATCTTGGGCGAGAACCGCAAGCGCATCGTGCTGGCGACGAAATTTGGCGGGGCCATGAACGACGCCGGAACCATGAAAGGCGCTGCCCGTCGTTACATCATGTCCGCGGCCGAGGCAAGCCTGAAGCGGCTGCGCACACACTGGATCGACCTGTACCAGATTCATTTTCCCGATCCTGCGACGCCCATCGAAGAGACCCTGCGAGCCCTCGACGATCTGATGCGCGACGGCAAGGTGCGCTATATCGGCTGCTCGAATTTTGCCGCTTGGCAGCTCGTTGACGCGCAGTGGACCGCCCAGCACCATAATCTGCACGCCTTTGTTTCCTGCCAGAATGAGTACAGCCTTTTGGTCCGCAGCGTGGAGCGCGAACTCCTGCCGGCCATGCAGAAATTCGGTCTCGGCATGCTGCCGTACTTTCCGCTGGCCAGCGGGCTGCTCACGGGAAAATACGTCCGCAACAAACCCGCCCCGGAAAATACGCGCTTTCAGGCGCTCAAAGGTCTCGCGGACCGTTATGTGACCGAATCGAATTGGAAAATTGTGGAGCGCCTCGAAACTTTCTGCGCCAAGCGCGGCCACGCGCTGCTCCAACTGGCGTTCAGCTGGCTGCTGGCGCGGCCGATGGTGGCCAGCGTTATCGCCGGCGCGACCAAACCGGAACAGGTCGAACAGAACGCCAAAGCCGCCGGTGGCGTGCTCGCGCCGGAAGAACTCGCGGAGATCGATGAAATCACCGGCAAGCCCTAATCGCCACGATTACCAGCTTCCAATCAGGATGCCGGTGCCGAATACGATCGCGCCGCCCAAGGCGACTTGCACCGCCGCCGAGAATACCGGCGTTTCCATAAACCGATGCCGCACCCACGTGATGGCGGCGAGTTCCACAACCACGACGCCCACCGCAACGCCGATGGCGAGCTTGAACTGGCTGGTCAGAAACGGCAACGTGTGGCCGATGCCGCCCAGCGCCGTCATCGCGCCGCAGACCACGCCGCGCAACAGCGGATGTCCCCGCCCGGTTAAGCTGCCGTCGTCCGAGAGCGCTTCCGCGAATCCCATGCTGATTCCGGCTCCGAGTGACGCCGCCAGTCCCACCAGGAAAGCCGCATGCGTAGAATGTGTAGCGAAAGCGGCGGCAAAAACGGGAGCGAGCGTGGAGACCGATCCATCCATCAGGCCCGCCAACCCAGGCTGGACAATCTGGAGGAGAAAAAGCTTTCTCTGGGCCTCTTTTTCGCGTCCGCCGGCGCCTTTCCCTCGTGCGCTCTCGGTCAATTCTTCGGCCTTGTTTTGGTGCGAGCGCTCTTCCTGCGCGAGATCGTCAAGAAGGCGGCGGATGCTGGCATCGCTGGTCCGGGCCGCCGCCCGCTCATAAAACTGTCCGGTTTCTTGCTCTATGGAGCTGGCCGCGCTGCGGGCCGCTTTTAGACTGAGAGGCCGTCGGAGCCAGACGGGCCGGCGTTCGACGAAGCCCTTTACGTCCTGGCGTCGAATCAGGGGAATGTGTTCGCCAAATTTTTGTTGATAGAGGTCCTGCAGGCGCCGCCGATGGCCGGATTCCTCCGTGCGCATTTGCTCGAAGACCGCGGCGGAATCGGGAAAGCTCTCCCGCAGTCCATGCGCGAAATCGGCAAAGATACGCTCGTCTTCTTCTTCCAGCGATATCGCCAGGGCCAGGATCTCGGGTTCGGATAACTCATTGAAGTTTCTCATGTCAAAGTTTTCATTGTGTCAGGATGGGCAGGCAGAGCGGCCGCTCGACGTGAAAGTCGAGTCGTCCGATTTCTTCGAGCGCGCCATCGAGCAAGGAGCTGCTGCAGGATTCGAGCGTCATGATGAAGGGCAAGGCGGAGTGCGGATACCCGGGTTTTTGCAGCAATGCGTCAATACTGATTCCAAACCTGGCGAATACCGCGGCGACTTCGGCCACGATGCCGGGCCTGTCTTTTACCACGAAGCGCACGTAATGAGGAACCACGAAATCGCCGCTCACCGATTGCGGATCTTCCGCGAGCTCTCCCGTATCTGCCGGAGCGGCATTGGATTGCCGCGCGATCACGTAGAGGTCGGAGACGATCGCGACCGCCGTCGGATCGCCGCCCGCGCCGAAGCCAGAGAGGGTGATCGGTCCCGCGAATTCGCCGCTGGCGATCACCAGGTTCTGATTCCTCTGCACGTGCGCGGTCAGCGAGGCCAGCGGAACAAGCGTCGGCCGGACGGCGGCGAGCAGGCGCAGGCCATTGGCCGTGTCTTTCTGCGCGATGGAAATCTGCCGGATGGTGCAGTTCAGCTCGCGTGCGTAGCCGAAATCGACGGCTTCGACCGGAGAAATCGGCGCGCAAGGAATTTGTTCGCTGCGCACATTCACACGCAGCCCGGCCTGCGTCAGAATCACCAGCTTGGCCCGCGCGTCGTAGCCTTCCACGTCGCTGGTGGGATCGGCTTCGGCAAAGCCGAGCTCTTGCGCCTCCTTGAGCGCGGAATCAAATCCGGCGCCGGTTGCCTCCATTTTCGTGAGGATGTAGTTGCAGGTGCCGTTCAAGATTCCGGCGATGCGATAAAGCCGGTCGCCGGCGAGCCCTTCCTGAATGGCAATGATGGCGGGAATTCCTCCGGCCACCGAAGCGCCGAATTGCAGTTGCCGCCCCGTCTGCCGCGCCAGGCGCAAAAGTTCCGGGCCACGATCCGCGATCAGAAGCTTGTTCGCGGTCACCACCGATTTTCCCGCGCGGAGCGCCTTGCTTATCCATTCGCCCGCCGGCTCGAGACCTCCAACCACCTCCACAAAAATATCCGCATCGGAGGCCAGCACCTCTTCGATTTTTTCCGTCCAACGAACCTGCGCCGGAATCCAGTCGGCTTTTTTGCGTGCGACGTTGCGGTTGTAAATGTGCGTGAGTACGAACGGACTGTGCGGATTTTGCGATAGCAGCTTGGCCACCGAGCGCCCGACCGTACCGAAGCCCACGAGCGCGATTTTGAGCTTTCTGCCGGCAGATGCGCGCTGCTCGGGCGCAATTTGATCCGCAACTCTCAATTCCGGGCGTGGCGCCACCGATTCTCACCTCTTGCTAAATTGCGCAAAAGAGCGCTGGGCAGGAAGTTAGCAGGGAATTTCCGCCAGAGCAAACCGCCGCGCGCAAACCGCCGCGCGCCGTCCGGCACCGGCGCTCGATCTATTGGCCGCGATGGTGGCCGTATTGCCGCCCGTCAAGAGATGGTAAAGACTCGACGTGCCGGGAACTTATCAGGCGAAGCGCCATTCGCACTGCTCACATGACGAGCGTGGCTACCCCAGTTCCCATAAGCGCGGTCGCCCAGATCAGGTCCACGTTGAACCAAGCCTTTCGGAGCACACCAATGCCGAGCTTTTCAAATACCAATAGTGCGACCGCGGCACTCACCAGCAGGTACGAGGCGGCGTGCACGACGGTCGCAATCACGGCAGCGGCGAATGTGCCAGACGCAAGAAAGCTTGCACCTGCGGAAACATGCGCTGCACGAGACATCCCCATAAAGATCGGCAATACCATGAGCCCCGCCCCATGAACCGAAGCCACCAGGAAAGACCACAGCGTCAATTCGCCCAGGCCCACACGCATTCCGGCCCAGCGCAGATGGGGATGCCGGATCAGAAATCGCAGACCAACACCGATCAGGATTGCCGCCACCGCCCAGCGAAGATAGTTCGGCGATAGCGTGAGACCCGCGAGTGCCGCGATGACGATCACGGCAAGGATGGCGAGGGCGTGCCCCGCGGCGAGCGGCATCAGCGCACGAAATACCGCGCCGCGCCGGTGCTCTTGCAGCCCCAGCGCGACAGCAAATAGCCAACCCATGGCCGGGTTAATGCCGTGGAAGGCGCCGAGCGCGAGCAGGGCCACCCACGATCCAGCGTGCACGCCCGTCACAGTTCCTCACGAGAAGCAGAACGAGTCTGAGGAAGAATCGCCGCCTTCCAAGCGGACCTGATGCGGCCGCATGGAATCCAATTGCAGGAACAGCTTAGGGTCGAGACGCATGCCACCGTTAGGATTGATGTCGAGCTTGGCCAGCCAGCCGCGAACGCCATCGGGATAGAACTGCTCGTCCCAGCTGCGGTAGAGGGAATTGGTCAAGTAGACGCGACGTCCGTCCCGGCTGATCTCCACCATCTGTGGTCCGCCATTCAGAGGCACACCGGGATCGTTCGTGTGCGCTTGACGCCGTACGATGCCGCCCAACTTTACCGAGCCGGTCTGCACGGGCCGAAAAGGGTCCGAAACGTCATATTGCAGAAGTTCGCCCGTGCCCCAGCAGGAAACGTACAAGAACCGGTCGTCCAAGGAGAGGTTTATGTCCGTGACTAAAGGCGGTACTGCTTTGAAACCCTGGAGCAGCGGCGGCAATTGCTCGGGGTCTGCCGCTTCCGCGGGAATATCAATTACTTTGCGCACCTTCCAGGAACTGCTGCCATTCGTCCCCTCGCGATGCCAGACCCATATCGAGGAGGAAAGATCCTTCAGCGAGGTAACCACGCCCACAAAGCCGTATGTCTTGTTAGGATCGTGCGCGGGCCGCAGCTCCAGCACCATTTGATATTCGGGCCCGAGGTCCAGCACCTGCTGGTGACGACGGGTGCGCAAATTCCAGACGTGCAGTGCGTGACCGTACTTGCCGGCAAGCAGTAGTTCCGGGTTGACGCCATTCTCGACCATATTGGGCGTCCCCCATTCGCTGGTGATCATTGTGTCGTGGCCGAGATGCCACCAGAAGTCATAGGCAAGGTACTGCGGACCGCGATCTTCTTCCCAGCGGCCCTTGATCTCGAAGGTCTCGGGATCCATAACAAAAATTCCACCCGGGCCACCGCCGTCAGCAGCGCCGATTGCATTAATGTAAATGCCGTCCGGTCCACAGTGAGAAGTGTGCGGCCGGCTGTATCCGGTGCGCTGCAACATAGTCTCGGGCTCGATGACTTTTATCAGCCGCGCATTGCGCGGATCAGGCTTGGTATCGATGATGTGAATGCGCGAGGAGCGCAAACCCGGAATGACGAGGTAGCGACGTTCCATGTGTGGATGCGGAGAGTAAGGACACAAACAGGAACTGCATGCGTTCCAGCCGAAGTGGTGGAGCTCGTCACCCGCAAAAGGCATCCTTATCTCACTTACGATTTTTCCATAATTCTGCGACAGAGGATCGACATCGATGAGTGCGAGCGCATCGCTAGAGCCATCCGGAGTCGCGTTCAGCAATGTAACGAAGGCAATCTTTTCGGGGGTCGCCTGCATCGCCATTTTGGGCGAGGGATAGAAGGTCGGGTCGGGCAGCAGTGCGGTTCTCAGCGTAGTCATAATCATGTCCTCCTGCTGATATTCAGGTCAGTTGGCGTGACCCGCAACCAGGGTGCGCGCGTAATTCTACACCCGACGGAGAATTCTTCGGCGATTCTATGCGTCACAGCAGGGGCCGCGGGCAGACCCCGGCGCGCCGGTTCTCTTGTCCGAGATTAACGGCTTCCGCAAAAATGGACCCAGGACGGGTGTGGATCACTCTTTGTCGATGGTGTCGAACACTTCTTTGGCGGCGCGGAAGGCGTCCACGGCCGCGGGCACGCCGGCGTAGACGCCCGCCTGCAGAAAGACTTCCGTGATCTCCTCGCGCGTGACGCCATTATTCAGAGCGCCTCGGACGTGCAGTTTGATTTCATGCGGGCGGTTCAAGGCCGTGAGCATCGCCAGGTTAATGAGGCTTCTCGTCTTGCGCGAGAGGCCGGGCCGAGTCCAAATCGCTCCCCAGCACCATTCGGTAACAAACTCATAGAGTACGCGCGTGAATTGGTCCGCGGAAGCCATGGCCCGATCAACGTAATCGGCGCCTAAAACTTCGCGGCGCACGGCCATTCCTTCTTCGTAGGTTTTCTTATTCAAGGGATTCTCTCCTGAGGTATGCACGAAGCGGTCATTCCGCTAATTTGCTCGGCGATAGTATAAGCCGCGCAGTCTAGTGCCGTTCCAACCGTTTGTGCCAAGCGAGCCTTGACATATTGCCTGGTTGCGGAAGGGTAGCGCCCGATCCAAATTTAGGCGGAACAAGTTGGAACGGCACTAGTTCAAAGCATCGCGACTTTAATGACGGCTTGAATTTTCAGATTCTGGGGAAAAGGGGAAATAGGACGGGAGTTCGTTGCTCCCGACGCTGGGGCGGCTAACCGAGGAGAGACTTTAAGCCGCGCGGACGCCGCTAACCACGACACGTAGTGCCGCGGGGTTAGCGGATGGCTCGTTCGTTTCCATCTTCGAGCGCACGAAGTTCAGGACAGCCAGTGCGGCGATCGTCAGAATCATGGCGGCGGCGATTAACAGGGCCTTCTTTCCCTTCCGCATTCTTTCTCCTGTGGTTTGTTGCTTGGGTCCGTCAACGATTGGACGCTGCGGAGCGAAACACGGCCAGCCCCGCCCGGCCCGCTGCTGTCCAGTTCACTACGAGCCCATAAATACGATGCCGGCAGAGTCTTGGACACCTGTACAGAAGGACAGAAAAAGGGCAGGCTTTTTGGCCCCACAGGAGCACGGGCCGGGCGCGCCTCGCTTGCATCGAAATGCCGCTTATAAACGGGCCGACCAAAACGTCTCGGCGCGGGTCCAGATTTGGCTGGCCCCTCATGGATGCTGAGGAGCGAACAAACTACTGGTGATAAGGAGCGATCAGCGCGGCATGCCCTAAGATATGGCCGTCCATTGCTTTCAAGACGTCTGCGCGGGTGGCCGTCTCCGGCAAGTCAAGTTTTTGGTCGACCGCAAAAAGCTCGAAAGCATAATGGTGTGAAGGCCCCGCGGGAGGGCAGGGAGGGCGATACCCAACATTGCCTTGTCCGGGGTTGCCGTTGGTCTGCATGCTGCCGTCCGGCAGTTGCTGCGTGCTGTTGGGAACGGCTTCGGGGATTTGTGTGGCCGTGGGCGCAATATTCCACACCATCCAGTGCAAGATATCGTCGACGCCCTTGCGCGGCCGCGGCTCCATATCATGCACAATCAGGACGAAACTGGCGGTGTCTCGCGGCGGATTCATCCAGTGGAGGTCGGGAGAAACGGCTGCCGGCCCTGCCGCGCACGTATATTTCACGCCCAAAAAACTGCCATCGGCCATCGAGGTGCTCATCATGGCGAAGGGCGGCGGCTGCTGGGCGCGACCCGCACCTGGCGCACCGGGGCCCTGAGCGCCGCCTCCCGGCTGGCCGACTCGGCCAGGAGTGTTGCCCGCAGCGGGAGGATTCTGTTGCGCAATTCCGGCAGTCACGCCGGCAAGCAGAAACGCCAGAGCTGTCAGCAGCAAGACCACTTTGCTTCGCATCGCGATCCCTCCTCCTTGCGTTGGCAAGCTTGCTCGAATCTCTCCCGTGCCGGCTATGGGGATAGGCGCCGGGCCTGACACGTTACGTCGAAATTGATATCCTACGCCAACTTCACAAAGGAGCGCACCATGATCACGCGGCGCAAAATCCTGCTTGGTTCGATGGCGGCCGGGGCAGCCGCAATTTGGCCGTCGAAATTGCTGATGTCCAAGGCTTCGCAGCCTTCCACGCCGGTCGATTTCGCCGTGCCTCCCAACGCCTGTGATTGTCACACGCACATATTCGGCGATTCGCACCGATTTCCGTTTTTTGCGGGCCGCACCTATACGCCCGAGCCCGCATCCGTGGCGGAGATGCGCGCATTGCACCGGGCTCTGCACATGGACCGCGTGGTGATCGTCAATCCGAGCGTATACGGCGCGGATAATTCCTGCACCCTGGACGCGATGAAGCAGCTCGCACCGAGTTCGCGGGCCATCGCCGTGATCGACGGCAAAACTTCCGCCGGGCAGCTCGAAGAGATGGATCGCGCGGGCGTGCGCGGCATTCGTCTCAACTTCGAGAATTTCGGCCAAACCAATCCAGACGTCGCGCGAAAAGCATTTCAATCCGCTGTCGAACGCTTGGCCGGCCGAAAATGGCACATCCAGATCTACACCCGCATGGCAGTGATCGAGGGCTTGCACAAGGAAATCATGGCAGCACCGGTTCCGGTGGTTTTCGACCATTTCGGGGGAGCGAAAGCCTCGCTGGGAACGGGGCAAGCGGGGTTTGACGCGATGCTCGGCCTGGTGCGCTCCGGCAAGGCTTACGTCAAGATTTCAGGCGCATACCGATCGTCGGACAAAGCGCCGGATTATCCCGACGTCGCTCCGCTTGCCGAGGCGCTGATTGCCGCCAATGTGGAACGCATTGTTTGGGGCAGCGATTGGCCGCACCCGGCCGGTGGGGCCTTACCGGGCCACAGCGCAAGCGACGTCGCCCCGCTGCTGCAGATCGATGATGGCCGCTTGCTGAACCAGCTTGCCGTGTGGGCGCCGGACGCCGGTGTGCGGAAGAAGATTCTGGTGGATAATCCCGCCCGACTTTATGGCTTTTAGCGAAGCTTCTGCGCTATTTGCTGGGAGCCAAACCATTGCCGCCGGGATCGCCAATCAATTGCAGATACTCCAACATCTCTGAGGGTATGCAGAGCTGCTCCTCGAGATCCTGGCTGGGTAGCCACCTGAAACTCGCCGTCCCCAGCACAAATGGCTTCGTATAAAGCTTCGGATCGTCTACCGTCACGCTGACTTGCAAGTCATTGTGGTCCGGGCGCGTGTAGCGTTCCTGGACGTGTGCCTCGACGCTATGCGGATATCCCGCGCCATTGAGCCAGGTCTTGTCGTCGAGTCCGGTGGTATCAACCACGAACGTATTGTCTCCCTCCCAATGGCCCACCGAGTATCCGTAATAGCGCGGATCGGGCGCATCTTTTCCCGTGCCGCCCACATTTTTGGGAAGTTCTCGCCCGTCGGACCAGATTTCCCGCCAAGCCCGCTGGTACTGATTGAGAATGATCACGCGGTCGGGCATGGTGGCGAAGGAGAGCCCTCTGATCTCGAAGATGATATTGCGCGGGAAGCCCAGCGGATCGCAGGTACGCACAAAAGCGTCATTGGTGCCGGCGACGTGGAACTTGGCCTCGGGCTTATTCATGCTGAATAACTTTTGCCCCTCCGGCGTCAAAGAAGGATCGTCACCCTTTTGCGCGACTACAGGGCCCACCCAGGAGCCCGTCAAATCGCGTTTCGGAGCCGGGCCGCCGGGGCCGCTTTCCTTCAACTTGTTATACATGTTGTTGTTCAAACCGGCGCCCGCTTGTGCCATGGCCAGCGAGGAAAAAGCCAGTAAGACAACCAGGGCAATCGTTGCGCGAATGAGGCGATGGCACATATTCTCAATTCTTCTCGGATCTCGAGCCCGGTTCAGAGCCGGCCCGCGATTCTCAATGGACAACTCGTTGGCAAATGAGAATTTCCTTTCCTGGTTGGCCGTAGCATAGCCTCCACCGCCTCCACGGTCAAACTCCGGAAGCTGAGGTCGGCGGGAGAAACGACCGGCAGGCGCTTGCATGCAGCCAGGGCCGAGTGTAGATTACGGCTCGGCCGGAAGTTTCCAAGAGCGAAGTTCTGGCCGGAGTTCAGCGTGCAGCTCTTTGGAGGATGAAATGAAAACCATGGCGATGCGCTCATCCTTTGCGATTTTGGCGGCAGCGGTTCTCGCAGCGCTGGGGGCGTTTGCGCAAGGTGCTCCGCAGACCGATTACGCTCGTATGACCATGAAGGTCGATAAGCTGGCCGACAATTTCTATACGGTTACGGGCTTGAACGGATCGGGACGGACTGGAGGAGCAATTGGAGTTTTGACCGGTCCGGATGGCATATTCATGGTCGATGCCACCTTTGCTCCGCTGTCGGGCAAAGTTACCGCAGCGATCAAGACTTTCTCGAACGCACCCATACGCTTTCTCGTCAACACGCATCCGCACGGCGACCATACCGGCGGCAATCCGAATTTCGCCAAGATGGGCGCGACGATTTTGGGGCGCCCCGAGATGCGCGTGGACCTGATGGCACAAAAAGCCTTTGATCCGGCAGGCCTTCCGGCGGTTATTTTCACTTCGCCGCTGACCCTGCACCTGGATGGCGAGGAAGCCATTGTGATTCCTGTGCCTCCGGCCCACACCGATGCCGACAGCATGGTTTACTTCCGCAAGGCCGACGTGCTGATGATCGGAGATTTCTTCCGCATCGGTTATCCCAATGTCGGCGGCACGGTGGATGGCATGATCCGGGCGCTGGGCATGGCCATTGGGGTTTGCGGGCCGAATACGAAGGTCGTTCCCGGGCACGGTCCGGTGATGAACCGATCCGACGTCATCGCGCACAAAGATATGCTCGTGAATGTCCGCGATCGCATCTCGGACCTGATCAAGCAAGGAAAGAGCGAGGATGACGTTGTCGCCGCGCATTCCACGGCGAGTTACGATCCCATCTTCCTCAAAGACGTCGCCCAGTATTATGACGAGGGCAACATCGGGCGGTATCACAACGGAGATGCTTTCGTTAAGCAGGTCTATGAGCAACTGAGGCCCAAGTCGTAAAGCTCGGCGTAAAAGGTTAGAGTTCGCCTGCATCGTTTTGCTGTCATCCCGCGGCCGCTTTTTTGGCCCGAAGGATCTGCTTTCCAGTCACTTGTGCGAGTAAAAGTGGATCCCTCGTCCGCCCGAGGCGCACTCGGGATGACAAATTGCAGGATTGCAACCCGCCGCCTCAAAATTCGCTTGGTTGACAACCTCTAACGCCTCCAGTAGCCTTTTTCGTTTCTCTCGGGCGCCGGCGATTTCCTGGACAGGCTGATCAGGGCCTGCGCCTCTGCCGGCGCGAAATTCGCGCCAGAAGGCGATCCATGGCCGATCAGAAGCTCCCCACTCGCGCAGAGGATTTCTCCGAATGGTATAACCAGATTGTCCTGCGCGCCGAGCTGGCCGACTATGCCCCCGTGCGCGGATGCATGATCGTGCGGCCCTACGGCTGGGCGCTTTGGGAAAATATCCAGCAGGCGCTGGACCGCCGTTTCAAGGCCACCGGTCACGTGAACGCCGCTTTCCCTCTGCTGATCCCGCGCAGCTTCATCGAAAAAGAACAATCGCACGTGGCGGGATTCTCGCCCGAGTTGGCGGTGGTCACCATCGGCGGCGGCGAAAAGCTGGAAGAACCGCTGGTGATCCGCCCGACTTCGGAGACCATCATCGGCCACGCCTACGCCAAATGGATTCAGTCTTATCGCGATCTGCCGGTGCTGATCAATCAATGGAACAGCGTGGTGCGCTGGGAGCTGCGCACCAAGCTTTTCCTGCGTACCCTGGAATTTTTCTGGCAGGAGGGCCATACCGCGCACGCCACGTTCGACGAAGCGGAAGCCGAGACGCGCCAGATGGTGGACGTGTACACCGACTTCGCCGTGAACGAAGCGGCGATTCCCGTGATTCCGGGCCGGAAATCAGAGTCCGAGAAATTTGCGGGTGCCGATGTTACCTATTCGCTCGAAGCGATGATGGGAGACGGAAAGGCCCTGCAATTCTGCACCTCGCACAACCTGGGGCGGAATTTTTCCAAGGCCTTTAATATCCGCTATCTCGATCGCGATGGCGTGCTGCAGCACTGCTGGACTACTTCGTGGGGTCTTTCGACGCGCGTCGTCGGCGCGATCATCATGGTGCATGGCGACGACCAGGGATTGATTTTGCCGCCGCGGCTCGCCCCCACGCAAGCAGTCATCGTGCCCATCTACAAAACGGACGAGGAGAAGGCGCAGGTCTTCGACGCCGCGCGCAAGATACGCGACGCCCTCCTGGCGGCCGGTGTTCGCGTTCGCACCGATGAGCGTGAAGGCACGACCCCCGGCTTCAAGTTCAACGACTGGGAGATGCGCGGCGTGCCCTTGCGCATCGAAATCGGCCCCAAGGATTTGGCCAAAGGCAGTGTCGTTCTGGCCCGGCGCGATAAACCCGGCAAGGAAGGGAAGTCGTTTCAGCCGCAACAGGGCCTGCCCGCCGCCGTCTCTAAAATTCTCGAAGAGATACAAGCCGCCCTGCTCACTCGCGCCCGCAATTTCCGCGATGCCCATACTCGAGAGCCGAAGAACTACGACGAATTCAAAGCCGCCGTGGAAACCGGTTTTGCCGTGGCTTTTTGGTGCGGGAGCGCGGAGTGCGAGGCCAAGATCAAAGAGGAAACCAAAGCTACCGTGCGTTGCATACCGCTGGCTCAGCCCGAGAGTTCGGGTGTATGCATCCTTTGCGGCCAGCCGTCCAAAGAGAAGGGCATTTTCGGCCGCGCGTACTAGAGGTTCACACGCGTGCGGTCAAGCCGGCCGCTATTTCGCTTCTCGTTACTCGCAGGAACGGCGTGCCATCCCGCTTCTCGACAGGATCGCAAAGAATGCTAGCATCAAGGCTGCACTTTGGAGGATCTGCGCGTGTACCGCTCAGGGCGATTCCGAAGCCTTGCAGGCTCCCGGGAGAGCGATCGGCATAGTCTCTTGGCTCGCCAGGAGCGGCTTGCGGCAGGCACTTCGCAGCGGGGCACCAGCCGCCTCAAGCTCGTCAGCTTCATCGCCTTCGCAGTGTTCGCGATCTACGTCGGCGTCAAGGTCATCCCCATTCTGGTCAATAACATGCAGTTCCAGGATGCCATCGAGAGTACGGCGCGGTTTGCATCCGTGAATCGCCAATCCGTCGACGACATTCGCACCACCGTCCTCAAGGAAGCACAAAACGACGACATCCCCGTCACTGCGGAAGACATCCATGTTAAGGGCGACCTTGGCCATGTGGAGATCGCGGCCGACTACAGCGTCACGGTGAATTTAGGCGTATATCAATGGACGATCAATTTTCATCCCTACGCCAAAAACAACCCGATCTTCTAGTGCCGTTCCAACTTGATCCGGCGAGAGGTTCGGCCCAAAGAGCCTGCGATTGGCTGTGGGGTGGCCTAGTAGAGAATTTGGTGCAAATAGTTGGAACGGCACTAGGGGAGCCGTGCGGCAACAAAATGGCTCTGATCTTTGCGGCCTCGTCGCCGATTTTTGCTAAGCTAATAAGTGCGGTTTCAGCCAGCGTTCTCGCCCAGCCGGGAAACACACGGCGGCTTCCCAGCGCCATCCGTTCGCTCGCGTGTAAACTGTAAGGAGCCCCAGCAGTTCGAGGGAACGAGCAGTTTCGAGGAATCATCGGGAAAACGGCATGCGCCTGCGAATTAATCGCGAATTTTTGCTCTCCAACCAGGGCTTGACGCTGATGGCCTCCTGCGGCGGCCTGCTGCTCATCGTCGCCGGCCTTTTCACTTACTACTGGTTCGCTTACGGCCGCATGATCGATCAGCGTCTCGCCGGGCATATGTTTCAGACCAGCGCTCGCGTGTATAGCGCGCCCGATCGCGTTTTCGACGGCGAGGTGCTCACGCCGGCCCAGCTCGTCAGCCAATTGCAGCACGACGGCTACAACGAAACAAACATAAACGGCGCTCCCGGCTGGTACAGCATCGACGGCAATGTCGTCGAGGTCCATCCTCTCCGCGATTCGTATTTCGAAGGCAAGAATGGGCTGCACGTTAACTTCGCCGGCGGCGGCGTAAGCAGCATCCAGCTGCTCGATAACGGTAATGTTGTGGAGAGCGCCGAAATCGAGCCGGAACTGCTGACCAATCTTTTCGACACTTCCCGGGAGAAACGCCGCAGGATTCGCTTTGACGATATCCCCAAAGTACTCGTCAACGCCGTGCTCTCAGCCGAAGATAAGCGCTTCTTCGAGCACCCTGGGTTCGATTTCGTGCGCGTGCTCGGCGCAGCAAGGGCGAATCTTCGCCGCGAAGGCATTGCCCAGGGCGCCAGCACCCTCACCATGCAGCTCTCGCGGAGCTTTTTCTTCACCACCCAGCGCACCTGGCGCCGCAAGCTGGCGGAAACCATGGTCGCTCTGGAACTCGAGCACCGTTTCAACAAGCAGCAGATTTTCGAGTTCTACGCCAATGAGATTTATCTCGGCAATCGCGGCAGCTTCGCCATTCACGGCTTTGCCGAAGGCTCGCTGGCCTATTTCAATAAAGACATCCGCGATATCTCCCTCAGCCAGGCAGCTTTTCTCGCCGGGATTATCCGTGCTCCGAATCGTTATTCCACGGCCGATAGCCGCCCTGAGCGAGCCGCCGAGGCCCGCGATCGCGTGCTGAACCAGATGCTGGAGAACGGCTTCATCAAGCCGCCCGAGGTTCAGGAGTCCAAGCGCGCTCCGCTCGGCCTGGTGTCGGGCGGACAAAATAATAATGACGCGCCGTATTTCGTGGACATGGTCAAGGACCATCTCCTCGACCGCTTCTCCGAAGCGCAACTGCTTTCTCAGAGCTACCGCGTTTACACCACGCTGGACCCGCAGCTCGAGCGCGCCGCTCTGCAAGCAGTCTCGCTGGGAATTGCTAATGTGGACAAATTGCTCGCCAACAAGTATGCGCTCTGGAAAAAACAAGGAAACCCAGCCGAAGCCCAGGTGGCGATGGTTGTGCTTGATCCACACACCGGAAACATCCTGGCGGCGATCGGTGGCCGTAATTACGGTGAGAGCCAGCTCAACCACATCACCGCCAGACGCCAGCCCGGTTCGGTGTTCAAGCCTTTCGTCTACGCCGCGGCTTTCGATGATGCCGTCAAGGGCATTAAGCCGGTCGTGACGCCGGCGACGACCGTCGTGGACGAGCCCACCACGTTCGAATTTGGAGGAACGGACTATACCCCCAACAATTACGGCGAAAACTTCCACGGGACCGTTACTTTGCGGGACGCCCTGACGTACTCGCTGAATGTCGCTACCGTCAAACTAGCGGAAATGATCGGCTATGGCCGCGTGGTCGACATGGCCCGCCAGCTCGGCCTCGATGACGATATCCGTGCCACTCCCGCTGTGGCCTTGGGCTCTTACGATATGACGCCGCTCGAGGTGGTTGCCGGATACACCGTTTTCGCCGATGGCGGTACGCGCGCCGAACCCGTGCTCATCGATCGCGTGGTCGATTATCAGGGCGGCGTCATCGAGCACAACCCCATTCAAACTCATCAGGCGCTGGATCCGCGAGTCGCTTACCAGGTCACCACCTTGCTCCAAGATGTGATTGATCACGGAACCGGCGCCTCGGTTCGCGCCCGCGGATTTATGGGGCCTGCGGCCGGCAAGACCGGGACTTCTCGCGACGGCTGGTTCGCCGGCTATACCTCCAATCTTCTTTGTGTGGTTTGGGTCGGCTTTGACGACTATCGCGAATTGGGGCTGTCCGGCGCCGCCGCGGCTGCGCCCTTTTGGGCCGAATTCATGAAACGCGCCACGGCTTTGCCGGCCTATCGCCAATTAAGCGATTTTTTCGCCCCGCCCGGCATCAGCATCGTGCAAATCGATCCGACCACGCTGCAACTCGCTACGCCGGCCTGCCCGACGACGCGCCAGGAGGTTTTTCTCTCCGGCACCGAGCCGACCGAGTTCTGCGAATTGCATGGCGGGCGCATGCTGACGCAAACGCCGCCGACGTCGTGGCTTTCCCGCATATTTGGCGGCGATAAGACAAAGTCCGACGATCCTCCGCCCAGTGTGGCTGCCGGGCCTTTCCCGGAGCCCCCGGCTCCAGGCGCCCCTGCTGCTTCCGACGACGAGGAAAAGAAATCCGGCCTCCTGCACAAAATTTTTGGTATCTTTGGTGGCAAGAAACCGGATCAAGAGGCCCCCAACAAGAAGCCGGACCAAGAGGCCCCCAAGGAGAATAATCCGGATTCGCAACATTGATTCCCCACCCGGAGTTCGCCAGGGGAAAGTTATGAAAAGATTTATCCTTCCTGCGATTGTTTTTGCCTTCTGTTGCTTTCCCTTCTCGCTTCGCGCCCAGGACAATTCGGAGGCCTCCAATACTCCGCTGAGCCCCCGCGAGAAAGATGAGCTTCAGGCGCGCATCTACATGGCCAAAAAACAATATCCGGATGCCATACAGGTGTACTCCAGGCTGGCCCAGGAGAATCCCAAAGACGCCTCCTATCTGAACTATCTCGGGATTGCCCAGCTGCAGGAAGGCAAGACGGGCGACGCTCGCAAATCCTTCGATCGCGCGACGAAAGTCGATCGGCGCTTCTCCGACGCCTACAATAATCTGGGCGCCACTTATTACGCCGAAAAACAATACAAGAAGGCCATCTCGCAATATCAGCGTTCGCTCTCGCTGAAGCCCGATGTCGCCAGCGTTTATACCAACATCGGTTATGCCTATTTTGC
>WNGG01006269.1_pt1 | contig 19157 bp, 18 predicted proteins | sample 5400661 | NCBI WGS metagenome assembly WNGG01 (sample SAMN13153372, study PRJNA577476) | soil metagenome | isolation source: 100 cm soil or saprolite under Garry oak tree replicate 1 | place: USA:California | collected 2016-06-15
GCAATCCCTCTTCTACAGGAGCCTCGCCCGCCTCACAGCAAACCCGTGAAACACGCCCCCCACCACCGGAAACCACCCAGCGTAACCGGCAAGGGGCTCAAGCCCGGCAGCGCTTCGCCCTAAAGCCCATGGCATTGGGACGAGCCGGGCGGCGAACGGGCCGCCCAGCCGGTCGGCCGGGTCGACGTGGCGGCCCAGCACCACCACGGCGACATGGCGGGCACCCGCCCGCTTGAGCGCGGCGGCCGCGGACTGGGCGCTGGCGCCGGAAACCCAGGAGTCGTCAAGCAGCAGGACACTGGCTCCGGCCGCATTCCGTTCGGCCTGATACCGGTCCGCGTTCGGGTCCCGGCCCTGCTGGCCCGGCCTGATGACCAGCCCCGTCACCGGGAGCCGCACGAAGGGGGCGGACAGCTCGAGCAGCGGGTGCGGGCCCGGGCGGCCGCCGCCGGGCGGCACCACGGCCAGGCGGCCGGGCGCGGGCATGCCCGCGTGCCGCCACACGCAGCCGCCGTGATCGTGCAGGAAGACCAGCAGCAGGGCGAGCAGCGACGTCCGCGCGGCGGGGCTCGGCGTCCGCCAGGATTTGTACCGCCACAGGTCGGCGGCGAACACGGTGCCTTTCACCGCGTAGGAGACGGGCGCCACGGCGTCGGCGAGCAGCCCCCGGCCGAGCAGGCCGTGCTGCGCGCACTGGAAGCAGCGGGCGAACCCGGGCCGCGCCGGGCCGCGGCAGACGGCGCACAGGCCTTGGCGCCGTGGCGGCCCGGGCGGATACGGCCCGACCGGATACAGGGACATCGCCGGCAGCCGCCGGCGCAGGATGCCCCAGGCATCGCGCTGCGGGTTGTGCGCATTCGAAGGCGCCGTCGCGGGCGTGGATACGGGCATGCGGTGATGCTAAAGACCAGGACTGACAAGGCGTCGCGGTGACGTACCTCCGGCCCGTCACCGCACCCCAGGGCCCGGTCGCAGCGCGTGACGACATCGCGAAAATCTCGCTCATAGTCACGCCTGCCACCACGTGATGCGGCAGAATGAGGCCTGCCAGGAAGGCGGCCGGGCACCTAGCGCGGCATCTCCCAGCCTCATGTGGCTGCCTGATGCGACCCATGGCGAGGATTCTGCGTGACCGACAGGAGCGAAACCCCTGTGCCTGCTGCGAGTACTGTGCCTGCTGCGAGTACTGTGCCTGCTGCGGGTACTGTGCCTGCTGCGGGTACTGGGGCTAGTGCGGGTGCTGGGGCTAGTGCGGACCAGGCCGGAGCGGATCGGGGCGCCGTCGCCACGGGATCCCGCGCGGACCGGGTCGTGCGGGCCACCCTGGACCTCGCGCGCCGGCACTGGCTGTTCTGGCTGCTGCTCGGCGGCGGCCTGGTGCTCCGGGCCGTCGCCCAGGTCGCCTACGAGCCCGCCCTGCTGTTCATCGACTCGAAGAAGTACATCTTCGGCACCGACTTCACCGACACCATCTGGGGCTCGTTCGACCCGCTCGGCTACTCGCTGCTGATCCTGCACCCGGTGCTGATGGCCGGCTCGCTGGCCTACGCGGCGCTGGTGCAGCACGTCCTGGGGATGGCCATGGCGGGCGCGCTGTACGCGCTGATGCTGCGGCGCGGCCTGGCGCGCTGGCTCGGCGCGCTGGCGGTGGCGCCGGTGCTGCTGGACGCCTACCAGCTGAACGCCGAGCAGACGATCATGCCGGACGTGCTGTTCGAGGTGCTGCTCGTGGCCGGGATCGTGCTGCTGCTGTGGCAGCCCAGGCCCGGGCTGTTCCTGGTCATCCTGGGCGGGCTGGCGCTCGGCGCGTCCGCCCCGGTCCGCCAGGTGGGCGAGGCGCTCATCGCGCCGGCCCTGATCTACGTGGTGATGGCCGCGGCGGGCTGGCGGCGGCGGCTGCTGCACGGCGCGGTCCTGACGTTCTGCTTCGCGCTGCCCGTCGTGGGCTACATGAGCTACTCCGCGGTGATCATGCACTACGGGTTCGAGCTGTCCAACATGGGCGACGCCTACCTGTACGGGCGGACGGCGCACGCGGCCGACTGCGCCACGCTGAAGATCCCGGCGAACGAGCGGCCGCTGTGCCCGAGCCCGCCGGTCTCCGCCACCCTGGGCGTGGACGGCCTGGTCAACGCCAAGACCGCGCCGCGCGTGCTGTACCAGCCGGTCAACATCCAGCTGGGCCAGCTGATCGACACGCTGCCGATGCAGCTGGCGATGGCCTACAGCGTGCTGGCGCAGCAGCCGCTGCGCGTGGCCGGCGACATCGCCCGGGACTCGGTGAAGATCTTCGCGCTGACCAGGAACACCGAGCAGGGCGACACGCCGGTCGCCCGCTGGCAGTTCCAGTACGGCTACCCGTACTACCCGCCCGGCGTCAGCCAGCACGGCGATAACAGCGCCAGCCGGGTCTTCGCCCGGGCGGGCGGCGGCGGGCCCGCCCGGGTCCGCTGGACGCCCGATATCGCGCTGCGCTACTACCAGCTGCACGGCGGGTACACGCCCGGGCCGGTGTTCGGGTTCGGGCTGCTGGCCGGGATCGCCGGGATCTTCACCTTCCGGCGCCGGGACACCGGGCCCGCGCTGGCCTGCCTGCTGATCACCGGGTCCGCGGTCGCCGTGCTGCTGGGGGCGGACCTGTACGAGTTCTCCTGGCGCTACCAGCTGCCCGCCCTGGTCACGCTGCCCGTCGCGGGGGCGATCGGGGCGACCGCGCTGGCCCGGCACCTCCGGGCGCGGCGGCGGCGGGCCGCGGTGCCCACGGCCGTCCCGGCCGTTCCCGCCATCCGCGTCAGGACGGCCGTCTCCGCCGAGCCGGCCATCCCGGTCAGCGAGCTGGCCACCGCCGGATCCGAGCAGGTGTCCTAGCTCATGCCCGCCCCGGACGAGCATCCGGATATCCGCATGCTCGCCTCCAGCGTCGTGTACGAGGACAGCTGGATGCGGCTGCGCCGGGACGAGATCGAGCGGCGCGACGGCTCCCGCGGCACCTACGCCTTCGTCGAGAAACGCGACTTCGCGCTGGTCATCCCGGCCGAAAACGACGGCTTCCACCTGGTCGAGGAGTACCGCTACCCGATCGGGCGGCGCACCTGGTCGTTCCCCCAGGGCGGGTTCCCGCACGGGGAGTCCGGCGAGCCGGAGGACCTCGCCCGGCTGGAGCTCGCGCAGGAGACCGGGCTGCGCGCCCGCGAGCTGGTCAGGCTCGGCTACCTGCACAGCTCGCACGGCACCAGCACCCAGGCCGGGCACTATTTCCTGGCCACCGGGCTGTCGCCGGGGCCGGCCGAGCGGGAACGGGAAGAGCAGGACATGCGCCAGGCCTGGGTGTCCCGGGCCGGGTTCGAGGAGATGATCGGCGCGGGCCTGATCACCGACGACTCCACCGTCGCGGCGTACGCGCTGCTGCTGCTCCGCGAGCGGCTCCCGCCCGGCGCCGGGCCCTGAGCCGAAGGGAGGCCGTCCGGCGGCTTGGCCGGCCCGCGGTCGTGCTGTGGCGGTGAGAACAAGCGTTCTGTGGCGGTGAGAACAAGTCAGCCCAGCAGGGGGGCGAACAGGTCGCCGTGCCCGGCCACCCGAGCCAGCGTCGCCTCGGCGGTGAAGAACAGGTCCTGGGGCTGGCGGCAGGCCGCCACCTCGTCCCAGCTGACCGGGGTGGAGACGGTGGGGAACTGGCGGGCGCGCAGCGAGTACGGCGCCACGGTGGTCTTGGAGCCGTTGTTCTGGCTCCAGTCGATCAGGACCTTGCCGGTGCGCAGCGCCTTGGTCATGCGGGAGACGGCGCGCCGGGGCTGGTCGCGGGCGAGCCGTTCGGCGTAGGCCCGGGCCTGGTCGCTGGCGCGGGCGGAGGTGACCCCGGAGATCCGCGCGTAGAGCTGCAGGCCCTTGCCGCCGGAGGTCTTGGCCAGCGGCGCCAGGCCGTCCGCCTCGAGCATCGGCCGCAGATCGCACGCCACCCGGCAGCAGTCCGTGATGTTGGCGGGCGCGCCCGGGTCGAGGTCGAAGACGAGCAGGTCGGGCTCGCGGACCCGGGGCACCCGCCACATCGGGACGTGCAGCTCCAGGCCCGCCAGGTTGGCCGCCCAGATGAGCGCGGGCAGGTCGTCGACGACCAGGTAGGTCACGCTGGCGCCGCGGGCGCGCGAGCTTTCCGAGTCGACCCGGGCGGTGCGGATCCAGTCCGGCCGGTGCGCGGTGACGTGCTTGTGGAAGAAGGCCTGGCCGTTCACGCCCTCGGGGTAGCGCTTCAGGGTCAGCGGCCGGCCCGCGATGTGCGGCAGCAGCACGGGCGCCACCCGCTGGTAGTAGTCGAGCACCTCGGCCTTGGTGAACCCGCTGTCCGGGTACAGCACCTTGCCCAGGTTGGTCAGGGTCAGCGTCCGCCCGTCCACCTGGACCGCCACCTTGGCATCAGCGTTCATCGGCATCAGGGCTCACGGACCACGTCCGCGGGGTCCTTGTCGTCGCGCAGGCCCTTGTACACCGGCGCCCGCATCCGGCCGGCCCGGGTCCACCTGTCGAAGGTCACGTCGATCACCAGCCGGGGCTCTACCCAGACGGCGGTGCGGGCATGCTCCGGCGGCACCGGTCCGTCGAACGGGGAATCCGAACGGGCCAGCGGCGCGAGCCGCTCCCCCAGCAGGCGCAGCGTCTCGTCGCTGAACCCGGTGCCGACGTGCCCGGCGTAGATCAGCCCGGTGGCGTCGTTCACCCCGACGAGCAGCGACCCGACCAGGCCGGCGCGGTTGCCCTTGCCCGGCTTGTAGCCGGCCACCACGGCCTCCTGGCGCCGGTGGTTCTTGATCTTGCGCCAGCTGCCGGTGCGCGCGCCCGGCGCGTACGTCGAGTCGAGCCGCTTGGCCACCACGCCTTCCATGCCGTGCTCGAGGGAGACCGCCCGCACGGCCGCGAAGTCCTCGCCCGGGAACGACGGCGGGGTCTGCCAGTACGGACCGGTCAGGGCCAGCGCGTCAAGCAGCGCGCGGCGGTACCGGTACGCCAGGTCGAGCAGCGGCCTGCCGTCCAGCTGCAGCAGGTCGAAGACCAGGTAGGTGACCGGGTTCTGGCCGGCCAGCAGCGCCGCCGCCGCGGGGTCGCTGACGTGCATGCGCGGCTGCAGCGCCTCGAACTCGGGCCAGCCCGCCGGGCCGAACACGACGATCTCGCCGTCCAGCAGCAGCTGCTTGCGGGCGCTGGCGGCACCGAGGCCCGCCAGCTCGGGATAGGCCGCGGTGATGTCCCGTTCGGTCCTGGACATCAGCCGAACCCGGCCGCGCTCGACGAAGGCCAGCGCGCGGACGCCGTCCCACTTCATCTCCAGCGCCCAGTTCCCGTCGTCCGGCGGCGGCGTCGCCCAGGACGTGGCGAGCATGGGCCGCAGCCCGGCCGGGAGCGGCTGGCGCTCCCGGTGGATCATCCACTGGTTCCCCCCGGTCTGGAACAACGCGAACCCCCCGGTAACACGTCCCCCGTACAGCCTGACCTTGACCTCTTTCGGCGTCCACTTCAGCGTCTCGTAGCGGCCCGAGTCCCAGATCGAGACCGAGCCCGCCCCGTACTCCCCGCGCGGGATCTCCCCCTCGAAGCCGCCGTACTCCAGCGGGTGATCCTCGGTGCGCACGGCCAGGTGGTTGACGGCCGGGTCGTCCGGCACGCCCTTCGGCAGCGCCCAGGACACCAGCACCCCGTCCCGCTCGAGCCGGAAGTCCCAGTGCAGCCGGCGGGCGTGGTGCTGCTGGATCACGAACGCCCCGCCGTCCGGGTTCTCCCCCGCCGGGCCGGACGGGGCAGGCACCGGCTCCGGGGGCACGGGCTCAGGCGTGCGGGCGGCATCGCGCTTGTCCCGGTACGCCTGGAGTTTGTCCACGTCCCCCGGTCTACCCGGGTTAGCCGGCGGGGGAACGGGCAGCCCAGTCCGTTCGGTCACATGCCTGGCCTGATCACCCGGCCGTTACATGTATTACCTATATTGCCCACTTTTTAAGTTAAGGTGATAGGGAATATAAGGAATGCCGGTCACGGAGCAGCTCAGCGAAGGGAGGGCCCGGATGGGCCTCAGCCTCTATGTCGTCCTGGGCAGCGCGGTGGTGGGGTTGCTGGTCGGGCTGACCGGCGCCGGCGGCGGCGCCCTGATGACCCCGATGCTCATCCTGCTGTTCTCGGTCAAGCCGGCCGCGGCCATCTCCAGCGACCTGGTCGCCGCGGTGGTGATGCGGCCGCTCGGCTCCGCGCTGCTGGTCGGCGCGGCCGCCATGGTGTTCCGCTACGTCCTGGACCAGCGGTCGGGCCAGGCGCGCACCGGCATGATCGCCGAGGTCGCCATCCGCCCGGTCCCGACCGTGCTGATCGGCATGGCCGGCGGGCTCATCGTCGGCATCACCTCGGTCGGCTCGGGCTCCCTGATGATCATCCTGCTGCTGTTCACCTACCCGATGCTCAGCGCCGGCCAGCTGGTCGGCACCGACCTGACCCAGCGGTCCCGCTCACCGCGGCGGCGGCCCTGGGCGCGCTGACGTTCGGCCACGTCCAGTTCGGGGTGACCGCGTCGATCATCGCCGGCAGCGTGCCCGCGGTGCTGATCGGCTCGCTGCTCTCGTCCCGGGCGCCGGACCGGTACATCAGGCCGGCCATCACCTTCGTGATCTTCGCGTCCGGCCTGAAGTACGTGGGCGTGCCGACCTACCCGCTGGGCTTCACCATGGGCGCCGTCCTGCTGGCCGGCGCGGCGTACGGGCTGGCCGCCAGGCGCGCCCGGGACCGCGCGCCGGAGCCGGCCCTCGCCGAGGCGGTGGCCGGCCCGCGGGACGACGTGCCGGTCAGGTGAGCGGTCAGCCCGCGTGCTTCTGCACGAGCGAGCCGAGGTTCGGCAGCGCCGCGGCGACGTGCCTGGCCGCGCTGGCGCGCACGGTGCGGTACGCCTTGAGGATGGTGGGCCGCTCGCAGACCTCGGCGCGCGCGTCGGTCACCGAGAGCAGGGCCTCGGACACCTCGTCGCTGCGCTTGGCCAGGTAGTCGCCGAACCCGGAGGCGCCGGAGGCGGTGAAGTCGGCCCAGTACGGCTGGAGCCTGTCCGCCATGTCGGGGAGCAGGGACTCCACCGTGGCCTGCAGGTAGCCCGGCTTGAGCGTGCTGGCCGCCTTGTACGCGAGCTTGACCGCCGTGCCGGAGACCCCGGACTTGGCCGCGACCTCCTGATCGATCAGGTGCATGCAGTCCGCGGTGACGTGCGGCTGGGTCTCGGGTGCGAGCAGGACTTCCGGAAGGGTGACGGCCATGGCGCGTTGTTCTCCTTGTCACTAGGGTGTTCCCGCATGCCTGAGGGAGCGCCCCCGTGCCAAGCGGTACCTGCGCCCGGCTCCCCTCCGGGCCGGACCACGCTAGCGCACGCCCGTGCCGTCCCGTTATGAGAGTTTCGCTACTGTGACATGGTGACCGAAACCTGGCAGGTGGAGCCGTCCGGGCCGCTGCGCGGCGACATCGCTGTGCGCGGGTCGAAGAACGCGGTGACCAAGCACATGGTCGCGGCGATGCTCGGCGACGGGCCGAGCACGATCCGCAACGCGCCGGAGGTCGGCGACGTCGACATCACGGCCGCGATGCTGGAGGCCACCGGGTACGAGGTGGGCCGGTCCGGGGCCGACGTCACGATCGTGCCGGGCCGCGCGGTCGAGCCGCGGGTGCCCGAGGCCTTTACCGGGCTGAACCGGATCCCGATCCTGATGCTCGGGCCGCTGCTGCACCGGGCCGGGGAGGCGTTCGTGCCGCTGGTCGGCGGCGACCCGATCGGGCGGCGGCCGGTCGACTTCCACGTGGCGGCGCTGCGCGCGCTCGGCGCCGAGGTCGAGGCGGGCCCGGCCGGGATCACCGCGCGGGCGTCCCGGCTGTACGGCGCGCGCATCGACCTGCCCTACCCGAGCGTGGGCGCGACCGAGACGGTGCTGCTCTCGGCGGTGCTGGCCGAGGGGAAGACGGTGCTGCGCAACGCGGCCACCGAACCCGAGGTGGTCGAGCTCGCGCTGTTCCTGCAGCGGATGGGCGCGCACATCGAGCTCAGCCCGGACCGGCGGATCGTCATCGAGGGGGTGCCGCGGCTGCGCGGCGCGTCCCGGTGGCTGGCCGGCGACCGGCTCGAGGCGTTCTCCTACCTGGCGGCCGGGCTGATCACCCGGGGCGAGGTGCGGGTGCACGGCTGCCCGCAGGACCGGCTGGTCACCGCGATCACCACGCTGGCCAGCATGGGCGCCGAGCTCGACATCACCGACGAGTGGATCACCGCGTCGGCGCCGGGCGGCCTGCGCCCCGCCGCGGTGCACACCGACACCCATCCCGGGTTCATGACGGACTGGCAGCAGCCGCTGATGGTGCTGTTCACCCAGGCCGACGGGATGTCCGTGCTGCACGAGACGGTGTTCGAGAACCGGCTGGTGTACGTGCCCGCGCTGCAGAAGATGGGCTGCGAGATCGAGACGTTCGCGGCCTGCCTGGGCGGCCCCGCGTGCCGCTTCCACGACACGAACTCGGTGCATTCGGCGGTCATCAGGGGCGCGTCCAAGCTGGTCGGCGCCGACGTCACGCTGCCCGACGTGCGCGCCGGGTTCTCCGCGGTGCTGGCCGCGGCGGTGGCCGACCGCCCGTCGGTGCTGCGCGGCATCCACCACATCGAGCGCGGCTACCACCGGCCGTACGACCAGTTCACCTCCCTGGGCCTGACCATCCGGCGCGGCTGAGGCCCGATCCCGAACGGATGGCTAGGCTGCCCCTATGACCACGGCTTTCGTGCTCGGCGGCGGAGGCCTGCTCGGCGCCCACGAGGTGGGCATGCTGCGCGCGCTGACCGAGGCGGGCGTGCGGCCCGACCTGGTGGTGGGCACCTCGATCGGCGCGCTGAACGGCGCGCTGATAGCGGCCGATCCCGCGGGGGCGGCGGCACGGCTGTCCCGGATGTGGCAGGGCGAGGAGCTGCGGCTGGCGTTCAGCGAGAAACTGTGGGGACGGGCGGTACGGCTGGTGCGTTCGGGGACCCACTTGCACTCGTTCGAGCCGCTGCGGCGGGTGCTGGCCGCCGCGCTCCCCGGCCCTTCCTTCGCCGACCTGGAGCTGCCGTTCCAGTGCGTGGCGGCCAGCATCGAGGGCGCGAGCGCGCGCTGGTTCTCCTCCGGGCCGGTGGTCCCGGCGGTGATGGCCTCGTGCGCGGTGCCCGGGCTGCTGCCGCCGGTCGAGATCGGCGGCGAGCACTACTTCGACGGCGGCCTGGTCGACTCCATCCCGGTCGGCCGGGCGGTCGCGCTCGGCGCTTCGACCGTGTACGTGCTGCAGGTGGGGCGGATCGAGAGCCCGCTGGCGGTGCCGCGGCGGCCGTGGGAGGTGGGCCTGGTCGCGTTCGAGATCGCCCGGCGGCACCGGTTCCACGAGGAGATGTCGGCGCTGCCCGGGCATGTCCGGGTGCACGTGCTGCCGACCGGCGGGGACCGGCTGCCGCCGGGCCTGGCGCAGTTCCGGTACCGGGACAAGGCCCGGGTGGGGCAGGGCATCGACCGCGCGTACACCGCGTCCAAGACCTACCTCGCCGCGCTGGCCAGGAACTGACCCGCCGCGGGCTCACGCCAGGGCTTCGTCGATGAAGGTGAGGGTGAGCTCCTCGAGGTGATGACGGGTGGCCTCGGGGACGTCGCGCAGGGGCCCTGGCCCGGCGAGTACCGCCAGCCCGTGCACCGCGGACCAGATGGGGTACTCGATGCCGTCGCGGCGGTGCCGCTGGAGCACCCCGGCCTCGACCAACTCGTCCAGCGCGGCGCGCAGCTGCCCCAGGGGCGTGCGGTCCGGCCCGGTCCCGCCGCCGGCGTCGTAGGCGTGCTGCTGCGGCAGGGCGAACGCGGTCGCGAACAGCCCGGGTTCCTCGCGGGCGAACTCCAGGTACGCCGTGCCGATCGCGCCCAGCCGGCCGCGGGCCGCGGCGGGGTCGCCACGCTGGCCGGGCACGCGGGCGACGCCGGCGGCCATGCGGGCGGCGAGTTCGCGCATCGCCGCCGCGCAGACCGCGGCGAGGAGCTCGTCACGGTCGGCGAAGTGCCGGTAGGCGGCGTTGGGCACCACGCCCACCATCCGGGTCGCCTCACGGAGCACGACGGCATCCGGGCCGCCCGTCCGGGCCAGCTCGAGCCCGGCGGCGACGAGGCCGTCGCGGACGGCGCCGCGCGGACGGCGGCGCCGCTCCGCCGCGCGGATGTCCCCTGCTGACCGGCCGGCCGTCACAGCGACAGGATAACAAAGTGGACAGCGTCCACTAATGGCGGCACCCCGGCCGCCGCCCGGCACCCGCCCGCATCGTCGTAGACGCTCATGACCGCGGCGCTAGGATTTAGAGCGTGCTCGAAGTCAAGCCGCAGCCGGCCCCCGGGCCCGCCCGCTCCGTACCCCGGGCGGGCCTGAGCATCGCCGAGGCCGCCCGCCGCACCGGGGTCAGCGTGCACACCCTGCGCTACTACGAGCGCGCCGGCCTGGTCATCACCACCGTCGACCGCACGGCCGGCGGCCGGCGCCGCTACCACCAGCAAGACCTGTACTGGATCACCATATGCACCAAGCTGCGGGCCACCGGCATGCCCATCAAGACCATCCGGCGCTACGCCGAGCTCGTCCGCGCCGGGGCGGGCAACGAGCAGGAACGGCTGGCGCTCCTGGAGGCCCACCGCGCCGACGTGACCGCCAAGCTCGCCGGGCTGCAGGAGAACCTCGCGCTCATCGACCACAAGATCGACGTCTACCGGGGCCGGCTCGCCGCCGGGGACGCCGACCGGCTCTGGGCGCCCGCCCGCGCCTGAGGCGAGACGCCGACTCGTCTGGTTTGGTACTTAGTCCGTTTCTGTTCGTATATGCGGGCCCGCCGCTACGGTAATGACATGCGCGACAGTGAGGTTGTCGCGGCCATCGTGGCGGGCGACCCCGCGGGGCTCGCCGAGGCGTACGACAGGTACGCCACGCCGCTTTACAGCTTCTGCCGGACGATGCTGCGCGAGCCGGCGGACGCTGCCGATGCCGTGCAGGACACGTTCGTCATCGCAGCGCCCCGGCTGTCCGGGCTGCGGGATCCGGACCGGCTGAGGTCCTGGCTGTACGCGGTGGCCCGCAACGAATGCCTCCGGAGGCTGCGCCGCGGCGGCCTGCACGCGTCCCTGGAGGAGGCGCCGGAGCTGACCGATGAAGCGGCGGACGTCGCCGCCGACGTGGAAAGGTCAGACCTGCGGGCGCTGGTGCGCGACGCCCTCGACGGAGTGGCGCTCGCCGAACGCGAGGTCCTCGAGTTGCAGCTCAATCAGGGCCTGAGCGGCGGCGAGGTGGCGAGCGTGCTCGGCATCTCCCGCAATCACGCGCACGCGCTGATGTCCCGGGCCCGCGGCCAGCTGGAGACCGCGCTCGGAGCGCTCGTCGTGGCCAGGACCGGACGGCTGGACTGCCCGGACCTGGACGCGCTGCTCCAGGACTGGGACGGCCGGCTGACGGTCTTGCTGCGCAAGCGCGTCAACCGGCACGTGCAGAGGTGCCTGGTCTGCTCCGGGCGGCGGCGGCGGGAGATGACGCCGGAGATGCTCCTCGGGCTCGCCCTGCCCCTGGCCGCCGCCCTCCCGGCGGGGCTCAGGGACGAGGTGCTGCGGATCGCCACCGGTCACTCCCCCGCCGCCGTGGCGCACCGGGCCGCCATGGCGCACCCGCCGTACGCGTTCGGCCGGCATGGTTTCCCCCGCCCCCTCCATCCGCCCGGCTCGCAATGGTGGCCTCATCCGAGGCCGGCGCATGTCGGCGCGGTGGCGGGCACGGCGGCCGCGGTGGCGGCCGGCGTCACCTTGATCGCCGTGCCGCCCCACCACGGCCCGGGACCGGCTGGGGACCGCCCGGCGGGCATCACCAGCGGCGCGGGTCCGGCCGGGCCTGCGGGCGGCACGGCCCCGCCCAGTGCCACCGCGCAAGCCAGCGTCATGCCGAGGGCCAGCGGCACGTCCGGCGCCAGCCCGGCACCGGCGAGCGCGACAGGCGTGCCGCCGTCGGTGCCGGCGTCCGCGAGCCCCGGGGGCACGGGCCCGGGGAGCACGAGCCCGGGGAGCACGAGCAGCGGGACCGCGACGGCCGCGCCGGGCGCCGGGACGCTGAGCGTCAGCCCGGCCACGCTCGACGTCGTGCCGCCGGCCAGCGGCACGATCACGCTCACCGCCTCCGGCGGGCCCGTGGACTGGTCGGTCTCCGAGCCGCCCGGCCTGGCCCAGAAGGTCGTCGTCGCGCCGATGTCCGGCACGCTGGCGGCCGGCGCCACCGCCACCGTCAGCGTCACCGTGAACGGTCCCGGGAAGATGCACGTCCACCTGGTATTCAGCCCCGGGGGCCTGACCGTGACGGTGGTGATCAGCTGATCAGCTGGGCAATCGCGGCGTACTGGCAGGTCGCGGCGAGGCAGACGAAGGCGTGGAAGACCTCGTGGTAGCCGAACACCGACGGGGACGGGTCGGGCCGGCGGCGGCGGTAGCACAGCGCCCCGGCGGTGTAGAGCAGGCCGCCGGCCAGGACCAGCGCGGCCGGCGCCACGCCGGCGTGGATCCAGATGCCGGGCAGCGCCAGGGCGGCGACCCAGCCCAGCCCGACGAAGACCCCGCCGACCAGCAGTTCCGGCGCGCTCATCCACTTCAGGTGGACCGTGGCCGCGGCGGCGGCCAGCGTCCACACCGTGATCAGGCAGGCCAGCCCGAACGGGCCGGGCGAGGTCAGCAGCAGCACCGGAGTGGCCGTGCCCGCGATGAGAAAGAAGATCATCATGTGGTCCAGGCGCTGCATCCGGGCCCGGCCCGCCTGGGTCCAGCGGCCCCGGTGATACACCGCGCTGACCCCGAACAGGGCGCTCACGCTGGTCGCGTAGATGACGCCGGCGATGATCCGCTGCGTTCCGTGCGCCCAGGCCAGCATCAGCGGCCCGGCCACCACAGAGAACCCGAACCAGACCAGGTGCAGCCAGCCGCGCAGCGCCGGCCGGGTGTAGTGGATGCCGCGGCGGGCGTCGAAGAAGACCTCCGCCTCTCGCGGTCCCGGCTCTTCCGGTATGGCACCCGCCCAGGTCATCGCCAGCCTCCCCTCCCGCCCGCCCCGGCGCCATGCCGCCCGCCGGTCCTGCTCAGCATGACACCTCCGGCTCGCAGCCGAGCCGATATGCGCAGGCAAACCCGGGCGCATAAGCTCGGGCGGTGACCGGAGCGGGGACCGGAGTCCGAGGCGCGCGGCTGGCTGGACCGGCCCGCCGCCGTAACGAGCTACTGAGAGAAGGCAAGCATGGGCATCCAGAGGCCTGAGATCGATTTCCCCGGCGGCGAGCCGCCGACCGAACTGCAGGTCACCGACATCTGGGAGGGCGACGGCGGCGAGGCGGGCCCCGGCGACATGGTCAAGGTTCACTATGTCGGGGTCTCCTACTCCACCGGAGAAGAGTTCGACGCGAGCTGGAACCGCGGCGATCCCCTGCAGTTCCAGCTGGGCGCCGGCAAGGTCATCGCCGGCTGGGACCGGGGCCTGCAGGGCATGAAGGTCGGCGGCCGCCGCCAGCTGATCATCCCGCCGGGCCTGGCCTACGGAGACCGCGGCGCCGGGCAGGCGATCGCGCCCGGCGAGACCCTCATCTTCGTGTGCGACCTGGTCTCGATCTGACCGGCGCCGGGCGTTCCGGGTAGACGCCACCTCAGCCGGGCAGCTCGATCGGCCCGATGCCGGCGAATATGTCTCCGGGCCCGGGGTTGTCCGGGTGGGTCCGGCCGCCTAGGTGGTGCATGATCCCCCAGACCGCGTTCAGCGAGGTCTGGACGGCGCCCTCGGCCCACGCGGGCGTCCAGGAGACGTCGTCTCCGGCGAGGAAGATGCCCCGCTGTTCCGGCGGCAGGCCGTCTTGCCGGAAATGGGCGTACATGCGCTGGTTGTACCGGTAGTGCCCGGGCAGCGCCCCCTTGAACGCGCCCAGGAAGTACCGGTCCGCCTCCCAGGACACGGTGATCGGGTCACCGACGATGTGGCTGGCGATGTCGACGTCCGGGTAGATCTTGCCCAGCGCGCCCAGCGCGAGCCTGACCCGGCGGTCGACCGGCTCGGGCAGCATCTTCAGCGCGTCGCTCATCCAGGAGTACGTCAGGCAGATCACGCCCGGCTGGCCGGGACCGTTGTCGAACAGGTAGGTGCCGCGGGTCAGCCGGTCGGTCAGCGTCATGCTCATCACGTCGCGGCCGGTACGCGGGTCCGTGTCCTGCCAGAACGGCCGGTCGACCATCACGAAGGTCTTGGAGGACTGCATGTAGCGGGTGCGGTCCAGGGCGGCCCAGATCTTCTGCGAGAACAAGCACTCCTCGCAGTCGATCTGCGTGGTGAGGAGCCAGCTCTGGCAGGTCACCAGCACCGCCGCGTACCGGCGGGTGTCCCCCCAGGCGTCGGTGACCGCGATCCGGCCGTCGTCCGCGCGCGCGATCCGCGCGACGCCGGGCCGGGGCGCGCCGGAGTGCAGCGAGGCCAGCGAGGTGCCCGCGGGCCAGTGGGCGAGCCGGGGCGCGGGGTGGCGCCAGATTCCGCGGGGCACCTGCTCGGCGCCGCCGACCACCAGCCGCTGGTTCTCGTCGCAGTCGGTCATCACCACCCGGAAGATCTCCAGCATGGAGTTCGGGAAGTCGGAATCCCAGCCGCCGGTGCCGAACCCGACCTGGCCGAAGACCTCGCGGTGGTGGTACGACAGCGCGGAGAACGCCTTCGAGCTCGCCACGAAGTCGTAGAAGGTGCGGTCGTCCCAGCGGAGCACCAGGTCGTTCCACAGCGACTTCAGCGTCCTGGCGTCGCGGGCCCGGATCGCGTCCTGGATGGCGGTGTAGCGCACGTCCTCAAGGGCCTGCGCCCACGCGTCGGCGACCTCGGCGAACAGCGGGGGAAGGTCTTCAAGCGCGCGCGCGTAATAGGTGACGCCCTCCAGGTCGATGACCGTGCTGCCGGCCGCCTCGGTCAGCGGGTTGGGGAACGGCCGGGTCTGCAGGCCCAGCATGCCGACGTAGTGGTAGAAGGACGTCGACGAGACAGGGAACCGCATCCCGCCCAGCTCGGCCACCACGCCGTCGGCTCCCTCGAACGCCTGCGAACGCAGCCGGCCGCCCATCCGCGAGGCCTCGTAGACCACCGGCTTGACGCCGAGCCTCATCAGCTCGTACGCGGCGACCAGCCCGGAGATGCCGGCGCCGACGACCGCGACCTCTTCGCCATGACGTCCGGCCGGGATCGAGCCCAGGCCGGCCGGGTGCGCGATCCAGTCATCGAACGGGAACGGGAAGTCCGGGCCGAACATCGTGACCGGGCCCGGCTCGCCCTGAGGGTTCTCGCGGCTCTGTTCGTTCAGCATCACGGCGCCTAACGCTGGCGGTGGAGGCCTGTTACGCGTGAGGATACGCAGGACCGCGCCGCCGGTTCAATGCGACCCTAAGCTGCCGAGGCTGCGGCCGCCGTCGATGACGATGCGCTGGCCGGTGACGAAGCCGGCATCGTCGGAGGCGAGGAAGCTCACGGCGTGGGCGATGTCACCGGGAGTTCCCATCCGCCCGGCGGGTACCGAGGCGAGGTAGGCGTTCCGGACCTCGTCGGGGACGTCCGCGTGGCGCTCGACGGGGATGAACCCGGGCGCGACCGTATTCACGGTGATGCCGAACGGGGCGAGCTCACGAGCCCAGCTGAAGGCCAGGCCTATCTGCGCGTTCTTGGCCGCGGCGTAGGCGGACCGGCCCGGAGGCGGCCGGTGCGCGACCTCGGAGTCGATGTGCACGATGCGGCCGAACCGCCGGTCCTGCATCCCGGGCAGCAGGGCGCGGCCGAGCAGCACCGGGCTCCTGACGAAGAAGTCCAGCTGGGCGAGATGGTCGGCCCATGCCACCTCGGTCACCGGGGCCTCGGGCTGCGCGCCGGTGGCGTTGAGCACCAGCACGTCGACCGGGCCGAGGTGGCCGGTGATGGCGGCGGCCATCTCGGCCACCTGCTGCTCGTCGGTGACGTCGGCGCAGAAAGCCTCGGCCGCGCCGCCGGCCGCGCGGATGCTCCGGCCGACCTCGTGAACCTGCTCGTCACCGCGCCGGCCGTTCACCGCGACGGCGAGGCCGTCCCGGGCCAGGCGCCGCGCGATCGCCGCCCCCAGGCCGCGCGAGCTGCCCGTCACCAACGCAACCCGCCGCTGGGCCACCGACATGCCGCCATCATGTCAGCTCGCGGCGTAGCCGCGCCCGGCACGGTGCAGATACCGGCGCTAGGCCAATTAACTTCGGCGCCGTGTTATCGCATGCGCAGGCCAGCCGGCCTGGAATTACTTCGCCACTGGCGAGAGGCTTATCGCGATACCCGCCCGCCGTCGGTGAATACAAAATACCGGCCGATGAGCGCACGACCCCTGCGGCAAATGCCGGGCGAGATCTGGTGCCGCGCCTGGACACGTCAAGCTTGCGGCGCGATCCTTAGGCGTGAAGCCTTAGGCGTGAAGTTTCAATTTAAACCGGTAAGTGACCGGAATCGCGGTGATCATTAATAGGGGGGGTGGGGCGTGGTAGCGGAGCTGCAGCCTGAGGATCCCCAGACGGTCGGGCCCTACCTGCTGCTCGGCCGGCTGGGCAGCGGCGGCATGGGCTGGGTGTACCTGGGCCGCTCGCGAGGGGGGCGGCACGTCGCCGTGAAGGTCATCCGGGCCGAACTGGCCGGGCAAGCCGATTTCCGGATCCGGTTCGCCCGGGAGGTCGCCTCGGCCAGGACGGTAAGCGGAGTGTTCACCGCGCCGGTGCTGGACGCTGACCTTGACGCGCCGCGGCCGTGGCTGGCCACCGGCTACGTCCCCGGGCCCTCGCTGGCCGATGCGGTCGCGAGGCATGGCCCGCTGCCGGTCAGCTCGGTGTTCGCGCTGGCCGCCGGACTTGCCGAGGGCCTGGAGGCCATTCACGCGGCTGGCATCGTGCACCGCGACCTGAAGCCGTCGAATGTGCTGCTGGCCGAGGACGGGCCGCGAGTCATCGATTTCGGGATCTCCCGCGCCGCCGAGGAGAGTCCGCTGACCGGCACGGGCATGATAATCGGCTCACCCGGCTTCATGTCCCCTGAACAGGCCCAGGGTCATCCGGTCGGGCGGCCCAGCGATGTCTTCAGCCTGGGCGCCGTGCTCACCTTCGCCGCTACCGGCGAAGGGCCGTTCGGCACCGGGTCCAGCGCCACGCTGCTGTACCGGGTGGTTTTCAGCGCGCCCGCCATGACTAACGTGCCCGCCGAGCTCCGGCCGCTGGTCGAGCACTGCCTGGCCAAAGACCCGCAGCAGCGGCCCAGCGCCAGCCAGCTCCTGTCCGACCTGAACGCGCACCCGATGCCCGGCTGGCTGCCGGCGCCTATTACCCAGGGGTTCTCGCTGAACGCCCCGCCGGCTCCCGGCGGGCCGGGTGGCCCGGGTGGCCCGGCCACGGTCACCGCGGCGCCGGCCGGGATCACGCCGGAGCCGACCGGCCCGCGCTGGCCTGACGGTAACGCCACGCGCCCGGGCTATGTACGCCCGCGGCGAGCGCCATGGGCGCTGGTCACCGCCGGGATCCTGGCGGTAGCCGCCGCCACGGCCGTGGCCCTGGTCACCCTGGGCGGGCACCAGCAGCAGCCGGCGGCGAACCCGCCGGTCTTCTCGAGCCAGGTCACGACGGCACCGCCACCTCAGACGCTGAGCCCGTCGAGTCCGGCCGGCGTCCCGCCCGCGGTGACCACCGGCGTGTTCTGGACCGCCGCCGTGCTGAGCGCTCATTACGAGCAGGATGCCCAGCGGATGGTCCAGCGGCTTGAGCAAAGCGGGTTCGACGGCGAATACTGGCGGTCCACGGCCGCGAACAGTGTCCTGCCTGGCTACTGGGTCGTCACCAGCGGCCGCTTCCCTGACGCGGCCGACGCGGCCGCGCGAGCGAAGCAGCTTCAGTCGGCCGGATTCACCGGAGCGTACGCCCGCTGCGTTGGTTCTCGCCAGGCCTGTACGTCGGGCTAACCTGGCGCTGACCGGAAACCGGCCCGGGGCCTTGATGACGGGAGGGGCGCATGCTCCCACCCAGGCTGATCCGCCGCCTCGTGCTGGCACCGCTGGTGATCGTCATCGCCCTCGGGTTCCTCCTGCTCTCGCCGTTCCTGGCGCTGCTTGCCCTGGTGTCCGGGCTGGTGGCGCGGTCGCAGGCCGGCCACATGCGGAGCCTGCGGCTGGTCGGCTTCGCGCTGGTCTGGTTCGTCGCCGAGACGCTGGCGCTGGTCATGCTGGCGGGGCTGTGGCTGGTGAGCGGGTTCGGCGGCCGGCTGCGCACCGAGCCCTACCAGAGCAGGCATTACGGGGTCATGCGCTGGTTCCTGGACGTGATGTACCGCGGCGCGGCCAGGACGTACGGGCTGCGGGTCGAGGTCGACGAGCCGGACGCGACCGCGGCGGAGCTGGCCGCGCGGCTGGCCCGGCCGGTCGTCGTGCTGAGCCGGCACGCCGGGCCTGGTGACTCCTTTCTCCTGGTGCACCAGCTGCTGAGCGTCTACCGGCGGCGGCCGCGGGTGGTGATGAAGGCGACGCTGCAGCTCGACCCCAGTGTGGACATCGTGGGGAACCGGCTGCCGAACGTGTGGATCAAGGGCCGCCAGACCGGCGAGCGGATCTTCACCGAGCAGATCCAGCGGCTGGCGCGCGGCCTGGACGCGCAGGGCGCGCTGGTCATCTTCCCCGAGGGCGGGAACTGGACGCCGCACCGGTGGCGCCGCGGGATACGGCGGCTGGAGCACCAGGGACGTCCGGACCTGGCCGCGCGGGCCAGGGAGATGCCGAACCTGCTGCCGCCGCGCCCCGGCGGGGCGCTGGCCGCCGTGGCCGCCTGCCCGGACGCCGACGTGATCTTCGTGGCACACGCCGGTCTCGACAACATCATCACCCTGGCCGACGTGTGGGGGAAGTTCCCGATCAACCAGGTCATCCGGGCCAGGTGGTGGCGGGTGCCGTCTGGTGAGGTGCCGCGCCCGGCGGATCACGAGGCCCAGGTGCAGTGGCTGTACGACTGGTGGGAGCGGATCGACACCTGGATCTCGCAGAACCGCCCGGCGGGCGCCGTCCCGGCTCCGGTGGTAGCGCCCCTGCC
>WNGG01030562.1_pt1 | contig 19154 bp, 19 predicted proteins | sample 5400661 | NCBI WGS metagenome assembly WNGG01 (sample SAMN13153372, study PRJNA577476) | soil metagenome | isolation source: 100 cm soil or saprolite under Garry oak tree replicate 1 | place: USA:California | collected 2016-06-15
CAGAACCACTCGTTCCGGGACCACTATCTCGAGGTCGAGCTGGACCTGTCCGACGTCCTGTTCCTCGCGACCGCCAACGTGATGGAGACGATCCCCGGCCCGCTGCTGGACCGGCTCGAGATCATCCGCCTCGACGGCTACACCGAGGACGAGAAGCTCGCCATCGCCCGCGACCACCTGCTCGCACGGCAGGTCGAGGCGGCCGGCCTGCGCCCGGGCGAGGTCATCGTGACCGACGCGGCCCTGCGGACCGTCGTCGGCGACTACACGCGGGAGGCCGGCGTCCGCAACCTCGAGCGCGAGATCGGCAAGCTCCTCCGCAAGGCTGCCACGAAGATGGCCGCCGGCGAGGCGGGCACCCCGATCGTCGTGGACGCGGGCGACGTCGGCGAGTACCTCGGCCGGCAGCGCTTCTTCTTCGAGGCGGCCGAGCGCACCTCGGTGCCCGGCGTGGCCACCGGCCTCGCGGTCACCGGCACCGGTGGCGACGTGCTCTTCGTCGAGGCGAGCGCGATGGAGGGCGAGCCCGGCCTGACCCTCACCGGCCAGCTCGGCGACGTGATGAAGGAGTCGGCCGCGATCGCGCTGTCCTACGTCCGGTCCCACGCCCGCGAGCTGGGCATCGGCCCTGGCGTCGAGAAGCGCCGCTACCACGTGCACGTCCCGGCCGGCGCGGTGCCCAAGGACGGCCCGAGCGCGGGCGTGACGATGACCACCGCCCTGGTCAGCCTGCTGACCGACCGCCCGGTGCGGTCCGAGGTGGGGATGACCGGCGAGGTCACCCTGCAGGGCAGGGTCCTGCCGATCGGCGGGGTGAAGCAGAAGGTCCTCGCCGCCCACCGGGCCGGCCTGAAGGAGGTCGTGCTGCCCGAGCGCAACGGCGGCGACCTCGACGACGTGCCGGAGTCGGTGCGGGCCGAGATGACCTTCCACCTCGCCGGCGACATCGGCCAGGTCCTCGAGCACGCCCTCGGCGAGGCCGCCGACCACGACACGGTGACCGAGGCCGCGTAGGCGGGCAGCCCCCCGCGGTTGACGGGACGGCGGGCGGGAGCGCGAGAGATCGCGTCCCCGCCCGCCGTCTTCGCGTGTGCGCTCCCTCCGCGCGGTGGCTACTGCAGGTAGCGCTCGACGGTGTCGGAGGCGCGGACGTGCGCCTCATCCGGGTTCTCGCCGAACTCCCGGCGCGCCCGGCGCTGGCGCATCAGGTCCCAGCACTGGTCGAGCTGGACCTCGAGCGCGCCCAGGCGCTCCCTCGCCGCCTCGTCGAGGCCGGTGCCCTGCGCCTGGCGCTCGAGCCGGTGCTCCTCCTCGACCAGCTCGTTGATCCGTCCGAGCACGTCACGGTCGTCCATGTCGGTCTCCCTCGTTCATCCGGTGGTGAGCACCTGGCCGCTCGAGAGCACCAGGCCGTCCTGGCAGCGGGCCTCGACCAGGCCGCTCTGGTACTGCTCGGCGTACAGCCTCGCATACAGGCCGCCCCGCTCGACGAGCTCGGCGTGCGTCCCCTGCTCCACGAGCCGCCCGCGGTCGAGCACGAAGATCACGTCGGCGGCCAGGATCGTCGACAGGCGGTGGGCGATCGCGATCGTGGTCCGCCCGGCCATGAGCGGCTGCAGGGCGGCCTGCACGAGCCGCTCGCTCGTGGTGTCCAGGGCCGAGGTCGCCTCGTCCAGGATCAGGATGCGCGGGTCCTTGAGGATCACCCTGGCGATCGCGAGGCGCTGCTTCTCGCCGCCGGACAGGCGGTAGCCGCGCTCGCCGACCACCGTGTCGTAGCCGTCGGCCAGCTCGAGCACGCGGTCGTGGATCAGCGCGGCCCGCGCCGCCGCCTCGATCTCCTCCTCGGTGGCGTCGGGCCGGCCGTAGAGCAGGTTGCCGCGCACGCTGGCGTGGAACAGGTAGCTCTCCTGGGTGACCATGCCGACGATCTCCGACAGCGACGAGAGCTGGATCTCGCGCACGTCCGTCCCGTCGATCTCGACCGACCCCTCGGTGACGTCGTAGAGGCGGGGCACGAGGTAGCTGATCGTCGTCTTGCCGGCCCCGCTGGGTCCGACGATGGCCGCGAGCCTCCCGGGCTCGATCTCGAGGCTCAGGTCCTCGAGGGCCCAGCGCCGGCCCGGCCGGGCACCGTCGCCGTCCGCCGCGGCGCCGGCTTCATAGCGGAACGACACGTGGCGCAGGCGGATCTCGCCCCGCACGTCGTGCTGGCCGAGCGGGCGGGCCGTGGGCGTGTCGACGATGTCGCGGGGCAGGTCGAGGTACTCGAACACGCGCTGGAACAGGGCGAGGGACGACTGCACCTCGACCGAGACCTGCAGGAGCTGGCCGATCGGGAAGAACAGCCGCGTCTGCAGGGTCGTGAACGCGACGAGCGTGCCCGCGGTGATGCGGCCCCCCGGCCCGACCAGCCCGGCGACGAGGTAGACCAGCGCCGGCGTGATCGAGAAGAAGCTCTGGACCAGGCTGAAGAACACCCGCCCGATCATCTCCTGGCGGACCTGCAGGTCGGCGAGGCGCCGGTTCTCGCGCTGGAACCGCCCGATCTCGTCGGCCTGGCGGTCGAACACCTTGGCGAGCAGGATGCCCGAGACCGACAGGGTCTCCTGGGTGATCGCGCTCATCTCGGCCTTCGACTCCTGGGTGGAGGCGGCGACCTCGCGGCGGCGCCGGCCGACCCGGTAGGTGAACAGCACGAACACCGGGAACAGGCACAGCGACAGCAGGGTGAGCTGCCAGGACATGAGCACCATCGCGACCAGCGTGGAGAGGACGATGACCACGTTGGCGAGGATGCTCGCCGCGGTGTCGGTCACGACCGACTGCACGCCGCCGACGTCGTTGGCGAGCCGCGACTGGATCTCGCCCGTGCGGGTGGCGGTGAAGAACCGCAGGGACATCCGCTGCAGGTGGGTGTAGAGGGTGGCGCGCAGGTCCTCCATCACCCGCTGGCCCATGCGGTTGGCGAGGAACGTCTGGCCGATGGCGATCGCACCGGACACGACCGGGATCGCGATCATCGCCGCGACGAGCGCCCAGAGCAGGCCGAGGCGGGGACCGCCGGGCACGAACAGGGCCCGGTCGAAGACGGCCCGGATGAGGAACGGGTTCACCACCCCGAGGCCCGAGGTCACGAGGATCGCGAGCCCGACCACCGCCACCTGCGCCCGGTAGGGGCTGAACAGGGCCGCCACCCGCCGCACCGTCGACGCCACGGCGGGACGGGCGGGCGCTCCAGCCGTCGTGGTCATCACCAGCCCCTTCTTCCTCTTCCGTCGCCCGGCTCGGCCTCCAAGGTATCCCTTTGTCCGGTCTCCGAGCGGTCTCAGCCGTCGCCGGGCACGGCGCGGGCCCCCTCGATCACCCGGCGCATCGGTGTCGGCCACCACGTGCCAGCCCTCGTACAGCTCGAGGAGGCCCCCGGTGATGCCGAGGACCTGGCCCGAGACGCCCACCGCCGCGTCCGAGAGCAGGAAGGCCGCTACCGGGGCGACGTTGGCCGGGTCGAGCGGGTCGAAGGCGCCCGCGAACGACAGGTCGCCGAACACGCCCTCGGTCATCGGCGTGCGCGCTCCTGGCGCGATCGCGTTCACCCGGATGCCGTACTTCGCGAGCTCGAGGGCGGTGATCACCGTGAAGGCGGCGACCCCTGCCTTGGCCGCACCGTAGTTCGACTGGCCGAGGTTGCCGAGGATCCCCGAGGTCGACGTGGTGTTCACGATCGCGCCGGGCCGCCCCTCCCGCTTCCACCAGGCGCTCGCGTGCCTGGTCGTGCAGAACGTGCCGCGCAGGTTGACCCGGATGACGAGGTCGAACTCGTCCGGCGAGAGGTTGAACACCATCCGGTCGCGGATGACGCCGGCGTTGTTGACGACCCCGTCCAGGCCGCCGAGCCGCTCGACGGCCAGGTCGACCAGCCTGCCGGCGGCGTCGAAGTCGGCGGCGTCGAACGTCGAGGCGACGGCCCGGCCGCCCGCCGCCTCGATCGCGCCGGCCGTCTCCCCGGCCCCGGCGAGGTCGTCGGCCACGACGCTCGCACCCTCCCTGGCGCAGGCGAGCGCCTCTTCGCGGCCGATCCCCCGCCCGGCCCCGGTGACGATGACCACCTTGCCGTCGAGTGCTCCCACGTCCGGCTCCCTCCTCCGCTGGCATGGACCGGTGGCCCGTCCGGAGGCATCATGCCGCACGATGCGGATCGCCGTGCTCGCCGACACCCATGCTCCCCGCCGCTGGAAGCACTGCCCGCCGGCGGTGGCCGAGCGGCTCGAGGGGGCCGACCTCATCCTGCACGCCGGTGACGTCTGCACCGCCGGGGTCCTCGACGAGCTGTCGGCATTCGCGCCCGTCCGGGCCGTGCTGGGCAACAACGACACGCCCGACGTCGCGGCCTGGGGGGCACCCGAGCGTCTCGACCTCGACCTCGACGGGCTCGCCGTGGGGATGGTCCACGACGCCGGGCCGGCCAAGGGCCGCTCGCGGCGGCTTCGCCGCCGCTTCCCAACCGCCGACCTGGTCGTGTTCGGGCACTCGCACATGCCGCTCGACCTGACCGAGGACCGGCTGCGGATCTTCAACCCGGGATCACCGACGGACCGGCGCAGGCAGCCGCGGGGGACCATGGGCCTGCTGCTGGTCGAGGAGGGCAGGCTGCTCGACGCCCGCATCGTGCCGGTGGCCTGAGGGTGGCCTGAGCACGAACGCGCCTCGCCTGGCCGGACCCGGAGGGACGAAGGGACCGGAACCGGGGACCGGCCAGGCGAGGCGCTGCCGACGCCGCAACCTGCTCTCAACTGCCCGCCTCCCCCGCGGATCGAGCCTTTGAGAGGTCCCCCGGAGGTCGCGGCGTCGCTTCTGCATGTACAGGCGCGCCACGGTCCCGGATGGATACGGGCGGCGCGGAAATATCTCGGGGCGCCCCGCCGACGGCCCCGCGTCGCCACGGGCGCGAAGGGCGCAACCGTTCTGTACCGGTTCGTCCTGGAATCCGGCGATGAAGCAATGCAAGCGCGCACCCGTACGTACTGGGTTCTACGACCGGTTCGCTGGTTTCTAGGTAGAACAGCCTATTCAGCAATTTCCCAGCAAGACAGTAGTGTCCCGTCGGGGACAACAGGAAGGTCCTGTTTGGGGGACCTCGACTGTAGAGGGGTGTCGAACCATGAGTCGGACGAGCAGACCCACGTACCTGCGGACCTCAGAGGTTGCCGGTCTCCTCCACGTGTCGCCGAAGACCGTGTCACGCTGGGCGCAGGAGGGCAAGCTTCCGTTCCTGCGGACGCTCGGCGGGCACCGGAGGTACCCGGACAACGAGATCAGGGCGCTGGCTGACGAGCTGCGCATGTGGCCGTCGATCCAGGAGCCGCACGCCGAGTCCCAGTAGCAGGCTTCGGCCGGGCGCGAGGAACGCTTCGCAGGCGGCCGCCGCCGGACCGTGAGGGCGGCGGCCGTCGGGATGCGATCGAGCCCGGTCCTCGCCGACCCTCCCCTCCGGCGAACAGCCGGCGTCCACCCCCAGGCGCCGGCTGTTTGCCGTCCCCACAGTGCGCAGGCCAGGCGGTCGCCAAGCGGCGGGCCTCTCACTTCAGCCTCGGCGGGCACCGACAAATGCCAAGTGCAGAAGCAAAGTGCACCGCATACGTCATCCGGGCGGAATGGCATACTGTGCGCTGGACCTGAGGGGGGAGGCAGGCATGGCAGAGGCTCAGCCGCGAGATGGCCCCACCGTCCGACACGACGCCGACGCCCGCGGCTGGTGGTCCCGGTACGTCGACGTCATACCGCCGTGGTTCCGGGCCTACGTCGACCTCGAGTCGGCCGCGGCGCTGATCCGCACCTACGAGGGCCAGCTCGTGCCCGGGCTGCTGCAGACCGAGGACTACACGCGCATGGTGGTCGACAGCGCCCACCTGGACGAGTCCCCCGAAGTCGTCGAGCGGCGGATTGCGCTGCGCATGACGCGACAGACGCAGCTGACGCGGCCGGGTGCGCCGCACCTGTGGGCGGTGGTGGACGAGGCCGCGCTGCGGCGGCCGGTCGGCAGCCACGCGGTGATGCGCGCCCAGCTCGAGCGGCTGGTGGAGGCGACCAAGCTCCCGAACGTCACCCTCCAGATATTGCCGTTCGGCGCCGGCGCGCACCCGGCCATCGTCGGCGCCTTCAGCATCCTGCGGTTCCCTGACCAGGAGCCGCCGGACGTCGTCTACCTGGAGCAGCAGACCAACGCCCTGTACCTGGACAAGCGTGACGACGTCGACCAGTACCTGGACATCATGGAGAGCATCTGCGCCCGCAGCACCGCTCCTGACAGGACCGCGGAGTTCCTCGGCAAGATCCTGAACGAGGAGTAAGGGGTTATGAATAGGGACCCAAGAATCGCTCACCATTGAAATGAATGATGTGGGTTGGGTTATCGGCGCACCACTTCAGTCTCCCACGCGATGTGGGGCAGGTCCTTGCGCATCTCTGTTCGTGACGGAAAACACGAGACGTAGACCAGACCCGCGGTAGACGCTTCGAACAGCTCTCTGAGTTCGCCGTGTCGCTTCGCGTCAACCGGGCCGTGGGATGGAGCAGCCTCCAAAAGGTGGCGCGGTGCTGTCGGAGTCTTCTGACGCGGACGATGGCTGCTCAGGCACTGGGGGACTCCCCCAGTGCGGCAACGTGCCCAGCGACCAGAGCGTCCATCTTGCTCTGGCCTGGCCATGCTCCGGCTCCCAGGGCCTTTCCGAGCGCGGTCAGCTCGGTCGCACTTGGGTAGCGCAGGCTACGGAGATCGGTCGCGTTGATTTGCGTATGGCCGTTGAACTGGCGCACGAACCTGTCCACGATCGTCGAATTCAGCCACAGGCAGAGGCCTTGCGCGAGTTCGCGTGGCATGCCGCGGTTGCGGCGATGGCAGACGTTCAGGTGGTTCTCGAAGCCGACGGCCATACCGGGCACCTCGCCGGGATCGAAGACGGCCGCGACGACCCGGCGGCGCTCCTCCTTGGTCGAGAACCGCTTCACCAATAGATAGGTCTCGGCGGGAAGGAGCAGCTTTTCGGTCTCGCCGCAGCGCACCAGGGCGGAAGTCGACCACCCGGCCGGTTGCCACGTCGAGGTCCAGCTGGGGCAGCGTGGCAGGCAGCGCGGCCATGACCGCCGCGGTCCGGGTGTCCTGCTCGTCGACTACGATGCGGATGAACCGCTCGCGGTCATTCGGGCTGACCACTCCTCCGTAGGGGACGACCCGCGCCATGGGAACGTCCTCGTAGCCGCTGCTCGTCGACAGCACGACAGGAGCCGAGCGCACGTCACTGGTACGCGTCGCGGCGAAGATGACGTTCTCCTGGAGCACCTCGGCGTCAGCGAACATCGTCGAGCGGGACCCGACGACGTGCAGCCGGTCCAGCCGCATCCGCTCGAGGAAGAAGCGGCGGAAGTCGCGAAAGTACGGGCCGTTGGCGAAGCTCCGCGGCGTGATCGCCGCAAGCTGCCCGTCCCGCTCCAGCAGGGCAGCCGCGAGCGCCAGAAAGGCTCCGTAGAGGTTGGTCACCTCGACACCCACCCCGGCCAGCAGGCGCCGTTCCACCGTGGCGGTGTTGACCTTTCGGTATGGCGGGTTCATCACGACCAGGTCGAACGCCTCTGGCCTTCCAGGGAAGAGCGAACCTGTCACCTTGTCGGCCGCCCACCTGATGAAGTCGGCGCCGCGAAGGTCGGAGACCACCGTGACCCCCCGCCGCGCCGCGACTGCCTGGCAGTCTTGCAGGGTGGCGGCGAGGTCGTCATGCAGCGTCTCATCGATCTCGAGCGCGGTCACCCGTAGGGTGAGGCCCGGGCATTCGGTCACGACCCGGGCGACCAGCGAGGAGGTCAGCGACCCAATGCCGCCGCCTGGGTCGAGCACGCGCACAGTCCCGGACCGGAGCAGGCGAGAGAGGGCGGCGATGAAGTCGGCGACTGGAGCCGGCGTGAAGAACTGACCAAGCTTCACCCGCGCCCTGGCGTCGAGGCGAGCCGACACGGCGCGGCGACGCACCTCGGTGCGGTGGACAAGCGCGGCTGCTTCCCCTGTGAGCGTCATCGCACCAATCTATGTGCACCTGGTGACAGTCTCGTGCCCGCCATCCCGAGGGAGTGGCCGCACGCTACACCACCGCGGGCAGGTCGAGCGTCTTCTCGAGCATGATGCGCGTGCCCGAAAGGCCCGAGTCGACCACCACACGGTCCATCAGCGCGTGCATGATGTACAGGCCTCGGCCCCGGTTCTGGGACGGGTGGGCGCGCCGCGACATCGCCGCCCGCGAGCTGTCGAACCCCGGGCCGCGGTCCTGCACCGAGAACGAGAACCGCGCGCCCGCGAGCGCCCAGCGCACCACCATCGCCGAGTCCTGCTGCCCCCACGAGCCGTGCACCACCGCGTTGGTCACCGCCTCGCCGGTGGCGAGCAGGATCCCGTCGGCGACGTCGTCGGCGATCCCCCATTGGTCGAGGTCGCGCCGCAGCAGCGCCCGCACGGTCGGCACCGAGTCGCTGCGGCACGGCAGCAGCAGATGGGCCGTTGGATGTTTCGCCTTCGCCGGCGTCGGTTCCTGCAAGTGATCTCTCCCCCCGAAGATCCGACCGCGGGCATCCCGCATACCCGAGGTCTCGTTCCGTCCCTCTGATACACGAGGGACGCTCGTCAGTCCAACCGAGCCTCGCCGGCCGCGACCTCCGCCTGCCCCTCCGGGCAGAGGCGCAGGAGGTCGCATCCCTTGCACCACGGCCCGGTGCGGGGCGTGAACTCCGTGTCCGCCCGCAGCGCGGCGGCGGCCTGGAGCACCTCCGCCATCCGCTCGGCCAGCACCTCGGGCGGACGCCTGGTCACGACCCTCGTCCCGGCCACGACGTAGTCGAGCACCAGCTCGGCGACCGGCCGCCCGAGCCGGCGCTCGACCAGCGAGGCGTAGATGGTCAGCGCGACGTCGCCGTCCGCCGACGCTTGGCTCACCGGCCGCTTCGCCGTCTTGTAGTCGACCACGACGAGCCCGCCGTCCGGGCCCGGATCCAGCCGGTCGATCCGCCCCTTCAACACGATGTCGCCGTACGCCGCCTGCAGGCCCACCTCGGTCGCGTGCGGCACGGCGCGCTCCCTCGCCCGCTCCTCCTTGCTGCCGTAGCCCTCGCGCACCCAGGAGCGACGGAAGAGCTCGAGCAGCCGGTCGAGCGAGCGGCTGGCCACCGGCAGCCGGAAGAACTCCCGCAGGGCCGCGTGCACGCTCGTCCCGAACGACTGCCCGGCGCCGATCCTCGACATCTGCCACAAGCCGTCCACGTGCAGGAACCGGTACAGGCGCGGGCAGCGCCGGTAGCGGTCGAGCGCGGACGGGGACAGGAACGTCACCCGCACCGCGTCGACCCCGGGCAGGATCTGCTGCTCAGCGCCGCTCACCGTGCCAGGGTACGCCAGGGATCGGACAGTTCGGACAAGGCCAGGTCGGCGCCGCGGACGGTCAGGCGGCCGAGCGGGCGAGCAGGGCCCGCAGGGTGGCCTCGGGGGTGCGGCAGACGCCCATGCGGTAGCCGTAGAGCGCGCCGTGGCAGTCCGACGAGCCGGTGGTCTCGAGGCCCAGCTCGGCGGCCAGGGACCGCCAGTGCGCGCGGTCGGCGGGCGGCTGGTCGGGGTGGTCGACCTCGAGGCCGTCGAGGCCGGCGGCGGCCATGGCGCGGATCACCGGCTCCGGGACGGCGCGGGCGCCCGCGTGGATGGACGGGTGGGCCAGCACGGCGACCCCGCCGGCGCCGCGGATGAGCTCGACCGCCTCGACCGGCGTGACCGCCGCCTTGGCGACGTACGCGCGGCCGCCGGTGCCGATCCAGTCGGGCGAGAAGGCGCTCGGCACGTCGGGGACCACCCCGGCCTCGACGAGGGCGCGGGCCACGTGGGGCCGCCCGACGGAGCCTCCGCCGGCCAGCTCCTCGACGCGCGCGTAGTCGACCGGGGCACCGAGGTCCCGGAGGCGCTCGACCATGATCCTGGCCCGGGTGACGCGGCCCTGGCGGATCCAGTCCCGCTTGGCGGCGAACACGGGCTCGGCCGGGTCGAACTCGTAGCCGAGGACGTGCACGGGGTGGCCGTCGAGCTCCGCCGACAGCTCGCAGCCGCTGAGGACGGCGAGGCCCAGGGGCTGTGCGGCCTTGCGGGCCCGGTCGACGCCGCCGGTGGTGTCGTGGTCGGTGAGCGCGATCCCGGCGAGGTCGCGCGAGGCCGCGAGCTCGACGACGCCCTCAGGGTCGAGGGTGCCGTCGGAGAACGTGGAGTGGGTGTGGAGGTCGTAGCCGGCCATGGGGAGACGATACCAAGGGGCGGGCTCGCGGTCCGGGAACCGGCCGCGCCCGGGCACGAATGGGTAACGACGGTCCAGAGGCCCCTCGGGGGCTCCGATACAGGGGGAGACTGCTCTGGGTGGAGAAGGCCACTGTGCCGAGGAGGTCGACGTCGTGTCGCTGGCCATGCTCGCCGTGATCGCGCTGTTCCCTGTCGGGCTGCTGGCGCTCCTGCTGCTGACCTCGGGGCTCGAGGGCCGGGTGGTCGGCCCGACCCCCGACCTCGTCGAAGCGGCGATGGCCGGGCTCGAGCACGACGAGCGCGACGAGTAGCCGCGGTGCGCCGGCCGCGGCCGGCGCACCGCACGACCTCCGGCCGCTAGGACGGCCGCAGCACCTGCCGGAAGACCGCCTCGTAGCCCGCGGCCATCTGGGGCACGTCGAAGTGGTCGGCGACCCGCTGGCGGCACGCCTTGGGCTCCAGCTCGTCGACCCGCGCGATGGCGGCGGGCAGGTCTGCCGGGTCGTCGCAGACGAACCCGGTGACGCCGTCCTCCACGACCTCGGGCACCGACCCGGCGCGCAGGGCGACGACCGGCGTGCCGCACGCCATCGCCTCGACCATCACGAGGCCGAAGGGCTCGTCCCACCGGACGGGGAAGAGGAGGCAGCGGGCGCGGCCGAGCAGCTCGGCCTTCTGGACGGAGTCCGCCTCCCCGAACCAGATCGCGTCCGGGCCGAGCAGCGGCCGGACCCGCTGGTCGAAGTAGGCCAGCTCGGCCGCTTCGGTGCACTTGCCGGCGACGACGATCTGCCGCCCCGCCGCCCTGGCCGCCTCGATGGCCAGGTCGGGCGCCTTCTCGGGGCTCATGCGGCCGAGGAACACGCAGAAGTCGTCCTTGCGCGACTCGAACGGGAAGGCGTCGACCGGGGTGGCGTTGTGGACGGTGCCCGCCCAGGGGAGGTCCGGCGCCTTGACGCGCTGGAAGTCGGACACGGCGACGAGCGAGATGCCCGGCTCGAGGCGGCGGTAGTACGCCTCCATCTCCCCGGTGACCGGGCCGTGGGCGGTGACGACGGTCGGGGCACGGCGGCGCGCCGCGGTGAGCGCGGAGGCCGCGCAGTGGTCGTGGACGACGTCGAGCGGCCGCTCGCGCTCCAGCTGGTCGAGCAGCTCGGCCACGTGCAGCGCGTGGGTCACCTCGGGCAGCACCTGGCCGATGCGCTCGCTCGGTGGCTCGGGGAAGGTCGCGAGGAAGCGTGCGCTGGTCTCGGCCGCGCCGGCGCCGAGCACGGTGACGTCGTGCCCTCGCAGCACGAGGCCCTGGGCCAGCCAGTAGACCATCGACTCGATGCCCCCGTAGCCATGCGGGGGGATCGAGTACCAGGGTGGGGCGACGAGCGCGATCCGGAGCGGCGAGCCATCCTCGTGCGTGGGCACTGGCACCTCCTGAGCCAGACGGGATGCTCGAATCTAACAAACGGATCACGCTCGTACCGCAATCCAGCAGCTCCCGGCGAACGGGCGGAGCGCGCAGCCGGAGCCGGAGCCGCCCCGGTTTGCCGTTCCTGGCGGCGGTCAGGCTCCGTGGCGAACCTCTGCCGGCACGGCGCCGGGCAGCCGTGCCGCCTGCTCAGGATTAAGTCCGCGCCGGCGGGGTACGGCGGCCCGGTCCAGCTACGCGGCGGTCAAGCGCGCCTGCCAGGGCAGGTAGGAGGAGCCGCGGCGAGGAAGGGAGCAGCCGATGGGGGCGCCCAGCGGGCCCGCCGTCGCCGTTGGCCTCGTCGCCAGGGACCCGCGCGGGCGCCTGCTCCTGGTGCGGCGGGGTCACCCGCCCGCGCGGGGCGCCTGGTCCCTGCCCGGGGGGCGGGTCGAGGCAGGCGAGACCATGGCCGAGGCGGCAGCCAGGGAGCTGCGCGAGGAGACCGGGCTCACCGCGCGGGTCGGCGCCGTCGCCGGGGTGGTCGAGCGGATCGCAGAGGGCTACCACTACGTCATCGTCGACCTCTGGGCCGAGCTGGACGGCGCCGAGCCGGTCGCCGGGGACGACGCCACGGCGGCCCGGCTCGTCGAGCCGTCCGAGCTGCCAGCGCTCGACCTGAGCCCAGGGCTCGGCGAGTTCCTGGCCGGGATCGGCTGCTGGCCGGACGGCGCCCCCCCGCCAGAGCCCTACCAGCCGGAGCCGTCGTAGCGGCGGGCGCCGGAGCCGCGGCAGCGGCCGGGAGGCGACCGGCCAGGCCGGCACCGCGGTGCGCGCCCCGCTAGGCTGGCGGCATGCCGGAGCTTCCCGAGGTCGAGTCGGTCCGCCGGCAGCTCGAGCCGGAGCTGCGCGGCCGGCGCGTGCTGCGTGTCCGGGCCGACGCCCAGCGCCGCTTCCACGCCGTCGAGCGGCTCGCCGGCCGCCGGGTCGAGGCGGTGGGACGGCGGGGCAAGTTCATCCTCTGCCCCCTGGACGCCGGGCTCGAGCTGGTCCTGCACCTCGGGATGACCGGGTCGCTGCACTTCGGCCCGGCCGACGCGTACGCGCGCGCACTGCTCGCCCTCGACGACGGCCGCGAGCTGGTCTTCCGCGACGTGCGACGGTTCGGCTGCGTCGCCGTCGTCGAGGCGGGCGCCTACGGGCCGCTGCCGACGCTCGCCCGGCTCGGCCCCGAGCCGCTGTCGGACGACTTCGACCCGGACCGGTTCGCCCGGGACCTGGCCGTGACCAGGGCGCCGGTCAAGCCGTACCTGCTCTCGCAGCGACCGGTCGCGGGCGTCGGCAACATCTACGCCGACGAGGCGCTCTGGCTCGCCCGCATCCACCCCGCCTCGCGCCGGGTCGGGCGGCCGCGCGCCCACGCACTGCACGCAGCGATCCGCGAGGTCCTCGCGGCAGCCGTCGCCAGGGAGGGCACGACCTTCCGCGACTACCGGATGATGAACGGCGAGAGCGGGCGCAACGCCGACTTCCTGGTCGCCTACGGCCAGGCGGGCCGCGCCTGCCCCCGCTGCGGGACGGCGCTCGCGAGGATCGTCCTCGGCGGCCGCGGCGCGACCTTCTGCCCCACCTGCCAGCGCCGCTGACCCTGGCCGCCGGGCGGCACGCCCGGCGCTCAACCGGGGCGGCCACGCCCCGGCGCTCAACCCGGGCGGCCACGGGCCGATGGAGAGCGGGACGGCCCGGTGCGCGCCGGGCGCACCGGCAGCCCAGCGCGGAGGGGAGGGCGCCGATGAGGACCCCGGTCGTGCTGGTGGCCGAGGACTGCCGGGTGGTCCGCACGTTCCTCACCAGGCACCTCGAGGCGCACGGCTACCGGGTCGTGGAGGCCGCCGACGGCGGGCAGGCGGTCGCGCGGTGCCGGCGCGAGCGACCCGACGTCGTGCTGCTCGACGTGGAGATGCCGTTCATGGACGGCCATGAGGTGCTCGCCAGCATGAAGGCGGACCCGGCGCTGGCGGACATCCCGATCGTGTTCGTCACCGCCCGGGTGACCACCGAGGACGTCGTCGCCGGGCTGTCGCTGGGCGCGCACGACTACCTTCGCAAGCCGTTCGAGCCGAGCGAGCTGCTCGCCAGGGTGCATGCCGCGCTGCGGACCAAGCAGCTGCGGGACGAGCTGCGCCTCCGCAACGCGGAGCTCGACGTCATGAGCCGGACCGACTCCCTGACCCGGCTCCACAACCGCCGCCACCTGGAGGAGCGGCTGGGCGAGCTGGTCAGCCTCTTGCGGCGCCACGGCGGCGAGCTGTCGCTCCTCCTCATCGACGTCGACCACTTCAAGCGCGTCAACGACGAGCACGGGCACGCGACCGGCGACGCGGTGCTGCGCGTCCTCGCCGCCCGGCTCAAGGACTCGATCCGGGCCGAGGACGTGCCGGGCCGCTGGGGGGGCGAGGAGTTCGTCGTGCTCCTGCCCTCGACCGGGCCGGAGGGGGCGCACGCCGCCGGGGAGCGCGTCCGCCTGGCGGTCGCGACCTCGCCGTTCGCGCTGGCCGGCGGCGGGCTGCGGGTCACCGTGAGCGTCGGCGTCGCCTCGGGGATCGACGGCGGCTGGGAGGGGCTGGTCCAGCGGGCCGACGCCGCGCTCTACGCCGCCAAGGAGGGCGGCCGCAACCGGGTCGTCGTCGCGGGCGAGCCAAGCTCGGCCGGTACGCCGGCACGGTAGGCAGCACGGGTCGAGAGCCGGTCAGCTCGCGGGCCGCTCCGGGTCCCCGGGCGGCTCGAGCCCGTCCAGCCCGGCATGGCTCACCACCACGCCGCCGCTCGGCGCCGGCGAGCACCGCACGGATGCCCGCCATGGCCCGGTCCGCGTCGGCCGGCCCCGGGCCCCCAGCCCGCGCGCACGCCTCCGCGTAGCCCATGCCGACGCCGGACCACAGCACGTCGTCGCCGTGCTGGGCGGCGCGGACGGCCCAGGCCTGGTTGACGCTCACGATCCCGGCCTGCGCGTCGAGCACGGCGACGGCGGCGGGCATGGAGTCGAGCACCGCCCGGTTGAGCTCCTCGCGCGCCTCGAGCTCGGCCTCGATCCGCTTGCGCTCCACCGCGTAGCGGATCGCCCGGCTCATCAGCGGCCCGTCGGCCTGCCCCTTCATCAGGTAGTCCTGCGCGCCCCGGTGCACCGCCTCGACGGCCAGCCCCTCGTCGTCGAGCCCGGACAGCACGATGACCGGCACCGCCGGGTCGGCGACCCTGACCTGGAGCATCGACTCGAGCCCGGCCGCGTCCGGCAGCCACAGGTCGAGCAGCACGCAGGCGACGCCGGCGGAGAGGTGGGGATAGGCGTCGGCGAGCCGCTCGACGTGGACGATCTCGAGCGGGGTGCCGAGCCCGGGCGGCCACGCGGTCTCCAGCATCTCCTCGACCAGGCGGGCGTCGGACGGGCTGTCCTCGATCACGAGCACCCGGAAGGGCTCCCCCCATGGCGCCGGGACCCGGCCGGCGCCGCGGGGCGCGCTGCCGGTGGCCGTCTGCGGAGGCGGCGGCCGCTGCAGCACCCAGGACATCGAGCCTCCTCCCCCACCGGTCGGGGCGGACGGTGGGTCCCGACTAGTGTCGGCAGCTTCGCGAACGTCGTTGAGCCGCCGCCCCGGAGGGACGGCGCCGGTTCGGGTCCGGTTCAGGGCCGGGCCGCCGTGCCGATACCCAATTGGACAGGACCGTTCGGGGGTGGGGCATGCGCGAGCGTTCGAACGCCGAGCTCGAGCGGTTCGCGGTCGTGGCCGCCCACGAGCTGAAGGAGCCGCTGCGGGCGGTGGCCGGTCACGCGAGGCTGCTCGGCCAGCGGTACCAGGGACGGCTGGGCGCCGATGCCGACGAGCTGATCGGCTTCGTCACCGCCGGGGTGGCGCGCATGGAGGCGCTCGTCGACGCCCTGCTCGCCTACGCCAGGGCCGGCCCGGACCGGACCGCCCATGCCCCGGTGCCTGCCGAGGAGGCCGCCGACCGGGCGGTCGCGAACCTGCGCCACGCCATCGACGAGAGCGGCGCGACGGTCGAGCGGGGGCCGCTCCCGGTCGTCCGCGGCGACGCCGCCCAGCTCGTCCAGCTCTTCCAGAACCTCGTCGGCAACGCCGTGAAGTTCCGCGCGGCGCGGCCGCCGCTCGTGCGCATCTCGGCCGAGCGCTCGAGCGCGTGGTGGCGCTTTGCCGTGGCCGACAACGGGATCGGCGTCGAGCCGCGGCTCGCCCAGCGGGCGTTCGACATGTTCCAGCGCCTGCACGGCCGCGGGGAGTACCCCGGCACCGGGATCGGGCTCGCCGTCTGCGCCAGGATCGTCGCGGGCCACGGCGGCGCCATCTGGCTCGAGCCCGCACCGGGCTCGGGCACCACCTGCTTCTTCACCCTTCCCGCCTGTCGCCCGGTTGGTCCGGCAGCCCGCCAGGAGCAGGGTCGTCGTCGCCCCCGTCGAAAGGGATGACCCGGGCCCCGAGGCGCCCGTCACCCCGTCACCGCACCCGTGGAGGAGCAGCTCATGGACACGCCGGCCACCCGGGTCCTGCTGGTCATGGACGACACCAGTAGCGCCAGCCGGGTACGGGCCGCCCTCGCGGCCGTCCGGGACCGCCGCCTCGACGTCGTCTCGGCCGCGCGGCTCGAGGACACGCTCGGCCTCCTGGCCGCGGCCGAGCTGGACGTCGCCCTGGTCGACTGCTCGCTGCCCGACGGTCCCGGACGGGCCACGTTCCGGGCGGTCCAGGAGCAGGTTCCCGGGCTGCCCGTCATCGTGCTGCACGCGCCGGGCGCCGACGCGGCCGGCCAGCAGGCGGTGACCGAAGGGGCCGCCGACCACCTGTCGACCGGATCCCTCGACCCTGAGCTCGTGTCCCGCGCGATCCGGTACGCGGTGGAGCGCCAGCAGCTCCTCGGCGACCTGCGCCGGCTCGCGCTGGTCGACGGCGCCACCGGGATCGCCAACCGCCGGGGGTTCGTCGCCATGAGCGAGGGCCTGGTCCGGCTTGCCGAGCGCACAGGGCTCACCGTCACCGTCCTGTACGCCGACGTCGACGGCCTCGAGGAGATCAACGAGGCGTTCGGCCACGCCGAGGGCGACCGCGCCCTGCGCGCCGTCGCCAAGCTGCTGCGGGCCACGTTCCGAGCGTCCGACGTGGTCGCGCGTGTCGGCGGCGACGAGTTCTGCGTGCTCCTGCTCCACGACGGCGTCGGCGAGAGCCCGGCGGTCCGCCGGCTCGACGAGGCGGTCGCCGCGGCGAGGACCCCGGGCGGCCGCTACGCGCTGTCGCTCAGCCTCGGCGTCGCGCACTGCACCCCGGGCCGGCCGGCCTCGGTCGAGGAGCTCGTCGAGCGGGCCGCCGGCGCCATGCGCGACGGCCGGGCCAGGCGCTCGCGGGCGGCGGGCCCGGCCGGTCCTCGGCTGGTGGCTCCGGTGGCGACCTGGGGCGAGCGGTGGTAGCCGCGCCGCGATATCGAATTCGCGCAGATTCGCCTGGCCTCTGGACACCCGGCTCCGGAAGTGGTCAAACAGTAGCGAAGGCGCGAGGCAGCTCCCAGGCGAGCGAGGAATCAGGGATCCGGTGGCCGACCACACGATGATCGGGAAAGTGGGACGGGTCACGGGCACGGTCGCACCAGGGCTGATCGGCGAGGTCATGATCCCGGTCCGGGGGGGCACCGAGGCGTTCAACGCCTACGCGGCCGACGCCCGCGACACGATCCAGACCGGGACCCGGATCGTCGTCGTCGAGTACTTCCCGCCGAGGACCGTCGTGGTGAGCCCGCTGTAGGGCTCGTTGGAGGCATCCTCATGAACTCCGCTCTGTACCTGGCCGGTGGGGTCGTCGCCGTCCTCATCGTGCTGTTCATCCTGTTCAAGGCCATGTGGCGGGTCGCCGAGCCGAACGAGGCGCTCGTCATCTCCGGCCTGCGCGAGCACGCCGAGCCCGAGGGCGTCGGCGAGAGCCTCGGCTTCAAGATCGTGACCGGGAAGGGCACGTTCGTGATCCCCGGCGTCCAGCAGGTGCGGCGGCTCTCGCTGGACCTGCGCGAGACCCAGCTCGCCATCGAGTGCGTCACCCACCAGGGGATCCCCCTCGGGATCCAGGGCGTCGTCATCTTCAAGGTGGGCGACGACTACGCCTCCATCGCCAACGCCGCCCGCCGCTTCCTGGACCAGCAGCAGCAGATGGACGCCCGGGTCCACAACGTGTTCGCCGGCCATCTGCGCGCGATCGTCGGCAACATGACCGTCGAGGAGATGATCCGCGACCGGGAGAAGCTGACCTCGCTGACCCGCGCCTCCTCGGGCACCGAGATGGAGAAGCTCGGACTGATCGTGGATTCCCTGCAGATTCAGGAGATCCACGACCCCACGGGCTACATCAAGAACCTGGCCCTGCCGCATGCCGCCGCGGTCTCCCGGGAGGCCCGCATCGCCCAGGCGGGCGCCGACCGCGAGGCGACCCAGGCCGAGCAGGAGGCGGACGCGCTCAAGGCGGCCGCCCGGCGCGAGAGCCAGATCAAGCAGGCCGGCTACCAGGCCGAGGTCGACCGGGCCGCCGCCGAGGCCAGGCAGGCGGGACCGCTGTCGGAGGCGACCGCCAGGCAGAACGTCGTCGTCCAGGAGACGAAGGTCGCCGAGCTCGAGGGGCAGCGCGAGGAGCAGCGCCTGCAGGCTTCGGTGCGCAAGCCGGCCGACGCCAAGGCGTACCAGCAGGTGACCCTGGCCAAGGCCGAGCGCGACGCCCGCGTCGCCGGCGCCGAGGCCCGCCGCCAGGAGGTCGAGCTGGACGCCGCGGCGAACGCCCAGCGGGTGAAGCTCGAGGCGGAGGCCGACGCGCAGCGGGTGCGGGCCGAGGCGGCCGCCCGCTCCGAGTCGACCCGGCTCGTCGGCGAGGCCGAGGCGTCCGCCACGCAGGCCAAGGGCCGCGCCGAGGGCGAGGCGGTCCGCGCCCGCGGCATGGCGGAGGCCGAGTCGATCAAGGCCAGGGCCGACGCGCTCGCCGAGAACCAGGACGCGGTCATCGGGCAGCAGCTCGCCGAGCAGTGGCCGGCCATCGTGGAGGCGGCCGCGAAGCCGTTCGCCGCCGTGGACCAGATGATCGTGCTGAACGGCGCCCAGGGGCTGTCCGAGGCGCTCGCCGCGGCGCTCAGCCAGGGGGCGGCCGGGCTCCAGCTCGCCCGGAACCTGCTCGCCGGGACCGGCAACGGCAGCAAGGACGGCAGGGCGGCGGGCGGCGACGGGACGCCCCCCGCCGCGGCGACCATCGAGCCCCAGCCCGGCCGGCGCGCCGGGGAGGGCCCGCGCCGCTGAGCAGCTTGGCGGCGCCGTCGACGAAGCGGAGGTCACGCGCGTGCACGTGGCAGTCACCGGCTCGACCGGGCTGATCGGGTCCGGCCTGGTCCGGTGCCTCGCCGCCG
>WNGG01002982.1_pt1 | contig 19152 bp, 21 predicted proteins | sample 5400661 | NCBI WGS metagenome assembly WNGG01 (sample SAMN13153372, study PRJNA577476) | soil metagenome | isolation source: 100 cm soil or saprolite under Garry oak tree replicate 1 | place: USA:California | collected 2016-06-15
CGTCTTGCTCGCGATCCCTGTCCTCGTCCGGCGGCCAGGGCCCGACTGCACCAGTAACGTCGTCATTGTGAGAGGCCCTGATGGTGGTCCGGTCGAGTGCGTCTGCTTCGGGGGAACGCTCTCCACGTGCTTCACTCCTGGGCCCTAACGTTGTGGGTAGCTCGCGCGCGGACTCGCCGAGACGACGACGTGAACCGGCGTGACGGTGAGCTCGGTGCTGGTGGCGCCGACAGCTTCGGCGGGCGTGGAGGCTCACGGGGAGTGGCAACACTGATGGCGCTCGCGCTCTTGAGCGTGCTGTCCGTCACTCCCAGCGTGGCCGACGAAGCGCCTGTCCACTTTCGCGCGCGTGTGCTGTGGATCGCGGGAGACACGCTGATGGTCGCCACCGACGACGGCCAGAGCGTCAACGTCAATCTCACGCGCGTCCCGCAGGATCAGTATCAGCGTCTGCGGATCAACGATCGTGTCGTCGTGACCGGAGCCATTCCCACCGAGCAGGACCGCGTGGAGGCAACATCGATCGAGCAGTTCGAACCGTAGGGCTCGCGTGCCACCGACCCCTGCCGGCCCGACGGCCGAGGCGCCATCGGGCGAACGCGTCCACGTCGTCTAACGCGCCTGGCCCAGCGAGCCCTCCCGTCTACGTCTTTCGATGACAGCTGATGCACGAGCGTCACAGTGCAACGCCGGCGCCGCCGTACCTGGTCATCAAGCCGCGCGGTTCAGCGTGTTGCCAGCGTCGTCGCGCAGGGCCTTTCGTCACGGAGCCTCCGGCCTGCTGTCACGCTCGATCTTCAGCATGACGTTCGCTTTCGTTACCGGGTCGCTCGCCACCCCGTACAGGACGTTGCCGTTGCGGGAACGGACGAGTGTCACCCACCCCCACGGCCCCTTCGAGTTTCGCAGCGTGACGCGATTGCCACTGGTCACTGCTGTCCCCGCCCAAGTGGTCGCCTTTGCGAGGTTGTTCGCCCCACCGTTGCGGGTCACAGTGGCGCTGAACGTTCCGTCCTCCTCGATCCGAAGGATGATCCGGGCCTCGTCCTCGTAGAAATTCGCGCCGACCCATCCGAAGGTGCCGTGCCAGGCTCCCCGAAGCTCGCTGGGCGGAGCGGGAGCAGCGGCGCCCGTGTCTGACTCGAAAAGGTCGGCATTGGGCCCAGCACAGCCGGCGACGAGCACGACCAGTGCGACAGCGGAGAGCCCCGTTGCGAATCTGTGATGACTCATTGAATGATCCCTCCTGCTCTTTCGACGCCGCACGCCTCGCGGGCGTTGCGCGCCCGCGGGTGGCGCGGCCAGGACGGATGCCGCGGAGGAGGAAGTATCGAAGGATGAGAGTCCGCTCATCTGAGCGTCGTTGAATCGCCTCGGGCGTGTTCGCCGTCGTAACGGTGAGAAGGAAGGGAGGGAGATCAGGATGAAGCGAGCGATGATCTTCGCGCTTGTGTTCCTCGCCGGCGTCGCGGCGCCGCTTTCCGGCGTCGCCTACGCCGACTACACCTCGCCCCAGGGCGAAGTCCAGGCCCCGTAAGGTCACGGGCCCGGGCGGCCCACGCGCGCGGCAGACCTCCAAGGTCTCCGCGCGCGCGGGATGTCGTTTGGCGGCCGCTCTACGGTTGCCTGAACTCCTTCGCTGCCTTAGGCGTTCTTGAGTCCTTCGATGCTGATTTTCTTCATCCTCAGCAGCGCCGCCATGACGCGTTTCGATTTTTCGGGGTCCTTGTCCTGCAGCATCTCGCGCAAAACGGTCGGAACGACTTGCCACGACACACCGAACCGGTCCTTAAGCCAGCCGCATTGCACTTCCTGGCCGCCCGCCGAGAGCGTCTCCCAGAAGTGATCTACTTCTTCCTGCGTCTCGCAGTTCACGGCGAGCGATATCGCCTCGGTGAATTTGAAGAGCGGCCCGCCGTTCAGCGCCGTGAACTCCTGCCCATCGAGCTCGAATGCCACCGTCATGACCGACCCCTTGGGTCTTCCGGAGGCCTTTGCCGCCGCGTCGTCATAGCGGGCGACGCTCGTGATCCTGGAGTTCTTGAAGATCGAGACGTAGAACGTCGCGGCCTCTTCGGCTTGATGATCGAACCATAGAAACGGGGCGATTCTCTGCATCGGCTTTCGCATTGATCCTCCCATGCACCGCACTTTCGTCTCAAAGAGTAGGTCGAACGAGCCAGTTCGCCCGTTCAGTTATCCCCGCTATCCACAGCGAAGTCCACCGTCTGTCCCCAGCAACACAATATTTTCATCTCGTCATACTGCGGCAACACTATATTGAACACGATCCTGGCATGCAGGGTGGTGTTCCGGCCGGAATGACGATGGGTTTCGGGCTGTGGATGACGGTGGACGACGGTGGATGACCTCAGAGAGGAGGCGTCCGGTTGACGCGGATCGATACCCACACAGCACGGGAAGATGTCAAAGCATTTCAAGTTCGATTCAGGATCGATCAAGCGGATGATCCGGATGGCGAAGCGAGTCGGGTTGGACGGCATCGCGCTCACCGAGCTCTTCCACGCCACTAACTTCTAGGCCATCCACGAGTACCTGCTGCGCACGTATCCTCACGAAGCTGGCGTCTTCTGGACGGACGGCCTCGCGCTCATCCCAGGGGCGGAGGTCAACATCAGGGAAGGAGCGCACGTCATCGTGCCCGGCGAGGTCGCCGAGCTTCGCCGGCTCGGCCGCGCGTTTGCGCAGCCGCTCTCCCACCGCTACGAGCCGAAGCTGCGCGAGTTTCTGGACGTGGCCGAGTACTTCGAGATCGCGCGGATCGGCGCCCACATGTTCCGCCGCCTCTCTGCGTGGGTCGTCTCCCATCCCTGACGTGCGCCCGGGGCAAGCCGTCCGACTCGGAGGAGAAGAAGGCCCGTCTGAGGGCCGTGCCCTCCGCTATGAACGACCTACACTTGTGCGATGCCGCCATCCACAAACAATTCCGTTCCCGTGATGTAGCTGCCGTCATCGGATGCGAGAAACACCACGGCCTTGGCGATCTCATCGGGTCTACCGAGCCTGCCGAGCGGAACACTGTTGGAAAGCATCTTCAACCGTTGTTCGCCCGCCCCTGTGGAAGCCGCCAGGTCGTTCAGTCCGGGCGTGTCGATGGGGCCCGGGCTCACTGCGTTCACGCGAATGCGGCGATCCTTCAAGTCCGTTGTCCATGTCCGCGCGAATGAGCGCACGGCGGCTTTTGTGGCGCTATAAACACTATTCGCCGGCAACCCTTTACTGGCGACGATGGACGCATTCAGGATGATCGAGGCACCGTCCGGCATGAGCGGAAGCGCCTTCTGCACCGTGAACAGGAGGCCTTTCACATTGATGTCGAAGATCGAGTCATAGTGCTCCTCAGTGATCTTGCCGAAGGGGGCATACGTCGCGACGCCGGCATTCGCGAACACAATATCGAGCCTGCCCTTCTCCCGCTTGATTCGTGCGAAGAGGCGATCAAGATCGCCAAGGTTCGACACGTCTCCTTGTATGCCGCTCACATTTCGTTCGATCTCCTTGACCGCCGCAGCCAACTCCGGATCACGACGCCCCGTGATGAAGACGTACGCGCCTTCGCTCACAAACAGCTTGGCCGTCGCGAGGCCAATGCCGCTATTGCCGCCAGTGATGAGTGCGACTTTTCCTTCAAGCTTCCCCATATATTTCTCCTTAGTCGAAGATCACGAGCTTCGGCCAGTCATTTCCATGGATCTCCTTCACGAACGAGCACGCGCGCCCGTGGCCAGGCGATCGGGCCGAACCAGGCGCCGCTGGCGACAGCCCAAGCGTTCATCAGCCCGAACGCGGCAAGCGCCGCACTGAGCGCGACGAAGACATACGAGACGTCGCCGCTCCATCGCAGGGCCAGCCAGCCACCGCCGGCCGCGATCGCAAGCCGCGTCAGGTTCGCGAGCAGTGGCCAGGCGAGCCGCCCGGCGCCCTGCGATGCGAAGTACAGCGCCATGCCGAGCCCGAAGAGACCGTAGAACGGACCGACCACGCGCAGATAGCGCGAGCCGGCGTCGAGCATCGCCGGGTCCGTGTCGAAGAGGGAGAGCCACGCGTTCGGGACGGCGGCGGCACAGAGCCCGATGATCTCAGTGAGGCCTGCGGCGATCCCCGCGCCGATCCATGCTGCGCGCAGCGCGCGGTCACGTCGGCCCGCACCGATGTTGGTTCCCACCATGGCGACGAGCGGGCCACCGAGCCCGAACACGAGAGGGATCAGAAGGTACTCGACGCGCGAGCCGGTGCCGTAACCCGCGATCGCCGCGGGTCCGAAGCGGCCGACGAAGCCGGTCGCGATCGCGATCGTGAGATTCGTCTGGACGGTGATCAGGGCGGCGACCGCGCCCACTCGCAAAATGTCGCGGAAGAGCGGCCAGCGGAAGCGGACGGCAGCGAAGGAAAGACGGACGACGCTGCGCCCCGCGCGAAGATACGCGACCAGGGCGATGCTGCCGACGACGTAGTAGGCGATCACCGCGACGGCGCCACCGGCGACGCCGAGACGCGGGAACGGTCCCCAGCCGAAGATGAGGCACGGGGACAGGGGGATCAGCGCCGCCGCGCCGGCAAATGTGACCACGGCCGGGACCGCCATGTTGCCGGTGCCGCGGATCACGTTCGCGAGCGAGTTGAAGACCCAGATCAGGATCGCCCCCGAGAAGACCACGGTGGAGTAGGTCAGCGCCGCGGTGAGGGACGCGCCGCTCCCGCCCATCGCACTGTAGAGCCATCGGCCGCCCCTTAGCATGGCGAGCATGAAGAGGAGCCCGAACGCGACGGCGATGACGAGCGCATGGACCACGAGCGCATCAGCGTCGGCGCGACGCCCGGCGCCGAGCGCTCGGGCGATCGCGGACGAGATCCCACCGCCCATGGCCCCCGCCGACATCATCTGCATCAGCATCAGCACGGGGAAGACCAGCGCCACGCCCGCCAGCGCATCGGTGCCGAGTTTGGCGACGAAATACGTCTCGATGAGCCCAACGGACGCCTGCACGAACATGACCAGCACGTTCGGCGTAGCGAGCCGCAGGAGCGTGCTCGCGATGGGCCCCTCGAGGAGCACGCGGGTTCGCGTGTCGAAGCGCGGCGCCGTCGCCGCCGGCGCGGTGCTTCGAACCTCTGCTTCCATGGATTGCGCTTTTCCTTCCAGGCGCGCGCCTGCTACGCCATGATTCCGCCGTCGACCGTGAGGACCGTGCCGGTCGTCCACGCGGCGTCATCCGACGCGAGATAGAGGGCGGCCTGGGCGACGTCGTCCGGCCTGCCGAGCCGGCCGAGGGGGTACTGAGCCTCCATCGTCGTTCGCGCCGTGGCATCCCTCAGCCGTGATTCCGTCAGAGGCGTCTCGGTGACTGCGGGCGCGACGCAGTTGCAGCGGATGCCGTCCTTCGCGTAATGCGCCGCGATCGTCTTCGTGAGCATGGCCACGCCGGCCTTCGCCACGGCGTACGCGTGGACCGGAAAGGCCTGGGAGGCCTTCAGGCCGAGGACCGAACCGATGTTGACGATCGAGCCGCCGCCCTGGCGCTGCATGTGAGGGATCACCGCCCGGGAGAAGCGGAACACTCCCTTGAGGAACACGTCCATCACGCCGTCCCAGATCGCATCGGCCGTCTCGTGCAGCGGGCCGGCGTGCAACAGGCTTCCGGCGTTGTTGACGAGCACGTCGACGCGCCCGAACGTCGCGAGCGTCGCCTGCACGGCGTGCTGAACGTCGCCCTCGTCGGTGACACTGCCCGGCACGGCCAGCGCGTGGCCACCCACGGCGGCGATCGCGTCGGCGATCTCACCGAGGATCTCTTTGCGGCGGCCAGTGATCGTTACCTTGGCTCCTTCACGCGCGAACGTCGTGGCAATGGCGGCGCCGATGCCGGTTCCGCCACCGGTCACAATGGCTACTTTGTCTGCGAGTCGCATGGAAGTCTCCCGCTCAGGCCTGACTGGCCGAGTGCTCGTGTGTGTGTCTCGTGGCTTCGACGGAGGAGTCCGCACGGCGACGGAACACGATGCTCGTGACGCCGTCGCTCGCCGTCCGCCTCGTAATGGCCGTGTGCCGGGCGAGCAGGCCGAGCGCGCGGCGATTTTCTGTCAGCACGTCAGCGCTGAACTGATGGATGCCTCGCTGCTCTCCCGCACGAAGGATCTCCTCGAGAAGGATCGAACCGAGTCCGAGTCCCTGCCAGCCGTCCTCCACGACGAGACCGATTTCGGCGGTGGTCACTTCGTCGCCGGGGCCGTACCGCGCCACGCCGATCAGTTCGGGCTCCTGCCCGTCGGCGACTTCGGCGACGAGCGCCATCCGCTGGCGATAGTCGACGTTGGCCAAGGCGTGCGCTTCCTCTGGAAGGAGCCGCCGGAAGGAGAAGAATCGCTCGTACACCGTGCGTGGGCTCAACCGATGGCACAGGGCCATCAGGCGAGGCCCGTCGTCGGGGCGGATCGCGCGGAGGCGAACGGAGGCGCCGTTGCGCAGTGTCACGACCTGCTCACGATGTCCTGCAGCACGGTCTTGGGCGCCGCACCGACGACCCGGTCGACGACCGCGCCGTCCTTAACGAACAGGATCGTCGGGATCGACCGGATGCCGTACCGAGCCGCCAGCCCGGGGTTCTCGTCGACGTTGACCTTCATCAGCGTCACCCGGCCTTCCGAGGCCTCGGCCAGTTCCTCGAGGACCGGCGCGATCGCCCGACACGGGCCGCACCACTTGGCCCAGAAGTCAATCATCACGAGACCCTGGGTCGCGACCAGCGCCTCATCGAAGCTCTGCTCGGTCAGGTGCATCGTCTCGGCCACTCCGTGACCCCGGCTCGGGCTCATCGTGCGGATCCTCCTGTCGACTAGGATGGCGGTCGGAACCCGAGAGATTCGCAGATCCAATGCTGGTGCATGCACAAGGATGTATCTACATATGATGTGCTTGCCTGGCACGGCCGTGGCTGGTAGCATCACGTCCATGACTCGACGAGGCACCAGGCTGACGACCGGACAGGACCGCGGATGGCTGTCGCCTTGTGTCTGCAACACTCTCCGGATGGTCACTCGCGCGGTGACGCAACTCTACGACGACGTCCTGCGGCCGAGCGGTCTCCGGGTGACTCAGTTCAGCATTCTCGCGGCCATCGCCCGCATGGGCGAGGCAAATCTGAGAGTGCTCGAGGACACGCTCGCCATCGACCAGACGACGCTGACGCGCAGCCTCAACCTTCTGGAGCGCGATGGTGTGATCGAGCGTGCTTCGCACCCCGATGGGCGGATCAAGGCGATGCGGCTCACATCGAAAGGGAGAGGGGCCCTGAAGGTCGCGCGGCCGCTCTGGGCCCAGGCGCAAGACAAGGTCCTCCGCGAATTGGGGACGAAGGCTTGGGCTGAGGCGCAACGGCGGCTGAACCACTTGCGTCACGTCGCGGTCAAGAAGCGACGGCTGGGGCGGAAACGAAGGCGCGTTCGGCCGAGCAGCGCGCTGAGAAGAACGAGGCTGTAGACCTCAGAGTGCCCTGGCAATGAAGCCCTTCCGTTTCGGTGTGATCGTCCGGAGCGCGGGATCGCGGGCCGAATGGGTGGACTAGGCGCGCAAGCTCGAAGACCTTGGCTGCTCTTCGCTGACCGTGCCGGATCATCTCGCCGAGACGTTCGCGCCGATGCCGGCGTTGGTCAGCGCCGCAGCCGCTACCGTGGACCTCCTGACCGACGGGCGACTCGAACTCGGCCTTGGCGCCGGGTATGTGAAGTCCGAATACGAGCGGGCGGCGTGCGCTCGCCGGCCGCGTCGCTCGGCTAACGTAGACTGCCTTTCCCCTCATAACCCGAAGGTCGTCGGTGCAAATCCGACCGCCGCAACCAATCGTAGAGCACGAGTTCCGAAGTCGGGTATCATCGCCCCGGACTGAGCTTGACTTGGAGGTTGCCATGCTCAACAACGATCCGACCAACGCCCGGAAGCTTCGCTCCCGCCTGAGCCACCCGATCATCGACGCCGACGGACACTGGCTCGAGTACGCGCCCCTCATGCGCGAGGAATTCCGGCGCATCGGTGGGGACGCCGCGGCCGAGGCCCTGGCGCTCGCCAGCGACCGCATCCCGAGCTCGCTCCGGATGTCCCTGGCCGAGCGGCGGCGGCGTCGGGTGGGCCAGGAGGCCTTCTGGGGGTCGCCGTGTGAGAACGTCCTCGACCGGGCGACGGCGATGCTCCCGCGCTTCCTCTACGAGCGTTTGGACGACCTCGGCATCGACTTCTGTGTCGTCTATCCGACGGCCGGCCTCGGGTATCACCGCCTGCAGGACACGCGGCTGCGCCGTGCGATCTGTCGCGCCTACAACGTGTTCACGGCGGACCAGTTCCGCGGGCTCGACGACCGCGTCATCCCGGCGGCGATCATCCCGATGTACACGCCGGAGGAGGCCATCGAGGAGTTGGAGTTCGCAGCGCGGCAGCTCGGCTACAGGGTCATGATGGTGGGCGGCCTCATGCGCCGCCCGGTGCCGGCCCTCGCCGAGGCGCATCCCGAGGCCTCGAAGTTCGTCGAGTGGTACGACGTGATCGGCATCGACAGCGACTACGATTACGATCCCGTGTGGGCCAAGTGCCGTGAGCTCCGGGTCGCGCCGAGCTTCCACAACGGCGCGCGCTCGATCCTCCTCCGCAACTCGCCCTCGAACTTCTGCTACAACCACATCGGCCACTTCGCCTCGGCGGGCCACGCGGTCTGCAAGGCGCTCTTCTTCGGCGGCGTGACGCGCCGCTTCCCGGACCTGAACTTCGCGTTCCTCGAGGGCGGGGTCGGCTGGGGCTGCATGCTCTATGCGGATCTCGTCGGGCACTGGGAGAAGCGCAACCGGCAGGCGATCGAGAAGACGAACCCGAACAAGCTCGACCACGCAGCGCTGCTCCAGTTCGCGCAGAAGTACGGTCGGAACGCGGTGGTGGAGGCGGTGCGCCGCGGCGAGGGTCTGGAAGGCGACTCGAACTCGACGCTGACCGGCGGCATCGAGGATCTCGACGACTACTTCCGCTGCAAGATCGAGCGCACGGAAGACATCCGCGAGCTCTTCGTGACGCGCTTCTACTTCGGCTGTGAGGCCGATGACCCGATCAACGCCTGGGCTTTCAACCGCCGCGCGAACCCGCTGGGCGCCCGCCTCAACGCGATCTTCAGCTCGGACATCGGGCACTTCGACGTCCCGGACATGGCGGCGGTCGTTCCAGAGGCCTACGAGTTGGTCGAGCACGGGCTGATGACCGACGACGACTTCCGGGACTTCATGTTCGCCAACGCCGTGCGCTTCTGGGGCGAGGTGAACCCCGATTTCTTCAAGGGCACGGTGGTCGAGACGGCAGCCGCCAGCGCGCTCGCGCAGACCCCAGTTCAAGGTGGAGACCGCGACCACCAGTTGGAGGACGCTTAGCCCTTGACGCCGCCCATCGTCAGGCCGGCGGTCATGCGCCGGCGGAACGCGTAGTAGATCGCGACCGGCGGCAACGCGTAGATGATGGCCGTCGCCATCATGTAGTTCCAGGGCGATTGGTCGCTGCTGAGGAACTGCGCGAGCGCCACCGGCACTGTCATGCTCGACTTCGAGGACAGGAGCAGGAACTGATAGAGGTATTCGTTCCAGGCGAGCAGCAGCGCGTAGGTGCCGACCGCGACCAAAGCCGGCGCCATCAGCGGCAGGTAGATCCGCAGATAGACCTGCAGCGGCGAGGCGCCGTCGATGCGCGCCGATTCGTCGACCTCGATCGGGATGCTCCGGGCGTATTCCTGGAAGACGAAGATCGCGTAGGGCGTCGCGAACGCCACCAGGGCCGCGATCACCGACCACGGGTTGTTCGCGAGCCCGTAGTTCTGCATGATCCGGTAGAACGGGATCGCGAGGAACGACGCCGGGATCACGTAGGTCAGCAACGCAGCGTTGCTCACCAGCCAGCCGTGGCGGATGCGCATCCGGCCGATCGCAAAGCTGGTCAGCGAGCCGAACAGCAACGCGAAGAACGTCACCATCGCGCCGATATAGAGGCTGTTGGCGAACTGACGCCAGAAGTGCTCCAGATACCAGTGGCCCTGAGTCAGGACGCCCCAGAAGCTCTCGACCGACGGGACCCTCGGCCAGATGTGGTCGGTGAACACGTCGCCCTCGGGCTCGAGCGAGATCAGCACCATGTTGTAGATCGGCGCAAGCGTCCACACCACGAGCACCACGGAGAGCACCAGCGTCCCCGCGTTGTTCAGGTACCGGCGGCGCCGCACGGTACTGTGCGCCCGCGACGACGCACGGGCTGACACCCTCGCGTCCGCCGCGATCGTGCTCATAGCTGCACCTCCGTGGTGCGGAGCTTGCGCATCAGGACGATCACCAGCGGGATCACCAGCGGCAGCGCCGACATCACGGCCGCCACGCCCAGGCGCGGGTGAGCGATCTCGAAGGCGTTGCGTATGCCGAGCGTCGCCAGCACGTGCGTCGAGTTCGCCGGGCCGCCGCCGGAGACGAAGTTGACGGCGTTGAAGTCGCCGAGCAGGAAAATCGTCGAGAGCAGCGTGCAGATCAGGTAGAGGTTGGCGAGCAGCGGAAAGGTGATGTGGACGAACCCGCGCAGCCCGGTTGCGCCGTCGACCCTGGCGGTGTCGCGGATCTCGAGGGGGATCGCCATCCGGCCGGCGAGCATGATCAGCGTCCAGAACGGCGTCCATTTCCAGATGTGGGCGACGATGACCGCGCCCAGGGCCATCCAGCGGTCATTGAGCCAGGACGGCCCTTCGACGTGGAAGAGCGTATAGAGGACGTTGTTGAGGAAGCCCCACTCGCCGTTCAGCATCCAGTGGATCGAGATATACGTCGAGATCTGCGGCACCGCCCAGGGCAGGACGAAGATCAGCAGCAGCAACTTCATCCACCAGCCCGGGCGCATGAAGAAGCCGGACAGCAGCAGGGCCAGGAACATCTTCACGTTCACGCCGAGTGCGAGGTAGAGGACGGTATTCACCACCGTGCTCTGGTAGATCGGGTCGGCGAATAGCTCCCGGTACAGACTCGCCTCGCTGCCCATCCATAACCCGTAGACCACCGGGTAGGCGACAAAGGCGAGAAACACCACGACGTAGGGCACGACGAAGGCGACCGCCCACGCGTACTCGCCTCCGTGGAGGCTGCCGCGCAGCGAGCGCGCGAGCGAGCGCCGCCAGATGGCCGGGCGGGCGATGTCGACCACCGAGGCGCGGTCGACCGATGCGCGGTCCATCATTCGCCGCTCCGCTCTCACGCGATCTTGTACTTCGCGAAGATCTCCTCGATCCGCTTGAACGCCTTGTCGATCGCCGCGTCCGGTTTGACGCCCTCCTTCGCCACGTCGATCATCGCGATGCTCCACACGTGCTGGGAGTAGACTTCCGCCATCGCCGGGTTGAACACGTAGAAGTCCGGCCTGGTCGGGCCGAGCAATCCCTGGTGGGCGTAGCCCCGCAGGTGCGGGTCTTTCGGGTTCTGCCAGAACGCGCTCTTGGCGAGCGACGGCATGACCGGCAGCCACCGACCCAGACCCAGCTCGATGAACTCGCCGATGACCTTCGGCTGGATGAAGTACTTGAGGAACTCCTTGGCCACCGTGACGTTCTTGGCCCCCTTCGGGATCAGGCCCTGGGTGATCGGGACGATGCTCGGCACGGGCTTGCCCGCATTGTCGTTCGGATAGCCGAAGCCGTGGGTCACGATCTCCTTGTAGTACCACTCGGGGTGCTTGTCCTTGACCGCGACCTCGGTCGACAGCGTACCGTCGACGTCCATCACCATGAGCTTCGCGTGGAACGCGTTGTTGTCGTCCGCGTCGTTCCAGTTGATCGCGCTCGGCGGCACGTAGCCGTCCCTGTAGGCGCCGCCGAGGTAGCCCGCCGCCTTGATCGCCGCCTGCCTGACCTTCGGGTCGTCGAGATGCAGCTTGCCGTCCTTGGTGACGATGTCCTGGCCGCCATAGGCGATCAGGAAGGCGTTGAAGAGGTTGGCGGGGTCGACCCCGTTGGCCGTCACCTGGAAGCCCAGGCCATACACCTTGCGCTCGCCCTGCTTGCGCAGGTTGTCTTGCACCTTCTTGAAGAAGTCGAAGTACGCGTCCCACGTCTTCGGGATGTCCTCGATCCTGAGGCCGGCCTTCTCCACCAGCGATCCCCAGATATGACAGGGGATCGCTGCGGCCCTCAGCGGCACGCCGTAAAAGCTGCGCTTCCGGCTGACGCTGTTGTAGGCCTGGGCGGCCTGCAGGGCCGTTTCGCTGAACTGGGCCTGCTGGGTCTCAACGACGTCGCTGACGTCGAGCCACTTGTCCTGCCAGGCGAACAGCTGGAGGATCTCGTTCGGGTTGGACATCGTCATATCGGGGACGACCCCGCTGGTGATCGCCGAGATGATCTTCTGCCGATGGGGAGCGAAGGGGATGATGCTCAACTCGATCTGATTGCCGCTCGCCTTCTCGTAGTCGGCGACGGCCTTGCGCAACGCCACATCCTCGTCCTGGACGAAGCCCTGCGCGAACCACACGGTCGCGGTGGTCGTCGCCGCCCTGGCGATATGGGGTGCCGCAAAGGGGCGAGCTGCGGCGAGAGCCAAGGATCCATGCAGCACCGAACGCCTGGTGAGGTCGGTCACAGCCGCCTCCTCCCTGTTTCGCGAACGTTGACTCGCCTTAGCCTCGGGCGGGCACTCGAGCCCCCCATCTATCGGTAGATGCGGGATACGACATCTGACGACACCTGTCAAGGAGATGACGAACGGCCAACGAGCGGGACCGCCACGGACCGAACGGTTACGCCCTCCTCGGGAGCCTCCGCGACTTCACCGGCCGGGGATTCCTACCAATCGAGCGCGAAGTTGGACAGAGGGGTGGCGTCGGCCACCCCCTCCGTGTTCTGATACATTGACGCACGGACGAATCGGATGGCTCGTGAGCGCCTTCGAGAAGCGAAGGTCAAGGTGATGAGGAGCGCCTGAGAGTCTCATGACGGAGCTGGAGGCGTTGTCAGCCTTGCGGGGCGATGACCTCGTGCGGGCCGCGCGCGCCGAGGCGGCGCTGTGGGAGATGTGGCACCAATCGGGCAATCCGCGGCTGGACTCGTTCCTGCGCAAGGGGATCGAGGCGATCGAGCGTAGCGATCTGCCCACGGCCAGGTCGGTCTTCACGCGGCTGATCGAGGAGGCGCCGACGTTTGCCGAGGGTTGGAACAAGCGCGCCACCGTCCGATACCTGGCAAAGGATTACTCGGGCTCGATCGCCGACTGCCGCGAGACGCTCGCGCGCAACCCGAACCATTTCGGGGCGCTTTCGGGCCAGGGCCTCTGCCATCTGGCGCTCGGCCAGTTCCGCGAGGCGGCCGATGTCTTCCGGCTGACGCTGACCGTGCATCCGCACCTCGGCAGCGCGCGAGAGAACCTGCGCACGGCGCTGGGCGAGCTCGTAAGGTGGAACTGAGCGTCGACTCCCGTGCGGCGCGCTGAGGCATTCGAGGACTGAGACTGTGGACATCGTGATCATTGGGTGAGGTGTTATGGCTACGCACTCGAAAACCAGGCGCGCGGTTCAACGACTCCGACGTCTCGCGCGTCGGCGCCGCGAAGCCGAGCTGAAGAAAGCTCGGCGCAGCGGGACCGATCATCCTTCGCCTCCCCCCGAGTCTGGCCCCACAACCTCATAGTGGAGGCCTCGCTTCCACGGCGCCCGTGAAACCCGCGGGCGGTATCCAGGCTTGCGACGTCAGTCGCCGAGGCGCTGCTCCCGCCATTTCCGTATTGCCTCGGCGTGCTGCGGGTAGTGGCTGTACGTATCGAGCCGTAGGCGGCGACGGAAGCGCGTGTCGCGCGTGAATTGCCCTTCGGATGTGCGCCTGACAAAGTCGATGAGGTGGCCGTGAGTGTCCTCCAGTTGCCTCAGCACCTCGGAGAGCGAAAGGCCTCGCTTCTCCTCCGTCATCTTGGCGTTGAAGGCGTCGATGCCGCCATAGCTCACGTACCGCGGTGGGCGGCCTCCCGCGATGATGAGCGGTAGGTGCTTCAGCGCCTCCCTCTCCCACGTGGTCACGTGCGCGAGGATGTCCTTCACCGACCAGTCGCCCGTCACGCCAGGTTCGGTCAGCCGAGGGTCTGACAAACCGGCGTAGGATTCTTTGAGGGCTGCCCACGCCTTGTCGAGTCTTCTCAGGAGGCGCTGTTTATCCGTCCCCTCCGCGATGATGGTCGTGTGCATGTGGCCCTGTCATCTCCATCTGTCCCCTGAGACACCGATGGGGGCGCGGTGTGAAATCGGCGGGAGGTCACGCTCTCACTCAATCGTTGGCGGGTACACCGGGTGTACCCTTAGCACGGTGTATGCGATGGTGACTGACCGTGACTCCCCTTAAGTAAGGAGACCGCGATGGCGGTGAAGAAAGTTCCCGAGGGGCACAACCGCGTCTCGCCCTACCTGATCGTCGACGGTGCCGGGCGCGCGCTCGACTTCTACAAGAAGGCGTTCGGCGCGGTCGAGTTGTTCCGGCACACGGCGCCGACCGGGAAGATCGGCCATGCCGAGGTGCGGATCGGCGACACCGTCGTCATGCTCGCCGACGTGCATCCGGACTCCGACGCGCACGGCCCGGCGCACTACGGCGGCTCGCCGATCAGCCTGCACATGTACGTCGAGGACGTCGATGCCGTGGCGCGCCAGGCGATCGCCGCGGGAGCGAAGGTCAAGCGGCCGGTCGCCGACCAGTTCTACGGCGACCGGCTGGGCACGTTCGAGGACCCGTTCGGCCACACGTGGCACATCTCGACGCACATCGAGGACGTGTCGGGCGCGGAGCTCGACCGCCGCGCGAAGGCGGCGATGGCGCAACACAAGAAGCGCTAGCGGCTACCTGACCCGACCGCTTTGGGGAGGTTGGGCATGAAGTGTCCCCGCTGCCAAGCGGAGAACCGTGAAAGGGCACGATTCTGCCGGGAGTGCGGGGCGACATTCGGTGCCGTCTGTTCGAGCTGTGGTGCGAAGGTCGAGGCTGGAAGTAAGTTCTGCGATGGCTGCGGAGCGCCCGTTGACGCTACGACAGCGCCCGGTCCAGGGTCCTCCCGTTTCGCTTCCCCGGAGTCCTACACCCCAAAGCACCTCGCCGAAAAGATTCTCACGTCGAAGAGCGCCATGGAAGGCGAACGGAAGCACGTGACGGTGCTCTTCGCTGACCTGAAGGGCTCGATGGAGTTGCTTGCCGACCGCGATCCCGAAGAGGCGCGCAGGATCCTTGACCCTGTCCTCGAACGCATGATGGAGGCCGTCCACCGCTACGAGGGCACCGTGAACCAGGTGATGGGCGACGGGATCATGGCGCTCTTCGGCGCGCCGCTCGCCCACGAAGACCACGCAGTGCGGGCGTGCTACGCGGCGTTACGGATGCAGGACGCCATCAAGGCATACGCCGACGGGGTGTTCCGATCGCACGGCGTGAACGTGCAGATCCGCATCGGGCTCAACTCGGGCGAGGTCGTCGTGCGCGCGATCGGCAGCGATCTCCACATGGACTACACGGCCGTCGGGCAAACGACGCATCTCGCGGCGCGGATGGAGCAACTCGCGAGCCCGGGAAGCATTCTCCTGACGCCGTCGACCTTGAACCTCGTGGGAGGCTACGTGGATGTGAAGCCGCTCGGCCCGGTGCAGGTGAAGGGGCTCGCTGACGCCGTCGAGGGGTTCGAGGTCATCGGCGCCGGTCCGGCGCGGACTCGGTTCCAGGCCACCGCGCGACGCGGGCTGACGCGCTTCGTCGGGCGCGGCGATGAGATGGCCACGCTCGACGCCGGCCTGCGACGGGCGCTCGAGGGGCGCGGCCTCGCGATGGGTGTCGTGGGCGCGGCGGGCGTCGGCAAAAGCCGTCTCTGCCATGAGTTCGTCGAGCTGTGCCGTTCGCGCAGCCTCCCCGTCGTCGAAGCCCACTGCCTGTCGCACGCACGGACCGCCCCCCTCGGCGTGCTGCGCGTGGTGCTGCTGGGCGCCCTCGGCGTGGATCAGGACGAGGAGCCGACGCGCGAAAAGATTTCCGAACGCCTCGTCGCCCTTGACCCCGCGCTCGTCGACGTGCTCCCCCTCGCGCACGACCTCCTCGCCGCGTCCGATCCACCGTCCCCCGAGCCGGCGGGAGACCCCGTCGAGCAGGAGCGACTGGTCGCAGGCTTGCTCCGACGGCTGCTCCGCGCCCGCGGCGCCGCCGGTCCGTTCGTGGTTCATCTCGACGACGCCCACTGGATCGATCCGCAGAGCGAGCGACTGCTCGCCGAGCTCGCCGACGTGGCCAGCACGACGCGGGCATTTCTCCTGTTGAACTTCCGGCCGGAGTTCCAGGCCGCATGGATGGGTCGCTCGTACTACCAGCAGCTTTCCGTCGCACCGCTCGGGCGCGAAGCGACGCGCGAGATGATCAGCGGCCTCCTCGGCCACGATCCGAGTGTCGTCGAGCTCGGCGAGCTGATCCGCGAGCGCACGCAGGGCAATCCGTTCTTCATCGAGGAGGTCGTGCAAGCGCACGCCGCATCGGGCGCGCTGGCCGGAGAGCGCGGAGCGTACCGCTGGACGAGCTCATCCGCCGAGCTCGAAGTCCCCGCCACGGTGCAGTCATTGCTCGCGGCACGCGTGGACGGTCTCGCGGAGAAGGACAAGCTCGTGCTCCAGACAGCGGCCGTGATCGGCAAGCGCTTCTCCGAGCGCGTCCTGCGGCGCATCGTCGGCCTCCCCGCCGGCGACGTCGACGCGTCGCTCGTGATGCTCGAGCACGGGGAGTTCATCCACGGCGAGCGCGAGGCCGAGTACGTGTTCCGCCATCCGCTCACCCAAGAGGTCGCCTACGGATCGCAGCTCCTCGAGCAGCGCATCGCGTTGCACGCCGCGGTGGCACGAGCCCTCGAAGAGGTGTTTGCCGAGCGGCTCGGGGAGTGTGCGGCCCTCATCGCGCATCACTGGGAGCAGGCGCGGCGACCCGGCCAGGCCGCGCGCTGGCGACGCCTGGCCGCGCTCCGTGTGGCCCGGATACAGCCGCGTCGACCGCCGCGGCGCTGACGTCCGGTGACCGTGGGGAAGTGGCGGGGCGGTCGCCGAGCGATGTACCGCGAGATGGGCGCTCGGCTGGGGCGGCCCGACGCTCTCGATTATTCGTCGTGCGGGTCGACGGACCGACTCGGGGCGCCACCGAGTGGCCGGCCCCAGGCGCTCGTCCGCCAGTTCTCGTGGGGCTCGGCGCCGGCGCGCCAGGCCGGCAGCGGCATCAGGAGGTGCTTGGCGAGCGCGGCGACGTACGGCTCGTACATCCGCCGCAGCTCGGCCAGCTTGTCCTCGGCACCGTCCTCCGCGTGCAGGACGACACCCGCGACCGCCAGACCCGCGCGTAGACGAGCGAGCTCGGACGATGGCAGCCGATCCGGCGCCGAGCCGACGGGCGGCCGGCCGAGCACCTGGGCGAGATCGACGACGGCGTGACGCGCCATCGCGAACGTCAGGCCGGCCTGGCGCGCGCACGCGCCTTCGATGCCGACCATCACGAGCGCGCTCGCGTCGAGCACCGTCGTCAGCGCGGCCAGCCACGACTGGTTGTCGTGCTGCGAGCGATAGTAGGACAGCACGGGATAGGACAGGTGCGACTCGAGCACCTCGGCGGCCCAGCGTTCCCATTCCGCGAGCAACACCGTCAGCTCCTCGTGGTCGGCGCCGAAGCCGCGCAGCAGCTCCTCGGCGCTCGGCGGCGACCCCGCGCGCGCGTCGAGCAGCGTGATGTTCACCTCTCGCCGCGAGAACGACTGGTACAGGACCGGCAGATATCCGATCACGAGGGCCAGGAAGCCGAACCCCACGCCCGCCTCGATCACCGTTACCGCGCGGCCCACGCGGGACATCGGCGTCACGTCGCCGAGACCGAGGGTGAAGAACGTCTCGCCGCTCAGGTACAGGTGGTCGAGGAAGGCGCCGTTGCCCTCCACGTTCAGCCGCGTGCCGATCCCCGCCTGCACCATCGCGAACGCGGTGACGAGGCTAGCGGCCCAGGCGGCGAGCAGCACGAGCAACGAGAGCGGACCGTAGAAGCTGAGGAAGGTCTCGCGCCGGCCGCCCGGACGCATGCGGCGCGGCACCGCCGACCACACCCGCCACGTCATGCGGTAAAACATCCGGGCCGGCCGCAGCCGCCGAGTCACGCGCCGGGGCAGGACGATCGCCTCGAAGGCGTCCCACATGATCACGGCGATCCAGAGCGCGCCCACGGCGGCGACCAGCGAACCCATGGCGGGGGTCATCAGGACTCGGAGCCTAGCACGAGACGGAGGACCTCATGGGCGCGAGCATCCTCTCATCAACCACGAGCATCCCAATGTGAGGAATAAATATAGAAGGGAGGGCATCGAGCAATGCGCGTAGTCTTCTTGATCGTCGTCGCATTGGTGGTGCTCGCGCTCGGGGGGCTCGAGGTGATCGCGTCCCACCGCCTTCCTGACGCAGGCCCGTTGCCGAACACCTCTGTGTCGACTCCCTGGCGCTGAAGATAGCGTCTGAGCAGGGAGCGGCTGAGGCGATCGTCCGCGGACGACGGAGGTCACCATGGCGGGTGTACTGACGGCGCTCGGTGCCGCCCTCGGCTTCGCGTTCGCGATGTTCTGGGAGATCCTGTGGGCGCTTGTCCTGGGTTTCGGGTTGTCGGCGATCGTCCAGGCCGTCGTCTCGAAATCCGAAATGAGCCGGCTCCTTCCGGACGACTCGCCGCGCACACTGCTGATCGCTTCCGGCCTGGGCGCGGCGTCGTCTTCGTGCTCGTACGCGGCCGTGGCGCTCGCCCGATCGATCTTCCGCAAGGGCGCCAACTTCACGGCCGCCATTGCCTTCGAGTTCGCGTCGACGAACCTCGTCATCGAGCTCGGGATCATCATGGTCCTGCTGCTCGGATGGCAATTCACCCTGGCGGAGTTCGTCGGCGGGCTCCTGATGATCGCCATCCTCGCCGTCCTCTTCAAGGCGTTCCTCCGCCCCGAGCTCGTGCGGGAAGCGCGCGAGCAGGCCGAGCGCGGCCTCGTCGGCTCGATGGAAGGCCACGCCGAGATGGATATGTCGGTGACCGAGGGGCCGCTGATCCAGCGGATCTTCTCTCGCAGAGGATTCAC
>WNGG01005215.1_pt2 | contig 19147 bp, 16 predicted proteins | sample 5400661 | NCBI WGS metagenome assembly WNGG01 (sample SAMN13153372, study PRJNA577476) | soil metagenome | isolation source: 100 cm soil or saprolite under Garry oak tree replicate 1 | place: USA:California | collected 2016-06-15
CTCCAGCGCTCGCATGGTCACCGTCAGTGCGGACCTCAAGCACAAGCTCGTGGGGTTGTGCCCTTCGGCAGAGTCAAAGACTGACGTCATAACGATGGGCATAAACACGAACAACATTCCAGCTCGAAGCGATGACGACACGCAGCGGCGACGGCGAAGAATTCTATTTGTTGGGCGCCTGGTGGAAGTCAAAGGGCTCGACGTTTTGTTGAAGGCAATGTCTGGATTGGATGCGATGCTAATGGTTGCCGGCGACGGTGAGCGCCGATCGGACCTCGAACGGTTGTCGCGAGACTTGCACGTAGACGCGACGTTTGTCGGTTCGATAGACGCGCTACAACGATCACAGCTTTTTGCGACTTGCGACGCGGTCGTCGTTCCATCTCGCGTGCTCGAAGACGGCCGTACGGAAGGAATGCCTGTCGTCTGCTTGGAGGCGATGGCTGCCGGTTGTGTTGTGATCGCTTCCAGAGTTGGTGGACTCGCCGAAGTTATAGTTGACGGCGAAAACGGATTGCTTTTTGAGGCCGAAGATCACCAAATGCTGTGTGACAAGTTGATGCTTGCTTTGGGCGATGATAGTTTGCGTAAGCGCATCTCCGAAAATGCGCGCTGCACAGCGGAAGTTTATGACTGGTCGAAGGTTGGTGCGCGGTTCGCAGAAATCATGTTTAGTAGGCTGTCACATCGAAGCTCCTACATTGCCAAGAGACGTTCGCAAACTCCAATCCCTGAGGGATGATCTGTCGATAGCTAGCACGTCGGCCAAATTGCTGCAGCTCGCCGTTACGAGCTACCCATTTGTCCAACGAACCTCGACCGTGAGTCCAAGGTAACTCCTAACGGAGCACCAAAGGTTCAGGCGCACGACAAGCTATCGACAGGTCATCCCTCCGGGATTAACCTTTTGAACCTCGGTCGATTTGTTAACTCAGAATGACGTCGTTGATGACAGAGAACCCGAAGAGCTCAAGTCGCGCTGATAACATCGCGGCGGTCGCCGGGCGCGGAACGATCTACATAACCGCCGCCAAAATCTGGTTTGTAGTCAGCGGCGCCGCCATTCACTTTGTCCTCCCGCGATTCCTAACGCCGGAACAGTTCGGCATGTACGAGGTCGTCGTCTACGTAGTCTCGATCGTCAACGCTGTAATCGTCACAGCCACTTATCAAAGCGTCTCAAAGCGAATTTCCGAAGATGAAGCGAACGCCGGCGCAGTCAAAGCGAGGGCGCTTAAGTTGCAAGTTTTGGTCGGAGGCGGCGCGTCACTTGGGTTCTTCCTGCTGGCGCCAGTGATAGCCGGTTATCTGAATGACCTGCGGCTTGTGCCCTATCTCCGATTGGCGTCGCTTATCACGCTCGCCTATTCGTTTTATGCAGTGTTCACCGGATACTTTAATGGCCGCAGGAAATTTCTCGCCCAGGCGTGTCTCGATATGTCGTACTCGACGCTCAAGCTCGGCTTCATAGTCTTGCTCGTGTGGTTGGGTTACGGAATAGCGGGCGGCATCGGCGGGTTTGCTCTCGCTGCCGCGAGTGTTCTCGCTCTCTCGGCAGTTGTTGCCGGGAAGAGCAAGCAGGAAAACCCGGTAAGCGCCCGACAGCTTCTGGGGTTTCAGGCGTACGTGTTGCTGTTCACTCTCGCGATCAACCTGCTTCAACGGATCGATTTGATCATGGTGAAGGCTCTCTCGTCGCCGGACGCAAGCGTCGCAAGCGAGAACGCAGGTTATTATGGAGCGGCAATCAACGTCGCCAACGTCACTCACCAGGCGATCGTGTCGGCAACGTTTGTGATCTTTCCGTTGATCTCTCAGTCGACGTTCGCAAGCGATCGGGAGAGGACCCGGACTTACATCGCGAACGCGCTTCGTTACACGCTGATGGTTATGGCCTTGATTGCCACTCTCTTTTCGGCTAACGCCGGCCGCGTATTGAGCCTGATATACAAACCTGAATATCAGGCCGGAACCGCCGCGCTCAGCGTGGTTGCATATGGCATGCTGCTTTTTGGAGTGCTGTACGTTGTGACGACGATAATCTCAGCAAGCGGCCGCCCGGCGGTATCGCTGATCATCGCAGCGATCACTTTGGGTTTGAGCGGCGCCCTGAACAGCATGCTGATTCCGTCATACGGACTGGTAGGGGCGGCAATTGCGACGACGGCTTCGATGTTTGTCGGAGTCGCCGCCGCCGCCAGTTATCTTCATTTCAAGTTTGGCGCTGTGATGTCGGCAATGTCAGCATTGCGAATTGCGGTTTGCGCAGCCATCATCTATGCCGCTTCACGGATTATCGAGCCCTCGTCGAAGCTGTTGACGTTGGTCCAGATAGTCGCGCTTTCAATCTCGTACGTGCTGGCGCTGGTCGCTACGAAGGAACTAGGTACAGGCGACTTGAAAGTAATCGCGCGAGTGTTTAACAAATAGGCTACTCCGCAGCTACGATTTGTTATGAAGGTATCTCACGCCGAAGTAATAGAACACTAAGCAGGCGTTACTTCGCTTCGCGCGGCTCGCCCGTTGGGCCGAAAACGTATTGGCCCTCATCCGCGTCCCAAGGCCTGCTTACCGTTACCACGTCTATGAATCGGCCTAGACGTTTCTTTAACTCATCGGCTTTCTGAGGCATTCGGTTGTAGAGGTTGCGTACCTCGGACGGATCGTTTCTCAGATCGAACAACTCGAAGCTGAAATAATCACGATTGTAGATCAGCTTGAATCCATCCTGACTGATGATCATGTACTTCTTAAGTTCTGGATCTACTTGTTGATCGGGCCGCACGAACGGAGACACCTCTTGCGTGGTTTGCTCACCGTAGATCGGCGGATGCGTGAAGGACTGACCGCGCATCAGCGGCACGAGGCTTACGCCTGCGCACTCTTTCGGAAAATCCAGTCCCACGGCGTTCAATATCGTCGGTCCCAGATCAATCGTGCTGACGTAGTCGCTGATCACTCGCGCCGGCGCGCCGGGGAAGTGAATGATCATCGGCACGCGAGTCTGCTCGTTGTAAAGCTGCGAGGAATGTTTGTACACTCCGCGCTCGCCAAGCGATTCGCCGTGATCGGCCATGATTACGATAAGCGTGTCTTCCATTCTTCCCGATCTTTCAAGCAAGTCAAACAAGCGGCCGAGATGAAAATCCAGATACGCGATCTCGCCGTCGTAGAGTTCGACGATTGAATCTCCGTAATGGAACTGCTCGTGCGGACGGTAGGGTCTGTGAGTGTCGGTTGAATAAAGATAGAAGCAAAAAGGCGTTTCCTTCGGCATTTCGGTAAGCGTGTTGATCGCCGCATCGATGGTTCCTTCAAACGTCTCACCACGAGCGTTCTCGACTATCTTCATTCCTTTAACGTGTCGTTTCAAAGTCGCGATGCGTCGCGGGAAGAGGAGCGCATTGTAGCCGTTGTGAGCGAGAATCTCCGGCCACCCTTCCAAGTGAGCATCCCAGTAATTGCCCTGCGTGAATTTCGGCAACGCCTCGAATGTATTCGGCGCAGGCGTAAAAGCGTTCTCGAATAAACAAGAGCGAGCTGCGAGCTTGTCGAGGTTGGGGCTCGTCTTTCTTCCATAACCGTAGGCGCTCAAGTGGTCAGCCCTCAGAGCGTCGACGAAAACATAGATCACGTTGAGTCGCTTGGCTGACGGATCGGGCGGAAGATGAAGCGATGTGTACTCGCGATGCCAGTCATCGATCTCTTGTTGCGTCAGCGGGCCGCCGATGCAGTTGTGATCGACGCCATCGCCGACAACTTCGACGTGACCTGGATTGATATCCGCCCGGCGGTCGTCGCAGTCACCGCCACCGAGGTAAGCAGAGTAGCCGTCGCGGTCGAAGTCCAGGACCCACCACGCGAGCTTGAAGTATTGCTTTGCCTGCGTCGTGCGATAGAAGACTTGAGTCTTGAGGTTTTGATTCTTATCAAAGTGCACGAAAGTGAAGGCAAGCGATAAGATCAGAAGAGCACATGCGACCAGAGCTGCCAGGATTCTTACTCGCGATCTTTCCTTGCGATCCTGGCGACGGGAAAAGATCACGGCGATCAATGACATGCTGAGGCCGGTGTCCAGCAGAAACATCGTGCGGTGAACAGACGTGCCGTAAAGCTGCGGCTCGAACCGCGAATCGATGTAGTACGCGCAGGCGATGATGATCATGAGAGCTAAAGTCCAGATCGCTCTCACAAGTATGCCCGAGCGAATAACAGCGCGAGTCGCCATCCAGACAAGCGAGCAACTGACGAACAGCGCCATCACGATCAAGTAAGATGTCGACCTTTCGTGATTCAAGAGCGTCGCCGTCAGCAATTCAAGCTTCTCCGCCTCGCGAATGATCTCGAGGACGTATCCGTGAACCTGCGATTGTTGGTTTAAGAGAAAGGCGAAGATCGCGGCAACGCCCAGGCCTGCTATGAGCTTGTGCAGTGGCCTGACGACTTTTCCACTCGCAATTCTCTTCTGGGCAAGGCTCTTCATAATCGAGGCAATTTGAGCAAGCACTCCCAACAGAATGCCAATTAACAACCCTCCGATAATGTTCAGGCTGAAGTATGTGCAGAAGACTGCACGCTCCGTGAGTGTTTCAAACATCGGGGTCAGCCGGATGTTCAAATCTGCCAGCTCGATGACGCTGAGTAACAAGGCCCCTCCCGCGCCGGCAAGGGCGCAACGACCAAGAGCACGCAGACTCGCGGCTCTTTCAGTGCCTACCTCTGCTTTGGTGTCGGTGACGGGAGGCGAACCCGGTGACGTGGACAATCCTGGAGAACTCCTCAGATAAATGATCCAGCGAATGACGACGAACCCTAACCCCCACGGGTCAGAAGCTACTGAAAGCTCTCAATCGCCGGAGCTCATACGCGGCGTCGGTCTAGCGAGCGCGACGACGCTGAATATGATCGACATGATCGGCGTCGGTCCGTTTATCACCATCCCGTTGATCGTCGCGGCGATGGGCGGGCCTCAAGCCATGCTCGGATGGATATTGGGCGCGGTGCTCGTGATGTGCGACGGTTTGGTCTGGGCGGAGCTTGGCGCAGCGATGCCGGGTTCGGGCGGATCGTATCGTTACCTCAAAGAGATCTATGGCGCGAGACGGCTTGGCCGGTTGATGTCTTTTTTATTCATCTGGCAGCTCACTTTCAGCGCGCCACTTTCGATTGCTTCGGGATGCATAGGCTTGTCGCAGTACGCGAGCTACCTGTCCAAAGGCCTCGCTGCGAGTTATTTTGCCCACGACTTTAACCTGCCATTGCCGTTGATTGGTTCACTAAGCGCGAGCGTCTTGCTGAGCAAAGGGACATTCGTGGCAATGGCGACGGTCGGGCTTGCGGTGTTTCTGCTTTATCGCAAGATCACGATCATCGGACGGCTTTCTGAGTTTCTGTGGGTCGGAGTGATAATAGCAGTGATCTGGGTGATCGTAGCGGGCGTTACTCACTTTGATAGAAATCGGGCGTTTGACTTTCCGTCAGGCGCATTCACTCTTTCGCCTTCGTTCTTCAGAGGACTAGGCGCGGCGATGCTGATCTCGGTCTACGACTATTGGGGCTACTACAACGTTTGCTTTTTTGGAGGCGAGGTCAAAGATCCCGGCCGCACCATCCCGCGCGCGGTGATCTATTCGATCCTCGCCGTCGCGGCGATCTACATCGTGATGAACATAAGCATACTGGGCGTGATTCCGTGGCAGGAGCTGGGCGAAACTGCGACGTCCGACGCTCGTCGCTACATCATCTCGGTATTCATGGAACGGCTGTATGGGAATTGGGCGGCGGTGCTGGCGACGCTTCTGATAATGTGGACCGCATTCGCATCGGTGTTTTCGTTGTTGTTGGGTTACTCGCGTGTGCCGTATGCCGCCGCGGTGGACGGGAATTATTTTAAAGTGTTCGCGCGGGTCCATCTAAAGCACCGATTCCCGTTTGTTTCGCTGCTGGTGATGGGCGCGGTCGCAGCGGTGTTCTGTCTCTTCAGGCTTGCCGATGTGATCGCAGCCCTTGTTGTGATACGGATCATGGTCCAGTTCCTGGCTCAGACGATCGGAGTCATAGTTCTGCGCGTGCGACGGCCCGATATGCCGCGGCCGTTTCGAATGTGGCTCTACCCATTGCCATCACTGTTGGCTTTTGCGGGTTTCGTTTACGTGATGGTCGAGCGGAACGGTTTCCAGAAAGAGATTCGCTATGCAGTAGTCTTGCTGGTGCTCGGAGTTGTGATCTATTTCGTTCGGTCGTGGCGGCGGCGCGAGTGGCCTTTCGGAGAGAGGCTAATCGCCGAAGATATCAGCAACTAGGATTTCGCCGCTCGCTGCTTTTCTTCTTCCTGCTGCTTCTCTTCTTTCGAATGACCGAACGCGTGTGTAAAGAATTCTTTCAGCGCGCTGGTGATGCCAGCCGGCTCCTGGCCTCCGCGAACTACCAGCACGGGGCACTCCGCCCGGTTGACGATCTCGCGAGTGATGTTTCCCATAATGTAGCTGCGAAGATTGCCCCCCGCCGGCGAGGAACCGGTCACCACCAAATCGTAATCGCCCCTGCGGATTTCCTTGAACACTTCGCTGATCACAAGGCCGTGTCGCAGTCGGACTTCCACGGGAACACCGAGTTCCTCAAGCGACTCTTTTTCTCGCCTCAGGTTCTGCCCGAGTCCGGAGCCTGAGTGCAGCAGCAGGTTGACGTCTTCTTCCATCTTGATCAGATCGGTGTAGACCGCCGGTGGTTCAGCCATCACGTGAAACAGCGTGATTGACGCGCCCGCCGCTTTAGCAAGCAGGCCGGAAAACTCAACTGCTCGGTCAATGTATTTTTCACCACCGCTGCAGATCAAGATCCTTTTGAGGCTCTCACGCTGTCCGATGACCACGAGCACCGGCGGCGCTACCGCCTTGATTATCTTGTAGGCTTTTGCCGACATGAGAAACGGGCCGCGCGTTCCTTTGCGCGACGCCCCAATCACAACCAGATCGAAGCTGGTCTCGTCGGCGCGCTTGACGATCTCTTCAATAGGCTCGCCTGCTTTGGTGATCACCTCAGCGCTGACGCCTCGATCCTTGAGCATCTGCTGCGCGCGACGAAGGGAATCGAAAATCTTGTCTTCTTCGCCGGGCTTTTCGGCGATGCCTAGAATCGTGGTTTCGGCTTGAGTCTTTTCGGCGATCAGCCCGCCGAACCGGACTGCGTTTTCGGCCTGAGCCGATCCGTCCGTGCAAATCAGAATCTTCATAGCAAATCCTAAAGTGATGCGTGATTCGTGAAACGTGAATTGTGATCCGAGATGCGAATCTAGTCACGGATCACGATTCACGGATCACGTTTCGCTCCTCATTTCATCTGCCTCCCCGTGAGCAAACCATAAATGATCAGCGCCGCGCCAATAAGCGGGAGCGGCACAAACGCAAGCCTTATCTTAGGCCCGCGAAAGTACTGGGTGGAAGCAGCGCCAATCTGCGCTCCAATGGCCGCCCCGGTGTGCATCACCAGAGCGATCATTATATCGACATTGCCTTTGATGGCGTGTGTGAGCGTTCCGTAGCTGGCGGAGATAACAACCTCGAAAAGATCCGTCCCAACCGCCACGTGAGTGGGAATCCCCAACACGTAAACCAGCGATGGCATGCGTATATAACCTGCGCCGCCTCCGAGAAACCCGCTGGCCAGCCCGCCTACAAACGCTACCGACAGTATCGCCCACAGCGACACGCGCTCGACGCCCGAGACCGGGAGTTTTATCATCGGCGGAATGTTTATGCTGTGGATCTTCTTCGCGATGTGATCGAAGGCGGATTCGTCTTCCTTGACGCTCTTCTTCTTCGCCCTCTTGCTGCGTCGTTGCATCTTGATGGTTTGCCAACTCTCCCACGCGACGAATGCTGAGATCGAAATCAGCACGATGACGAAGGTAATGCCAATCACCTTATCGAGGCTTGCTTGTCCCAAATGTTTGAGCCGTTGGATCAACTGGGCGCCCAACTCGACTCCGGAAATCGTGCCGATCACCATAATTAGACCAAGCTTCAGATCGACGTTTCCGAGCGCGCGGTGCTTTTTCGAAGCGACGATCGACTTGCCGACAATGTGAGCGAGGTCGGTGCCCACTACAAAGTTCATCGGGACCCCGACGGCGAAAAGCGCCGGTCCAGCGAGAAAACTTCCCCCGACCCCAAAGAAGCCCCCGAGCACCCCGATGATGAATCCAATGATCACCAGATACACGGTACTGATGTGGGTATTTGAGATCAGGAAGTCCATTAGGGTTAGTCATTCGGTACGGGTTCGAATGAGTTTAAGCAGCCCGGTAGTTATGATCTCCAGTCCAACGCCTTGTACGACAATCAACGTCAGAGCTACAAAGGCGTAGACGATTTTGTGTTGCTCGTAGACTTGATGCACCCAGCCACCGAACAGACCTATGACGAAAAAAACGTAGGCGAAGACTAGGGCGGCGTACAATAACAACTCGATTAAGAACGATCTGGCGGCGACTTTTTGTTCAGCCTTCACCTGTGACCTGCCTGTCTTCTCAAGGTATCAACACGATCTTCCCGTATGCCCCCGGTTCCATTACCGCTCCGTGAGCGCGGGCGGCATCAGCCAGCGGCATCTCTCTTCCGACAATGGGTCTTAGTGTGCCGTTCTCCAGTCCAGCAACAAGCGCCGAGTGAATGCTCGCGCGCTCCTCCTCCGTCGTGTTCATCAACGACATGCCAAGTATACTGGTGTCGCGAGTCATCGTGGCCCGCGGATCAATCTCGATTGTGCCGCGACTGCCGATCACGACCACGCGCCCTCGTCTAGCCAAAATGCCGAGATCCTTCGCAAGGTTCACGTTCGCAAGCATCTCGAGGACCACATCGACTCCGTTCCCGCGAGTCAGCTCGGTTATCTCTTCGAGATAATTCGCCGCGTGATGGTCGAGCACGTGATGCGCGCCCTGCTCGACGACATTGGCTCTCCCGCTTTCAGTGCCGCCTGTCGCGATGACCCTCAATCCCGCAGCGCGAGACAACTGGACTGCGGCGATTCCGACTCCGCCGGTTGCGCCGTGCACGAGCACGGTCTCGCCCGGTCGCGCCACGGCGCGCTGAAACAAAGCTCGATAGGCTGTCGCGTAAGGAATGCCGACCGCAGCGCCTTGTTCGAAGGTTATGTGTGACGGCAAGCGATGAACTTGCGATTCGCTGCAAAGCGCTTGCTGGGCATATGCGCCGCTCATCGTTCCTGCGACGTAGACGCTGTCGCCAGGCCGGACTCGCGTTACGACTTTGCCGACCGAGTCGACAACGCCCGCTGCATCGCTTCCGGGCGTGTACGGCAGTGGTGGCTTCGCGGGATATTGACCAGATCTTATGTAACTATCGGCTGGATTTACACCGATGGCGCGTACTCGAACAACCACCTCGCCGGCAGCGGGAGTGAGATCGGGAACCTCTTCAAGCTGCATCACTTCGGGTCCGCCGAACTCGTGAACTCGAATTGCTTTCATTTCCTCAGCTCCAAAGTACAGTCTGAACTTAGGTATAGCACGCGAATTGAAGTTGTGTGAAGACGTGTTCGATAAGCTTTGATTTGTCGTAGTTTCCCGCGCAGCCTTTCCCGAAGGGCAACGCCAAGCTAAAGCTTATCGGACATTTCTCGCAAGCTTGCGCGTTTTCTTGAGTCTGGTTAATCTCGATACTGCTGGAATCAACAAGTCAGTTGGTTTTTTAAAGGCAATCATAACTGATGCTCAAGCGCACGCCGCTCCACGATGCCCACGTTTCAATCGGCGCTCGAATGGTTGAATTCGCCGGTTGGGAAATGCCCGTTCAATACACCGGTCACGTCCAGGAACACATGGCTGTGCGCCAGGCGGCGGGCCTGTTCGACGTTTCGCACATGGGCGAGATTGAGATAACAGGAGACGACGCCCTCGCGCTGGTACAACGTGTCACTACTAACAACGCCTCGAAGCTTCAAGATAACCAGGTCCAGTACTCTACGCTTACAAACGAAGCTGGCGGCGTGCTCGATGACTTGTTGGTCTATCGAATAAACGCCGAATACTTTCTGCTGATCGTAAACGCCTCGTGCACCGACAAGGACTTTGAATGGATCAAGCGGCAGAGCGGCGCGTTGAGCGTGGAAGCGCATAACACCAGTCACGGCTATGCGTTGCTGGCGCTGCAAGGCCCGCGCGCCGAGCGCATCTTACAACAGATGACCGACCACATGCTCGATCGTATTCCTTACTACTGGTCGCAACGGGTGCAGGTGGACGGGGTTGATTCTCGGGTTTCACGCACCGGGTACACCGGCGAAGACGGCTTCGAGATCCTCTGCAAGGCGGCCGACGCCAGACACATCTGGAACCGGCTGCTGGTGACAGGTCACGAGCGCGGGCTGATTCCGTGCGGGCTTGCCGCCCGAAACACTCTCAGGCTTGAAGCCGCGTACCGGCTGTATGGCAACGACATGGACGAGACGACCACGCCGCTCGAGGCGGAGCTCGGTTGGGTTGTGAAACTTGGAAAGGGCAGCTTCATCGGACGCGAAGCGCTTGAGCGTCAGAAGCAAGAGGGATTGAAACGTAAACTTGTCGGCTTTGAAGTACTAGACCGCGCGCCGGCTCGCGACGGCTATCCCGTTGTGATCGACGGTCAACAAGCAGGCGTCGTTACATCAGGAAGTCCCGCACCCTTTCTGAAGAAAAACATTGGGCTGGCTTATCTTCCAACCCAGCACACGGCGGTTGGCACCGAGTTCTCGGTAGTTATTCGCGGACGCGACGTTCCATCGCGCGTCGTCGAAACGCCTTTCTACAAACGCGAAAGAACATTTGATTGATGCTGACGGAGAGAAAGAGATGGCAAACACACCAGAAGATCTCAGCTACACTAAAGATCACGAGTGGATACGGGCGAAGGGAAATGAGGCTACGGTAGGAATAACCGATCACGCTCAAAACCAGCTTGGCGACGTCGTCTACGTCGAATTGCCCAAGGTAGGCGATAAGTTCGAATCTTCCGAGCCCTTCGGCTCAGTGGAAAGCGTGAAGGCAGTCAGCGAGATCTACATGCCGGTCAGCGGCGCGGTGATCGAGGTCAATGAGGCGTTGAACGACTCGCCCGAACAAGTTAACGAAGACCCCTACGGCGAGGGCTGGGTGATCCGAATCAAGGTCGACAAGCCCGCTGAGCTCGACGCGCTTTTGACCGCTGCCGAGTACGAAGACTACATCAAGGAAGAAGCGGCGGAGTAATCCTGAATGAGATACATTCCGAACTCGCGCGACGAACGCCGCGCGATGCTGGCCGACATCGGTCTCGACCGCATCGAAGATCTCTTCGATCAAATCCCGGAACAACTCAAACTCAAGGAAGAGATTGGCGTCGGCGAGCCTTTTAGTGAGCCCGAGCTGTTGGATTACTTTCGTGGGCTCGCATCGAAGAACGCGGTCGACTATCAGTGTTTTCTTGGCGCGGGCGCCTACTCGCACTTCATACCTGTCATTATCGATTCCCTGATCTCGCGCGCCGAGTTCTTCACCGCCTACACGCCATATCAACCCGAGCTGAGTCAGGGGACTCTGCAGTACACGTTCGAGTTTCAGACGATGATTTGCCAGCTCGCGGGAATGGAGGTGGCGAACGCGTCTCTTTACGACGGCTCGACTGCGGTCGCGGAAGCGGTGCTGATGGCTCATCGCGTCACTCGCAGAAACAGGTTCGTCATCGCCGACACGCTTCATCCGCAGTATCGCGAAGTCGTCTCGGCTTACACCAAGAACCTCGGACTAACGCTCGATTTGGCTCATCACGATGAACGTGGAATGTTCGATCAACGCTCGTTCGGAGTCGACAAAGAAACCGCCGCTATCGTTGTCCAGTCGCCAAACTTCTTCGGGTGCATCGAAGACGTCGCAGCGCTTGCGGAGGCTGCGCACGAAGCCGGCGCGCTGTTGATCGTAGCGGTGACCGAGCCGATGAGCCTTGGCGTCTTAAAGCCTCCGGGCGCATGCGGCGCTGACATCGTTGCGGGTGAGACTCAGTCGTTCGGCATACCGTTGAGTTACGGCGGACCGTACTGCGGGATGTTCGCGACGCTCGATAAGCACGTGCGCCAGATGCCCGGCAGGCTGGTTGGCGAAGCTCGCGACGCACAAGGCCGGCGCGGTTACGTGCTGACGCTCTCGACCCGCGAGCAGCACATCCGTCGCGAGAAGGCGACTTCAAACATCTGCACGAACCAGGGACTGTTTGCATTGATGACGACAGTTTACCTGGCGACGCTGGGCAAGCGAGGAGTGCAAGAGGTCGCTCATCAGAATCTCCAAAAGGCGCATTATGCTGCATCAGAGATCAGCAAGCTCGACCGGTTCGGGCTGAGATTCGCCGCGCCCTTCTTCAATGAATTTGTGGTGCGCACTCCTCAGCCGGCTGCCGAGATAGCCGAGCGGCTGCTCGACAAGGAAATAATCGGCGGAGTTGCGCTTGAACATTATTATCCTGAGATGAAGGACTCGCTGCTTTTGTGCGTGACTGAGACTACAAAGAAGCAAGCGATCGATAACCTGGTGGGCGCGCTGTCCGAGATGTGATTTCCAATGAGGAGGAGAGCTATGCCAAGTTTACAACACCTTGGAGTGGGCGGCGTGATCTTCATAGTTGGAGCCGCGATTTACATCATCAATTTCTTGCTTGGAGTTTTGCGACGAGGCAAGCCGTTGCCGGTTGACGGGGTCGGTTTGATGGTGCTGGGAATCGGCGCCGCGCTTGTCTTGAGATGGTGACCAAGAAAACAGGATGGGCAAGAACAGAATTAAGAAAGCTGCGACTCACGTAGTCCAGGACGAGGGACTGCTGTTCGAGGAGTCGCGCGCCGGTCGAATCGGTTACTCGATACCCAAGCTCGACGTTCCCGAGCACTCCGACGATCAATTGATTGACCGCCGGTTGTTGCGCGATGACGATCTGGACGGGATGCCCGAGCTGTCTGAGGTAGATGTGATTCGCCACTTTACTCGGCTGTCAACCTGGAATTACTGCATCGATCATGGGCTGTATCCGTTGGGCTCGTGTACGATGAAGTATAACCCCCGCATCAATGAAAGAATCGCGCGCATCGAGGGCATCGCGGCACTTCATCCGCTGACCCCGCCGCCGCTCGCACAAGGCGCCCTCGAGATAATCTTTCGACTCGAACAGTGCCTGTCCGCAATCACGGGACTCGCAGCCGTCACGACACAGCCGGCAGCCGGGGCTCAAGGCGAGATGACGGGATTGATGATGGTTCGCGCAGCGCTCACCGACCGAGGCAATCCGCGCAAGAAGGTGCTGATTCCAGACTCCGCGCACGGGACAAATCCGGCGTCGGCAACTATCTGCGGCTACAGCGCCGAGACAGTGATCTCCAGATCAGACGGCTTGACTGACCTTGAAGACCTCCGACGTCACATGAATGAGGATGTGGCGGCGTTCATGCTAACCAACCCGAACACGCTCGGCAAATTCGAGCGCAAGATCATTGAGATTTGCGACATCGTTCACGAACGTGGCGGATTCGTTTACATGGACGGCGCCAATATGAACGCTCTTGCAGGCGTGACGCGACCCGCGAGTTTCGGAATCGATGTGATGCACTTGAATCTTCACAAGACCTTCTCGACGCCGCACGGTGGCGGGGGTCCGGGCGCGGGTCCCGTGGCGGTCACCGCCGAGCTTGAACGCTATCTTCCGTTCCCGCGAATAGCACGCGCCCAAGATGGAAAGCTCTCTCTGGACTTTGATCGCCCGAAATCGGTCGGTCGAGTGCGCGCGTATCTTGGAAACTTCGGCGTTCTGGTGCGAGCGCTTGCGTACATTCTGACGCACGGTGATGAGGGCCTGCTCGAAGCGACGCAAACAGCCGTGCTGAACGCGAACTACATCGCGTATCACTTGAAGGACACATACGATGTCGCTTATCCGGGGCGAGTTATGCACGAAGTCGTGTTTTCGGACAAGCGACAGCTCAAACACGGCGTTAAGAACGTAGACATAGCGAAGCGGCTGATCGACTATGGGTTTTATCCGCCAACAATGTCGTTTCCATTAATCGTCAGCGGCGCATTGATGGTCGAGCCTACAGAGACCGAAGGCCGCAACGAATTGGACTTATTCATTGACGCGATGAAGTCGATAGCCGAAGAAGCCGCTGAACAGAAAGAGTTACTCAAGCAGGCGCCGCTGACTACAAAGGTTGGCCGGTTGGATGAGGTTGCCGCTGCGCGCAAGCCGGTGTTGCGTTGGAGCGCCGAAAAAGAAGAAGGACGTTCGGCCTGATGCTCACAAATGCGATCATAAAGGGTTCGAGATGACGAAAGAGAGTTTGGATAGGGTCCGCGAACGGTTGCTCGGCGACGAGCAGGTGCGGCAGATGATTCGAGCGCGCGCCTACGAGATTTACGAGCTGCGTGGAGGACAGCCCGGGAGGGAGGCTCAGGATTGGCTGCGCGCGGAGCGTGAAGTGCTGGCCTTTTTGATCGCGCGTGAGCCGAGTCGAGCCGAAGAGAAAGAGTCTCGCCCAAGCACCGCCGCGACCGTGTCTGCTGCTCCTGAAAAAAACGCCGCGCCTGCAAGACGGAAGTCTCGCGGGGCGCCGAAACCAAAGAAAGAGGTGACGAAGCGCGCTGCCTCAAAAAAGCCCCCCGCGTCGAAAGCGACGCCTAAACGAAGCCATGCCCCGAGGTTTGAAGAGAGCAAATAACAAGAACCCAGGCGATCGCTAAACCACAAACGTCAGGATGCTACTTGTTTGGAGCGTAGTAGCCTTCACGCGTACGCGCTGCGTAACCCGACCGTGTCAGAAACACCTTGATGTGCCGCAAACGACCATCGTGTTCCAGGTTCTTCGGGACATAGGTGATGATGTACTGACTCTTCAACTCGCGTGCCACCTGCCCGTAAACGTCTTTCATTTCTTTGTCCTCGAGCGGCGAGAAGATTCGTCCGCCGGTTCGCAAACAAAGATCGGTCATCAACTGCTCGGCGCGCTCGTATCTGGCAACCATCATATCCGCCATCTGGGCGTTTCCGCCCGCGAACACTCGCGCGGCTTTACCTCGATAGCGGTCAAGCTCGTTTATGAACTGCCGGGCTTTGCTGATGACGTAGACGACCGCGCCTGATTTGACAATCGCCGTTAGCGCTTGCTCGTAAGTGACCTTACTGGAAGTATCGTCGCCGTCAGTCAACAGGATGATCGCTCGACGACCCTCAACCTTAGCGAGTTGCTCATCGGCGGCGGAAAATAGCGCGTCGTATAGCGCGGTGCTTCCATAAGTGAAGCTGCCGTTCTTGGTTTGAACCATTCCCGGTTTGAACCGCCACGAGAGCGCGTGTCGAACGTCGTCGGCCTTTGCGGTCCAGTCCTGAATCAACTCGACGTTTGTATGAAACTCGATAACGCTAGTCTTGTCTTCGGGAGCGAGTTGATTGACGAAATGCATAGCCGCGTCACGGAGCGAGTTGATCTCCGACACGACCGAGCCGGAGGCGTCAAGCATCAGCACGACATTCACCGGCACGCTGCTCATGACGAAGCTTGCGATATCCTGGCGTTGGCCGTCTTCGGCAACGATGAATTCGTCCTTCACCAAATCGGCGGCTTGATGGCCGTACGGGTCCATCACCGTCACATTGAGCAGCACTTCTTCAGCGCGCAGCCGAATCGTCTGATCGTTGCCTTGCTGTTCTTTTGGTGGCGCCTTCCGTCCGCTCTGCGGCAGCCCGTTGACGGCTCCAATCGAGGCTAGAGCGATGGCCCAAACGATAGCGGTTTTGATTCCTCGCATCATCGGCATATCCGATCTCGTTACCGATTCAGTATAACGCAGACCAGAATGATATTTGAACCTTGTCCGCAGGATTCCTAATCTAATGCCGAGAAAGCCGAAAGACCGCACTGCCAAGGTTCTTCAAGGTTTTTTCAAGGTGGCCGTCGATAATGTCTCTTCTAGTGAGAATTCTGTTTTGACGCATAGATTTACGGATCCTGTGAGCACCGCAAGAGTGATAAGGCAGGACGGATGAGAAAAGTTATCTTTGCTCGCGACACAATCGTCGTGCGCTGAAAGAGACACTTGTGGAGGAGTTCTGGTCGGATGTCGACGAAGAGACGGTGTCTAAGAATTTTCACCCGACGATCTCACATTTGAGGAAAGAGCTAAATCGCGGACAGGTCGTGAAGAAGGACTTTCTGCTCTATCGAGAGGGAGCTTATCTACTCAACGCGCAATATCGCTACAGTTTTGACACCGAAGAGTTTGAGCGGCTACTGGAGGAAGCGCGCGAGGCACATCGTGAAGGCAGCGCAGACAAGTCGGCCCAGCGTTTAGCGGAAGCCATCAAGCTGTACCGCGGCGACTTTTTGGAAGAGTTTTACTACGGTTGGATCGAGGAACTTCAAAGCTATTATCGCGATCTTTACACCGAAGCGCTGAAGGAGCTGATCGCGCACCACAGCGAGCTTGGCGACCACGAGCTCGTGATTCGATACGGACAGATGCTGCTGGCGCGGGACCCGTATCAAGAGGAGGTTCACACGCGGGTGATGGAAGCACACGTGAGGTCGGGGAATCGCGCGGCAGCAATCGAGCAGTTTGACGGCTTACGCAAGATGCTTCGTCGCGAACTGGGAGTGGATCCGCTTCCGGCCACGATTGCGAAGTATGAAGCCTTGATCAAGTAGACGAATTTGTAGACGACCAGGAAGACTGAAAACAAAATCATCCTACCGTTGTATTCCCTCGGCCCATCCTGTAAAATCGGCAAGTATCTTGCGAGCGGGACACCGTGGTCGGCTCGGCGGATTCAATTGACGATGATCAGCTGCCTCGAGGAAATCAAGATGAAGTTCAAGAAACGACACTTGCTGTCTGCCCTATCGGTTGTTCTCCCGCTCACGTTTGCCGGCGCCCACACCGAGCAGCGTCAGACACCGGCCGACTTTGCCGTGCGCAAGAAAATCGCCGACGACTTTGCTGATGCGATTCTGGTCGCAAAGGATAACTTCGCCGGGCAGATCGACTTCAACAAGATTACAAAAGGCTCGATCACCGGGATGCTGCGCACGCTCGATCCGCATTCGACTTACTTCGATCGCCAGCAATGGGACGACTTTCAAAACGATCAAAGCAGCCGTTATTATGGAATTGGATCCACGATCATCCAGCACAATGGAAAGGTGTACATCGTCTCGCCCACCGAGGGGACTGCGGCATACAGAGCGGGGCTTCGCTACGGCGATCACATAGCCGCGATCAATGGCGAATCGACTGAAGGCTGGACGCAGAGTCAGGTTCGAAGCAAGCTCATCGGCCCGGAAGGCACCACCGTAACCGTAAGAGTTAACCGACTGGGCGTTGATAAGCCGATCGAGTCAAAGTTGATTCGAGGACCCGTGCCGCTGCCATCGGTCGCGAATTATTTCATGATCGGTGCTGGCGTCGGTTACATCAATCTTGAACGCGGGTTCAATGTAACTACTTCGGATGAAGTTCAGCAGGCCATAAAGGAATTGCGGCGGCGCGGGATGACCTCTCTGGTGCTCGACCTCAGGGGGAATCACGGAGGGCTGGTCGAACAGGCGCAACGTGTTTCGAATTTGTTCCTTTACCAGGGACAGAAGATATTGGCGATGCGCGGGCGGCCGGGTGTCTTCCCGTCGCGTGAATACGTTGCGAGCAACACCTCTCCCGAGGAGTATCCGATCGTTGTTCTCATAAACCGCCTCACGGCTTCGGCGGCTGAGATCGTGGCGGGCGCGTTGCAAGACCACGACCGCGCCAGGCTGGTCGGTGAGAACAGTTTCGGCAAGGGCCTCGTGCAGAGCCCGTTTCAATTGTCGGACGGATCGGCACTGGTGTTGACCACCGGGCACTACTACACGCCTAGCGGCCGCCTGATCCAACGCGATTACAGCGGGCGGTCATTTTACGATTACAATCTCAAACGCGGCGACAAGAACGGAACGCACACCGACGCGAGGCGAACCGATTCTGGCCGCGCAGTTTACGGCGGCGGCGGAATCGATCCCGACGTAGAAGTGAAGACGCGGGTCCCGCAGCACGATCGAGAACTGCAGCGCCTCTGGTTTGACTCGGCGTTCGAGTTTGCTCGTCAGCTGGTTGCGGGTCAGATTCAGGGCTTCACGGAATTCAAGATCGACCGGCAGGCCAATCATCATCATCAACTCGAACCGAACGAGTATCAGATCAACGACAAGGTGCTTGCCGCGTTCAAGACGTTCTTGCGCGATCGCAAGGAATTCAAACTGGACGAAGCGCGCGTTGACAAGGAAGCGGACTTCGTCAAGAGAGAGATTCGTTACGAATGCGTGACTGCGGCATTCGGAGTTGAGACTGCTTACGAGGTGTTGCTGGAAACGGACCTCCAGATGCAGCGCGCCATAGCCGAAATGCCGAAGGCAAGGATCATGGCCGAAGACGTGCGCCGTTTGCGAGCGGCATCTGGCGAGCAGCGAAGGAATTAAGTATTTTTGAGTTCGCCAGCGCTCGCCGGCTGCGCTTTCAGAGCACTCAGGGGCGCTTTGGCTAATCCTCTTCCGACCTTTGAACCAAAGGCGGTGTCACGCGCCCACCGCAACGCAAACTCATCGCACTTCAGGCACTATACCCGTTGTTTTAGCGATCCCTTTCCGCTAAGATTCTTCTTGGACGTTTTGAAGCCGCGACGGCGAGACCTTTGATTCGCGTGACTCGCTCGACTGGTTTCCGATGTTAGCTCAAAGGCAGAAACTCATAATGAGATTACAACGGCGATACTGGCTGCTCTTCATCGCGCTGATCATCCCAATAACATTCGCGGGCGCTCACCCGGCGCAGAGGCTCGGACTTCGAGAAGACGATTCGACCAACAAGAAGCGGATCGACAACGATTTCGCGAGCGCCATCCTTGTCGCAAAGGACAACTATGCGGGAGAAGTCGATCTCAACAGGATTACAAAAGCATCAATCCTTGGAATGCTTCATACTTTGGATCCGCACTCGAATTACTTCGACCCGAAAGAATGGGAGAAGGTTCAACAAGACCAGCGAAGCCGTTACACGGGGATCGGTTCGACCATCGCGCAGCGAAACGACAAGGTCTACATAATGTCCCCG
>WNGG01002987.1_pt1 | contig 19133 bp, 12 predicted proteins | sample 5400661 | NCBI WGS metagenome assembly WNGG01 (sample SAMN13153372, study PRJNA577476) | soil metagenome | isolation source: 100 cm soil or saprolite under Garry oak tree replicate 1 | place: USA:California | collected 2016-06-15
AGATTTATCCCACCAAGGGCGGCAATATTTCCTATTATTTCAACAAGTGGCGCAAGCTGGCATTCACCCCAGACTTTTGAGTAATGAGTAACGAGGACTGAGCAAGCAAGATTGAGTCATTGGCGCATTGAGCCATTGAGCCATTGAATCATTGAATCATTAAAAAATAGAAACAATGAACCAATGAACCAATGATACAATGAGTCAATTCTTCAATGAGCCAATGATTCAATCTTGCTTGCTCAGTCCTCAGTCCTCATTACTCATTACTCAAAAGTCTGGGGTGAATGCCAGCTTGCGCCACTTGTTGAAATAATAGGAAATATTGCCGCCCTTGGTGGGATAAATCTTCACATATCGTTCACTGCCGTCCGGGTTGTGTTCCACGATGACGATTTTTTTGTCCAAGATCCGTGTACTGAGAGGGGCGTAGAGGAAAGTATACGGCTGATCCTCGGCGATGACGCGGTGGAGACGATGGGCCAGCTCGCGCTGCTGTACGGGATCGTACTCCTGGCGGATACGCACGATGAGCTCGTCCGCCTCGGGGTTGTTGTAGGCCACATGGTTTAACTGTTGCGGCCCGGACTGGCTCGAATGAAAGAGCTGGAACAGGTCGGGATCAGTCGGGGGCGTGGTCCACCCCAACACCGTCGCGTCGAACGCGCCGGTGTTGATAAAATCCTCGAGAAATACTGCCCACTCAAAGTATTGGGTATTACACTTGATGCCGATTTTCTTCCAGGCGTTCTGGGCGATCGTCATGATATTCTTCCGCTGGGGATTCCCGCTGTTGGTGATTAGGTTGAATTCGAAGGTCTTGCCGTCTTTCTCTAGCCATCCCTCGGCATTCATTTTCCAGCCGAGTTCCTCCAACAGCCGGCGGGCTCCGTCAGGGTCATAGGGTAGCGGGGCAATTGACTGGTCATACCACTCGGTTTCCTTCGGGTACGGCCCGGTCACTCGCTCCCCCTCGCCGTACAACAAGTACGTAATGATCTCGTTGACGTCGATGGCCATGCCCAGAGCCCGGCGCACGCGTTTATCGGCAAATAACGGGTTGTGCATGTTATACCCGATGTAGGTGTACGCAAAGGCAGGGCTGGAAAACGATTGATATGTGTCGTCTTGCTTATAGCGGGCGACCTGATGCGGCAGGGCCGCGTAGTAGTCGATGGCGCCAGTACGAAACTCCATCTCCTGGGTCAGGAGGTCGGGAATCACCCGAACGTAGATGTGCGCATACTCGGGCGGTCCTTCCCAATAATCCTCGTTGCGTTGGAGATGGATGAACTCATCGCTCTGCCATTCTACGAAACGGAACGGCCCAACCCCGATCGGGTGGCGGTTAAACTCGCTATCCCGCAGGCCAAAGGCGGCTCGCGCCACCGCCGAGAGGCCACGCGCGTCCATCTCTTTTGCCAGAGCCTGATCGTTGAGCAAGTGTTCGGGTAAGATCCCCATGGTCCACCCGGTAATCGCCGGCGAGTACAGGCGCTTGTAGACCACCCGGACCGTATACGGGTCTATAATCTCAACATCCTTGATGGGCTCGAAATCCGAGGTGCGCGGGGAGAGGTTCTTGGGGTTCATGAGGGCTTGGTAAGTGAACTTGACATCTTTCGCGGTGAATTCGTGCCCGTCGTGGAAGCGCACGCCACGGCGGAGATCGAACAGAATGACCGGGTTGTGTTCCGCGACCGGCAGAATCTCCGGGAACCGCGGACGAATGCGCTCAAGCGCCACTGGATCGGCCAGCCGCAGGTGTTGTTCATAAGGGAAGTCCTCTAGATACTGTTCGCCGAGAATCGGCTGTAAACGGGGAAAAAAGTCCTGATCGACCCGGCTGAGCGAGAAGGCGAGCCGTTCCGGCACCTCAACCGTGACGGTGATTTTGGCGGATGCAGGTCGGCCCTGCGAGTCTTTCTCTGCGAGGGTGAGTGTCTGCGTCCACGATTCCGGGGGGAGCAGGCGAACCGATAACAGCACGCCGGTGAGCTCCGGCAGTTTGCCGCTCTCCAGAGCGCGCGTGATACGCTGCACGAGCTCAGGGCCTGTCGCCGGGGTCCCGTCCGGCAGGCGTTTCTGCGGATTGACGAGAAGATAGGCGTTCTCGGTAATGTGCCAATCGGTGGCCAGCCGTCCGCGCAGGTTCAGGTTTTCGTCCAGGTCGAGGAGCCCTTCAAAGACATAGCCGGTGATATTGCTACTGGCAGTATCGGCGTTCAGGATGGGGTTGAGAATCTGGGCGTCCGCGGTTGAACCTTCGATATACTTCCGCAGGCGTTGCGGGTTGCCAGTGGTTTGGTTCTTATAAGTCGGCACCCAAAAGTACGACTGCAGGAGCACCGCGATCAGCAGGAGTGGAATAAAAATTAGCAGGCGCTTGAGTGTCATCGCTGAGTGTCTTGTATCACAGATTTGGGTGCCGCGGGCAGTCCCGCTGGGTAGTGATGAGTGAGGAGTGATGAGTGATGAGTGATGAGTCCCACTCCCCACTCCTTCCTCAGTCCTCATTACTCCTTACTCGTTACTCGTTCCCCAGTCCTCATTGCTCAGTCCTCTCCTTCTTGTGTATGATAGCGCCGTCTTTTTGCAGGGGCGGCTCTGCGTGGCCGCCCGGAGGAGGGCAACCACAGGGGTTGCCCCTACTAGGAAAGAGGTGCGGGTATGGCCGCTACGTATGACATCGTCATCATCGGTGGCGGAGCCGCAGGATTCACCGCCGGGCTCTACGCCGCCAGGGACCGCTACAACGCTTTGCTGGTGGAGCGCTTCTCTGCTGGCGGCCAGGTGCTCAACTGCGAGCACATCGAGAACTACCCGGGCTTTCCCGACGGGATCGCAGGGTACTCCTTCGGCCCCCTGCTGCAACAGCAGGCGACCAACCTCGGGCTGGAGATCAAACTGGCAGAAGTCGAGACGGTGCGTCTCGAAGGGGAACTAAAGGTCCTGCAGACCGATGACGGTGAGTTGCGTGCCCGGGCGTTGATCATGGCCACCGGTTCCAGTTTCGCCAAGCTTGGCATCCCTAGGGAAGACGAGTTCCTTGGCAAAGGCGTGTCGCACTGTGCCGCGTGTGACGGCGCGTTCTTTATGGACCAGCCGGTGGCGGTGGTCGGTGGTGGTGACGCGGCCCTGGACGAGGGGCTGCATCTCACCCAATACGCTTCTCAGGTGACGATCTTTCACCGCCGCGATACCCTGCGTGCGTGTCGGCTCTTACAGGAACGAGCCCAGGCGAATAAGAAGCTCGGGTTTCGCTGGAACACGATGGTGCGGGCGATCGAAGGGGAGGGGGCTGTCCAGCGCATTCAGGTCGAGGACGTGAAGACCGGCGAGCGTGCCCAGATCGAGATGGCCGGGGTGTTCCTCTACATTGGCCTGACCCCGAACACGCAGTTGCTCAAGGGTCTGGTGCCGCTCAACCAACGCGGGCAGATTGTGACGGACTTGTGGATGCGCACGGTAGTCCCCGGCGTCCTCGCCGCTGGCGATATCCGCTGCGCCTCCTCGCGCCAGCTGGTTGCTGCTGCCGGGGACGGGGCGACCGCCGCGCTGGCCGCCGTGCGTTACCTGCGCACAGGCGAATGGCAGGAGCCAGGGGTTGGGAGTTAAAGCGGATTTCGTTTGCGCTTACCCGCAGTAGCAGTAGGTCTTGGATGCCCGCCTGCGCGGGCATGACGGCAAAGAGCTGCAGAGCAATGTCATTCCCGCGAAAGCGGGAATCCAGTTCTTGGTGAACCCATTTGCAATTTGCTCTAGGCAGCGGAAAGGCTGGCGGCAGCGCTGAGCCCGACCAAGGGGCTTTTGCAGAAACTGGAAAGTGTGTCTTAAGGGTATTGGTCAGGCCTGGTTATTCCTGTGAGTCCACTGTCCTCTTCACGTATTGCCTCCCCAAAGAGAAAGTTCTGAACCGGTGTTCGCAGGACTCGCAGCGGAAGGGATAGACACGCACGATGCCCAAGATGCGCTCCCATATGCCCCTTCGGTGGGACCGCACTACCGACTCGCTCTCACACAGCGGGCACTTCAGCTGACCTCCGGCGATGATTCTCATGAGAAGCAGTTATACGGAGTAAAGTAGAATAACGCAAGTCTTTTTACGTAATCATCAAAAGTGAATAGACAAGATCCTCTCTTGTGCCCTCACCCACCTTGCTTCCAGTACGGCTCGTTATTGAGCGCTGGGGGAGTCTCGGCCAGTTGAAAGAGCACCCCGCAGGCACTCTTGGGCGAGATGAACGCTTCGAGGAGCCGCGCATTCTCAGGCCGTTTATCCACAATCCGCAGCCCTTGCCCCTCCAAGAACGCGGCCTTTTGTGCCAGTTCTGGCACTTGCAGAGTGATATGGTGGACACCTTCCCCGCGCTTTTCCAGAAACGTTGCGACAAATCCCTTGGGATCAATCGGCTCCAGTAGCTCGATGGTAAAGTCGGCGAGGTCGAGCACCGCATAGCGGAAGCCTCCGCCACGGCCTGTGGTCACATAGCGAAACGTGGCGCCCAGTGCGCCCTCAAAAAACGTTCGGGCCTGGTCAATATTGTGGACTGCAAAAGCCACGTGGTCGAGACGACCGATAGGGGTAGTTGGCATGCTTCCTTCCTCCTGAAGAAGGTTTAGCGTATTGAGACAAAGCAGGGCAAGGGAGCGCACCCATCCAACTCTTCCCATTCCACATTCCGCATTCCGCATTGGTATTGCTCCCCGGCGAGGGAACACCCATAATGGCGCCGGAGGCGACAGCGCATGGCACACGAACACACCTTGACGGCAGGAGCGGGACCGAGTCGAATGCAGATCTGGATCGAAGCTATCCGGCCGTTCTCGTTTACCGCCTCGATCACGCCGGTGTTGATCGGGTCGGTTCTGGGCGCGGCCGATGGCCCCTTTTCCCTGGGTCGGTTCTTCCTCGCCCTGTTCGGCTCGTTGTTCATCCATATCGGTACCAACCTGATCAACGACTACTATGACTACGTGAATGGTGTGGACACGCCCGAGACATTGGGGCCAAGTCAGGTGATCCAACGCGGGCTCCTGACTGCCGAAGAGGTGTACTGGGGCGGGATCACCGCGTTTGCCGCTGGCAGCGCGTTGGGCCTGGTGTTGGTTGGCCTGTGTGGTTGGCCGGTCCTGGCCCTGGGCGTGGTGAGCGTCCTGGCCGGGTATTTTTATACGGCGAACCCGCTCTCCCTGGCATATATCGCGCTTGGCGAGGCAACGGTGTTCATCTTCATGGGGCCGGTGATCGTGATTGGCGCCTACTATGTGCAGCGGGAAGTATTCGCCCTGCCGCCGCTGCTGGTCTCGCTGCCTGTGGGTTGCCTGGTCGCAGCAATCCTCCAGGCCAACAATATCCGTGACCTGGAGTCAGATCGGGCGCGTGGGAAAAACACCCTGGCCACAGCGATCGGCCGGCAGGCCGCGAACTGGGAACTGGCCGGGCTGGTGTATGGCGCCTTTGTCATCACCGGGCTCTTGGTCCTGCTTGGCTATGCGCCCTGGCCGGTGTTGCTGACTTTCGCCACCCTGCGCCATGCGCTGCCCGCTGTGCGTATTCCCTTTGGTACTGATAAGGTCGATGCGCTCAACGCTGCGCTGATGCACACCGTGAAGCTGCATCTGGAGTACGGGGTGCTGTTGATTGTCGGCCTACTGTTGAGCCGTCTCCTGCTCTAACCTGTAACCTCTGACCTGTAACCTGTAACCTCCCGTGCACCTTACTTAGAGACTATCTGAAAAGTGAGGAACTCCCTGGTGCCATTGCCCCCGAAGCCCCGAAGGGGCAGTGGAGATTAACCGGGGGTGCGACCCCCGGAGTACGCGACCCCCCCCACCCTGTTCTCTCCTGCACCCCGGCGGGGTGCAGGCCATCCCTCTCGCTGAGCGTCTTCTCCCCTCGCTTTCTCCCGCGCCCCTCCGGGGCGCAGAGGAGAGGAGGTAGGCCCCCACTAGCCGGGGGTTCCACCCCCGGCTATCAACCTCACGCCCCTCCGGGGCGTGCCCCCTCTTCCTCCTGCGGCTGTGCTCAGGACAGGCTTTGTGAAAGGAGGGACAGGCTTTTCAGACAGCCTCTCAGATTGACAGACCGGGCAAGCGGCCTTACCGTATTTTTACGCATACGGAGGGAACGATTATGCTACGTACCACGCTTTTGCTCGGTGCCCTCACCGGCATCATCATGGGCTTTGGTCATTTGCTCGGCGGCTCACAGGGGCTCATGATCGCCTTTATCTTCGCCGCTCTCATGAACCTCGGCAGCTACTGGTTCTCGGACAAGATTGTCCTGGCCATGTACGGCGCCCGCCAGGTGAGCGAGACCGAGGCGCCTATGCTGTACCGTATCGTCCACAACCTTGCTCTACGGGCTGGGATGCCAATGCCCAAGCTCTATATTATCCCCTCTGAGTCGCCTAATGCCTTTGCCACCGGCCGTAACCCCCAGCATGCAGCGGTAGCGGTCACCGAAGGCATTCTCCGCCTGATGAACGAGCGTGAACTCACGGGCGTACTGGCGCACGAGTTGTCGCATGTCAAGAATCGCGACATCCTCATCAGCTCGATCGCAGCCACCCTGGCCGGGGTAATCATGATGGTTGCTAACATGATGAAGTGGGCTGCGATCTTCGGCGGTATGAACCGGGATAACGACCGCGAAGGCGGAGGCGGCCTCCTCGGCCTGATCGTCATGGCGGTCGTCGCGCCCATTGCGGCCATGATTATCCAGATGGCGATCTCGCGCACGCGGGAATATGCGGCTGACGCTAGCGGCGCCCGTATGTCTGGCGACCCGCTCGGCCTGGCTTCGGCCTTGGAGAAGCTCGGTGCGGCCTCTCAGCGTATTCCGCTCGACGCCTCGCCGCAGACCTCCCACCTCTTCATTGTCAATCCTCTGTCCGGGCGGTCGTTCATGCAGTTGTTTAGCACGCATCCGCCGCTGGAGGATCGGATTGAGCGGCTGCGGGTGATGGCCGGGCAGCGAGCCTAAATAGGCGATAGGCCCTAGCCAACCGACCGAATAGGGGCAGCCTTGCCTATCCGTCCGACAGGTGGGCGTGGCTGCCCTCCCCCCAGGGCTTTGACTTCTCGAAGCTCCTCCAACTGTACACGGGCCTGCCTGCCTCGATGTAGACCTCCTTTCGCCTTTCGCTTTGCTCCTTGCCTCTGAGGGGCACACGAAGTTCACCTCCTTTCGCCTTGTTCCTTGCGCCTTGCCCCTTTCACCCGAGGGTACACAAGGTGACTCCTTCTGGGGCGGCTCCTTATATATTAAGATGTGGGGGAGGAAGGCACAGATGATCACTCGCTCTATGCAGCTACGACGACAGATCCTTGCAAAACCCCGGTCAAGCGTGGGCGTTCTCCTTTTTGTCAGTGTGTGCGCCGGGGCTGGGTGCGACAAACAAGGTCAATCTGCCCCGTCTCTGCCGCCTCCGCCTGAGGTCCTCGTCGCCGCTGTCATGCAGCGAGACGTGCCCATTTACTCGGAGTGGCTCGGCACGACGGATGGCGCGATCAACGCGCAGATCCGTGCGCGCGTGCAGGGCTACCTCCAGCAACGGCACTACCGAGAAGGGACGTTCGTCAAAGCCGGAGACCTCTTGTTCTCGATCGACCCGCGGCCGTACCAGGCCGCGCTCGATCAGGCCAAAGGCGACCTAGGCCGCGCCGAAGCCGCTTTAGGAAAAACCCAGCTTGATGTGTCTCGCTATACCCCTCTGGCGAAGGAAGGCGCAATCAGCCAGCAAGAGCTCGACAATGCGATCCAAGCGAACCGTGGCAACCAGGCGGCAGTGGAAGCCGCCCGTGCCGCGGTCAAGCAAGCCGAACTCAATCTGGAATGGACGCAGGTCAAGGCGCCGATCGACGGTATTGCCGGTATTTCTATCGCCCAGATTGGCGATCTGATCGAGGCCAATACGTTGCTCACCACGGTCTCGCGGGTTGATCCAATCAAGGTGACATTCCCTATCAGCGAGAGAGAGTATCTCAAGTTTGCGGATCGGGTCGCAACAGCCATGCAAGCCGAGAAGCGGGCTGAACCGCATGGCCCGCCGCTGGAGCTGGTCCTCGCTGATGGCCGTGTCTATCCCGAACAGGGTGGGTTTGCCTTGCCGGACCGGGAGGTTGACGTCAAGACGGGCACCATTATCGTCGTGAGCTACTTCCCGAATCCCAAGAATATTCTTCGTCCAGGCTTATATGCCAAAGCGCGAGCGGTTACCGACACGAAGAAAGACGCCCTCCTGGTCCCACAGCGAGCCGTGCAAGAATTACAAGGAACCTATCGTCTGGCGGTTGTCAGCCCGGACAACAAAGTGGAGTTGCGTACGGTGAAGGCGGGGGAACGCGTCGGGAACCTGTGGATCATCGACGAAGGACTCAACCCTGGTGACCGTGTTGTGGTGGAAGGGCTACAGAAAGTGAAGGACGGGATGACGGTCAGTCCGAAGCCCGTCCCGCCTGAACCGGAGACGCAGCAGGCCGCGATGCCGGCTGCGCCGGCTGCCCCAGCGACCCCGACCGCAGCGAAAACCGGAGGGTAAAAACATGGCCCAGTTCTTTATCAATCGGCCCATCGTGGCGATGGTGATCTCGATTATCATTACCATCGCCGGACTGGTCGCCCTGAGCCGCCTGCCGATTGCGCAGTTGCCCGACATTGTGCCACCCCAAATTCAGGTCACCACGACTTACACCGGAGCCGATGCCGTGACGGTTGAGCAGGCAGTGGCCACGCCCGTCGAGCAGCAGGTCAACGGTGTGGACAACATGCTCTATATGAAATCCACCAACGCTAACGACGGCACCTTGATGCTCTCGGTGGATTTTGAGGTCGGGACCAACGTTGATATCGATAACGTCCTGGTGCAAAACCGGGTAGCGCAGGCAACCGCCTCGCTGCCGGTCGAGGTGAAGAACTACAGTGTGACGGTGAAGAAATCGCTCGCTTTCCCACTCCTCATTATCTCCCTCACCTCGCCGCACGGCACCTACGATGGCAACTTTCTGGGCAATTACGCGACGATCAATATTAACGACGCGCTCAAGCGGATTCCTGGCGTCGGGGACGTGCAGACCAGGGGCTCGTCTGACTACGCGATGCGGATCTGGGTCAAGCCCGATCAAATCGCCAAGCTCAGCCTGACGGTGACTGACTTGCAAAATGCCATCCAGAAGCAGAACGCAGTGAACCCGGCGGGCCAGGTTGGTGGGGAGCCGGCGCCGCAGGGGCAAGAGTTTACCTACGCCGTGCGCGCGCAAGGGCGACTGGTCACGGCCGAAGAATTCGGCAACATCGTGGTGCGCCTCAATCCCGACGGCTCGACCATACGGCTCAGGGACATTGCTCGCATCGAACTTGGCACCCAAACCTACGGCCAGCGTGGGCGGTTGAGCGGTCAGCCGGCTGCGGTGGTCCCCGTGTTTCAGTTGCCAGGCTCGAATGCGCTCGCCGTGGCGACCCAGGTGAGGAAGGTCATGGAGGAGTTGAAGACCAGGTTCCCGCCGGACCTCGAGTACGAGGTCTCGCTCGATACCACACTCCCTGTCACCCAAGGTCTCAAAGAGATCGTTAAAACCCTGGTCGTAGCGGTCGTGCTCGTCACCCTCGTGGTGTACCTCTTCCTGCAGAGCTGGCGGGCAACCCTGATCCCGTTGATCACCGTGCCGGTGTCATTGATCGGGACCTTCATGGTCTTCCCCCTGCTCGGCTTCACGATTAACACCCTCTCGCTCTTTGGGTTGGTGCTGGCGATTGGTCTCGTCGTTGACGATGCCATCGTGGTCGTTGAGGCGGTGCAGCACAACATCGAGCGCGGACTCAGCCCGCGCGACGCGACCCTGAAAGCGATGGCAGAAGTGTCAGGCCCGGTCGTCGCGATCGCCCTGATCCTCTCCTCAGTTTTTATTCCGGTCGCGTTTATGGCAGGCATTACCGGCCGCCTCTACCAGCAGTTCGCCTTGACCATCGCGATCTCGGTGATCATCTCGGCCGTGAACGCCCTCACGTTGAGTCCCGCCCTTAGCGCGAAGCTGCTGCGACCCGCAGCCAAGACCCAGGGTCCACTAGGCCGGTTCTTTGCTGGCTTCAATCGCTGGTTCGAGCGCGCCACCAACGGCTATATCAGCTTCACCGGGGTCCTCATACGGAAGACGATACGCAGTCTGTTCTTCCTTGTCATGCTCGCAGTTGCGGCGGGTGTATTGGGTCGGACCCTGCCGAGTGGGTTCCTGCCGGACGAAGACAATGGCTATTTCGTCGTCTTTCTGCAGTTGCCCGATGCCGCCTCCTTCCAGCGTACGGATGCCGTGGCCCGCAAGATCGGAGAGATTCTCAGCCGCACCCCCGGGGTACGAGGTTACAATGCGCTCACTGGTTTCAATCTCCTCACTGGAGCCTCGACCTCGTATTCCGCTACGCTTTTCGTCCGCTTTGAGCCCTGGGAGAAACGCCGGACACCCGAGACGAGCGTCAAGGGGATCCAGGCTGCCCTCAACCGCGAGTTGGCCCAACTCCCCGAAGGGCGCGCGTTTGCCATCCTGCCTCCGGCAATCCCCGGGTTCGGACGGGCGGGCGGGTTCAGCCTGATGCTTCAGGATCACAGTGGTGGGTCGGTCGAGTTCCTGGCGGAGCAGGTCAACCGCTTCCTGGAGGCGGCCCGCAAGCGGCCGGAACTCACCGGCTTGAACAGTTTGTTCAGTGCCTCGGTGCCACAAGTCTTCGCCCGGGTTGATCGGGACAAAGCCCTCAAGCTGGGGGTTGACATTCGCGACGTGTACGCGACGCTGCAAGCCTTGATGGGGGGCTTTTACGTGAACGATTTCAACCGCTTTGGGCGGCAGTGGAAGGTCTACCTCCAGGCCGATCCAGAGTACCGCATCCGCGCCACGGACATCGGCCAATTTTTCGTGCGCAATAACGATGGCAACATGGTGCCGCTCTCGACGTTAGTCTCCATCGAGCCCACAGCCGGACCCGAATTCACAGTCCACTTCAACCTCTATCGCGCTGCCGAGATTATTGGTACGGCTGCTCCGGGCTACAGCTCTGGTCAGGCGATGGCCGCGCTCGAAGAGGTCTTTCGCGAAGTCATGCCAGCGGAGATGGGGTATGCCTGGAACACGCTGTCGTTCCAGCAGAAGCGGGCTGAAGGGGGGGCCGTCGGGACCTTTGCCCTCTCGCTGCTCTTCGTCTTCCTCATCCTGGCCGCGCTCTATGAGAGTTGGTCGCTGCCGTTTAGCGTCTTGCTCGGCACGCCCCTGGCGGTTTGTGGCGCGTTTCTCGGGCTGTGGTTGCGCCAGTTTGAGAACAACGTCTACGCGCAGATTGGCCTGGTGATGCTCATTGGCCTTGCGGCGAAGAATGCCATTCTCATCGTCGAGTTTGCCAAGCTGGAGTTGGAGCGGGGCAAGTCTCTCTTCGAAGCGGCGCTGAACGGGGCGCGCTTACGCTTACGGCCAATTCTGATGACCTCGTTTGCCTTCATTCTCGGCTGCGTGCCCTTGTGGAGGGCCGCAGGCGCTGGCTCTGTGGCGCGGCAAATTCTTGGGACAACAGTCATCGCTGGTATGCTCGTCGCCACGCTGGTTGGAATCTTCCTCATCCCTGTTCTCTTTGTGGTTGTTGAGAAAATCGCTCACCGGCAAGAGCCGGTTCGTGTACCGCGAGAGGTTGAGGCTGTGGCGGTTAAGGGGGTAGCGGATTAACTATGCGGGGACGAGTGGCGGCTTTGCTCTGTACGACGGCATTGATCACGGGATGTGCTATCGGACCACGCTATCTGCGCCCATCGCTGACGACTCCCGACGGCTACCGCGGCCAGCTCGGCGGGCCTGAAGCCACGTCACTCGCCGACCTGCCCTGGTGGGAGGTCTTTCGTGACCAAGCTCTTACGGAGTTGATGCAGGAAGCGTTGCAGAACAACTATGATCTGCGCACGGCGGCGGCACGGGTCGAGGAAGCGCGCGCCCTGGCCGGCGTTACGCGCGGACAATTCTTGCCGCAGGCCGAGTACCAAGGGGGAGCAGGGCAAGCGCACAGCACGTCGCAATTGTTTGTGCAAATTCCGCGCGGCGAGACGCGGGATGCGTTTCTCGGGGCGTTTCACCTGGCGTGGGAACTTGATATCTGGGGCCGTATCCGTCACTCCTACGAAGCGGCGGTCGCTGAACTCTTTGGCAGTGAGGAATTTCGCCGTGGCGTGGTCTTGACCTTGGTCAGCGAGGTCGCGCAAGCCTATTTCGAGCTGCGTGAGCTAGATCTCGAACTCGAAATTGCCCAGCGGACGGTAGCCTCATTTCAGCGCACCCTCGACCTTTTTACCCGCCGGCTGCAGCTCGGCGTCGCCTCAAAGCTGGAGGTGGCACGAGCCGAGGCGGCGCTCGCTGCCACGGCAGCGACTATTCCCAACCTCGAGCGCTTTATTGTCGCGAAGGAAAACCAACTCAGTGTCCTGCTCGGTCGCGCTCCAGGGCCGATTCCTCGTGGGGTCTCCCTGGTTGAGGAGCTGCCCCCCCCTGAGCTTCCCGTTGGCCTCCCCTCTCAACTGCTTGAGCGACGGCCGGACATCCGTGAAGCAGAGCAGGCGCTCAGGGCGGCGAACGCCCAGGTTGGCGTAGCCCAGGCCAGTTTCTTCCCGAGTCTGGGTCTTACCGGTCTGCGTGGCGGCGCCAGTGACGAACTGAAGAACATCGTCGAAGGCGGGGCGAGCATCTGGTCAATTGCCGGATCCTTGGCCGGTCCGCTCTTTCGCGGCGGGCAAATTCTTGAGAACTATCGGGCGACGAAGGCCCAGTGGGAACAAACGAAGCTCCAATACGAACAGACCGTGCTGAAGGCATTGCAGGAGGTGTCGAATGCGATAACGGACCACCAGAAGCTGGCGGAAGCGCAACAGGAGCAAGCCCGCACCGTCACCGCGCTCCAGGAGTCGGTCCGGCTGTCGACGCTGCGCTACACGGGGGGGTTCGCCAACTATTTCGAGGTGATCGAGGCGCAGCAGCAACTCTTTCCGGCAGAGAACATTCTGGCGCAGACTCGGCGCGATCAGCTCATTGCTATCGTTCGCTTGTATAAAGCGCTTGGCGGCGGCTGGGCGCTCTATACGGAACCTCCTGCCTTGCCGCCACCGTGGTATAAGACCATTCCCTAACCGTGGGGGCCGCGTCGAGAACACGGCCCCCGCAGCGCGCAGAGTTTCCTCTCCGCTCAAAAGCCCGGCGGACGTGGACAGCCGCCGACGATTGCGAGCAGATGCTTTGCTAGGTCGAGCGTCGTGCGGTCCTCCAAGTAGGGTCCGACAATCTGGATGCCGACCGGCAACCCATTGTCCAAGCAGCCGACGGGGACCACCGTCGCCGGCAGGTAGCAGGCACCCGCCGGCGCCATCCACGTGAGGAGATCCCAGTAGGGGCGTTGCTCACCGCCCACCCAAGCGAGCCGCGCTGCTTGGGGTTCTGCATGGTCATGCGGAATAGCCGGACACGGCATGACTGGTAACAAGATGGCATCCCAGTGCTGGAAGAACTCTTCCCAGCGCTTGCGCATCTGCAAGCGTCGCTCGTTGTGACTAAGCCACTCGCGGTGCCGCATGGAGAGCTGGCGCCGCGTGTGAGCGAGCGGCGTATCACTGGTTGCCGTGGCGTAGGTCTCGATACGATCCCGGGGTACGCCGCCTGCCAGGGCTGCTTGCAAGAGCGCGAAGAACGTGTCTGCCACTTTCTCGAGCGTAAAATCCGGGCGGGCGTCCGCAGCGAGGCTCACCCCAGCGTTGGCGAGCGCGCGGGCCGCAGTTTCCAGCAGGGTCCGGACCTCTGGTTCAACGCGGCAGTGTGGATCGTCGAGCCAAGCCGCGACACGGTACTCCCTGAGTGCCCGACGGCGGGGGGGCGGGAGTTGCAGCCGCCAGGCCGGATGATCCCAACGATTGGGACCGGCCAGCAGCTCAAGTCCAAGCTCTAGGTCTGCAACGCTGCGGGCCATTGGACCAGCAACGGCCAGGTCGGCTTGGGTCAAGGTCCCGGGCGGGCCGGGAATCTGTCCATGCGCTGGCACGATGCCGTAACTCGGCTTATGCCCAACGATGCCCGACATATGGGCCGGCAGACGAATGGAGCCGCCGATGTCACTGCCGAGTTCCAGTGGAGTAAAGCCGCACGCCAGAGCCGCTGCCGAGCCGCCGGATGAGCCGCCTGGAGTGCGCGCGGGATCATAGGGATTGTTGGTGGTGCCGAAGACCTCATTGTAACTTTGCAGGTCGCCGGCGTAGATCGGCAGGTTAGTCTTCCCGAAGATGATGGCACCGGCTGCACGCAGGCGCGCGACCGGCCAGGCGTCCTCGTGCGGCACGAAGTCCGCAAGCTCTGGCGCGCCGGACGTCGTTCGCATCCCCGCCGTCTGGAATGAATCCTTGACGGTCATGGGGACGCCATGCAGCGGCCCGCGCACCTCTCCACGTGCTAAGGCCGCATCGGCCGCGTCCGCTTCGGCTCGTGCCCGCTCGGCAGCAATGGTCACCACGCTATTAATTCCTTTATCGAGCTTGGCAATGCGTTCAAGGAGATGGTCCAGCACTTCTCTACTCGAGACCTCCCGCTGGCGAATTTTCTGAGCGAGTTCGATGGCTGTAGCATAGGCAAGTTCAGACACGACGCTCTCCTTTCGTCCTGCGATATGTTGGTTCGTCCCCTTTCTCCTGCCAGCAGGCGCATATTGCCAGGCCCCTGTTGGTGAGACACAACCTTGCAGCCCGCTCTTGCTGAGACAAGATCACTGCTGATGATAAAGTGGGTGGCCGCGGAACGGGGTGCGCACGCGATTGAAATGGTCACCTTCCAGGTTAGCGATAAAAAGATCTTGCAACCCTGGTCCGCCAAACGCACAGTTCGTCGGGAATGCCAGCTTGGTACCGGCCGGATCCTCGATCAATAATTCCCACTTGCCATTGGGATCAACGCGGATGATCTTATTGACAGGCGCGAGTTTTCCTTCCTGCGGCACCCCGGGCAACGTAATGTAGAGGTTGCGCTCCACATCGAAAGCCATCCCGTCCGGCAGAGCAGGAAACCCTTGCGCGTAGATCTCTGGCTTGCCCAACGTGCCATCTTTTTTGATCTGGATACGTACGCAGTCATTGCGTGTACTCTCCAAGACGTAGACTGCGTCTTCGTTGGGATCGATGGCTGTCCCGTTGGCAAAGTATATCCCTGTGGCGACGACCTCCCCCCGGCCATCGGGTCGGATACGAGCGAGGGCGCCGTTCGGCGCTGGATGGAGGAATTCCTCGAACACTTGCCTGCTACGCTGGGTACTCGAATTCGACACGTAGAGATTTCCCTCGGCATCGTAACTAGCAAAGTTGGGGATCGACAAGGGCAAGTCGCCCGCGCGATCCGCAATCATCGTGACTGTCCCGTCGGGCGCCAGACGCATCACTGCCTTACGCTTCAGGTCGCAGTAGACGAAATTGCCCGCCCGATCGAGGGTAACCCCGTTTGGGATCGACCCCTCTGGTAACTGGGCCACCTGCTGCACGACCCCCTCCGGGCTCACCTTATACACTATGCCGTTTCGTCCTCCCCCCCAGGCGTTGCCGTCGCGGTCGATCACCACACCCTCGGCGTGTAACACGCCGGTCCCGAAAATTTCGACAGTCTCCGTTGCAATCCTTGCCATATCCTTCTCCTTTTGGCGCGGTATCAGTATGCCTGCGTGAGCGGTGTCCTCTTCCCTCGTACTTTCGGTGTCAAGGTAAAGCGCCTCAGCATGGCACGCGACGTCTCACTGCGTCAAGGGAAAAGCAAGCGCGCTATATGTGCGTGCACTGCTCTTACGCCCTGCCTCTGCATCCGGCTGGAGAAGATAACGCACTCTCCAGCCGCTCCTTGCTGTTTTCTCTTGCCGCAGCATAATGCGAGTGTTAACGTTCCAGCTTGACCAGTCGCAGTATCATAAGGAAGGGGACCCCAGATGAAACTCTCTCTCTTCTACGAACTGACGACGGAAGATCCGGACGTTCCAGGGGCCGTCAAGCAGCGGTTTGATGAGGCCCTGGAACAGATCCAACTGGCGGATAAGCTGGGGTTCGACACCGTGTGGGCGGTGGAGCACCACTTCCTGCCGGGGTACTCCCACCTGTCCTGCCCGGAACAGTTCTTGGTGGCCGCGGCCATGGTGACCAAACGGATCCGGGTTGGCCATGCCATCATGCACATGCCGTTTAAGATCAACCACCCGTTTCGCGTGGCAGAGCATGTCGGTACGCTGGACATCCTCAGCGGCGGACGGGTGGAGTTCGGCGCCGGCCGGGCGACCTCCCAAGAGGAATTATTCGGCTTTGGAGTCGATCCGGCTGAGACGCAGCCCCAGTGGGAAGAGGCCCTGCGGATGCTGCCCAAAATGTGGACGCAGCGGGAATTCGAGGGTTGGGAGAGCAAGCACATCAAGCTCCCGCCGCGGCGTGTGACGCCCAAGCCGATGCAAAAGCCCTTTCCGCCGATGTGGGTTGCTTCTACCCAGCCCTATAGCGTTGAATTTGCCGGGAAGAACGGACTTGGGTGTCTCGGCTTCGGCATCAGCGATGCCCGGAGTGGTAACTTCGTGCAAATGTACCGCGAGGCCATCAAGCACGCGCAGCCGGAATACGGTGTCATCAACAACCAGTTCGCGGTGTTGCGCGTGGCCCTGTGTGCTCCGACGGATGACGAAGCGATTGCGCTACAGGAAGCGAACTACCGCCTCTTCTACGAGCAGATAACGGGTCTCTTCGCGCCGTGGCTCGAAGGCAAACCGCCTCCCACTTACGAATACATCATCCAGAGCTTCAAAGAACAATTAGCGCTGGGCCGGACCTACACGATGAAGGAACTCGTCGAAGCCGGCCAAGCCATTATCGGCAGTCCGGAGACGTGCGCCCGCTTCATTAATAACCTGATCGATGCTGGCGTGGATGAAGTGTTGCTCTTCATGCAGGGCGCCACCACACCGCACGACAAGATCCTCGCCTCGATCCGTCTCTTTGCCGAAGAGGTACGGCCACGGCTCAAGCGGCATTAGCAGGCTACGGAAAATCCCCCCTTCCCCCCTTTGAAAAAGGGGGGCAGCGCGAAGCGCGGGGGGATTTCTGTAAAACGACAGTAGCGTCGGTCATTTTATTAGAAGCTCTTACTTGATGGCGTTCGTGGTACTCTCGCATCAGTCAACCCAAAGGAGGACACATCATGGACTTTGGCGTATTTTATGAAATTCAGGTCGCGAGTCCCTTCAAGTATCGCCACCGGGAGTATGAGGCATTTCACCAGGTGTTATCGCAGGTAGAGCTGGCCGAGGAGATGGGCTTCAACTCCTTCTGGACCGTGGAGCATCATTTCCAGCCTGGCTTCTCGCACTGCTCAGCGCCCGAGGTGCTGTATGGCGCGGTGAGTCAGCGCACGAAAAAAATCCGCATCGGCCACGGTGTCGTGCTATTGCCCTTTCCGTACAACCACCCGGTGCGGATTGCCGAACGGATCGCCACGCTGGACATCCTGAGTCATGGCCGGGTTGAGGTGGGCACCGGTCGCTCGGCGACCGTCCAAGAGCTCGGGGGTTTTGGTATTCCTCCGAGCGAGACGCGGGCGCGCTGGGAAGAAGCGCTCGATATCATTACCACCATTTGGAAGAGCAAAGACGGGACGTTTTCCTACAAGGGCCGGTACTTCGATATTCCCGAGCGCACGGTGGTGCCGATGCCGATCCAAAAGCCCCATCCGCCCCTCTGGGTGGCTGCCACCAGCCCAGAGACCCACGAACTGGCCGGGAAAAAAGGGATCGGCCTGCTCTCTTTGACCGTGCTGGTCAATCCTGAGGAACTGGGGAGACGGGTCCACCTCTATCGCGAGGCGCTGAAAGCCGCCCAGCCGGTCGGTGCTGCGGTCAACAGCCGCGCGGCGGCCTTCTCCATGGTGCACTGTGCCGAAACCGATCAAGAGGCGCGGGCGGAGGCTGAACGAGCCTTTATCTCATATACCAATACGACTTTACAGTTCATTGGTCCGGTCATCGAAGCGATGCGGGCGGGGAAGAAACTCGCCGATATCCCCCAGGGCTACGAGTACATGATTAAGCAGTACGAGGGCGTTGATCTCAGCAAGCTCAGTCTAGACTTTATGATTGACAATGGCATGTGCGTGGTTGGCAGCCCGGAGACCTGCATTAAACAAATCAAGTATTTGCAGGAGGCTGCGCAGTTGGACACGTTCCTGTGCATGATGCAGTTCTGGCCCATCCCCCACGAGAAAACCATGAAGGCCCTCAGGCTGTTTGGGGAGCAGGTGATCCCGTATTTTCAGAACCATTAACTTCCCCCCTTTGGCAAAGGGGGGAAGCGCGGGGGGATTTCTGTCATACGACAGCAGCGTTTGTCATGAGGACCGTAAATGACCTTCGATGAGCTTCTTGCCCAGGTGGTGGAGCTGCTCCAGCGCCAGGGCCGGGTCTCGTATGGGGCGCTGAAGCGGCGGTTCGCGTTGGATGACGACTATCTGCAAGACCTGAAGGACGAACTCATTGACGCGCAACGTGTCGCTATCGATGAAGATGGCAAGGTGCTCGTCTGGTTCGGTGAAGGGGAAAAGGCGAAAAGGGCAAAAGGCGAAAAGGAAAAAGACTTCGGACCTCGGACTTCGGACTCCGGACTGACTTCGGGTGAACGCCGGCAGTTGACGGTTATGTTCTGTGACCTGGTCGGCTCCACCGCCCTCTCGACTCAGCTCGACCCTGAAGAGCTACGCGCGGTCATCCAGGCGTATCGGGCAACCTGTGCTACCGTCATCCGTCGCTTTGAGGGGCATCTGGCGAAGTACCTCGGGGATGGGCTGTTGGTGTACTTCGGCTATCCGCTGGCGCACGAAGACGATGCCCAGCGGGCCGTGCGGGTGGGGCTGGAGATCGTGGCGGCATTTCACCCCTCTTCATCCGCTGGGCATGAGGTTCCCTCTCCCCTGGCGGGAGAGGGACAGGGTGAGGGGGCCAACTTCACTGCCAGTGCCGTGTCTACCCCCTATCCTAACCTTCCCCCGCAAGGGGGGAAGGAACAATCGCTACAAGTCCGTATCGGCATTCACACCGGTCTGGTCGTGGCTGGGGAGATGGG
>WNGG01005829.1_pt1 | contig 19132 bp, 14 predicted proteins | sample 5400661 | NCBI WGS metagenome assembly WNGG01 (sample SAMN13153372, study PRJNA577476) | soil metagenome | isolation source: 100 cm soil or saprolite under Garry oak tree replicate 1 | place: USA:California | collected 2016-06-15
TCGGGAATTTGCTAAACCGTTTTAGGGACTAAACACCCTAACGGGGGTTCGAATCCCCCCCCTCTCCGCCATTATAATTTAGTATTATAACTTTACTGTAATATAGTCGAGGAGCGGAACGGGCTCAACTGCACAATGTAGCGTCAGTTTGCTCGCCGTGCCTCGATCCCCACGTCTTGACCGTCCCAGTCTTTTGACAGCCGATGCAATTCTGCCGCAGCAAAGTGAGATTCTCGATCTGCCGGTTTACATGGGCGATCTTCGAATTCAACAACTCGCGCGCGTGATGGCAAGGCGCACCGCCTCTGTCGCGCACTGCCAAAATGGTCTTCAACTCAGAGAGGGAAAAAACCAATCGCCAATGCCCGTTGAATCACCTCCACTCTCTGCTGAGATGTCGGAGCATACTCACGGTAATCTCCCTGCTGTACGCTACGGCAGAGGCAAAAGTCCGAGACGCTCGTAGTGGCGCAGCGTGTCGGTGCTTACGCCGGTGAGATGAGCCAATTGTCCCGAATGCATGGCGTATCCCTCCGCGAGAAGAGTCTAAACGCTGGAACGAATTCCAGGGTCAAGTCGAAACTTATAGTTATTTCGACGCAGCGACTTCCTGAACGGACAGCTATCGCCCTGCTTGGTAGCGTGGCCGGAGCATTTGCCCTTGAGCTATCTTGGACGGCCCTTCGCTCCGCTCACAATGAGCACTTCAGCCGGAAAACTCATCCCACCGTCTCTCGAATACTCACTGAGCGATTCAATCGCGTGACGCCTTACTTCCGCCAACCGTTCGCCCGAAAGCGAGCCGATCTTTTCCCGCAGCTTTTCAGACATTTCAATGCGCAGCGTCCAAAAATCCTCGACCGAAATCGCTGCTTGGATTTTGCACTGCACGAGGCGCTCCGTCGGTGCTGCTATGCCGGCTTCGCGAACTACCTCTAGTAACTTGCCGCGACTCGCAAATCGGAACGCGTCCGGAGCGTCCGGCGCCAGCGGTGCCGAATCGAAATACTGGTCGATCACCCGCGACATCGAATTGAAAAACGGATTGCTTTCCACGGAATGCCAGACCGCCAAAGCTATTTTTCTGCCGGGCTTCAGCACTCGCAACATCTCGCGGACCCCCTCGACCGGAGAAGGAAAGAACATCACTCCGAATCGGCTGATCACCGCGTCGAACATATCGTCTGGAAACGGCAACTGGTCTGCCCCGGCAACCTCAAATTGCGTGTTTTGTAACCCGAGTCGCTCCGCTGCTCGCCGCGCCCCTGCCACCATCTCTGGAATCGGATCAATCCCAAAAATCTTGCCTTCGGGTCCAACCACTGCAGCCAAGCTCAAGGCTGGCTCTCCCGGACCCGTGGCAATATCCAGGACCGCTTGCTGACTGCCAATCTGCCCATCCTCGACAAGAGCTTGTGTAATCGGCGCAAACATCTGCCGGATGATTTCTCGGTGCTTCTCCCAGAACGGAGCGGAACCGCTCCACCGGTTTAGAACCTCTTGGTCGGGTTGCATGGCGAGAAGTATACTTTCTCGCGCGATTTGGTGCGGCGTTTAGTGCTGTTTGAACTACGCCATGTGGCACAGAACGATGCCCTGCTGAAGAAAAAACGGCATTTCCCACTTCACGGACTCCGTCGCCATCGGACAAGCCTAGTCAGCACCGGCTAAGCAAATGGCGCCGCCATCTCGATATACATATCCACTCGGGGATCGATTTGTTCATCCGGCACCGCAACCTCCTTGCGCATTCAACGCAGCAATATACACAATTCATTACCGGATTTCCGGAAGGACCGATGATTAGCCGATTGAAGGTTCGCTATTTAAAAAGAAGGCATGAAATTCCATACGGAACGCCCAAACAATTTCACGAGGTAAAGTAGAAATTGTCGTCGGCTTGCGCCAACGCAAGAGAGCGGCGGTGATCTACAAGACACGGAGTGGTGCCTTTCAAATAGGCTAATCGGGCTGGTTGTGACATCCTGATTGCCTACGGTTTTATCCCAACGGAAAGGCAGAGTCGGCGAAGAACTGCCCCCCTTGTCGCTGACCAGCAATTCGATGATCGGTTCCTACGATTATCGCCTGGTAGTTCTGTCGGTACTCATTGCCATCGGTGCCTCGTACGCGGCGCTTGATCTCGCGGCTCGGATCACAGCCGCCAGCGGGCGAGCACGACTCGCTTGGCTTGCGGGCGGGGCAGCAGCGATGGGCGTTGGCATTTGGTCAATGCACTACATCGGAATGCTGGCGTTCAGCTTGCCGGTGCCGGTGCTTTACGACTGGCCTACCGTATTGTGGTCATTAGTAGCCGCGATCTTCGCCGCCGCCGTGGCCCTGTTCGTTGTGAGTCGCAAGAACATGGGATGGCCTCGGGTATTGGCCGGCAGCGCGATCATGGGTGCGGGCATCGCGACAATGCACTACACGGGCATGGCGGCGATGCGGCTGAGTGCCGTGTGTTCGTACGATCCTTTGCAGCTCACTTTGTCGGTCGTGTTCGCGATTGGCATCTCCTTGGCTGCGATTTGGCTGACATTTCGGTTTCGCGAAGAGGCCAACTATTCCGCAAAATGGAAAGTCGCTTGCGCGGTCGTGATGGGCGCTGCGATCCCGGTGATGCACTATACGGGAATGGCTGCGGCTCGGTTCATCCCTTCGGCTGTGATGCCTGATACATCTCATGCCGTGAGCACCTCGACGCTCGGTTTCGCAGGCGTGAGCGCGGTGACGTTGCTCATTCTCGGAGTGGCCGTGCTTACGGCAACCGTGGACCGCAGGTTCTCCGCGCAACAGTCGGAACTGGATGCGAGCGAAAGGCGATATCAATCGTTAATCGAAGGGGTGAAGGACTACGCGATCATCATGCTGACTCCCTACGGACAGGTTGCCACTTGGAACGCGGGCGCCGAGCGAATCAAAGGCTACCGCGCGGAAGAGATCGTCGGGCAGTATTTTTCCTGTTTCTATCCGGACGAAGAGATTCGGACCGACAAGCCCAAAGAGCAGCTCAACTGTGCCATCCAAAACGGAAGAGTGGAAGACGAAGGATGGCGCGTGCGCAAGGACGGCTCTCGATTTTGGGCCGATGTGGTCATCACTTCTTTGTGGGATAAAACCGGGCATCTTCGGGGCTTTACAAAAATAGTTCGCGACGTCACCGAACGCAGACAGGCCGAAGAGAATTTGCGCGATCTATCCGGCCGTTTATTGCATGCGCAAGACGAGGAAAGACGACGGATTGCACGTGAGTTGCACGATAGCGCGGGGCAGCTTGTCGCAGCCTTGGCGATGAACATGGAGCCCCTCGAGCGTGAAGCGAACAAAATAGGTTCCGATGCTGTGTCCCTTGTTAAACAAAGTGCGGACTTAGTGAAGGACCTGTCGAGAGAGGTGCGGACGATTTCTCATCTCCTTCATCCTCCTCTTTTGGACGAGGTGGGCCTAGTGCCCGCCCTGCGAAGTTACGTCGAGGGTTTTTCGGAGCGCAGCAAGATCAAAGTGGAGTTCGAAATTGCCCGGGACTTCGGGCGGCTTTCGCTGGATACAGAGACAGCGATTTTCCGGATCGTACAGGAATCTCTCACCAACATTCATCGTCATTCGGAAAGCTCGGTAGCAAGCATCCGGATTTCACCCCATGAAGACTACGTGAGTGTAGAGATCCAAGATCACGGCAAGGGGATATCGCCGGAGAAACAGTCCCCGGTCAACGCCGGAGTAGGAATTCGGGGAATGCGCGAGAGGGTTCGGCAGCTCGGCGGCACATTCGAGGTACGGTCGAGCGGCGAAGGTACTGTAGTGCTGGCGCGATTCCCGGTCGAGAATCGTCCACACACAAAAGCAGACATCGATCAGGGTGGCGCCTCTGGGTCCTTGCCGCAGCAAGTCGATTCTAAGCCCGTCCGCTGTGCCGAGAAGACGCAAGGCAAGCAGATTCGCGATTCAAACTGAGGCACAAGGGTCGAGATAGCACTGGAACCTGTCAACTGGCGATTACGCGCTCACTGAAGCTGGTTTATGTGAATTCTTTGGATCTGAACAGGGCCGACGACGGCGCTCAGCAGAAATGACCCAGTAGTGCTTCGTTGAAGTGACCAGCACGAGAAACAACATTCAGAAGCTAATTTGTAAACATGGGCCGTAGGTAGGACATGCCTCTTGAATGCTCGGCCTCCCGAGTGTCTGGGGATTTCACCCTTGCGGATCGCGCAGCGGTGGGCCTTGAATGGGCGGCCGGCACCATCGCTAGCCGCAGGAGGATGGATGCGAGACCGGCATAATCTCTCCGCATTTTCGCACCTCAATGCATAGATTGAGGGCGAACTCTATTTGAGACAAAGAGCAAACCACGTACCACTCTCGAAGAACCTAACAGACTGAAAGGACAGGGGCTAGACAGCCGACCAGAGGAATCGTGTGTAATCTTTTCGGACACCAGTCAACTCCTGTGTGCGTCGCCCAATCGTACCTGTCCGATAACCGTAATCCGCCACGGTGACCGAGCGGCTTTGGCCTATGCGTTCGTGACGTTCGCGCTGAAACCCGTTGGGACAATCGAGCAGATGAAAATGGCAGCGGTTTCGCGTCTGACCGATTTCAGTTTCGATTGGTACCCGCTGTTCACGCCGGTTTCGAAGAAGTCGCACCCGAGCTGTACAACGCGGGTAACGACAGCAGGCAGCTCGAAGAGCTGACAACTTGCAACCCCGGCGGCAGCGATTCCCCGAAGGTGCGGACCGCGTCCGCCGGTTCGGGCGGGACGTATTTTGACAGAAGCTGGATGGTTTCTTCGGCGATCCCAAGCGCCATCAAGCGGGCGATTGCCTGCGCACGAATTACATCATCGATGTCACGTGAGGGATCGTCGGTGCGCCGCGCGATCAGAACGATGGCGGAACCCGTTACCTCCGTGAACGTGGATAAGTCCAGCAGGACTTTCAGCCACTGGCCGGCAATTTCAGGTTCTACTACCGAGTGCAGCGGCCCATACAGGGGAATGCGGGCACCCAGCCGGCCCAGGCACCACAGCCAAATTGCATCTCTAGGTTCCTTTCTGATCTTCGCCACCAACTCATGGCCCAGCGAGGCACGGATGCTGGCTTGCGGGTGCTCAAGGTTCGCAAGGAGGCGCCACTTCTCGTACTCGAGTTGGCGGTTGATGCGCTTCTTCTTACTCCCGGGAGGGCTAGTATGCTTCCGATAGAGCGCATGCTGCTCGCTGGCATTGATGCCGCCTACGATCCGACGCAACAGCACCAGCACTCCGACCTGACATTGCAGATCGTCTACAAAGGCAAGGTTGTTCGAGGCGATGGTTCGTAGGCGGTTGACGAGCGCATCATCACCCGGCGCGCCGAAGCCCGGACGCAAACAGAAGCCAGATAGATTAAGCCAACGCATCTCATGGCGCGGGGACTTTTTGCGCCCAACGGCAACCTCGATGAGCGCATCGCTGAACTGGCGAATGACCGAGAGGGGCCAGGAGTCTCTTTTTGCGCCGAGCACCACTTCCATTTGACCGACAAGAGCTTCGGGCGCCAGGGAAGCGTCGTGCGCCGAGCCGCCAAAAACATTTTTGATCAGTTGCGCAGCAGATTCGACATTTGCTTCGGAAGTCGTGACACACGAAGAAGGTGCCGACACAGGTTGTGGTTTCACCGTATCGAGTTGCTGCACTTGTGCCTCTTCGCCGCGCAGTTCGAATTGCAAGCGCCAGCGATGCGGCGTCTCCCGCGATTCACACCAGAGTTCGAGCGTACCAATCTCGGTGAAACTGGCTCTGAGGCGTATTGTCAGGTACACGTCGCGGTTCTTGCCGAACCGCAGCAAGGTCACTAGCGGAGGATGACGATGTACGCTCACTTCGTCCAGTGCAGCGACTTCGCCGTGTGCATCGTGCCGTGTACGCGAACTGTAAAGCGTGAACGACACCGGGCGGTTAGCCAGCACAGAGAATTCGCGATCGAGCAGAGGAAGCGTGGTGCCCTCTTCCACCCCGGCAGGCAAAACACAGATGCCCTGCAGACCGTGGTCCGAGCGCAACCCGATGTAGTAGGTACGCGCGTTGCCGGCTCTGATGCGCAAACCGGTGCCGCGTCGTACGCGGCCGTAGTAAGCAGCACCACGAGCAACAGCACTATCTACCTCGTCGTTGTTGAGGAGCTTGGGCGACCAGCCGCTTTGCGTTCCTCCCAACCAGGCGGAAATGGCCTCGACAATCCTGTCGCGAGTCACAGCTGGCGCACAGAAGCCGCCATTGAAGAGCACGGCATCGGGTCGAGCCATGCGCTGGTTTGCAGACGAACCGTCCATGGCGTCAGGGGCTTGGGTCAGAAATGCAGCAAGGTGCTTGGTGATGGCAGGATCGCTGGCATAGGGTAGGCCGAGTTCGCGCAATCCTGTTGGCGTGCCAGTTGCCGGCATCTCATGACGTGCCGTGATGGGTAAGAAGCCGTCCGTCAGAACCTGCAGGACTTCCTCGCGGGTCAGGTTAGTGCTGAGCGCGTCTCCGATGACTGCACGGCCGCTACCCAAGATCGTGACTGGCACTCGCTCCAAGGACGAGTCATTCAGCAGCCGCTCTTTCGACGCGCAGCAGGTCCGGCGCAATGCATAACGCTGTCGCAGCGTGAGTTTGACGCCTTTGAGCTTCTTCTCCACATAGCGAGCGAGCGCAAAATCGAGATTGTCACCGCCCAATAAAAGGTGCTCGCCGATGGCGGTTCGCTCAAACTGCACCTCGCCATCGACGAGGCGAGCGCGAATCAGGCTGAAATCAGTCGTGCCACCGCCGATGTCGCAGATCAAAATCAGTTCGCCATCGCGGAGGTGTTCATTATTCCCGGCCTGCGCGTGTCGATTCGCCGCGATCCAGGCATAAAACGCGGCCAATGGTTCTTCGAGCAGAGTGAGCTTCTCGAGCCCGGCACTGCGGGCGGCTTCGACCGTCAGCTCACGCGCTTCCTCATCGAACGAACCCGGCACGGTGAGGACGATTTCCTGATGCTCAAAACGCGTTTCTCCATCACTCATTGCCCCGTTCCAGGCGTCGCGTAGATGCATGAGGTAGCGCGCGGATGCTTCGACAGGGGAAATCATCGGCTGCCGCGGTTCCGCTTGCGTCGGTAGGATCTTGGCGCGACGATGCACGCCAGGATAGGAAAGCCACGACTTGGCTGATGACACCTGGCGGCTCGGCACAAGCGCTCCCTGTTCGCGCGCGAGGACCCCAGTGACCATTGGCGGATGCTCGTTCCAGGTAGCGCTCACGCCGCCGGCAGACAACTCATCTTCGGTGGGGAAGTAAAGAAACGAAGGAAGTGCGGGAAGCGTGCGGACTTCGCCCGGTCCCACCAACTGCGGCACGGGGAACACACGAATGAGGGCCACATCAGCGGTGTTGTGAGTATCGAGGTACGCCACGACAGAATTTGTCGTGCCCAGATCGATTCCGATCAGATAACGGGAAGACACCGACCACTCACCGCTTGGTTTTTTCGCGAATATTCATCTCGAGCTTCCAGCGGTGGCCGTCCTTGGACACGCACCAGACTTCGAGGGTACCGAGTTCAGTGACGCGAGTCTCGAGCCGTACCGGCACAACGTTTCCCACCTGGCCATCGAGTTTCAGAGTGACGTGCAGCGGGCTGCGTTCCTCGATATCGTCACCCCAGTCTTCCAAAAGGCTGCCGACTTGGTCCTGCTTACGTACGCTGGAACTTAGGAAACGAAACTCAGCTGGTTCGCCGACCACCAGTCCAAACTCTCTATCGGGTATCGTGGCTTCCGTGCCCTCCTCCATTCCAAAGGGAACGACACAGAGCGCCTTGAGTGGAGCTTCCATGCCGGGCACTGCTGGCATGGAGCTTTCAATTCCGATGTAATATGTGCGCGAGGCACCACTGCGGATACGCACGCCGCGACCGCGACGCGCCTTCCCGTAATAGGCCGCGCCGCGCGCAACGGCGTGCTCCAAGTCGGGAGCTTCCAGAATCTGCTCCATCCCGAGCGCCTCGAACCCCTCTTGTCGCAACCAGCTATTCAGCACTTCGACTACGCGGTCGCGCAGCACCGCCGCTTTCATCACTCCGCCGTTGAACAGGATGTGCGTGGGACAGGCAAGTCCGCTGCCGCCGCGGCGGATGCCCGCTGCCTCGGGACTGTTGCGAACTTGCTCCGAGAGAAAGCGCGCGAGGTGCTTGGTGATGGCGGGATCGGCCGCGTACGGCAGGCCCAACTCCTGAAAGCCAACACGGCGCTGGCGGCCAGGTAGTTCGTGGCTTGCAACTTTTGGAAAAAATCCTTCTACCAGGATCTGATTGAGGTCGTCGCGCGCCAGTTCCGTCTTAATGGTGCCACCGACGAGTTTCGTCCCCTTGCCCAACAATGTGATTGGGCGAGTCTGCGCCTTGGGCGATTCAAACAGCTTTTCCTTGGCCATTCGGCACTGATGCCACAGTCCCTGCAACTGCCAGATATCGATGCGATTGCCCGAGGCTTCAAGGCGCTGCTGCAGAAAGCGCGCCAGCGCCAAATCCATGTTGTCGCCGCCCAGCAGGATGTGGTCACCGACGGCGACGCGTTTCAACGTCAGTTCGCCACTCTCTTCGGAAACCATAATGAGGCTGAAATCAGTCGTGCCACCGCCGATGTCGCACACGAGAACGAGGTCGCCGACTTTGATGCGGTGGCGCCAGGCATCACCCTGGCTTTCCAGCCATGCGTAAAAGGCGGCCTGAGGTTCTTCGAGCAGCGTGACATGGTCATAACCGGCTTGTTCGGCAGCGCGCCGGGTCAGTTCGCGTGCTTCTTCGTCGAAGGAAGCGGGCACCGTGAGGAGCACGTCCTGTTCCGCAAGAGCGAGTTGCCTTTGTTTCCCCGCCTCGCCGCTATCCCACACCGTGCGCAAGTACTGCAAGAATTGCGATGACGCTTCGACCGGGGATAGCTTGGGCACCTCCTCGGGCGCTTGCCAAGGCAAGATCGGCGCAGTGCGGTTCACAGCAGCGTAAGAGAGCCAGGATTTGGCGGAGGCTACGAGGCGATTGGGACTCTCCGCGCCACGTTTGCGCGCCAGTTCGCCTATCACAAGCTTCGGTTCGGGTTCCCATGGCAAGGCTAGGCTGCCTTTGGGAAAATCAAATTCGCCCGGGATGTAAAGAAACGATGGCAGTAACGTGCGTTCCGCTACTTCGTTCGGATCCACAAGCTGCGGAATGCTGCGGACTTCGATTTGACTTTTCCCTTCGGCAGCAGTGGCGTCGCAGCACGCCAGCGCCGAATTTGTAGTCCCTAGGTCGATACCGACAATGTATTTGGCCACCAACGAAAATCTCCTCTTCAAATCCACATCCGCGTGGCAGATGTGCCTCAGCCGCTATGAAAGTTCAACCTCAGCCGGCGCAATCACCATACGGCCGGAACCCTGCGGCAACGGCGGCAGATTCACCTCCTTCACGTGCCAGCCCTTGTGTCGTAACACACCGCGAATCGGCGGCTCTCCCGTCACATTGCCTAGCAATTTGATGGCTGCCGGATCGAAACCGCCTTGCACGGTCACCGGTTGATCCTCTTCGGAGTTCAGAATCGGCTCCAGCTTTACATAATGTTCGAGCACCTTGCGGCAAGCTTCGTGGATCGTACGCACCGCGGCTCCAAGCTGCGCGTCGGGATAGGGGGAGATGTTCTCTGCCAGAAAATCGATGAGCCGCCCGTCTCGTTGTAGCAGCGCAAGCATCTGCACGGCGCGATCAAATGCTTCCGAGGTTGGCCGCTCCATCTCCTTCGGACGAGAGACCGAAGCTTGAGCTGCTGGCGTCTGCGGAACCTGGCCGGCAGGCTTGAACCGCTTCTGTACTATGTCGTTCGGAATGTCACCGTGGAACAAAATTGAAAAGAAACACCGAAAAGCAATAGCTGCTCGTTCCCAGAATCCATTCATAGCTACTCCGGATGGTCAGAAGGCCAACGATTAGAATAGTTCACCTCCGCTTGCGCACGCCGAGTTCGGAGATATCCGAGCGATTCATATGCATCATACCAATAGGGTCAGACCTTTCATAATCGCGGACGGAAGGCAGGCTGGCCTATGTCAGCATTTGTGAGCTAGCCGAGCGGGACTGCGCGCGTTTTTGGCGCAGGTTTGAGCTGATGGACAACGATCAGCGCAAGAAGAACTCAATTTAATACGATGATCGTGGGTCGAGAGACGACCTGAGATCGTCATTGTGGACGGATGGTCGATTATTATCGGCTTTCATGACCAGATTGGTGAAGAGTAGTCCGTCATTCGCTCGCGATGTTCTGTGGGCACCGCAAGCGTTTCAGATCCGCGTATAGCCGACAATATGTCCAGGTGGAAATGTCCAGAGGAGCACGGCTGCATGGAGTCAGGCCTCCTGAGGTAGGCGGCAGCCAGGGTGTTGATTTGCGATTCTCCAATAATCTGTGAGGAAAGGTCGGTATATTATGAAAGACTGGAAAATGGTTGGGGAACAACTGGGGAACAGTTGTTCACAAGGCGATTTTGGCCCGAAAATGGGGCTGCCATCCGCCGTAAGTTGCTGATTCCGAGCAACAGGGCCTGGGACTGTCTACCTTGCTAAACCGTTTTAGGGACTAAACACCCTAACGGGGGTTCGAATCCCCCCTCTCCGCCATATCTTTTGCTTTCATGCCGTTAGCACCGAATCATTATTTTTAGTCTCCATCGTCCTCGGACCGCCAAGCCACCCGATTGTGGTAAAAATGTAGTAATGGGCAGCCTCACTCAATTCTCATATGTGAGCACGGCGGATTTGACGTGCTCCAGATCAGGAAGACCGAGCTTAATCTTCTGGCACTTCCCCTTACTGCTTCTCAATTTTCTTCTCATGGATTCCACCTCCCAAGCGCATTTAGGAGATGGCATGAATTGCGGCAATGTCTGGACATGGTCTCGGCAAAAGAGTAAGAAGTGTTCAAAGTGGAGAGTGGCTCCGAACTGGAACATGCACTGCCAGCCGCCGAAGCCCGAGGTGTTCAATGGATATTGATCAGGAAAAACTGGAACAGACGGTTCTCGGCCTTCTCTACATGAACTCGTTTGAGCAAGGCGCGGTGAAACGTGCTTGGAAAGGTTTTTCCCTGGACGGTATTGGATTCACTGCATGAGAAGGGTTACATCTCAGATCCCGCGACGAAAAACAAATCGATCCTACTCTCCGAAGAAGGGGCCAGGCTGTCGAGCGAATTGTTCGAGAAACTGTTTGCCGTGAAGTAGAGCGGGCCTGACCAGCTGGCATGTATACCGGTCTAAGATGAACCTGACCGGTTCAAAACCCCAGCCCTGGATTACTTGGAGTCATTCTTACACGTCTTCGCTATGGTCTGTATGTTCTACCTCTTGTATTTCGTGTCTAAGAGCCTCGTATTGGCAGAGACCAGTGAACCAGCATCATTCTACGATTATGCGGGTCCATTTATTCTCCTCTGGTTTTTTCCCGTTGGCATCTGGATTGTGCAACCAAGGGTCAATCGACTTTACTCAGAGAGAAAAAATGCCGAACCACCCATTGGAACAGCTCCTGGCTAGCGGGCAAACCTTCGAATAGGTGTTGGGAACCAGCTAAATGGGCTCAAGTCCTTCCATGAGAAGGCCGGTATGAGTCAAGTATGTTTTTCTTTCGCGGTTACCGGAAACTGGGCGGTTACGCGACTTGCCGGGCACTTAAAAGAAAACAACGCCAAATCCCGCTATGATTGAGCAATTCACAGTGAGGCTACGGCGATGCGACTTCATTGGCCCGCTTTTTTGACTCGCTTCACCGCGCTGTCTGCGTCCAAGTACAACCGACAGCCTGCACCCGAGTTTCTGTTCGAGCGGCGACCTTTCACTTTCGACTGCGGTGACAGGTTGCCTGGTCAAAGTGCAAAAAATCGGGTTGAAACCCGAGCGTCCCTTGCAGGCGGCAAGCAGGCTCCATACTTACTAACCCGCTCAGAAGAACTCAATGTTTCGTGCCAGCCCTGATCCTCGCGATGCACCTTAAACTGCAGTTGCGTTTGGCGCTACTATGTGAAAATATACCTGCATATGGTACATAGGCATTTCTGGCTGAAACTGCTCAACCGCGCGTGGAAAGAGCGATCCGTCATCTGGCTGGCTGGCGTGCGGCGGGTAGGAAAAACCTGCCTTTGTCAGGATCTTCCCGAAGTTGAATATTTTGACTGTGAACTCCCTCGCGTTCGCCGCATGATGCTTGACCCCGAGAGCTTTCTCGACGGTCTGCGAGGCAAGCGTATCGTGTTGGATGAAATCCACAGGCTGCAAAACCCGTCAGAATTGCTCAAGATTGCCGCCGACCATCACTCGCGCACACACATTGTGGCGACCGGTTCTTCGACTCTCGGCGCTTCGAAAAAATTCAGAGACACGCTGGCGGGGCGGAAGAGGGACCTATGGCTGGCGCCGATGTGTCTTCTCGACATGGACGACGCGAACCAGACGGACCTCAAACACCGTTGTCTGCGGGGCGGCCTTCCTCCCTTCTTTCTGCCGGAGAAACACGCGGAACGCGATTTTCAGGAATGGATGGACGCTTATTGGGCTAAGGATATCCAGGAACTCTTTCGTCTGGAGCGGCGAGATTCGTTCCAGCGATTCACCGAACTTGTCATGGCACAAAGCGGCGGCATCTTTGAGGCAACTCGATTTGCCCGCCCCTGCGAAGTAAGCCGGCCAACCATCACAAACTACCTCCGCGTTCTTGAGGCAACGTTTGTGGCCCATGTCGTTCGGCCATTCAGCACTCGCCGACCCACGGAGATAGTCGCCGCGCCTAAAGTCTATGGCTTCGATACCGGTTTCATTTGTTACTACCGCGGCTGGCAGGACTTGCGGGATGATGACCTTGGGACGCTATGGGAGCATTTCGTACTGAATGAAATTATGGCTCGCTCGCAGAGCCGGGAAGTGTTCTATTGGCGAGACAAGCGCGGGCACGAGGTTGACTTTGTCATCGCGACCCACCGAAAGAGACCAGTAGCCATGGAGTGCAAATGGTCTGCGAACAATTTCGATCCCAAAAATCTCGTTGCATTCCGGCACCAACATCCGGAAGGCGACAACCTCGTCCTCGCTCACGATGTGGAGCGTGCTTTCACCCGCAGCTATGGAGACCTAAGAGTGCGCTTTGATGGCCTGCGGTCTTTCGCTGATTCGATTTCTTCGTAAGCAACGCGAAGCACAGAGGTCGCTCGAACACTCCTCCCTTCTAGCTACTGCACTGAACAATGGTGCAGCACAGCTGTAGCACAGTTATTCCCTAACAAGGCTATTTCAGCCCGAATACGGGCTCTCTAGCCGACGTAAGTTGCTGAATCCAAACAACAGGCCCTAGGACGTTCTAGTTTGCTAAACCGTTTTAGGGACTAAACACCCTAACCGGGGTTCGAATCCCCCCTCTCCGCCAGCCTTAAGTGCAATTAACATAGAAACTTACAGGGCTCCATCCGTTAGTTTATAAACACTGAGTATAGGTACCCGAATAGTATTCAATACAACGGTCTAGGAAACCGTTGGGGTTGTCCACGTACCTCCCAAGCAGGAACTTTCTCTGCAATGTTACTGAGGTCGTTGGTTCAAATCAGATCCAATACCGAGCCTAGTACGCATACGCCTTGAGGAACACGTTCCCCATTTTGCTCTACGTTTCGATCACCTGTGGCTCCGGTGATCACGATTGGGGAATCCTCTTCATCCAGTAGAACCTCCTCCACGACCAGCAAATCGGCCACACCACACGAGCCCTCGGCTGGCTCGGCATGCTCGTGTCGATTTCTTGGTTCACTTTCCGTCTACATAAGCGAACCGGGCACAACACACTTCCTTGTCCCGTCAGTCGCCAGATTCGCCTGGCGAATGATCGAGACAAGGTCTATCGCGACGCGCATTCCGATTCCGTGACCGAAGCTCACTGGAAAACGACAACCGGCAGGACTGATTCCACGTAACCCGCGAATTTGCCGTTTACCTTTCCTGCGAAATCAACTCCCCCAACCAGGTGTTGTTTAAAGGTACTTCCCACGCGACCGAGGAGCACATGTTCCTCGCCAAGCGTGAAAACCTGAGCCGAGGTAATTGTGTGCCACCAGGTCACAAAGAAGAGATTGGTCCGCGGCGGATCCGTCGGATTCGGGCTCGGGTTTGTGTCAAGGATCACTTGATGCCGCCATTTCGTGGTGAGGACCGGAGTTCCCTGACGAAAAGAATCAGGATTCGGAGTCGTTAGGTCACCGCCTCCAAGCGAATTGTGATAAATCGTTGTCGTTCCTTCGCGAATCACAATTCTCAGGCTTCCGTGATTCGTTACTTTTTCCGTCACCGAATCGTTGTAGAACGTAAACAACGCCGACTTTTCGTCTTGGGGTACTCCCGGAAGATAGATCTGACTGTCGTTCAGGCTCTGAATGTGGCTAAGGTACCCATATTGAACCGACGTTGCTGGAAGCCCAGGGCCCGCTGGCGGAAAATTCTTCACCTGTCCTACAAATTCAAACGTCGCCTCGTGCTGCCCCAGCGCAGGGAATGACAGGCCCTGTGCCGAGGCAAACCCAACGATGCTTGTCAGCAAGAACAGCGCCAAAAACAGTGTCCTGATTCCTAGGACTATTCTGGATTTCATTGTTCGTCTCCTCAATTGGCTCGGTGCGGGAACGCTCCGGGCTAGATGCTGCGGGTTTCGCTCATTCTTCAGGGATTGACAATGCAGAACGCCTGAACTTTGCCTGTAGCTTGAATGAAGGCCTATGCCTCAGAGAGTAAAGAACTTACTAGTTGCCAAAGATGAATAGGATGAGTACGATGTGGGCCCTGTATCGCCTCCGAGGTACCCTTGCCCGCCTTTTTCTACTCTTTTGAGGGATTTGAGCTGGACGTGCGACGTTACGAACTACGCCGCAACGGCCGGGTGTTGAAGCTTGAAAAAATTCCCATGGAGCTGCTCATCCTACTGGTCAGTAGGAACGGCGACCTTGTTACTCGCGAAGAGATCGTTGAAAAACTCTGGGGCAAGGATGTTTTCATTGAGACCGAGCACGGCATCAACACCGCCATTCGAAAACTCCGGCAAGCCCTTGGCGACGATCCAGAAAATCCGCGCTTCGTTAAGACCGTAGTTGGGAAGGGTTACCGCTTCAGCGCGACAATAACTTCGCCGCCCGAGCAGGCGGAGGCCCTGCCTCTAAAGGATCAGGAAAATGTCCCAGCCGCAGCGTCAGGATTCCTTAAACACAAGCGTTGGTTCTGGGGAGCCGCAATCGCGCTCGTACTCGTGCTGGGCCTTCTTCTTGCAGCTAACGTCGCGGGATTCCGCGACCGGCTGACGGGCAAGAATACGCAGATCAGTTCGCTGGCCGTAATCCCTCTCGAAAATCTGTCTGGCGACAAATCTCAGGAGTTCTTCGCTGACGGCATGACCGATGAGCTGATAACCGACCTCGCTCAAAACAGCAACCTGAGGGTGATCTCACGCACTTCGGTGATGCGCTACAAAGCCACTCGCAAACCGCTTCCTGAAATCGCCAAGGAGTTGGGCGTCGATGCCATCGTCGAAGGCACCATGGAACGCGCCGGTAACCGCGTTCGCGTGAGAGCCCAGTTGATTCGTGCTTCCGATGACCGTCATATGTGGGCGGAAAGCTTCGAGAGAGACTTACCCGACGTCTTGGGTCTCGAAAGCGAAGTTGCCTCATCCATTGCACGTCAGGTGCAGATGAAACTCTTGTCGGATCGCCCTCCAGTTGGGCGCAAGATCAATCCTGCCGCCTACGAAGCCTATCTGAAAGGCCGCTACGCTTGGAATAGACGCGGCGAAGCCGCATTGCAGGAAGGAATTCAGTTCTTTCACCAAGCCATCGCGTTGGAACCCACCTACGCCGAAGCCTATTCTGGACTGGCCGACTCCTATACGACTCTAGGTTATTTGAGTTACCTCCCTCCTCGGGAAGCGTTCCCCCAGGCGCGCGCCGCTGCCGAAAAGGCAATCTCTTTGGATAGTTCTCTTGCTGAGCCTCATGCCTCGCTGGCCTACATTTCTTTCTATTTTGATTGGAATTGGACAGCGGCCGAAGCCGAGTTCAGGAAGGCCATTGCATTAAATCCAAACTATGCCACTGCCCACGACTATTACTGCTATTTCCTGACGGCCATGCAGCGGCCCAACGAAGCCAGAGCGCAGATCGAACGAGCCTTGCAGCTCGATCCGCTTTCTTTGTCCATTAATTCCGATGTCGGCTTTCAGATGGTGTACTCATATCAATATGACGCGGCGATCGAGCAACTAAAGAAAACTCTTCAGATGAATCCCAAGTTTCCGTTGGCGCATCTCTGGCTGGGCCGTGCTTATCAGGCGAAAGGGATGTTCGACCAGGCCATGGTCGAGTATCAGGCCACTGATTCGGCGCTGCCCGATTGGCCGGTCACTATCGCGGGCATCGGTAATCTGCAAGGTTACGCAAAGAAGGACGCCGACGCGCGATTGACGCTTGCCAGGCTCGATAACATGTCTAAAACCAAATATGTAACTCCCTACGGCGTCGCGCTGGTCTATGCGGGCATGGGCGATAAAGACCAGGCTTTTCACTGGCTCGAAAAAGCCTTTGACGATCGCGCCAATTGGCTGGTGTGGCTCCGTTTCGATCCGCGCTGGGATAGTATTCGCTCTGACCCAAGGTACGCCGACTTGGTTCGTCGCATTTGGAATTCTGACCCGAAAGGTGTTTGAAGCTGGATAGTTCGTGAGCCCTGACTCGTGCAGTCGCTAAAAGCAGAAAGGGAATTATGAACTCTTCTGTCATGATCCGGTCCAGACTTTCTTTCTTCGCGCTTCTACTTATCTTCGGTTTTGCCGCTCTCCCTGCGAAATCCTTCGCGCAAGGTTGAATGCCCGTGCGTTTTGACCTGCCCCGTGTGGGCGGTTCTACACGGCCTCAGCTGATGGCTCACGAATGGCAGATCGATTTCGCCTATCGCCGTCTTTCGGCGGACCAATGGTACGTCGGCGCGAGGGTGAATGAGAGCGCTGCCCCCTTCGGCCACACACTTTACGTGAACATCAATTCGCTCGCAGTAACAGCCAATTACGGGATCACCGATCGCTTGAGCACCTCGATGACGTTTCCGTTTTCCTACGGCACACATTCGCGCTTCTATCAGGACAATGCCCGTCATGAAGTGGAGGCCAACGGCTTCGGCGATTTAAGCGTTGCTACCACGTATTGGCTGTGGGATCCCAAACGCCCCGCCAGAGGAAATCTCTCCATTGGCCTCGGTACCAAGTCTTCGAGCGGCGACAAAGCGGCATCCGACAATTGGTATTTTGCGAATGGTACCGTTGGCAAGAGACCTGTCGATCAGGCCATTCAGCTTGGCGACGGCGGTTGGGGCATCCTCCTCCAGACCCAGATGTATCGTCATGTCTACAAGAGCCTTTACGCCTTTGGTCAGGGTTGGTATCTGCTTACCCCCAAAAATACGACGAAAATAATCTCTCCGTACCCTGGCGTGCCCCTATCTGTGCCCGACATCTATTCCATCCGCACCGGCGGAGCCTTTACCGTAAGCAGTGTGCGAGGACTTTCCGCGAACCTCGGAATGCGCATTGACGGCATTCCTGTCAGCGATTTGGTCGGTGGCAGCGATGGATTTCGGCGGCCCGGCTACAGTCTGTATATCGACCCCGGTGTAACTTACATACACGGCCGCCATACCTTCACTTTCAACATTCCGGTGATGGTCCATCAGGATTTCATGAAAAGCCATATTGATGACCAGTTGAACCGGTTGGGGGGCGGCGACCTGGCCAAATACCTGCTCATCGCCCAATACAGCGTACGCTTTCAACCCCACGCCCCCTCGGGAAGTCGGCCCTCCCACTAATTCGATGTGGCCGACCTGGACTCCGTCCGCACTTTTGTGTCCTGCGCGTTGGTTCTGTCCACCTATAGCCTGTTGGTCCTCGCGTGGTGTGCCGGAGGGAAATGGTTTGGAAGCCACCCGCTTATTCTGAAGGCGCTCGACCGTTGGGGTCATTGGATTGTGGCGTTCGTGCTGATCGGGCTGAGTGGTTACATTCTTCTGTTCACGTCACACTGACGTTCTGGATGGAGTGAAGCAAAGCCGACGCACACGCACGACACAATAGCCGATGCGCTGGACCACAGCCGGCGACAAGGCATTACTTCTTCGGGAGTTCATCGGATATGGTAGGGGCATCTCCCGTCTGATGATCAACGATTTGAAAGAGCAAGAAGGCGTGGACCGCGTCGGTGGTCTCCAGAGTGGCCGTGTCGAGCCGAATCCGTGCGCCGCGTTCTGTTTCCGAGAATTCGTAGCGAATCTGTTCCTTGAGCTTGGTCATCGTCGCGGTGCCCGGCGCGTTGGTGTCGTGAATGAGCATGGGCGCCTTGAAATTCCCGGAGGAAAACATCTTGGCGATATGTCCAAGGTGGATGCGGATCTGCTCGATGCTGGCCTTGTCGTTCGGGTCTTTTGCGGTGACGGCGATTTCCCCTCCGTCCTTGAATAGCCGGAAGTGATGCGTCGTTGCTTCATGGGAGAAGCCCATCACATGCTCTCCACGTTTGACGACATCTTCCGAACGCTTGTCCTGGTCCGGTGATGGATTCTGTTGAGCGCTCGCCATACCCGGAAGGATAGCTAGCAAGACAAGAAGCAGGATCGTGCGCATGATCTAGAGTCCTTTCTTCTTTCGGAGTGTTGAGGCACCGGAAACAATCCTGCCGCGTGCTTTCGGCGGCAGGCTCTCGAGCAAGCGTGCGACGTGTCCGGGTTTTGTGCGCCGCAACCGCTTGTCCCACTCTCTCGACAAGCGATTCATTTCAGCGCGCAAGGAAACCAGATTCCTGATTTGCTGATCTAGGTCGTGGATCTTCGAACCCAGCAAGCTTCGGACGCGGCGGCAGGGTGCACCGCCCTTGTCGCGCACGGCCAGAATGGTCTTCAATTCGGCAAGCGAAAAACCAATCGTCAAAGCCCGTCGAATCAGCTCCACTCTCTGCTGAGATGTCGGAGGATACTCGCGGTAATTTCCTGGCGTGCGCTGAGGCAGAGGCAAGAGTCCAAGAC
>WNGG01003355.1_pt1 | contig 19126 bp, 17 predicted proteins | sample 5400661 | NCBI WGS metagenome assembly WNGG01 (sample SAMN13153372, study PRJNA577476) | soil metagenome | isolation source: 100 cm soil or saprolite under Garry oak tree replicate 1 | place: USA:California | collected 2016-06-15
CGGCCGGCCGCTGCTCTTCGCCAGCATCGACCAGACCGTCGCCGCCGCGCGCGGAGTCCGGTCCGGTTGCTCGGAATCGGCTTCCTCGCAATCGTCGGCGACGCCGCCGAGCTTCGCCATCACCGCCGTCGCCGCCGCCGGCTACACCGCCGCCCTTGTGGCCGCACGCCACCGCCGGGCACGGCGACGTTTCCACCGGGGCACGTCAGTCGCCATCGCGTATTCAGGCGCTCGACCGGCTGGCCAGTCACCTCTGCGATGACGTCAGGCGCCGTCACAGCACCCCGCTGATCGCGCTGGCCGCGGCCCGGGTCCTGGGCCGTTTGGCCTGGTGCGACCGGGCATATCAGTGCGGGCGCGGGGCCGGAAGGACGGGGACAACGGCTCGCCCAGCACAGGGCGTGGTCCTCTGAGGACGCATCGTCCAATTACAGACAGTGGACATGACACCACGGATAGCACTCAGGAGGCGTCATGTCCGACCACTTCGACCAGGCACCACGCGCCAGCGGGTCGCACCGAGCGGCAGCGAGGCTCCGGCGTGGCGGCCTTTGGCGTAGCGGCGCCGTGGTGATCGCCTCCATGGTCTCCGCATTGACAGCCGGCCTGCTGCTCGCCGTGACTCCAGCCCAGGCGGCGCAAGCAGGTCAAGCGCGTGAGACAGCTCGAGCGCATGGAGCGGCACAGGCGGATCAAACACCGCGGGCAGGCTGGGCGGCCAAGGCTGGGGCCGGCTGGCACTCACCGTTCGCGCCGGCGCGGGCCTACACCGGGCCGAACGGCGAGGTTGAGCTGAACGCCGCGTGTACGGCGCCGAACCAGCCCGGTCAGGCGGCCTGTTTCGCGATCTCGCGCCAGACCAAAACCAAGCTTCGCAGCGGCGCCGCCGAGAGCGCCGCCGCGGCTGCGATCCGGCCCGCCGGATATGGACCTTCCGCCCTCCGCCGCGCCTACCACCTGCCGTCGAGCCGCGGCGCTGGCCACGTGGTCGCGGTCGTGGACGCCTACAACGACCCGAAAGCGGAGTCTGACCTCGCCCACTACCGCCGCGCTTTCCACCTTCCCCCGTGCACCAGGGCCAACGGTTGCTTCCGCAAGGTGGACCAGAACGGCGGCACCAGGTACCCACACGCCAACGCCGGATGGGCCGCCGAGATCTCACTTGACCTGGACATGGTGTCGGCCGTGTGCCCGAAGTGCCACATCCTGCTCGTTGAGGCATCAAGCTCCTACATCAACGATCTCGGCAAGGCCGTCAACACCGCGGTGAGGCTCGGCGCGAAGTACATCTCCAACAGCTACGGCACCGCCGAGTCCTCCTCCGACAGCAGACGAGCTCCGCACGCGGCTGGTCGGAGAAGGCGTGGCACGGCACCGGGTCCGGCTGCTCGACCGCTGACGCCAAGCCGTCTTGGCAGAAGAGCTCGGCCTGTGGCAGGCGCACTGGCAACGACGTCTCCGCGGTTGCCGACCCGAACACCGGCGTCGCTGTGTACGTCAGCTTCAAGGCAAGCGGTTGGGCAATCTACGGTGGCACCTCAGCCGCGTCGCCGATCATCGCCGCCACCTACGCCCTCGCGGGGACTCCGCGGGCCGGCACCTACCCGGCGTCCTACCCTTACCGCCACCGCTCGGCGCTGCACGACGTGACCTCAGGCAGCAACGGCTCTTGCCACCGGTCCTACCTGTGCACCGCGCGGCGCGGCTACGACGGACCGACCGGCCTCGGCACGCCGAGTGGCTTGGCGGCGTTCAAGGCGCGGTGACCCGCGGCACGTAAGCACGATTGGGAGGCGCTGAGGCGCCTCCCAATCGTCGTGGCACCTCCCGGTGGGCGCTAGGCGTGGCTGTAGTCCAGGGCCTGACGCACCTGGGTGAGCAGCGCGGTCTCGGAGAACGGCTTTTCCAGCAGGGCCACCTCGGCGTCGAGCGCGCCGTGGGTGTTGAGCACGGCCTCGGCGTACCCGGACATGTAGAGCACCCGGATGTGCGGGCGGATGGCCCGGATCCGCTCGGCCACCTCGTTGCCGAGCATCTCCGGCATGACGACGTCGGTGAGGAGCAAGTCGATCGTCTGCTCAAGATCGCCGGCCTGGCGCACCGCCTCGGTCGCCGTGGTCGCCGACCGGACCCGGTACCCGTTGCGCGCCAGGATCCTGCTTGCGAGCTTGCGCAGGCTTTCCTCGTCCTCGACCAACAGGATCGTCTCACCGTGGCCGTGGTGCGGCACCGGTTCCGCGGTCGCCGCGCGCGGCGCGGCCCGATCCTCGGCGGCGGGCAGCAGCGCGGTGACGGTCGTGCCAAGACCGGGTTCTGAGTAGATCTCAATGTTGCCACCGGCCGTCGTGATGATGCCGTAGACGGTTGCGAGCCCGAGCCCGGTGCCGTGACCCTTTTCCTTGGTGGTGAAGAACGGCTCGAACACCCTGTCGAGCGTCGCGCGGTCCATGCCTGCGCCGGTGTCGGAGACGCGCAGCCGGACGTAGCTGCCCGGCTGCAGGTCGGGCCTGCTCGCAGCATAGGTGGCGTCGACGTCGGTGTTGGTTGTTTCGATGGTCAGCTTCCCACCGCCTGGCATGGCGTCGCGCGCGTTCACGGCGAGGTTCACAAGGATCTGGCCGAGCTGGCCGCGGTCGGCTCTGACCGGCCGAAGGCCGGGGCCCACCGTGATGGTCAGCTCGACGTGCTCACCGATGGTGCGGCGCAGCATGTCCTCGAGTTCGGCGACGACGACGCCCATGTCGAGAATTTCTGGCCTCGCCACGTCGTGGCGGGCGAAGGTCAGGAGCTGGCGGGTGAGCTGTGTCGCATGCTGCGCGGCGTCGCGGACCTGCTCGATGTCGGCGAGCACAGGCTCAAGCCGCTCGTCGCTCCCGGACAACGTGGTGACCTGTTCGGCGACGAAGTCGGTGTAGCCAAGGATGATGTTGAGCAGGTTGTTGAAGTCGTGCGCGACGCCACCGACGAGCTGGCCGAGGCTTTGCAGTCGCTGCGACTGAAGCAGTCGCCGGTCCACACGCTCTCGCTCCGCCTCGGCCCGCAGTCGCTCCCTTTCGGCTTCGGCGGCAAGCCGCTCAGAAACATCGCGGACCGCCGCGGTGACCACAAGCCCGCGGTCTGTCTGCAGCCCGTTCAGGCTTATCTCGACTGGGAGCTCGCCGCCATCGCGGCGCACCGCGGAAAGCCGCAGGCCAGCACCCATCGGTCGGGGCGCAGGGTCGGCGAAGTAGCCGCCGCGGTGAGCGCGGTGCATCGCCCGGGCAGCTTCCGGCACGAGCAACTCCACCTGCTGGCCGACGAGCTCCTCGGCGCTGTACCCGAACAGCCGTTCAGCCTGCGCGTTCACCATGACGATGGACCCGTCCGCGCCCACGGCGAGCGAGGCGTCGGGAGACGAATCGAACAGACGGCGAAATCCCTGCTGCGCTTTCTCCTGGTTGGCGCGCGCCGCGAGCAGCGAGCGACGCACCGCCAGGCTGACCGCGGCGCCGGTCGCGGCCACAAGCCCGCACATCACAACGAGCGCGACAACGAGCACGTTCTGCGCCCGGACCAGCCGATCGGTGACCGCCCGCTGGGCGTCGGTGATCTGCGCCTGCACGGCTGCCATGCGCGAACGGACCGCGAGCACCGCGGGCCGCACCGTGGAGAGGTCGGCCTGCAGCGCCCGCGCGCGGATGAAGTCTCCTCGCGCCGCGGCGTCGAGTTGGGCCGCCGCAACGCTGACGAGCCAGGCCCGGTGCGCCGCAATGGCTGCGGTGAGCCGCGCAGGGACCGCACGGTAAGGGCGCGCCAGCCTCGCCAGCCGAGCCTCGCGACTGCCGATTTCACCCTGCGCGGCCCGGAACGGCGCAAGCGCTGCTGGCTGCCCGCTTGTCACATAGTCACGCAACGACGTCTGCTGCGCCGTGTAGTTCCCGAGCAGCTCATTGGACAATGTGGCGGCGGGCACCAGCCGCTGCGACAGCTCACGGCTGGCCGCTCGCGCGCCGCCCGCCGCCACGAACGCGACGATCAGCGCGCCACCCGTCACGGCCAGCGCGACCACCGCAGCGACGCCCGCGAGCCGCCGCAACCCGGGCATCCACGTCACGTCACGACCCCCCGTTCTCGGCCACGATCGGCCCCGCATGACGAGGTAAACTATACGTCACACGTTGATTACAATCAGTGAGAGCGCGCGGCGCGGCGGCCGCGCCGCGTACCGGGACCACCGTCCGCTCCGGCGCAGCTCAGCAGTGGCGCGCGCGGCGGCAGCCGTTCGGCAAAATGTATATCCTTAACGGCGGTGCGTGGTGACGCGAGCGCGCAGGTGATTTCGCAGGGGGATCCCGGGGGGTCGGCCCCCCGGGGCAACACAGTCTTGACGGCCGTGCGTGCTGACGCGAGCGCGCGGATGGCTCACTGCGCGGTCCAGCCGTCCGGCAGGCCGGTCACGCTCGCCCGGTCGCCTTCGGCGCTGACCCGCACGGTCACCGGGCCAAGGCGCAGCCGGCTCAGGGTGACCTCGCCCCATCGCGCGGGCACGTGGGGGCGGACGGTCAGCGTCCGGTGCGGAACGTGCGGCGCCAGCCCGAGGAAGGCGCGGACAACAAGCAGCGGCGCCGCGCTTGCCCACGCCTGCGGCGAGCACGCGGTCGGGTAAGGGACCGGCGGGCTGAAGTCGTCGCGCGCGAACCCGCAGAACAGCTCGGGCAGCCGCCCGCCGAATGCCGCCGCGGCGTCGAACAGGCCCGTCGCCAGCCGGCTGGCGAGTTCCGCCGCCCCGTCGATGTGGGAGTAGCGGAGCAGGCCCGCCACCGCGATCGCGGTGTCGTGCGGCCAGACCGAACCGTTGTGGTAGCTCATCGGGTTGTAGGCAGCCATGGAGGCGGCCAGGGTCCGCAGGCCATAACCGGTGTCCATGTCCGCCGCGGCCAGCCGCTCGACCAGGACAGCCGCGTGCTCATCGCGGGCGATGCCGGACCAGAGGCAGTGCGCGGCGTTGCTGGTCAGCGCGTCCACGTGGCGCTTGCGGCCGTCGAGTGCCACCGCATACCAGCCACGTTCGGGCAGCCAGAACGATTCGGCGAACCGGGTACGCAGCGCCTGCGCTCGCGCGGCGCAGCGCAGCGCCGTCGCGGGGTCGCCGAAACCCTCGGCCAACTCGGCCCGCGCCCGCCACGCCGCGTAGACGTAGCCCTGCACCTCGCATAACGCCAGCGGAGTGGCCGCTATCCGCCCGGCCGCGTCGTTGATGCCGTCGGAGCTGTCCTTCCAGCCCTGGTTGATCAGCCCACGGTCGGTCGCCCGCTCGTATTCGACGAACCCGTCGCCGTCGCGGTCGCCATAACCGTCAATCCAGGACAGCGCCGCGTCGGCCGCGGGCAGCAGCGCGCGAACGGCAGCCTCCTCGCCGCCCCAGCGCCAGCATTCCGCCAGCAGCATCACGAACAGCGGGGTCGCGTCGACCGTGCCGTAGTAGTGGCTGCCGCCAAGGACCCGGGAGTGCTCGGGACCCCGTCTGAACTCGTGCAGGATCCGTCCCGGCTCCTCCTCGGTGGCCGGGTCGATCCGTCTGCCCTGCGTTCGCGCGAGGGTCGTCAAGGTGCCGAGCGCAAGTCCGACGTCGAGCGGCAGCGCCATCCAGGCGGTCAGCAGGCTGTCCCGGCCGAACAGGGTCATATACCACGGCGCGCCCGCGGCCACGAAGGCCATGCCGCGCTGCGACGGGTCGGCGATCCGCAGGACGCCGAGGTCGTCGACGCTTCGCCGAAGCGCCTGGGTGAGGACCGGGTCGCCCGCCTCGATCACGGCGGTTTCGCTTCGCCACGCGCGGATCTTGCGGGCGGGTTGGCTGGTCTCCAGCCGTTCGCCGCGGTGGAAGAGCGGCGGCACGCGCTGCGCGCCGAGGGTCGGCTGGGCGAGGATCTCGCTCGCCCAGCTCCCCTTGGCGGGGATGGCGACGTGCCAGCTCAGCGCGCCAGGCAGGACCGCGGGATCGCCTGAAGCATCGACGCAAAGGCCGCGCGACCCGCCGTCGCCGTCGCGCAGAAACAGCTCGGCACCCGTCGCTGTGACCTCTGCCCGGCGCTTGTCCGCTCGGCCTGCCTTCACCGCGAACAGGTCGGCGAAGTCGGCGTCGACGTCCAGGACTAGGGTGAATTCGACGGCGTGCAGGCCGAGGTTGCGGACGGTGATGGTCTCGCGCATGCCGTCGCCGACCAGCCGGTCCCGCACCACGAGCACGGCGGCGTCGGATTGTCCGCCACGCGGCGGGTTTCGCAGCACAAAACGTGCCGCGAAGACCTCGGGGGTGAGGACAGAAAGGGGGTGCGGCGGCTGCCCGTCCAGCCGCAGCTCCCAGCGGGAGATCACCCGCGTGTCCTGGAAGAACAAGCCATGCGCCGTGCCCGGCCTGACGTCACCGGTTGCGTCCGACAGGCAGAACGTGCCGCCCTCGACCAGGGTGACTGTGCCGCCGGCGCTGGTGATCAGCGCAGGCTGCACGGCGTTGAGTCCCTCCAAACCGATCACCCGTCGCCCGGCCGGGACGCACCAAGTAGCTCGCGGTAGAGCGCGGCTGTCTGCGCGGCGATGGCAGGCCAGCTGAAGTCGGCAACCGCCCGCTCGCGCCCCTTACGGCCCATCGCGGCGGCGCGGTCCTGATCCGACACGAGTGCGTTGAGCGCACCGGCAAGCGCTGCCGGATCCCCCGGCGGCACCAGCAGCCCGGTATCGCCATCCGTAACCACCTCGGGAATGCCGCCCACGCGTGAGGCGACGACGGCCGCGCCGCACGCCATTGCCTCGAGGTTCACGATGCCGAGCGGCTCGTACAGCGAGGGGCAGGCGAACACCGTCGCGTGCGTCAGCAACTGGATGATCTCGCGCTTCGGCAGCATCCCTGATAGCCACACCACGCCCGACTGTCTGGCCTGCAAGCCGGTAACAAGGTCGGTAACCTCGGCCGCGAGGTCGGCAGTGTCGGGCTGGCCGGCGCACAGCACGAGCTGCGCCGCTTCTGCTAGCTGTGCCGCCGCCCTGAGCAGTACCTGCAGCCCTTTCTGCCGGGTGATCCTGCCGACGAAGACCACCGAGGGCCGGTCCGCGTCAACGCCGTAACGTTCGAGCACATCGGTTCCCGGGTCCGGTGTGTATTCCCTCGTGTCGATCCCGTTGTGGATGACGTGTACCCGGTCGGCCGGGACGGCCGGGTAGGTGGCCAGAATGTCGGCCCGCATGCCCGCGGACACCGCCACCACCGCGGCAGCGGACTCGACCGCCACCCGCTCGCACCAGCTTGAAATGGCGTAACCGCCGCCGAGCTGTTCTGCCTTCCACGGCCGCATCGGCTCGAGCGAGTGCATCGTGACGATGTGCGGCACGCCGTAGAGCAGGGCGGCCAGGTGGCCGGCCAGGTTTGCGTACCAGGTGTGCGAATGCACCAGGTCAGCCGAGCCCACCGCGGCCGTCATGGACAGGTCGGCGGAGACGGTCTGCAGCGCCTGGTTTGCGTCCGCGAGGTGGTTCCACGGCTGATGGGCCACGGCACCCGGCCGGTCCGCGCCCTGGCAGTGCACTGTCACGTCGGCGAGACGGCGAAGCTCGCGTGCGAGGTATTCGACATGAACGCCTGCACCGCCATAGACCTCGGGAGGGTACTCACGGGTCAGCAGCGCCACCCGCAGGCTGGCGCCGTTCACGCCGTTACCTTCTGGCCCTTGCCGACGACGGTGATGCCGCCGTCGGACACCACGAAGCCGCGCGCCCTGTCGTGCGCCTTGTCGACACCGACCTGAGCGCCCTCGGGAACGGTCACGTTCTTGTCGAGGATGGCGTCCCTGACCACGGCGTGGCGGCCGATGATCGTGTTGTGGAGCACGATGGACCGCTCCACCGTCGCCCAGCTGTTGACCCGCGCGCCAGGTGAGAGCACGGAGTCGCGAACAAGCCCACCAGAGACGACAACGCCGTTGCTGACCAGGCTGTTGATCGCGCGCCCGACCCGGTCGCCCGTGTCGTGCACAAACTTCGCCGGCGGCTCGGACGGGACAAGGGTATAAATCGGCCACTCCTCGTTGTACAGGTTGAACACCGGATGCGACGCGCACAGGTCCATGTGCGACTCGAAGTAGGAGTCCAGGGTGCCAACGTCGCGCCAGTAGCCGGCGTCGCGCTGCGTCGCGCCGGGCACCTTGTTGGTCAGGAAGTCGTACGCCTGCGCACAGCCTTGTCCCACCATCATCGGCATGATGTCCCCGCCCATGTCGTGCCTGCTCGTCGGGTCGCCCGCGTCCTCTCGCAGCGCCTCGATGAGCACCTCGGTCGAAAAGACATAGTTGCCCATCGACGCGAATGTCTCATCTGGATAGCCCGGCAGCGCGGGCGGGTCCGGCGGCTTCTCGAGGAACGCATCGACCGTGCGCCCGTCCTGGCCGACCTGGACCACCCCGAACGCGGTCGCATCGCGCCGTGGCACGCGAATGGCCGCAACGGTCGCCCCGGCGCCGTGCTCGACATGATGGTCGATCATCTGCCTCGGATCCATCCGGTAGACGTGGTCAGCACCAACCACGACAACCAGATCCGGCCGCTCATCGTAGATCAGGTTCAGCGACTGGTAGATGGCATCCGCCGACCCGGTGAACCACTGTGGGCCGAGCCGCTGCTGAGCGGGCACGGGCGTCACGTAGTTCCCGAGCAGGCTGCTCATCCGCCAGGTCGTGCTGATGTGGCGGTCCAGGCTGTGGCTCTTGTACTGGGTGAGCACGCAGATCCGCAGGCAGTCGGCGTTAACCAGGTTGGAAAGGGCAAAGTCGATCAGCCGGTAGAGACCGCCGAATGGCACGGCCGGCTTGGCCCTGTCCGCGGTAAGCGGTGCCAGCCGCTTGCCCGCGCCGCCTGCCAGCACGATTCCCAAGACTCGACGCTGGTCCATCTCGCACCTCCCTGTCGAGACGGACAAGAGCATGCCCTGGTAGAAGTCGCGACACCACCTGTGGGCCAAGAGTTACGTAGGATCACGGCATGAGCGCACAGCTTAACCACACGATCGTGTGGTGCCGCAACAAGCAGGCGTCCGCGACATTCCTCGCCGATATCCTCGGCTTGCCGAGGCCCGCTGCCTTCGGGCCCTTCCTTGTTGTCGAAGCCAGCAACGGCGTCTCGCTCGATTACCACGACACCGACAACGAGATCGCGGCCCAGCACTATGCCTTCCTCGTCGGCGAGAACGATTTCGACCAGATCTTCGGCCGCATACAGCAACAAGGGCTCGACTACTGGGCCGATCCCGGGTTGAACCGGCGCGGCCAGATCAACCGCAGGGACGGCGGCCGCGGCGCCTACTTCAAAGACCCAGACGGCCATGTCCTCGAGATCATCACCCGTCCGTACGGCAGCGGCGGTCAGAACTAGGGTCTGGCTCAGACCTTAGTTCTGACTGTTCAGCGCCCGGCGAGTCAGCTCCCGTGCGGGGTTAGGCGTTGTCGCCCGGCGGGCGCATCGGCTGGCCCGGCCGGTACATCTGCGGTGGCTTGTTTCCCGCGGACTGCCCGCCATCGATCGGGATCACGGTTCCTGTGATGAATGAGGCCCGCTTAGAGCAGAGCCAGAGCACGGTGTCCGCCACCTCCGTGACAGTGCCGGTCCTGCGCATCGGCGTGGCGAGCCCTGCCTGCCGCTGCGCTTCCGGGCCAGCCGCCTGGAGATGGTGGGTCAGGATCGGGCCGGGCGCCACCACGTTGACCCGGATGCCAAGATCGGCGTAGTCGAGTGCGGCGACCTTGGTCAAGCCGATGATCCCGGCCTTGCCCGCGACATACGCGGCGAGGTTGGCCGTGCCGCTCATGCCGGCGACCGAAGCCATGTTCACGATCGCCCCGCCACCGCTTTGCAGCATGGCGCGGATCTGGAACTTCATACCGAGAAAGGTGCCGCGGATGTTCGTCGCGATGCCGCGGTCGAACTCGTCTGGGTCGATGTCGGCCAGTGGGGCGGGCATCGGGCCATCGGTGGCGTTGTTGAACGCCGCGTCGAGCCGACCATAGGTTGTCATGGCCTGCTCGACGAGGTTTCGCATTGAGTCCACGTTCGAGACGTCGGTGCGGACGGCAACAGCCTGGCCGCCGCCGACCTGGATGCGTGCGGCGACGGACTCTAGAGCATCCTTGTCGCGGGCGCCGAGCACCACGGCGGCACCAGCGCCCGCGAACGCCTCGGCCGTGGCTGCTCCGATCCCCCTGCTCGCTCCGGCCACCAGGGCCACATGGCCGCGCATTGGCAACTCAGCCATGCCTTCCTCCTTTCTTGCCTTCGCTCTACCTGAACCCAAAGATTAGATATCTAAGCTTATGATGTCAAACGCTTAGATGTGGCTCACACCATCTTGACCTACGGCGTCATCGCCGGATCGGGTGTGTAACCGGCAGCCGCCCAGAACCGACCGCGTGTTCGTGGGCGCCGGTGACTGCCCACGTGGCCATGCCGCGACGATGGCTGCGCAGGCAGCCGCGCCAGGTCGTCTTTGTACTCCAGAGTGTTGTTCCCGGCGCCCGGAATGCCCGATACAAGTGCACCCCAGAGTGCAAAGACGTCATGCGGGTCGAAGTTTGCAATGACTGCGGGTCATGGTCGGCTTGCCGACTGCGGCAACAGTGTGATGGCGGCTCGTGCCGCGTCCTTTTCCATCTTCCGCCAGGGGCGGCCCGCGACGCGGCCGAGCTCAGTCACGGCCCGCTCGGCGGCAGGCAGCAAAGACATGTCAACCGCATGAGCCGCCCATCCGTGCCGCCGGGCAGCAGCAAGGACGGCCTCACGGTAGAGCATGCCTTCGGCCGCGTGCATCCAGGCGTGTGAACGCAAGACATCCGGGATAGATCGCGGCAGCGACACCGCCTTGACCACGACGGCAACCCCCAAGATCGCTGTGCCCGCAGGCAGGCCGTCGGCCACGACGCGCAGGCCAGCAGCACCTGCCTTCTCCGCGCCGCGCTCCACCTGGCCGATCATCCCCGCTGCCACGTCGATCTCCAGGTCTGCTGCGGCATGGTATGGCTGGGCAGGCAGGCCGGCCGGTGCCAGCGCCAGCTCACGGCGGCCAACGAAAACGGGCTCATCCGCGAAGCCGCTCAGGGTGACCGTAACTGCCGAACCAGTCCTGGTCACCACCCCGACAGCGACGTCTTTGCCCGGTACGTGCCGTCTCAACTGCCCGAGTTTTCCAGGCGATCTCGCAGCCGGGCAAGGTCACCGGAGATGCTGGCGCGGACCTGACGGGTCATCAGCGGCGTTGCCCAGCCAAAGAACCGTCCCGGTGTGCCGGTGGCATGGATGGCAGCCATCGTCCCGCCGGGTGCGTCCTCGAGCTCATAGCGGATGGTCATCGAAAACGGCCGTTCCACTCGCATTTCCATGTAGCGATCTGGGTCATAGCCGGTTACCACGTAGCGGTAGGTGAAGCGGCGTCCAAGGAAGCGCGCCGACCGCTCGACCGTGCTGCCCTCGCTCACCGGGCCGGGCGTGACGGCTCGGCTGGCGGTAATCCCGCCAGTCCACTCCAGGTCGTGCTGCGGGTCGAACATGTATGCCGCGACATCCTGACGCGCGCGGCGCACCAGCAACTGCGGACGGACATCGACACTCATGTGACCATCATGTCGTAGCGGCAGCGGGACGCCGGGCCGCCGGGCCGACGGGGGAGACTGAGCTGCAGCAGAAATTCGGCCACCCCGGCCAGGAAGGAGGCGCTGGTGGCCCTTATGTTCCTCAACGGTGACGGGATGCGCGGCGGCACCGCGCACAGGCACATCGCAGGCGCCCCGCTGATCGGCGAGCCGCGCACCGCGCCCCGGTACCGGTTCTACTCGATCAGGGACGAGTTCCCCGGCCTCTACCCGGTCAGCGACGCGGGGCAGTCGATACTCGGGGAACTGTACGACGTCCCGATGGGCCAGCTCCGCGCGTTGCTCGCAAGCGAACCAGCAGAACTCGAGCTGTCGATCGTCGAGCTCGAGGCCGGGCAGCTTGCGTTCGGCATGGTGCTGCGGCGCTCCGAGCAAGATCTGGGCATTCACACCGACATCAGCGCGTATGGGGGCTGGCGCGCCTACCGGAGCGCGCGTTGACGTTCGACCTGGTCTTCCGCGCGCGGCGGGTGGTCACCCCCGAAGGCGAGGCGGCCCGCTGTGTCGCGGTGAGCGGTGGCAGGATCGCCGCGGTCGAGTCCTTCGCGGCGAGCATCGGCGGCCGTGGCCAGCAGGTCATCGAACTTGGCGACGACGTGGTGCTGATGCCGGGCCTGGTCGACACCCATGTCCATGTCAACGACCCTGGCCGGGCCGACTGGGAAGGATTCTGGACCGCGACCGCCGCCGCTGCGGCCGGCGGTGTCACAACGATCATCGACATGCCGCTCAACAGCCTGCCGCCGACGGTCAGCACGGAGGCGCTGGAGGCCAAGCGCGCGGCCGCGGCCGGCCGCTGCCATGTCGACGTTGGATTTTGGGGCGGCGCGATCCCTGGCAACGGCACCGAACTCCGTGGCCTGCACGAGCGTGGCGTATTCGGGTTCAAATGCTTTCTGCTGCCCTCGGGGGTACCTGAATTCCCGCCGCTCGGCGACGCTGAGCTCGAGCAGGACCTGACAGCGCTGCAGCGGCTGGGCGCACTGACGGTCATTCACGCGGAGGACGCGGACATCATCGGCCGGGCGCCGAATCCGCGCGGCCGCGACTACGGCGCATTCTTGGCGTCCAGGCCGGGTGAGGCGGAGATCGCGGCGATCACCCGGGCGGTCAGCCTCGCGCGGCGGACCGGCGCGCGAATCCACATCCTGCACCTGTCAAGCGCGGACGCGCTTTCTGTCATTCGCCAGGCACGCGGGGACGGGATCCGGGTGACGGCCGAGACCTGCCCTCACTACCTTGTGTTCTGCGCCGAGGAGATCCCAGACGGAGCTACCCAGTTCAAGTGCTGCCCGCCGATCAGACAGGCAAGCAACGCCGATCGTCTGTGGTCCGCTCTCGCAGACGGCAGCATCGATTGCATTGTCTCCGACCACTCTCCGTGCATACCCGACCTCAAGAGCCTGGACACGGGTGACTTTGGCACGGCGTGGGGAGGAATCGCCTCGCTGCAGGTTGGGCTGGCCGCGGTGTGGACAAGGGCGCGGCCGCGGGGCTGGCGGCCAGAAGCCCTAGCCCGCTTGATGGCCACGCGCCCGGCGGAAATCGCTGGCCTACGCCGCAAGGGCGCCATCGAGGTTGGCCGTGACGCGGACTTTTGTGTCTTCGCGCCGGGCGAGGAGTTTATCGTCGATCCGGCGCGGCTTGCGCACAAGAACCCCGTCACGCCTTACAAAGGGCTGGCCTTGACGGGCGTGGTGCGCGCCACCTGGCTGCGCGGAAAGCTGGTTAGGCGCGGCAGCCCGCACGGGGAGCTGCTCAGCCTCGGCCAGTCGATCACGGGACCGGAAGGAGCCGGACCTTGAGCGAACAGGGAACCACGCCGCCCGCCGCGGCGTTCACCGAACTCCCCGACCTCGCAGTCCGGACCCTGGGCGGCAGCGTCGTCTACGCGAACGACGAACTGTTCGCCGCCCGCGAGAACCTCATCGAGCCCAGCCCGCCCGTGTTCTCCCCCGATGCGTTCGGCCTCCGAGGCAAGATCTACGACGGCTGGGAGACACGCAGGCGCCGCGAACCTGGCCACGACTACGCCTTGATCCGCTTGGGCGCACCCGGGGTCATCCGGGGCGTGATCGTGGACACCTCCTTTTTCACTGGAAACTTCCCACCGGAGGTGTCGGTCGAGGCCACGGGCGTCGAAGCGTACCCATCTCCGGCCGAGCTGGCTGACGCGAGCTGGGTGCCGATCGTGCCGCGCTCAGCGGTCCAGGGGGACGCCCGCAGCTGTTTCGAGGTGCGTGACGGGCACCGCTTCACGCACGTGCGGCTGTCCATCTATCCCGATGGCGGTGTCGCGAGGCTGCGTGTGCACGGCGAGGTCGTGCCCGACCCCAGACATCTCGCCGGCACTGTCGATCTTGCTGCCGTCGAAAACGGCGGCGTGATCGTCGGCTGCTCCGAGCAGTTCTACTCCTCTGCGGCCAACCTGATCCAGCCTGGCCGTGCCCGCACGATGGCTGACGGCTGGGAAAATGCGCGGCGGCGCGGCGGCGGCAACGACTGGGTGACCGTACGGCTCGCCGCGGCGGGCCGGCTCCGTTATGCCGAGCTTGACACCTCGCGTTTCTTCGGCAACGCGCCCGGCTGGGCGCGCCTGTCTGGTGCAAGCCAACGCCTCCCCGCCAGTGCCGCGGCGCCACCGGCCGGGGAAGGGGCCGAGGACGGCTCGGACGGCTCCTGGTTCGAGCTGCTGCCACGGACGCGGCTCCAGCCAGACACACGGCACCGGTTGATGATGGGCAGCCACCCGCCCGTCGCTGTGGTCCGGCTTGACGTCTACCCCGACGGCGGGATGGCGCGGCTGCGGCTATGGGGCGAGCCAGACCCGGCGGCGCATTCTGCCGCCGCGGCACGCTGGCTCGACTCGCTGCTCGCCGCGCAGGCCGTCCGGGTGTTGCAGGACGCCGGTGTGTCGCAGGAAAGGGCGGGCCAGGTCGCCGCGGTTCAGGCTGGGCGCCTCGACCTGCTCGCCGACGAGGCCCGAGCAGCACTCACGCCCTCCTTTTCATGATCCTGGAACCTTTCCGGGAGCCTGAGAAGGTTCCGCGATCATGAAAGCGGGTGTCATTACGGGCGGGACGCGCCGCAGCGGCAGCCGTTAGGTATCCAAATTGCCTGCACCTTTCGCTGCGCGGGTTCAGCGACCCGCCAGGGTTCGCAGCCGCAGGGACGCGGCCGCCGCCTCCTTCGCCACCGTGCCCTCGTCCGCGGCGGCGAGCCTGCCGTCGATGACCGTGGGCTTGCCGCCCACAAGCAGGAGGGACAGCGGCGGCAGCGTGCCAAGGACGAGCGCCGCCACCGGATCGGCGATGTTCGAGTGCTCCGGGTCATCGATTCGCCACAGCGCCAGGTCGGCGAGCTTGCCCTCCTCGATCGACCCGATCTCGTCCGCCCGGCCGAGGCAGCGCGCGCCGCCCACGGTCGCCATGTGAAGGGCCTGCCGCACGGTGAGAGCTGTGGAGCCCTGCCGCGCTCGGGCAAAAAGCAACGCCGCACGCAACTCGCTCCCGAGCTGGCCCGATTCATTCGAGGCCGCGCCATCGACGCCGAGCCCAACACCTACACCGGCAGCCAGGAGTTCGGGAACGGGAGCGATGCCCGCGCCGAGCCTGGCGTTCGACGACGGGCAGTGCGCGACGCAGGTTCCCGTCTCACCGAGGCGGCGCACGGCACCGCCGCTGAGGTGCACGCAATGCGCGAGCCACGCGTCGCGGGCGAGCCAGCCCAGACCATCCAGGTACTCGGCGGACGAGCAGCCAAACCGCTCCGCGCAGAACTCCTCTTCCTCGATTGTCTCCGCCGCGTGGGTGTGCAGCCGGACGCCGCGCCTGCGCGCGAGTTCCGCGGCACCGCGGAGCAGGCCCGCGGTAACCGAGAAGGGCGAGCAGGGTGCCACGCTGACCTGAACCATCGCCGCTGGGCCTTGTTCATGGTAGGAGTCGAGCGCTTGTTCGGTCGCGGCGAGCGCGGCATCGGCGTCTTCGACGGCGAAGTCCGGAGGCAGGCCGCCTGCGGACTGGCCCAGGTCCATCGACCCGCGAGCGGCCTGGAATCGGATTCCGAGTTCTCGTGCGGCCCTGATTTCGGCCCCTATGAGGTCACCGGCCCCGCGCGGGAACACGTAGTGGTGATCGGCTGCGGTTGTGCAGCCGCTACGCAGCAGTGAGGCGATCGAGGCCCGGGCGGCGGCGTACACCATGGCCTCGTCGATCCGTGCCCAGATGGGATAGAGCGCCACCAGCCACTCGAACAGGTTCGCCTGCTGGGCCAGGCCTCGGGTGAGCCACTGGTAAAAGTGATGGTGCGCGTTCACCAGGCCCGGCGTGAGCAGGTGGCCGGACCCGTCGACCCGCTCGGTCGGCACGCCATCGCGGTACTGCGGAGCCGGGCCGGGCCCGGCCGCCACGATCACCTGGTCCTCCACCACGACATGACCGGACCCGAACTCGGAGCCTGAGGGGTCCATGGAGGCGATCGCGGCGTCGCGAATGACGACCCGCCGCCTACGCTCGGAGGTTGGCGCGGCTGGCTGCACGCAGCCGACCTTAGGTGGAGCCGCTGACACGCGTCAACGCGGGCAGGATGACCTCGATATGCACAGTGTTTGTTTACGGAGACCGGATGACCTGGACACGCCCGCCGCCCGAGGATATAGGCCTTGCCTCATTCAACGCGCTGCCCGCCGGGAGGGCACGCGAGGTGCTGCTCATGTGCTGCAGGTCCAGGCGCTGGGCGGGCGAGGTTTCCGCTGGGCGCCCCTACCCGTCCCTAAGCGTGCTGCTCGCCAAGGCCGGTTCGGCCCTCACCGATACCGACGTCAGCGATGCCCTCACCGGGCACCCCCGCATCGGGCAGGCTCCGCGGGGCGCGCATGGCACCTGGTCGAGGCTCGAGCAGGCCGGGATGACCGGCGCGGCCAGGGACGAGCTGGCAGAGCTTGCGGAGGGCAACCAGGCTTACGAGGCCCGGTTTGGCCACATCTACCTGGTCTGCGCCGCCGGGCGCGGCGCGGCCGAACTCCTGCAGGTGCTGCGGGAGCGGCTACGCAACGATCCGGTGACAGAGCGCGCGGTGGTCCGCGATGAGCTACGCAAGATCAACGAAATTAGGCTGGAGAGGCTGATCGGTCATGAGCACAGTCACGACGCACGTGCTTGACAGCACACTCGGCCGCCCGGCGGCCGGCGTGCCCGTCAGGCTGGACTACCTCGGGGAGGGCCCGGTGTCGCAAGTGGCTGCGGCGGTAACCGACGGCGATGGCCGGGTACACCAGTTCGGGCCAGCTCACCTGCGGGCCGGGATCTACCGGCTCGTTTTCGACACGGCCGTCTATTTCGCGGCATCAGGTACGACGGCGTTTTACCCCGAGGTGGCGGTCAGCTTTGTCATCGACAGCGATGAGGGGCACTACCATGTGCCGCTCCTGCTCAGCCCGTTCGCCTACGCGACCTACAGGGGGAGCTAGCCATGGGAGTCGTGCTCGGCGCCAATCAGTACGGCAAGGCGGAGGTCCGCGTCGTCCGGGTCGACCGCGACAGCGATTGTCATGAAATACACGACCTGTGCGTCTCGACCGCCCTGCGCGGCGACTTCGCCGCAGCTCACGTGACGGGCGACCAGGCAAACGTGTTGCCTACCGACACCCAGAAGAACACGGTCTTCGCCTACGCGAAACAAAAGGGTGCCGGTGAAATCGAGGACTTTGCGCTCGAGCTTGCACGCCACTTCGTCGCGGACATCCCGGCCGTGACGGGCGCCCGTGTCCAAATCGACAGCTACGCGTGGGACCGCATCGAAGTCGGCGGGCAGCCGCACAATCATTCGTTCGTCCGGCGCGGCCAGGATGTGCGAACCACGCTGGTAACCGTCGATGGGCAAGGGCCGGGCGCGTGGGTCGTGTCCGGGGTCAAGGACCTCGTCGTGGCGAAGTCGACCGGCTCGGAGTTCCGGGGCTTCTTCAAGGACTCCTACACGACGCTCGCAGAAACGACCGACCGTATCCTCGCCACCCAGCTCGATACTCGGTGGCGCTACGGCGCGCTCGGCGTCGACTGGGGCAAGTCATATGCGGGCATCCGCGCGGTCCTGCTCGATACGTTCGCTTCCACCCACAGCCTCGCCCTGCAGCAAACGCTTTACGCGATGGGCAAAGCCGTCCTGCAGGCACATCCCGCGGTCGCAGAGATTCGGTTTTCTGCGCCGAACAGACACCATTTCGCCGTCGACCTCACGCCGTTCGGCCTGGACAACCCCGGCGAGGTGTTCTACGCGGCTGACCGGCCCTATGGCCTGATCGAGGCGTCCGTCACCCGCGACGATGCGCCGACCGCCGGCCCGGCATGGCATGCCGAGGCGAGTTTAGGCTGAGCTTGGGCACGTTTACTGTGGGGCACATCAGCGCCGGCTAGCTGGAGTGAGCCCGCCCTCCTCCTGCGCCGGTACTACCGAGTTGTGGAGGCCGATGGACTTCCTCCAGCCGCGCTCACTCGCCGAGGCCGCCGATGCAGCGCAGGCCCGGCCCGATGCCGTGCCCATCATCGGCGGAACAGATGTCATGGTGGATATGAACTTCGCCCGGCTCCGCCCCGCCGCGCTGCTCGATCTGACACGCGTGCCCGAGCTGGATCGATGGGAGATGACCGGCGGGTTGGTGCGGATTGGGGCCGCCATCTCCTACACCAGGCTGATCACCGAGCTGGCTGGCTTGCTCCCGGGCCTCGCCATGGCGTCGCGGACCGTTGGCTCGCCGCAGATCCGCAACCGCGGCACACTCGGCGGCAATCTCGGCTCCGCCTCACCGGCCGGCGACATGCACCCAGTACTGCTCGCGTCGGGCGCCGTGGTGGAGGCCCTGTCACCAGCCGGGACACGGCAGATCCCGATCGGCGACTTCTTCACGGGCGTGAAGCGCCACGCACTGCGCCCCGGTGAGCTCGTCGCCAGCGTGCTCGTGCCTCCGGCGCCAGGGCCGCAGCAATTCTGCAAGATCGGACCGCGCAACGCGATGGTCATCGCCGTCGCCTCGTTCGGCCTGGAACTCGACCCGCCCAGGCGCCGGGTGGGGACCGGCATCGGCTCAGCGGCGCCAACGCCGCGACGTGCGCCTGCCGCGGAGGCATTTCTCGAGGGTGTGCTCGGCGAGCAGGGCCTGTGGGAGCACCCAGGTGATCTCGGTGACGCGGCGATCGCCCGGTTCGGCGAGCTGGTGGCCGCCGCCAGCGACCCCATCGATGACGTGCGCGGGACTGCCCGCTACCGGCGCCACACACTCGCGGTGATGGCGCGGCGGGCGCTTAGGTGGGCGTGGCGTGACTTCACCGATGGGCTCCGGGGAAGGGCGGGGTGACACACTATGCGGGTCAGCTGCACTGTCAATGGCGAACACCGGATCGCCGAGGACGTTTGGGAGGGCGAGAGCCTGCTCTACCTCCTGCGTGAGCGGCTCGGACTACCGGGCA
>WNGG01003565.1_pt1 | contig 19119 bp, 25 predicted proteins | sample 5400661 | NCBI WGS metagenome assembly WNGG01 (sample SAMN13153372, study PRJNA577476) | soil metagenome | isolation source: 100 cm soil or saprolite under Garry oak tree replicate 1 | place: USA:California | collected 2016-06-15
AGTGCGAGCCTGGTCGCGACGAAGGCCAACCCCCAGGTCAGGACGACGAGCAGCGCGAGACCGACGTGAAGTGCTTTCAGGGCGGCGAGGCCTGGGACTCGCCGGACGCCGAGAGGCCGAGCAGCGCGGAAGCCGCGAGACCGAGACGGCAGCGACGGTCTCTCATCGGCGTCGTTTGGTTCAGCTCAGGATGGCGCGGCGATAGTGGCTCGGGTAGACGATTGTCGGCCGCGAGGGCACAGCGGTGAGGTCCTGAGCGATCTGCCAGCCGAGCGCCTTCAGCGCATCGACGTCGGCTCGCTCGCGGCCGGCGAGGAGGCCCCACGCGGTCGTCTCGTCCGGCGCGGCCACGATGACGGGGCCGATGAAGTCGTCATCGGCGATGCGCTCGAAGAAGTAGAGGGTCACTTGGGCTTGAGGTCGGGACGCTTCAGCGCGAGCGCGGACCACTCGAGCGTCGCATTCTTCTTGAACTCGATCGCCTTCTCCCACTCGTCCAGCGAATAGCAGTCGCGCTCGGCGACGCAGCGGATCTCCGTCACCGTGCGCTCGTCGAGGCCGAGGCGCTCGGCGATCTGCTGGTCGGAGAGGCCAGGCTGGTCGATCTTCTGGAACGAGTTGCAGAGCTTGAGCACCTCGTCCTTGTAGCGCTTGTAGACGTCCGGATCGAGCTTGAAGACGCTCATCGCTACCTCATCTCCTTGCGGCCGTGGGCGGCGGGGCAGACGCGCATGCACTCGAAGCACTGGGCGATGTTGGTCGACGAGTACGTGATGGCCCAGAGGCTCCGCGTGAAGAAATCGCCGTAGAGGAGCATCTTGCGCTTGTCGCGATCGGGCTCGTTCAGCGTTTCCTCGAGGACCTTCTGGAAGCCGCCGACCCAGTGCGTGTGCACGCGCGTGTTGCAGCGGGCGGCGTCGTAGTAGGTCTGCACGGCGCGGCCGTTCTCGAGCTTGCCGGAGAGACAGCCGCCGGCCGAGGCGGGACAGATCTTCAGGCACGGCGTCGTCCCCTCGCGCTCCCACATCTCGCGGCAGGGTGGGGCCGGGCAGGCGGCAGCGCTCTCGGGGCCGTCGGCATCCAGCGGCGCGGTGGTGATCACGGCGCTCCAGTACATGAAGCCGTGCTCGCGATTGAGGATCGGGCCGGCGAGGCTGCGCGAGCCGAGACCCGCCAGCTCGGCGGCGAGCATGAGCGACAGGAACGGGGTGTCGCCGCTCGCGGTGCCCGGCGGCACGTAGAGCGCGTAGTATCCCAGCTCGCTCTCGATCGACTGCGCGAGCCGCCGGCCCACGCCCTGGATGCGCTCCGTCGTTCCCATCGTGGAGAGCAGCCACGGTGAGGTGGCCACCCAGTCGCCGGCGCGCGGCTGCGCCCCGCCGACCACCACCACCGTGCGCGCCCCGGGCAGCAGGTCGGCCGGACGGTGCCGGGCCGGCGCGTGGGCGTCGAAGGCGGCGGCGTCGGCGACGCCGACGACGGCGGCGCCGGCGCTGATGGCCATCGTCTTCAGACGCTTCGTGGCGTTCGAGGGCAACTCTGTCATTGTTGTAGCGGGTGCCGCGTGGCCGGCTCGAGCCGTGGGTGGCCCGCTAGAGATGCGGCCCGGCTCCGTGCGCTCCTGGTACTGGGTGTTGCGCTCACTTCAGCTTCCTGTGCTTGCGGCCGACGGGGCAGACGCGCATGCACTCGAAGCACTGCGCGATCGAGTCGCGGAAGAACCCGACCGACTGCACGGACTTCGCGAAGAAGTCGGAGTGGATCATCTCGCGGCGTCGCCCGGCGTCGTCCTCGTTCACGACCGCGAGCAGCGCTTTCTGGAACGAGCCGATGCCGTACGTCTGCGCGCGCGAGTGGCACTTCTCGCGGTCGTAGGTCGATGTCTCGATGCGCGCGTCCTTCAGCGTTCCCGACAGGCACGCCGGGCACACGCGCAGGCAGGGGGTGGTGCCGATGCGCTTGTACATGGCCACGCAGCCCGGGTGCGGGCACGCAGGCTCGGCCAGCGGCGGGTCGGCCGGCAGCGGCAGCGTGGTGATGAGCGCGGCGTAGTAGAGCAGGCCGTACTCCGGGTTCAGGATGATGTGCGCGGCGAAGCTGCGCGTGCCGAGGCCGGCCAGCTCGGCGGCGTGCATCATGCTCATCGGCGGCTCGTGGCCGTGCACCGGCAGCGAGGGCGCCTGCACGGCGTAATATCCGAGCTCGCGCTCGATGTAGTCGCACATCGCGTGGATGGCGACGTTCTCGCGCAGGTCGTAGCCGGTGATCTCCATCACGCGGTGGTCGGGGCACCGCCACGCGCCCGCGGTGGGCCCGTCGCCGCCGGCGACGACGACGCTGCGCGCTCCCGGCAGGATGTCCTCCGGCCGAAAGCCTTCGGGCACGCCCGCGCGGAAGGCCTCGGCGGCGGCGACGCCGACGACGCGCGCGCCGGCATCCAACCCCACGCGCTTCACCGCCTGCACGACGCCGTCCGTCGCCATCAGGGTCCCCACTATACGGCCTTCCGCGGGCGGGGTACCACGCCGTAGAATCGCCAGACCGCGATGGACTTCAGCCGCCTCCGCGCGTCCACCATCCCCGGCCTGCTGGTCGAGCGCGCGCGTGCGCGCCCCGCGCGCGTCGCGTTCCGGGCCAAGGAGCTCGGCGTCTATCGCGAGACGACGTGGGCGGCCCTGGCGGCGCGCGTGGCGGCGGTGGCGCAGGGGCTGGCCGCGCGGTTCGGCGTCGGCCGCGGCAGCACGGTGGCGATCCTCGGCGACCCGTGCCCGGAGTGGACGATCGCGGACCTCGCGGCGCAGGCGCTCGGCGCCGTCACCTACGGGATCTACCCGACGAGCGCGCCCGGCGAGGTGCGCTATCTCCTCGAGCACGGCGGCGCGCGCGTGGTGATCGTCGAGGACCAGGAGCACCTCGACAAGACGCTGGCGGTGCTCGACGACGCTCCCGGTGTGCGCGGCGTGATCGTCGTCGACACCCGCGCGCTGTTCATGTACCGGAGCACCCGCGTGCACCGGTTCGCCGACATCGAGGCCGCCGGTCGCGCCCTGGCCCCGGTCGATGCCCTCGCTCGGCTGGCCGCGGGCGTGCGGCCGGACGACGCGGCGACCATCGTCTACACGTCGGGCACGACCGGCCATCCGAAGGGCGCGCTCTACCGCCACGGCCAGCACCTCGCCGCGTGCGCGAACATCCTGGCCCACTATCCGATCCTGACCGACGGCGAGCATCGGGTCGTCGCGATGCTGCCGCTGTGCCACACGATGGGGCGCAACACGGTCATCACGATGCCGCTGCTGGCCGACATCGTCCCGCACTATCCGGAGAGCCTCGCGACCGTCGCGGAGAGCCTGTACGAGGTGGCTCCGACGTTCGTGTTCACCGTGCCGCGATATCTGCAGAAATTCGCGGCGCACCTCCTGGTCGGCATCGACGCCTCGACCACCCTCAAGCGCGCGGCGTATCACGCGGCGCTGCGGCTCGGAGCCCGGGCGGTATCGAGGGGCGCCACGGCTTTGCCGGGGCGCGACGAGCGCGGGGGGGTATGGGGGCGGTTAGCGAGGGGCGCCACGGCTTTGCCGGGGCGCGACGAGGNNNNCACGGCTTTGCCGGGGCGCGACGAGCGCGGGGGAGTATGGGGGGCCATTTCGGGGCCCCCCATGCGGATAGTCGCCCGCGGGCTCGTGTTCCGCTGGCTGCTGGAGAAGGTCGGCTTCGCGCGGGTGCGGCTGCTGATCTCCAGCGGCGCGCCGCTGCCGCCGGCGGTGGCCACGCTCTGGCAGGTCTGGGGCGTGAACCTGTGCGAGGCGTACGGCCAGACGGAGACGGGCGGCGCCCTCGTCTCGGGCCAGCGCGGGCCGTACCCGCGGCCCGGCGACGTCGGAGCGCCGGCGCCCAACGTCGAGGTCGCGCTCGGCGACGACGGCGAGCTGCGCGTGCGCGGTCCCGATCTCTTCGCGGGCTACTGGCGCGACCCCGAGGCGACGTCGGCCGCGTACCGCGACGGCTGGCTGCTCACGGGCGACGTCGCCGAGCGGACAGCCGAGGGTGCCCTCCGCCTCGTCGACCGGCGGAAGGACCTCGTGATCACCGCCGGCGGCAAGAACGTCAGCCCGTCGCAGATCGAGACGGGCCTGCGCGCGAGCCCCTACGTCAGCGACGCCGTCGTCTTCGGCGAGGGCCGCAAGTACCTCGCCGCGCTGATCGAGATGGATTACGAAACGGTCGCCGAGTGGGCGCGCGAGCGTGGGCTCACGCACACCGGGTACGCGTCGCTGGCCGCGCACCCGGAGGTGACGCGCCTGCTCGACGCGGAGATCGCGCGCGCGAACGCGTCCTTCGGTCGCGTGGAGCAGGTGAAGACCTTCCGTGTGCTGCCGCGCGAGCTGGATCCCGAGCAGGAGGGCGAGCCCGTCACGCCCACGCGCAAGGTCAAGCGCCGGCTGATGCTCGAGCGCTACCACGACCTGGTCGAGTCGATGTTCGCGTCCGACGAAGAGCGGCGGATCACCGCCGAGGTGGCCGCCCTGACACGGGACAAGAAGGAGAGCTGACATGCGAGGACGCATCCTCAGCGCCGCCGTTGGCGTGCTCACGCTCGTGGCGGCGCATCCGGCGGCCGCCCAGGCGCCCGAGCCGTATCGCGTCGGCATGACGGCGGCCATCACCGGCCCGTTCTCGGCGGGCTACGCGCCGACCTACGAGGCCTATCGTACGTACTTCAAGCGTGTGAACGAGGCCGGCGGGATCAACGGCCACCCGGTGGTAATCACCTACGAGGACGATCGCGGCGAGCCGCAGCGCGCGGCGGCGGCGGCCAAGAAGCTCACGGACGGCGCGCTGCTGCTGATCAACGCGTCGATCTCGCCGACCTACAAGCCCGTCATGACCGAGGCGGAGGCGTCGAAGACGCCGCTCCTGTTCGGCGGCGGCGTGTGCCCGCGCGAGGCGTTTCCGCCGGCGGCGCCGCTGATCTTCTGCACGACGTCGTTCGGCAGCAAGTGGGACAGCCGCATGGCGCTGGGCTTCATCAAGGAGCAGTCGGGGACGAAGAAGGTGAGGGTCGGCTTCGCGGCGCAGGATATCCCGCTGTCGCGCATCGAGCTGGAGTTCGCCGAGCAGCACGCCCGGGAGCTGGGGATGGACACCATCCCCGTCGTGGTCGTGCCGGGCGCCGCCTCCGACTTCACGCCGTTCGCCCAGAACCTCAAGGATGCGGGCGCGGACTGGGTGTTCTCGTGGGCGCCGTGGGGCGTCGAGATCGGCGTGTTCGAGGCGCTCCACCGCATCGGCTGGAAGGGCAACTACATCCTGTACGGCCACCAGCCCGCCCAGGACGAGCTGACGCGGCTGCGCGCGCCCAACCTGCACGCGCTGACGGGCAACGCGATGTTCATCGAGAGCCTGCCGATCCACGCGGAGATCACGAAGCTCGTGCAGGGCCAGACGAACCACCCCGCGCACTACATGGCCGAGGGCTGGACCTCCGCGATGGTGCTCGAGGCCGGGCTGCGCAAGTGCGGCTGGCCGTGCACGCGCGAGAAGCTGGCGCAGGCGCTGTCGAGCGTGAGCGTCGACACCCGGGGGCTGCGCGGCGGGCCGATCGAGATGACGGCGGATAACCACTATCGCAGGGCGACCTACTACAAGGTCTACCGCTGGGACGCGGGCAAGAACGCCATCGTCTCCGTCGGCGGCTGGTCGAAGCTGGACATCAAGTAGATGGCCCAGGCCCTGGCGACGACGCTGGTCGTCGCGAGTCTGTACGCGCTGCTCGGGGCCGGGTACGTGCTGGTCTATCGCGCCTCCCGCGTGCTCAATCTCGCGCAGGGCGACCTGCTCACCCTCGGCGGCTATTTCCTGTTCGCGACGGCCGCCACCTTCCCCGGCGCGCCGGTGCTCGCGCTGCCGCTGGCGGCGGCGCTGAGCGCGCTCACCGGCGTGCTCGTCTACGTCGCCCTCATGCGCCCGATGGCGGGCCACCCGGTGTTCGCGGCGGTGCTGGTGACGGTGACGCTCGGCATCCTGCTGCGCGCGGCCATCGTCCTCGTCTTCACCGACCGCACGCGCCATCCGCTGCAGAACCTCGGGCTCTCGAACCCGCCGCGGCCGCTGGCGGGCGGCGCGGTCGTGTCCACGTTCGACCTCGTGATGGTCGGCGCCGCCGTCGCGTTCTTCGCGGCGCTGTTCGTGTTCCTGAAGGTCTCGCCGCTCGGCATCCGGATGCGCGCGGCGGGTGAGCGCGCGCTGCTCGCCTCGCAGCGCGGCATCAACTTCCACGGTGTGTTCGCGCTGTCGTGGGCGCTGTCGGCCTTCGCGGGCGGTCTGGCGGGGATGATCTATTCGAGCAACGTGCGGCTCGAGCCGTCGCTCGGCATCCTCGGGCTGCGCGCGTTCGCCGTGGCGCTCGTCGGCGGCCTCGACAGCCTCGGCGGCGTCGTGCCCGCCGCGCTCCTCGTCGCCGCCGTCGAGGTGGCCTCCGTGCGCTGGGGCAATCCGCTGCTCTCGGACGTCTCGCCGTTCCTCTGCCTGCTCGTCATGCTCCTGGTTCGGCCGTGGGGGCTCTTCGGGACCAAGGAAGAGCTGGAGCGCGTCTAGTGGCGGCGCTGGGGGGCGGATACTTCAAGACGTCCTACGAAGCCGACCTCGCCCTCGTCGACACGCGGCTCCGGCGCGTCGCCCTCGGCGCCCTCGTCGTCGCGCTGCTCGTGCTGCCGCGCTTCGCCTCGGGCTTCGTGCTCGACCTCGTGAGCCAGGCGGCCTTCGCGGCGATCGGCGCCCTCGCGCTGAACGTGCTCACGGGACTCGCGGGCCAGATCTCGCTCGGCCACGCCGGCTTCCTCGCCGCCGGCGCCTTCACCACGGCCGCCCTCGTCGAGCGCGGTCTCGTCTCGCCGCTCGTGACGCTGCCGGCGACGGCGCTCGTCGGCGGCGTGCTCGGCCTCGTCGTCGGCATGCCGTCGCTGCGGCTCAAGGGCCTCTACCTGGCCCTGGGCACACTGGCCATGCACCACGTCGTGCTCTACGCGGCCGGCGAGATGCAGGCGCGCGCCGGCGGCAACACGGGCTTCACCATCCCGCCGCCGCGCCTCGGCGGCCTCGTGTTCAGGGGCACCGTGGCGTGGTACTACGCCCTCGTCGTGCTCGCCGCCCTGGTCCTCCTCCTCGTGGTGAATCTGCAGCGCTCGCGCGCCGGCCGCGCGTGGATGGCGATCCGCGACCGCGACGTCGCCGCCGCGTCGGTCGGCATCGACGTCGCCCGCTACAAGCTCTCGGCCTTCGTCTGGTCGAGCGTGGTCACGGCGCTCGCGGGCGCGCTCTTCGCCTACCACCGCGGCTTCGTCTCGGTGGAGGCGTTCGGCTTCTTCGTCGCCGTCGAGTACATCGCCATGATCATCATCGGCGGCCTCGGCTCGGCCCTCGGCGCCGTGCTGGGGGCGGCCTTCGTGACGCTGCTGCCCTACGTGATCGACGCGCTCGTGGCCGGCGTCAGCCCCGACGCCGCGCAGTACTACGTGTTCCCCGCAAAATTCGGCGCGTTCGGCTTGCTCATGGCGCTGTTCCTGCTCTTCGAGCCGCTCGGACTGGTCGGCATCTGGCGCCGCGTCCGCAACTGGTTCGCCCTCTGGCCCTTCCGCCACCGCCCGCTGCGCGCGTCGTCCTGATGGGGGGCCCCGAAATGCCCCCCCAGCCTCTTCAAGCGAAGGGGGCTACGCCCCCCTCGGACTCCCCCGGCCAGCGCTCGGCCGCGCCCCGGCGGAGCCGTTGCGCGCCTCGATGACCGCGAGCCCGGCCACCCCGTTGCTCGAGCTGGAGAACGTGGAGGTCGTCTACCACCGCGTGGCGACGGCGGTGCAGGGCGTGTCGTTGCGCGTGCCAGAGCGCTCGATCGTCGCGCTGCTCGGCACCAACGGCGCCGGCAAGACCACCACCCTGCGCGCGGTGTCGGGATTCCTCGGCGGCGACGACGCGCGCGTGGTGGCCGGACGCATCGTCTTCCGTGGCGAGGTCATCACGGGCCGCATGCCGCACGAGGTGGCGCGGCGCGGGCTGGTGCTGGTGCCCGAGCGCGACAAGGTCTTCGAGACGCTGACGGTGGGCGAGAATCTCGACGCGGTGGTGCCGGGCCGGCGGCGGCTGGTGACGCGCGAGCAGGTCTTCCACTACTTCCCGGTGCTCGCGGAGCGGAGGCGGCAGCTCGCCGGGTATCTCTCGGGGGGCGAGCGCCAGATGCTCGCGCTGGCGAGCGCCCTCCTCTGCCAGCCCGAGCTGCTGCTGGTCGACGAGCTGTCGCTCGGCCTCGCGCCGGCGATCGTCGAGACCCTGATGGCGCTCGTGCGGCGGCTGCGCGACGAGCTGGGCACGGCCGTGCTGCTCGTCGAGCAGAACGCCGCGGCCGCCCTCGCGGTGGCCGACGCCGGCTACGTGCTCGAGCACGGCCGCATCGTCTACGACGGCTCCGTCGAGCGGCTGCTCGCCCACGAGGACATCCGCGAGTTCTACCTCGGCGTCGGCCACCGCACCGACCGCGTGCGCTACACCGACGTCAAGCAATACCGGAGACGCCGCCGGTGGTTCTGAGCGTCGACGAGGTCACGCTGGAGTTCGCAGGTCTGCGGGCGCTCTCGGGCGTCAGCTTCGCGGTCGAGCAGGGCTCGCTCACCGCGCTCGTCGGCCCCAACGGCGCCGGCAAGACGTCGCTGCTGAACTGCATGGGCGGGTTCTACACGCCGACCCGGGGCCGCGTCACCTTCGAGGGCGCCGCCATCTCGGAGCTGCCGCCGCACCGCGTGGCCGCCGCCGGCGTGGCGCGCATCTTCCAGTTCGTCGAGCTGTTCCGACACATGACCGTGCTCGACAACATCCTGCTCGGTCGCCACCGTCACATGCGGGCGGGCGTGCTGGCGGGCAGCCTCTTCTGGGGCGTCTCGCGCCGCGAGGAGACGCGCGAGCGCCGGCGCGCCGAGGAGGTGATCGAGTTCCTCGAGCTCGAGCGCTCCCGCAAGGAGCCGGTCGCCAGCCTGCCGTTCGGCGTGCAGAAGCTCGTCGGCGTGGGGCGCGCGCTCGCCATGGAGCCCCGCCTGCTCCTGCTCGACGAGCCGTCCACGGGCATGAATCGCGAGGAGAAAGAGAACCTCGCGCGCTTCCTGCTGCGCATCAAGCACGAGCTGGGCACCACGATGCTGTGGATCGAGCACGACATGGAGCTGGTGGGCGATCTGGCGGAGCGCGTGGTGGTGCTGGACTTTGGCCAGAAGATCGCCGAAGGTCCTCCCGACACGGTGTTGCGCGATCCGCGGGTGGCCGAGGCCTACCTGGGCCGCGCGTGGGACGCACAGAAAGGAGCGCCGTCATGACGCAGGCGCTGCCGAAGCTCCCGACGTCGGTGGTCGGCAGCCACGGGCTGCCGGGCTGGGTGTGGCTCGCGCGCGAGGCGATGGAGGCCGGCCGGCTCGGCGCCATCGACCTGCGCGAGCTGATGGAGGACGCCACGCAGGCCGCCCTGCTCGACATGGAGCGCGCCGGGGTGGACGTCGTCTCCACCGGCGAGATGATGCGCGTGCGCTTCATCATCGGCTTCTACGACCACATCCAGGGCATCAAGACGCTGCCGGCGCCGCGGCGGCTCGGCCAGCCCCTCTGGGACACCAACACGCCGTTCGAGGTGACCGAGAAGCTCTCGGCGCCGCGCGGCCTCGGCATCGTGGAGGAGTTCAAGCTGGCGCGCGAGCTGACGGGCAAGCGCATCAAGGCGACCGTGCCCGGGCCCTACACGCTGCTGGTGCCGCTCAAGCTCGGCGGCGGTTACAAGGACAAGGACACCCTGCTCGCCGACCTCGTGAAGATCGTCAACGCGGAGTGCAAGGCGCTGGTCGCCGTCGGCGCGGACTTCATCCAGATCGACGAGCCGCACCACGGCATGTACCACGGCTCCGCCCACGACGTGTCCAAGGGCATCAACCGGGCCGTCGACGGCGTGGACGCCAAGATCGCTGTGCACGTGTGCTTCGGCAACCTCTACGGCCGGCCGTTCAGCGCCGTGCGCGACTACGCCAACGTCTTCTCCACGCTGCACGAGATCGACGCCTCGCAGATCGTGCTGGAGTTCGCCAACCGCGGCATGGACGACGCCGCGCGCTGGAAGGACTTTCCGCGCGACAAGGAGCTGGGCGCCGGCGTCATCGACGTCAAGGCCTTCAAGTCGGAGACGCCGCACGAGGTCGCCGAGCGGATCCGCGCGCTGCTGCGCCACGTCGCGGCGGACAGGCTCTGGCTCAACCCCGACTGTGGCTTCTGGGAGACGCCGCGCTGGATCGCGAAGCAGAAGCTGAACGCGCTGGTGGAGGGTGCGCGGCTGGTTCGAAAAGAGCTCACGTAAGGAGACCCCCATGCAGGTCATCCTCGCCGCCGGCGCGCTCGTCTCGCGCTGGATCGGCGCCCTGGTGAGCGCGCAGCTCGCGCGACGTCAGATGGAGCCGCCGATGCAGCAGCTCGTCGTCCGGGTCGTCCGCGTGATCGTCATGCTGTTCGCGCTTGTCGTCGCCCTCGACAAGCTGGGCTTCCAGGTCGCACCGCTGGTGGCCGGCATCGGCGTGGCCGGCCTCGGCCTCGGCATCGCGCTGCAGGGAGTGCTGAGCAACGTGGTGGCCGGCATGAACATCATCTTCACCAAGCCGTTCGCGTCCACCACCCTCGTGCACGCCGACCGCTCGCGGGTCATCATCCCGAACCGCAAGATCGTCGGCGAGATCCTCCACAACTTCGGCGGCTCCCGGCAGCTCAGCCTCGCCCTCGCCGTCGCGCAGCCGGGCGACCTGACCGCGCTGCTCCGCGGCGTGCGGGACGTCGTGATGTCCAATCCGCGCGTGCTGAAGGACCCGCCGCCGGCGATCGGGATCGCGCAGCTCACGGACGTGGGCGTGAAGGTCGCCGTGCAGCCGTGGGTGAAGGTGCCCGACGTCGGCACCGCCGACGGCGAGCTCTACCAGGCGCTCGCCGAGCACCTGCGGGCGCGCGGCGTGGGGGTGACACCGCCGCTGCGCCACGAGGTCCACGTGCTGAACGGCAAGAACTGAGTCTCAGCCCTTGTGCTGGGCGGCCGCGCGCCGGCGCAGCTCCTCCGGCGAGAGGTCTTCCTTGTGGGTGGCCACGTGCCACACGTGGCCGTACGGATCGGCCACGCTGCCCGACCGGTCGCCGTAGAACTGGTCCTGCACCGGCCGGAGGACCTTCGCGCCCGCGGCCACCGCGCGGCCGACCACCGCGTCCACGTTCTCCACGTACAGGTGGAGATGGACCGGGGTGCCGCCGATCGAGCGCGGACTACGGAAGTCCATCTCCGGGAACTCGTCGGCCAGCATCAGGCGCGAGTCGCCGAGCTGCAGCTCGGCGTGTCCGATCCGTCCGTCGGGCTGCGCCATGCGAAACGCTTCCGTGGCGCCGAACGCTTTCTTGTAGAACTCGATGGCGTCGCTGGCGCCCTTGATGCTCAGGTACGGCGTGAGCGCGTGATGGCCTTCGGGAATGGGCTTGACCTGGCCTGCCATGCCTTCACCTCCACCCTCAGATCCTACCGCTCGAGGCTAGGGCGTCTCGATCGGCGTGACCGTGACGTCGCGGCGATCGACGCCGCGCACCACGGTGACGGTCAGGGGCTCACCGATGGGCGACGCGACGAGCCGACGATGGACGTCGTCGACGGTCTGCACCGGACGCTCCCCGATCGCGACGACGAGATCCCCGGTCTGCAGGCCGGCGCGGGCCGCGGGCGTGGCGGGCTCGAGGCTCACGATCTCGATCGCGCGCGCGTTCGCCAGACCCAGCGCGCGCGCGAGTCGGCGCTCGAGCGGCCGGGACTGGCCGCCGAACCCGAGATAGGCGCGGGAAACGCGGCCGCGCGCGAGCAGCTGCGGGATCACCCACGTCGCCGTGTCGATGGGCACGGCGAAGCTGATGCCCTGGGCCATCGCGAAGACGGCCGAGTTGATCCCGACCACGCGGCCGCGCGAATCGACGAGCGGTCCGCCGGAGTTGCCCGGATTGAGCGCGACGTCCGTCTGGATGATGTTGTCGATGAGTCGCCCGGTGGTGCTGCGCAGCGAGCGGCCGAGGGCGCTCACGACGCCGGCCGACACCGTCGACTCGAACCCGAAGGGATTGCCGATCGCGATCACGAGCTGGCCGACACGGAGCCTGGCCGATTCGCCGAGGTGGGCGGCGGGCAGCGCCGGAGCGTCGACGCGGATGACCGCGAGGTCGGTGGCCGGATCGTCGCCGGTCAGCGTCGCGGCGAAGCGTCGCCCGTCGGTGAGCGAGACCTCCAGATCGCTGGCCGCGTGCACCACGTGGCTGTTGGTCAACACGTAGCCGTCCGAGGCGATGATGACGCCGGATCCTGCGCCGGCACCGCCGCTCCGCCCGGCCCGGGCGTTCGTGCGGACGCTCACCACCGCGGGGCCGACCGCGTCCACGACGGAGACCACCGCCGCGGAGTAGGCGTCGAGCAGCCCGGCGTCGGTTGGCTGCGCCGAGGGGGGGACGCCCGGCTGCTCGTGGTCGGCCTCGGCGCCGAGGGGTTCGTAGAGTCGGCTCATGATGGCTGAGATGCCGCCGCGTCAGGAAAGGTTTCGCCTGACCTCGCCCAGCCGTGCGAAGGAACCCAGCACCTTCGCGTGATCGGTCGTCAGGTGGCGCACGATGACGTCCGTGAAGCCCATGGCGCCGAGCTCGCGGAAGCGCTCCGTCACCTGGGCGACGGTGCCGGCGACGAGCGCCTTCGGATCGAAGCCGCGGTAGCCCTTGGCGACGGCGGCCTCGAGCGTCGCCTTCGCCTCCGCCTCGGACTCGCCGACGTAGACATCGCGGCGGATCGCGATCACGCCCGGCGTGCGCCCGTGGGCCTTGCAGCGGTCGCGGTAGTAGCCGATCTTCTCGCGCGCGCCGGTGAACGTGAGGCCGGGCGAGCCGAGCCAGGCGTCCCCGAGCCGCGCGGCGCGATCGATCGCGGGCGGCGCCGTGGCGCCGATCCAGACGTCGACCGGCTCGGCCGGCTTCAGCGCGACGCGCGCCGAGTCGAACGAGAAGAGGCCCGACGCGGTCACCGTCTCGCCGGCGAAGAGCCGTCGCAGCGCCGACAACGACTCCTCGAACGCGGCCACGCGGCTCTTGAGCTGCGCCCCCATGGCGCGGAACTGGGCGTCGTCGTCGCCGAGCCCGCACTGGAAGATGAATCGCCCGCGCATGATCGCGGCCAGCGTGCCGACCTGCTCGGCGATGAGCACCGGGTTCCAGAGGGGCAGCAGGAACAGGCAGCCCGCGGGCTTGTCGCTCCACTCCGCGAGCAGGCGCCCGAGCATCGGCACGTTCTGGTAGTACTTGCCAGGCGTCGCGTGGTGGTCGCCGACGAACAGCGAGTCGAGGTCCGCCTGCCGGGCCGCCGCGGCACGCTCGATCATCCAGCGCGCACCCGCGCGCGGGTCATCCACGGTGTGAGCGCTCGTGAGCGAGACGCCGACCTTCATGTATGCCCCCCCTGGGGGTATCGGTGGACCTCCAGCTCGGTGCCCAGCGCCTCGTTGAAGCGGTTGGTGAAGTTCGCCGCCGCGATGCTCAGCGTGAGCTGCACGAGCTGCTGCGGCGTGAGCCGCTTCTTCAACGCCTCCACCAGCCCGCCGTCGACCTGCACCCGCGTCGTCATCTGCTCGGCGTAGCGGATCACGAGACGCTCGAGCTCGTCGAAGAGCGGGCTCGTCTCGTACTGCGGCAGCGCGTCGAACTTCTCCTTCGGCACGCCGGCTCTCTGACCGAGGGCCGTGTTGTGGACCGTTCAGTACTCGCAGCGGTTGAGCTGCGAGGTCTTCACATAGGCGAGCTGGCGCAGCCTGAGATCGAGCGGGCCCTCGCGCGTGGTCCGGTACCAGGCCTGGAACGGCGCCACCGTGGGCGGATGGTGGGCCATCAGCCTGGTGATGTTGAGCACGCGGCCGGTGGCCTTCTTCGTCTCCTCGTAGACGGGGACGAGCTCGGGCGGCGGATCCTCGACGTAGGGCAGCCGGGCGCTCATGTCCTTGGCCCTCCCTGGGGGTGCCCCCCCTGGGGGGACGGCAGCATCTCCAGCAGCGGCTTGAGCTGGCCCGGGTCGGGGACGAAGCGCGCGCCGCGCGCGCGGTAGAGGTCCACGACCTTCTCGTTGAACGGCGTCTTGACGCCGACGCGCCGGCCTTCACCGACGACGAAGCCGTTCAGGTGATCGATCTCGGTGCGCCGTCCGCGCATGACGTCCTGGAGCATCGACGGCCGGCCACCGGCGCGCGACGTCGCGTCGCGCACCATCTCGGCCTCGACCGCCTCGAGCCCACGGCCCTCGGCGGCGTCGACGAACCGCTGGGCCGCGATGCCGAAGGTCGGCTCGACCTCGAAGCCGCAGGCGCGGCCGACGCGGACGACCTCGGCGCCCAGGTGGACGGCGATGCGCCGCGGCCCCGGCTCGGTCCGGCACTCGGCGGTGCCGAGCCCGCTGAGCCCCGCGAGCGGATTCAGCATGCAGTTGACGGCGAGCTTCGACCAGCGCTCGCCCCAGAGGTTCGTCGTGACCTTCGCGCCCGCGACGGCGGTGAGCAGCTCGGCGATCCGTCGCGCGCGCTCCGTGTCGCGGCCGTCGTGCTCGCCCACCTTGAAGCCGAGCCGCCCCGAATCGGTGCGCATCGCCACGCCCGGCTCGTACATGCCGGCGCCGATGGTGATCACGCAGCCGAGCGTGCGGTGCGCGCCGGCGACCGCCGCCACCCGGTGGTCGTTGATCCCGTTCTGAAAATCGACCACGAGGCCGTCGTCTTTCAGATATTGCACGCCGAGCCGCGTGGCCCACTCCGTGTCGTACGACTTCACGGCGACGAAGAGGAGGTCGAACGGCTCCGCGATCGACTGCGCCTCGTGCAGATGGAGCGCCTTCACGGCGATGGTGTGGTCGCCACAGGTGCCGGTCAGCCGGAGCCCGCGGCGGCGCATCGTCTCCACGTGCTCGGGCCACTGGTCGATGCGGGTGACGTCGTGCCCCGCCTTCGTCAGCAGCCCGCCCACCACGAAGCCGATCGCGCCCGCCCCGATGATCCCGAGTCTGGCCAGTGGGAGTTCGACGGCGGCGGCCGCGTCGAGGTCCTCGAGCCACGCGGCGACGATGGCTTCCTGCATCGCTTCCTGACCGCGCGCGGGCCCAGCATCCACCACGTCACGTTCAAGGTGCCGAGCCTGCGGGAGGCCCGCGCGCGCGCCACCGGCCTCGGCTACGGCGTCGTCGGCTACAACGCGACGGTTCCGCGCTGGAAGGAGGCGTTCCTGCACCCGAGGGACGCGCTCGGCATCGTGGTGCAGATCGTGGAGTCGCCGGACGAGCCGCCGCGCGGCCACTGGCGCAAGCCGCCGCCGATGCCGGCCGGCCCGCCGCCGCCCGTGCGATTGCTCGGGCTGCGCCTGCGCGCGCACTCGGCGGCGCGCGCGCGTCGCCAGTGGTCCGCGCTGCTGGGTGGCGCCGAGTCGATCGAGAACGGCGTGCACGTGTTTCGCTGGACGGCGTCGCCGCTGAGGATCGCCGTCGAGATCGATCCCGCGAGCGACGAGGGGCCGACGCGCATCGACGTCGCGCCGCCCTCGCGCGCGGTCACCGGGTTGGGCGAGCCCGCGCCTGGACTCGGCGCGGTCTTCGCGGAGGCGCCATGACCGACGCCGACATCGACGCGCGCGTCCGCGCCTCCCTCGAGGCCCTCGGCGTTCCCTACGAGGTGATGCAGATCGACCCGGATTTCGCCGACACCGCGCAGTTCTGCGAGAAGTACGGCATCCCGCTCGCGAACTCCGCCAACACCATCGTCGTCGCCAGCAAGAAGGAGCCCAAGCTGTACTGCGCGTGCGTCGTGCTGGCCACCACGCGGCTCGACGTCAACCACACCGTGCGCCGCCTCATGGGCGCGGCCAGGGTCTCGTTCGCGACCGCGGAGGAGACGCAGGCGCTGACCGGCATGATGATCGGCGGCGTGACCATCTTCGCGCTGCCGCCGGACCTGCCGCTCTACGTCGACGACCGCATCATGGCGCTGCCGTGGCTCATCCTCGGGGGCGGCAGCCGCTCGACGAAGATCCGCATCTCGCCCGAGGTGTTCCGCCGCATGCCGAGCACGACGGTCGTCGCGGGCCTCGCCACCGAGCCGGATGCCTGAGCTGCCGGAGGTCGAGGCGGCGCGCCGCGTCGCCGAGCGCGTCGCGCGCGGGCGGCGCATCGTGGACGTGTGGTGCGCGGACGACCCGATCGTCTTCGAGCGTGTGCCCGCCGCGCGCTGGCGCCGCGCGCTGCTCGGCCGCCGCGTGCGCGCGGTCAGGCGCCACGGCAAGCACCTCTGGTTCGAGCTGGACCGCCGCCCGTGGCCCTGCATGCACTTCGGGATGACGGGCGGCTTCCACACGCCCGGCCGCGGCACGCTGCGGCTGGTCGCGCACGGCAAGAAGGGTCCCGGACTGGCGTGGCCGCCGCGCTTCGTGAAGCTGATCCTGAAATTCGACGACGGCGGCGAGCTGGCCTTCGCCGACGCGCGCCGCCTGGGCCGCGCGCGGCTGCGCCTGGATCCCGCCGCCGAGCCTCCCATCAGCCTGCTCGGCTTCGACGCGTGGCGCGGGCTGCCGCCGCTCGCGTCCTTCAAGGCGCTGGTCACCGCGCGCTCGTCGCCGATGAAGGCGCTGCTGCTCGATCAGTCGTTCGCGGCCGGCGTCGGCAACTGGATCGCGGACGAGGTGCTCTACCAGGCGCGGATCGACCCGCGGCGCCGCGCCGGCACGCTCACCGGCGACGAGATCCGGCGGCTGCGCACCGCCCTCGCGCGCGTCATCGCGGTGTCCGTGCGCGCGCGCAACGACAGCGATCGGTATCCGCGCACGTGGCTCTTCCACGACCGCTGGGGCAAGAATCCCAAGGCCTACACGGCGCGCCGCGAGAAGATCCGCCACGACACGATCGGGGGCCGCACGACGGCCTGGGTGCCGTCGGTGCAGCGCTGACGCGTCCATGCGGCTTCGAGAGAGTTTCCACATCGATTGAAGGTCAGCGCCATGGAGCTGTGCGAACGCGATGCATGACGTCCACTCGGCACGGCAGGCCGCCGAGCAGGGGAGGCTGGAGGACTGGGTGCACGCCTATCTCTCGAGCGGCGCCTGGGCCGATCCCGCCTTCGTCGCGGGCCTGCGTCGCCAGCGGCGCTGGTGGCTCGGGCCGCTCTGCCTGCCGCTCGTCGCGGTCACGCGCGTCTGCGGTCCGGAGCCGGACCTCGAGTATCCTCAGGCGCCCGTGCGCTGGGAGGCGAAGGTGGCGGCGATGGCGGCCGAGATCTCGGACCCGCTGGCATTGCCGCCGTTCATCACCGAGTACCGCGACGGCACGCTGAGCCTTCGCGACGGCAATCACCGCCACGAGGCGCTGCGCCGCCGCGGCGTCACGGAGTTCTGGGCGATCGTCTGGTGCAACTCCGCCGCGGATGCGGAGGCGGCGGCCATGCGCCTGAGGTGAGTTCCACGAGGCGCGTGACGTTGATACTGCTGCCGGGGTTGGATGGGACCGACATCTTCTTCCGCCCGCTGCTCGCGGCCCTGCCGCCGTGGATCGAAGCGCATTGCGTCGAATATCCCGTCTCCGGGCCGAATGACTATCGCGATCTATTACCGCTCGTGCGCAACGCATGCCAAGCTTGCGAAGAGTTTTTCTTGCTGGGGTGGTCCTTTTCAGGTCCGCTTGCGCTCATGCTGGCGGCGGAGTCCCCCGCAGCGCTTCGCGGCGTCGTCCTCTGCGCCTCGTTCATCTCGCCGCCATGGCCCTTCATTCGTGCACTGCGCCTCGCGGCGACCGCCTCAGTCGCGCGGTTCCTTCCGTTCGTTTCTCGAGCGCTGGCATTGTTCGGGCGGTACTCGTCGGACGACTTTGTGCGCGACAGGGCGGAGTGCTGGTCTCGCGTTCCGCCGTCGGCCCTCGCGGCTCGGGCCCGCGCGGTGCTCGCTGTCGACCTTCGTTCGCGGCTGGCGTGTGGGGTTCCGCTGCTCTACATCAGAGGGTCGAAGGACATCATCGTTCCCCCCTGGAACGCCCGCGCGGTCGCGAATGCGATCCCGGCGGCGCGCGTGGTGACCATCGACGGACCTCATCTGGCGCTCTACACGAATGCCGCAGCGGCGGCGGACGTCATCGTCGACTTCATGCGACAGGGGACACCGGGACGCCGATTCGACGCCGCTAGCCCAGGGGCGTAACCTCCACGCGCGCGTCGAAGGCCGCCTGCCCGGCCGCGAACCCCAGCGCCTCGACGGCGCCGTCGGGGAGAACGGCGTCGCCGGACGTCAGCGTGTTCAGCCCCGCCCAGCCGTCGCGCATCCACACGGTGCCCGGCGGAATCTTCGGCGTGACGTAGGCGCGCGCCTGCATCTCGCCCCGCGCGTTCGTGATCGTGATCCTGGCGCCGTCGCCGACGCCGCGCGCCGTCGCGTCGGCGAGCGAGATCCAGAGCACCGGCTCGGGGTCGGCCTTGGCGAGGCTCGGCAGCGCCTGGCCGTGGTCGTAGAAGCCGTGGAAGGCGGTGAGCGTGCGGCCCTGGCGCAGCGTCAGCGGATACGGTGAGTCGGCCGGCGCCTCGTAGACGGGGAGGCCCGGCAGGCCGCGCGACACCGCGAGGTCCGAGAAGAGCTCGAGCTTTCCCGACGGCGTCGGAAACGTCAGATCCGGGTGCCCGACGTGCGAGACGTTCATGGCGCGCATGCCGCCCTCGGCGGCCAGCGCGGCCACCGTCGCGTGCCGCGTCGCCGGCACGTCGATCATCGCGTCGACGAGTTCCGCGTCGTCCTTCCATGGGAAGAAGTCGTCGAGCCCGAGCCGCTCGGCCAGCGCCCGCAGCACCCACGGCATCGAGCGCGTCTCGCCCGGCGCCGGCAGCGCCTGCGGCATCAGGTAGACGTGCGTGTTCGTCGCCTTGCAGCCCAGCTCCTCGAGCCAGGAGGTCGACGGCAGCAGGACGTCGGCGAAGCGCCGCGCGGTGTCGTTCTCGAAGAGGTCGTAGCAGACGACGAGGTCCTGCCGCGCGAGCCCCTCCGCCA
>WNGG01007183.1_pt1 | contig 19108 bp, 19 predicted proteins | sample 5400661 | NCBI WGS metagenome assembly WNGG01 (sample SAMN13153372, study PRJNA577476) | soil metagenome | isolation source: 100 cm soil or saprolite under Garry oak tree replicate 1 | place: USA:California | collected 2016-06-15
CCGAGCGGCTCGCCCGATTCGGGTACCTGCGGAGTCGACTGGGCGACGGACACGTTCGATCGGCACTTTACCGTGAAAACGAATCAGGACGGTTCAATCGTCGTGGTTGAACAGTTCAAGAACGGAAGCTTCGTCACGACGATGATCCCTCCGATGAACCCGAGCCCCGGTGCGTGCGACACCACCGACGGAAGTCCTCCAGGCACCGTGAACGCTGGGGTGACCGGCAGCATGCAAGGCTACTTCATCATTCCGCTTCCCCCTGGTACGGTACAGACGTCGTACGATCCGCACTGCAACGGGGTTACCATGTCGAACACGGGCTGCACCACGGCCACCTTCGTGGATAGTCACTTCACCCCCGCTTGCTACGGACTCCCCATCCCGACTTGCACGGTGACCACGTTCTTCTTCCACTACAGCGCCGGCGATCAGTCGCTGGTCGAGCATGAGTGGAAGAACGCTTCGTCCGATCGCGGGGGGAATCACGGGGACATCCGCAGTACAAATCTGCCTTAGGGTCTATCGGGGACCACTCGACTGGGTTCAAGAAGGCGCTCCCACTACGGTGGGAGCGCCTCAGGTCGCGAGCCCGAACAGTGACGTCATCCGCGTCGAGTCGAGCATCGCCGCCATCTCGTCGTCCGTGGGACGGCGCTCGAAACGACTCGCGGCGTCCAGGGCTCGCGGAAGCAACGTCAGGTCTCCGGCGGTGTTGAGGAAGACGCCGGGCAGGCCCAGGACCCAGTGGACCGCGCGGTCGATGTCGGCCTGCTCCTCGAGAGGCTGGTACCACGTCGTATGCGTCCGGGCGTTGGTGGCCCAGGGGCCGCGGGCGATCGACTTGATGACCTGCACCGCGACGTTCCGCTCCCGGCAGACGCCCAGCACCTCCTCGAAGTTCCTCCGGTAGCGCTCCTCTCGGGCCATGAAGAAGTTGTACGGCAACAGCACGGCGCCGAAGTCGAAGCGTGCGAGGCTCCGCCGGTGCATGGCGGCGATGGTCCAGCCGTGACCGGTCACGCCGATGAAGCGCGCGAGCCCCTGCCGACGAGCCTCGATCAGCGCTTCGAGCGCGCCGCCGGGCCCCATGGCCTGATCCCAGTCGTCGGGATGTCCCAGGGAGTGGAGCTGGATCAGGTCGACATGGTCGACGCGCAGCCGCTCGAGCGAGCGGTGGAGGTCTTCACGGGCCTCGGACGCCGTCCGACTGCCGGTCTTCGTCGCGAGGAAGAAGTCCTTCCGGTGGCGTGCCATCCACGGCCCGATGCGGAGCGCGGAGTCGCCGTACCGCGCGACGGTGTCGATGTGGTTGACGCCCTACTGGAGCAGCAGGTCGAGCGTGCGGTCGGCGTCAGCCTGACTGGCGCGCGCCAGCGCGGCTCCGCCGAAGAGGGTCACCCTGCTCGCGTGACCGGTGCGTCCGAGAGGCCGACGCTCGATCATCACAGATCGCGCGATCATCGCACGTCGCTCTGTCATCGCAGGTGCTTCTCGAACCAGGCGAAGACCTTCTTCCACCCGTCCACGGCGGCGTGCACGCGATACTGCGGGCGGTCGACGGCGAAGAACGCATGCCCTGCGCCCGTCGCGTCGCCGTGCTCCTTCTACCGCAGCGCGCCGCGATTGGAGAAGCGCGTCTCCTGGCTCGTGATGAACTCGAGCAGCGCCGCCTGGCCGCTCTCGGTGGCCTTTCGCGCTCGGACGAACGCGCCGGCGATGTCCTCGGGCCGCTCCACCCGCTCGCTCCAGCCGCCCATGGCGCGCCCCAGATCCGCGTAGCGCCCGCCGATGTCACGGGCGCCGTACTTGTCGTGCGAGACGACGAGGTGCGGGATCTCGATGGCCATGGCCGAGTTGTTGAGCACGACGGTGAGAATGGGGATCCCGCAGCGCACCGCCGTCTCGAAATCGAGCCCGGTCATGCCGAAGGCGGCGTCGCCCATGAAGTTGACGCAGAGCTTGTCGGGGGCGGCGAGCTTGGCGCCGATGATGAGGCCGAGCCCGGTGCCGAGCGCGTGCGACTTGCCCCAGCCGAGATAGCTGCGCGGCGGGACGGCCCGGTAGAAGGGCAGGAGCTGGTCGCGCGGGCTCCCCGAGTCGTGAGTGACGATGGCGTCGCGCGGGTCGACCGTGCGCATGAACTCGGCAATGACCCGATAGGGATTGATCGGGACCTCCGCCGAGCCGAGCGTCGGCGTCCATTCCGCGAGCCATGCCGCGCGCACGCGCTCGAGCTCGGCGCGCACGCTCTCCCGTCCGGCGGGCCGGCCTCCCTGGGCCTTGACGGCCTCGATGAACTGTCGCAGCACGAGTCGCGCGTCCCCCAGGAGCGGGTAGTCGGCGGCGTAGTTCTTGTTGAGGTCGCGCTCGTCATTGGTGGCGTGGATGAGCGTCTTGCCGGGCGGGATGCTGGCCGCCATCCCGTGGCGGGTGAAGCTACATCCGACGCCGAAGACCACGTCGGCCTCGCGGAGATATTGCAAGGTGTGCCCGGTCACGGCCGGGCCACCGGTGCCGAGCGCAAGCGGGTGATCCTCGGGAAACGCGCTCTTGGCTTCCATCGTGGTCATGACCGGAGCCTGGAGCAGGTCGGCCAGCTCGAGCAGATCATCCGACGCCTCGGCGTACAGCACGCCCTGACCGGCGTGAATCACCGGCCGCCGCGCGTCGCGAAGCACGCGGGCGGCCGTCTCGACGTCGCGGACATTGGCGCCGGCCGCCGTCACCTTGACCGGGCGGTACGCATCGATCAGGGCCTCGGGCACGTCCTCGTTCAGGATGTCGGCGGGGATCTCGACCATGGCCGGGCCCGGGCGGCCCATGCGCATCAGGCTGATGGCCCGGCGCATGACGTCCGCGACCTGAGTGCCCACGGTGATGGTCTCGACGGACTTGGTCACGGACGCGTACGTGCGCGCCGAGCTGAACAGGGGGAAGACCTGGGCACGGTCGCGCGGGTGGCCGAGCGGCAGGAGCAGCATCGGCGTGGAATCGGAGTATGCGGTGGCCACGCCGGGGAAGGCGTTCTCGGCCCCGGGGCCGTACTGCATGCAGAAGACCGCGAGCGTCTTGCCGTTCTTCACGCGCGCATAGCCGTCGGCGATGCCGACGCCCACGCGTTCCTGGCGGCAGAGCACGGGCCGGATGTCAGCCTTGGCCGCGGCCTCGATCACCGCGGTCGTCGGATAGGCGCTCAGGAACTCGGTGCCCTCGGTCTTGAGAATGCGGGCGATGGCATCGACGACTTTCACGGTTGCGCGCTCCTCTAGCGTTTGGGCTCTGCGATGAAAACCGGGATCCGTCGCGTGGTCTTCGCCTGGTATTCCTCGTACGGCGGATATGCCGCGACGGCGAGCTTCCATAGCCGCGCCCGCTCGGCCTCGTCCTTGACCTCGCGGACCCGCATCGTCTGGACGGTGGTGTGGTCGCGAAGCTCGACAACGGGGTTCGCGCGCAGGTTGTAGACCCAGACCGGGTGCGTCGGCGCTCCTCCCAACGAGCCGACGAGGACATAGTTGGTGCCGTCCCTGACGCGCATCAGCGGCGTCTTGCGAATCGCGCCCGTCTTGTTGCCGGTGTGGGTCACGATGATCACCGGCAGCCCGGTGTCGCGGAGCGTGGTGCCTTCCTTCCCGCCACTGCCCTCGTAGAGCTCGACCTGCTCGCGCACCCACTGCCTGGGGCTTGGGATGTAGTTCGCCACGATGATCTCCTCTCCGATTTCTTTGTCGCCCGACTCGTGATACACCGCCCGCGAAACCTCCGCAAGGCTGTGGCGTATGGGCGCGCCGTGGCTGTCGTGGGACCGCCACCCCGGTCCGCGCCGGCGCTCAGCGGTGTGACCTTTCGGTGACATCAGCGTCGTGCATTCTTGCGTTGCGCCGGTCCGGCGCGCTATCGTCCTCCATGCTCGCCGTTCATGAGACGCCGACGGCCTACCCCCAAGCCCCGCTTGCTCGACCGTGTCCGTGACGCCATCCGCGCTCGCCACTACAGCCGCCGCACCGAGGACGCATACGTCGGCTGGATCAGGCGGTACATCTTCTTTCACGGCAAGCGGCACCCGGCCGAGATGGGCGCGCCGGAGGTCGCACGGTTCCTGTCGTCGCTCGCCGTGGACGGTCACGTCGCCGCGTCCACCCAAAACCAGGCGCTGAGCGCACTGCTCTTCCTGTACCCGCAGCCTGCAGCACTCGAGTACGCGAAGACCCGCGCCGTAGAGCAGGCACGCCATGAGCCGCGCCGGCCCATCGAGCCGCCCGAGCGCCGCGCGCACCTCGTCACGCGTGAGGACGACTGGCAGCCGCTCGGGCCGCCGGGCGCGCACGACCTCGTCCAGCCACGGCAGCTCCACGCCCAGCAAAGGGATCGCCACGGTCCGCATCGCCAGCGGCGAGCTGCGGCGTGCCGAGATCCACTGGTATGAGGCATATGGAATCGGACGCGTTCGCCACAAGATCAAGATGTTTCTAGACTGAGCCATGACGACCCGGGAGAAGGGATACGCTCTCTGCGTTGAGAATCGCGGCGCCGAAGATCTTGAGATCCGCAAGGTCTACCGCGTGCTGCACGACAAGGGCGCGGCGGCTACCGGCTACGTGCGAGTCATCGACGAATCCGGTGAAGACTATCTCTACCCGGCTGACTATTTCGTCTCCGTCGAGTTGCCGCAGAAGGCGAAGCGTGCCTGGACGGCGAATCGAGGCCTCGCCAAGCGGCGGCGGTCGTCGAACGAGCCGCTTCAGCGGACCGGAGCTCGCGTTACTCGCTCCGGCCGCTGAGCGGCGTCGTTATCCGGACGCAGGAATGACGAACGCCCTCGGTAGGAGAATCCTCGGAACGGCTGTCGTGGTCCTGTCGGCGGCTATCTGGAGCTATGGCCTCCAATGGTCAGCGCTACTGAACCTCGTCACCGGTCCTCTGAACGGCTTCTTGTCGGCCCGTGCTGCAGTCCTTCTCCGTGGGATGTCAGGGGCTGGCCGAACCCGACTCCTTGCACTGGGTTTGTATGGCGCCGTGCTCGCAGTGGCCGCCGCTGCTCTGGCCGGTGGCGTTGTACCCATCGCGGCAAACGGACTTCAACCTTCGTTCTCGACCGTGTTTCTCGGCGTCCATGGAGAAGGACTGCTCGGCCTTCTAGGGCTGCTTGCGGGAGCGGCCGTGGCCCTTCTCGCCTTCAGAGCGCACCGGGTCGCCGGGTAACCCGCCGTTGCAGATGAACGGAGGGGTCGGTCGCTGCGCGCCCTCTCCCCTCCGCCGCTGAACAGCAGTATCGTCCGGCGCCGAGGGGCACGAGTGGCGTGATCGAACCCAACGGAGGAGCGTAAGTATGTTCGGCGCCGCCGAGGCGTACGAAGGATATATGGCCCGCTGGAGCCGGCGACTGGCGGAGATGTTCCTCGACTTCACCGGGTTCACTGACGGAGACCGGCTGCTCGACGTCGGCTGTGGTACAGGCGCTCTCGCGATGACGGCCGCGGCCCGCACGAGCCGGTCGGAGATCGTTGGAGTTGATCCCACGGAGACCTACGTCGCGTTTGCGCGTGAGCACGCATCGGCGCCTCGCCTGCGCTTTGATGTCGGCGACGCCCGGGCGTTGACGTACGCCAACGCAACCTTCGATCGAACGCTGTCTCTCCTCGTCTTGCAGTTCATCCCCGACATGGACCGGGCCATTCTCGAGATGTGTCGGGTGACCAGGCCCGGCGGCATCGTAGGCGGCTGCGTCTGGGACGCCGAGGCCGCTGGACAGGGCCTGGTGCATGTCTTCTGGGACGCTGCCGTAGCGCTCGATCCTTCCGCGGAGGCGAGGCATGTGCGCAACCGCGACACCAGCCGGCGCGGTGCGCTGTCAGGAAAATTCGGCGCGCACGGCCTGGTCGATGTGACGGAGACTATCCTTACCGTTGCGATGGAGTTCACCGGGTTCGACGATTTTTGGCTACCTCACTTGGAGCCCGCGGGGCCGACGGGCGCCTACGTTGCGGGACTCTCTACGGAGCGCCGGGCAGCCTTGCAGGCCCGCCTGCGCCGGGCTGTCCTCGGCGATCTTCCGGAGGGGCCCTTCACGCTGCACACGCCCGCTCTAGCTGTCCGCGGTCAGGTTCCGCGCTGAGTCCCATCGGGGGATGGCTTGAGCAGTGCCCAAAAAGTGCGTGGTGGCCCGGCGTCGAACTTCGGCATGCAGCCGGCGGCCTTCGGCCGCGGCTGATACCCGGCGCTAGGCGGGCGGCATGACGTTTCGAGATATCCGAGCACGCGCCCTCATCGCACTCGGGATCGGTGCGCTCGTTATGGGCGCTACCGCCTCATGGCAGCTTGGTTCCCAGCTCGTTAGGCCAGTCAACCGTCCGGTCCCACTGCCCGCTGGTTTCCCGGCTCAGGTGGTCTCGCTTCCGGGGCCGGGGCATGCCATCGCCGGTTGGTGGCTCAATCAAGGCGGCGACTCTCCAGTCGTTCTTCTTCTCCACTCTATACGCGCTGACCGCTCGTCCATGCTGTCGCGGGCGAAGCTGTTGCTGGGCCACGGCTTCTCTGTCCTCCTGATCGATCTCCAAGGCCATGGCGAAACCCCGGGCGTTGCGATCACCATGGGGTCGCGCGAGTCCGGCGATGTCCGTGCAGCACTTGGGTGGCTCAAGCGCACGGTGCCCTCGCGTCGGATCGGGGTCATCGGCTGTTCTCTCGGCGGCGCAGCCGTCCTACTTAGCCCTCAACCATCAGGCTTCGACGCGGTCGTTCTCGAAGCTGTGTATCCCCGCGTTGCCCGCGCTATCGAGAACAGAATCCGCATCAGGTTGGGACCGCTCGCGCCTGCACTCACGCCGTTGCTGCTCGTCCAGCTCCAACCGCGGCTGCACATCTCGCCGCGGGACCTTGAGCCGATTCGTTCGATCGACCGCCTGGGGTCACCGGTTCTCGTGGTCGCAGGGTCGCGCGACCAGCACACAACACTCGCGGAGTCCGAAGAGCTTTTCCGTGCGGCAGTCCAACCAAAACGACTGTGGGTAGTCAGCGGTGCCCGTCACCAAGACTTCTTATCCTTCGACCCGGCAGGCTACGACTCAGAGGTCATCGGATTCCTTCTTGAACACTGGCGATATCGCCCCCGCAGCGATTTCGTCGTCCTGGAGGACCCTGGGGGCACGCTCTTCTGTGTGGTTCAGGTTTCGCCGCGTTAGAGTAGCGCAGGAATGATCGAATGGATGACCGGCTTGCCGGAGGTGAGGCGCCGATCGCCGGGGTCGCAGCGCCGCTCGACGACGGGCTCCCGGCGAGGACAACCTGCTGGTGTTCTACTTGCCGGACGCGGATGAGTGGAAGCGATCGGTGGCGCGGCTAGAGGATCTGGGCCACAAGCCGGTCAAGGCGTTCAATCCGTACTGGGACAAGAAGGGCAAGACGTTCGAGGATCCAGATCGAGCCGGTAGGCTCGCGCGACGTTCTCGCCCAGAATTCCGCGGCGCCCGGACTCCGTCATCGGCGCGACCATCCCGCGCAGCTCTTCCAGATACGCGCCGGGATGATCGGGATGCGGGTAGTCGCTCGCCCAGAAGAACTTGTCCTCGCCGACGTGCGGCATCAGCGCGGCGATCGTGCGCTCGTCCGGGTCCGCCGAGATGAAGCACTGCCGCTTGAAGTAGTACGACGGCTTCTCCTTCAGCCGCACGGTCGCGCCGAGCGGCGTCCCGGTGAAGGTCGCGTCGGCGCGGTCGAGGAAGTAACCGATCCAGCCGGCCTGGGACTCGAGGACGACCACGCGCAGGCGCGGGAAGCGCTCGAAGACGCCGAACTGGAAGAAGGTGGCGAACGCCTGCTGCACGCCCTGGCCGGCGAAGAGATTGAAGTACCAGACCGCCCAGCCGAACTTGTCGAAGCGATGGTGGACGTTGAACGCGATCGGCTCGAACGTCGGATGCACGGCCAGCGGAACGTCGAGGTCCTGCGCCGCCGCGAAGACCGCGTCGTGGCGCGGATCGCCGTGGGGGACGCGCGTGATGGTGAACGGACAGACGAAGGCGCCGCGGCAGCCGTCCTTCACCGCGCGCTCGAGCTCGCGCGCGGCCTCTGCTGGATTGCCGAGCGAGAGATGCGCGATGGGGATCAGCCGGCCGCTAGAGTCGCGGCAGAAGTCGGCGATCCAGCGGTTGTACGCGCGGCAATACGCGCTCGAGAGCTCGGGGTCGAACAGCTCGGCCTCCCACAGCAGGCCGAGCGTGGGATAGAGCACGGCTTTCGCCATCCCCTCGCGGTCGAGGAGCTGCACGCGCTCCTTCATGTCCATGGTGCCGAACGCAGCGCCCCCGAGGTACGTCTGCTCCGGCGTGGGACGGATGCCGCGAACCTCCGCAGGCGGGACGTCCCCGCGCATCGCGCGCTCGCGGAGCTCGCGCGCCTCGTCGACCCGCTTGCCCATGCCGCCGAGGGTGCTGAGCTGGCCCGGGCGGGCAATCGTGGAGGGCCGGCCGTCGATCAAGAGATGCTCGAAGCCGTCGTCACCGACGCGTATCCGGAGCGCCCGGTCGCGATAGGCGGGTTCCAGATAGATCTCCCACAGATCCGGCGGTTCGAGGATGTGGCCGTCGCAGTCGATCACGAGCGCCCCGGTCGTCATGGCGTCGCTCCTCCGTGACAAAGCGTTGCGGGCTGGATGATACTCCAGGGCGTGCCGGCCGAGACCACCGAACGCGTCCGCCTGAGTGTCGCCGAGGCGCGCGCGCTGTCCGAGCGGGCGATGCGCGGGATCGGGTACGAGGCCGAGGAGGCCCGCATCCTCGCCGATCACGTGATCGACGCGGCGCTGTGCGGCTACGAGTACTCCGGCCTGCCGAAGCTGCTCAACGTCGCCGACGACCCCCGCTTCAAGGCCCCGCGCCGGCCGATGCGCGTGCTCAGGGAGACGAGCGTGTCGGTGCTCTTGGACGGCGGCAACCAGAGCGGCATGCTGGGGATGTACTACGCGACCCGAGCGGTGATCGAGCGGGCCAGCGCGCACGGCTTCGCGCTCGTCGGCGTCGACAACATCTGGATGAGCGGCCGCAGCGCCTATTACGTGGAGATGGCGGCGCGAGCGGGCTTGATCGGTATCCACACGGTGGCTGCGCCGCCGATGGTCGCCCCGCTGGGCGGCGCCAGGGCGGCGCTGGGCACCAATCCGATCGCCTTCGGCTTCCCGATGGACGGCGACCCGCTGGTGATCGATCTGGGCACCTCCGCGTTCATGGGCACCGATCTCCAGTTCCGAGCGCGTCTCGGCATCCCGCTGCCCGAGGGCGTGGCGATCGACGAGCGCGGCCGTCCCACGACGGACGCGGCGGCCGCGCGGCGCGGCGCGCTCCTGCCGTTCGGCGGGCACAAAGGTTACGCCCTGGCGCTCGCGATGCACGCGCTCGGCGTGAGCGCCGAGTACCTCTTCATCGCGTACAAACCCGATCTGTTCGTTCCTCTGAAAGAGTACCGGCGCGCGCTGACCGCGGAGATCGCCGCGATCAAGGCGACGCCGCGGCAGGCAGGCGTCGACGAGATCCGCATTCCGGGCGAGCGGGCGCATCGCGAGCGCGCGCGCCTCGCCCACGAGGGCATCGAGATCGACCGGCGCATCCACGACGCGCTCACCCGACTGCGGAGGGCAGGCAATGACAGACGGTAAAGGACCCTTGAACGGTATCCGCGTGATCGATCTCGGTCGTCATCAGGCGGGACCCCGCTGCGCCCAGGTGCTCGCTCGTCTGGGCGCCGAAGTCATCAAGATCGAGCGCCTGGGTGGCGAGGAGACCCGGTACCACGCGCCGTGGGTCCGCAAGCAGAGCGCGTACTGGGTCCAGTACAACTCCGGCAAGAAGAGCGTCAGCATGGACTTGCGCAAGGAGGACGCGAAGACGGCCCTGCGAAAGCTGATCAAGGTCTCCGACGTGGTCGTGCAGAACTTTCGGCCCGGGACCATCGAGGAGATGGGCTTCGGGTATGACGTGCTGAAGACGCTGAACCCGCGCATCATCATGGTCAACGTCTCCGCGTACGGGCAGTTCGGTCCCTATCGCGACCAGATCGGCTACGACCCCATCGGCCAGACCATGTCCGGCATCGCCATGGTCACCGGCGACGACGGCATGCCGCCGATTCGCGCGGGAGTTCCCATCATCGATCGCACCACCGCGCTGCACGCCGCGATTGGAACTCTGGCAGCGCTCCACGAGCGAAGCATGTCAGGAGAGGGACAGAGCATCGACGTCTGCCTCGCGGACTCCGGCTACAGCCTGACGGAGATCCCCATCACCGCCTACCACGGCGCGGGAACCGAGCCCAAGCGCGGCATATCTGATTCAGCGCCGAGTGGCATGTACCCGTGTAAGGACGGCTGGGTGTTGATTGCCGCTGGAGACCAGCACCACTGGCCTCGGGTCTGTAGCGCCCTCGGGAAACCGGAGTGGCAGACAGACCCGCGCTTCACCACCCGCCACGAGCGCAGCAAGCATGCGGCGGCCGTCAACGAGGCGATGCGTGCGTTGATGTCCACCATGACGATGAAGGACGCCATCGCCCACTTCACGCGTCACGACGTGGTGGCGGCGCCGGTGAATACGATCCCGCAGGCGGCCCGGGATTCCCATCCGTGGGAGCGACGGGCGATGGTGGAGGTTCCGGATTTCCTGGCGGGGACGATCGCCGTGTCCGGCGACTTCTGGCACTTCAGCCGGACGCCGGCCGTCGTGGGCTCGACGCCGAAGGTGGGCGAGCACAACGAGGAAGTGTTGGGCCTGCTCGGTTACTCCAAGGAAGAGATCGCGGACTTGTATGCGAAGGAAGTGATCGGGAACTGGCACCACTACGACACGCTGCCCGGGTAAACGAGGCGAGGTGAGGCCACCTCACGGCTTCTTCAGGCGGATGTCCTCGTAGGGTGCGGCGAAGAAGAGCACCGGATTCAGACCGATGGCCGGTTCCTCGACCCGTGGTCCCACTCCGTGCAACGTGGCGGGCTCGAAGATCGGAGCGTGCATCACCCGCTCGTGCATGAGCCGCTGAATCTGATGAAGCAGTGCTTCGCGCCGCTTTCGGTCGCGCTCCTGCGCCTGCGTCCGGAACAGGTCGTCGATGTCCGGATAGCCGCCATAGGCATAGGTGGAGCTGCTGATGACGAAGGCCTCGATGCGTGAGGCGGCGTTGCCCTGCGCCGCGGTCACCGTCAGGATGAGCCCTTGCAGCTTCTTGGTTCGCCACGCTTCCATGTAGGTCGCCCGCTCCATGCTGCGCACCCGCGTGCGAATGCCGACCGCGGCCAGATTGTTGCTGAGAGCCTCGCCCATGCTGGTGAACGGAGGGAGCGGCGTCACGTCGCCGGCATCGAAGCCATTGGGATAGCCGGCCTCGGCGAGGAGGCGCTTGGCCCGCGCCGGGTCATAGGGATACGGTTCGATCCGGAGGGCGAACTCCATGATGCTCGGGATGATCGATCCGGTCAGACGCGAGTAGCCCAGCCGCTCCGCCTCGTTGATGCCCTGCTTGTCGATGGCCAGGGTGGCCGCCAGCCGGACGCGGCGATCGGCCCAGGGCGACTTCGGCTTCCACTGCTCCGGGAACTCGACCCACCAGCTCGCGGTGGGGATGACGTGGAGCAGCCGAAGCTTGGGGTCGGCCTTGATGGTCGCCGCCTCGAGGCCGACCATCAGGTAGCCGAGATCCGCCTCGCCGGTTTTCAACATGGCCAGGCGCGTGGTGCGATCGGGGACGCCCTTGATGACGACGCGCTTGATGGAGGGCTTCTTGCGCCAGTACTGCTCATTCGCCTCGAGCACCAGCTCGGTGCCCGGGCTCATCCGCACGAACCGAAAGGGCCCCAGCCCCACGGGATGGCGGCCAAAGCCGTCCTCGCCGACCTTCTCGATGTATTTCTTGGGCACGATCCAGGCCGCGCCGGTGGCCGGCGTGGCATAGAACACCAGAAAGTCCGGCCAGGGGCTACTCAGGACGAACCGCACGCGATGGGGGTCGACGATCTCGACGGCCTTGACCCGTTCGTGCAGGATCCTGGCCGAGACGCCCGGTAGCGGGCGAAGCTGAACTTCACGTCCTCGGCCGTGAACGGATCGCCGTTGTGGAACCTGAGCCCCTCTCGCAGCTTGAACTCGTACACGAGCCCGTCCGGACTCTCTTTCCACGACTCGGCCAGGCACGGCCCCATGTTGTTGCCGGGCAGCGGCTTGATCAGCGCGTCGTGCAGGGCATAGAGGAAGACGAACGGTGTGCTGAGTCCCGAGGTCTCGGCGGGATCGAGAAACGTGGGCGCGATGGAGGCGTCGAAGGCGATGGTCAGCTCGCCTTCGGGCCGGTTCTGGCCGGCGGCCTCCCCACCCCATGTCGCCAGGAGCAGAAAGAATGAGGCGAAAACCACGCCCGCTTTTGCGATCATGGACTCCTCCCGAGCTCACCGTAATCGGGGTAGGGAGACGTTATATGGTCGAGGTTCGCGCGACGTCAAGAGCGAGCGCAACGTATGGGGTGGCTCCCGCCGCCCTGGCGGGTCTCCTCGCGCTCACGACCACGCTGGCCTGGGGCGACGTCGGACATGCGCACGCGCCGGACGAGGGCACGCAGGTACCCCGCGTCGTCTGGCTCCTTGGCATCGCGCTCACGATCCTCGTGGCCCTCATCCTCCTCCGGCAGGCGCGCCGCGGCGGGGACTATCTGCGGCGCGTGCGCGGTTTCAGCCGGAACGCGCGACTCCTGCTGCTGCGCACTCCGTTCAGCGGGCTCTCGGTGAGCATCTGGCGGCTCCTGTTCTATCTCTACTTGCTCGCCTCGGGACACGACACGCTCTTCGTCGCGCAGCTCGCCTCGATCAACTGGATTGCTCACGGTCTCTCCGTCATCCCCTCGGGGATCCTGTCGGACCTCTTCGGGCGGCGCCGCGTCTTTCTGATTTCCTACAGCGGCAACATCCTCGGTACGGCTGGACTGATCCTTGCCCACGATCCCATGGCGCTGCTCGTGCTGGCCGCTGTGCAGGGCGCCTTCGAGGGCGGTCACGCGATCGTCGGCCCGCCGTTCATGGTGGAGCAGAGCCAGCCTGCCGAGCGCGTGCACCTGTTCAGCATCGGCTCGTTCCTGACAGTCGGCGCCGCGAGCCTGGGCAACCTTCTGGCGGGCGTGCTCCCGATGGCCTTCGCCCCGCTCCTCGGGCTCGGGCCGGAGAGCGCCGGCGCCCTGCGGGCGGGTCTCTTCTGCGTCCTGCCCGTCATGCTGTGCTCGGCGCTTCCGATCTACCTGATCGACGAGCGATGGCAGCCGATCGACATCAAGCGGTGGTGGCGAAGCCTCGAGAGCCACGGGACGATCAGCATGCTGGCGTTGACGGAGGGGGGCGCAGGGCTGGCGCTCGGGATGACGGCGCCGTTCTTCGCCGTGTTCTTCGCCCACGAGCTCCACGCGTCGACCACGGCGATCGGCGTGATCTTCGGCGCCGGCTCGATCGTCACCGCATTCGCGACGCTTCTGAGCCCCGTCGTCGTCCGCCGGCTCGGCCGCGTCCGTACGGTGGCATACCTGAAATTCCTCGGGGTGCCGTTCCTGATTCTGATCGCCCTCGCCCCCGGCGTGGTGACGGCAGGCGTCGCCTACCTTCTGACCATTGTGTTCATCGGCGGCGCGTTCCCCAACAAGTCGCTCACCGATCCGATCTACAGCCTGTTCTCGATGGAGGTCGTGAAGGACCGCGAGCGCGGCACGACGAACGGCATCATGCACGCCTTCAGCGAGTTCCCCATGGGTGTGGGCGCGTGGATCGCCGGGCCCTTCATGGCCTCCGGCAACTGGACGATGCCGTACTGCCTCGCGGGGGCGATCTACGCGCTGGCCTTTCTGACCTTCTACGCGTACTTCTCACGCGTCGAGTCGGCCCGCGCCCTCGCCGCCGAATCCGCCGCGTAGCCCCCGCACGTCAACGCTCGTCCGACAGCGCCCATTACGACACGCTTCCCGGGTAAACGAAGATCACCCGGCTGGCACGTCGGCGAGCAGGCGACCGAAGGCCGGCAGCCGGTCGGCGCTCTTGAACGCGCGCAGCATCGCCCAGATCGACGCCTGATTCGTGGTCACCACGGGCTTGCCGAATTCCCGCTCCCAGGAGGTGACCGACGACATCGTCGGGAAATTGCCTCCGGGCACGACGAAGACCTCGATCTCCGGCCGATCGATGCGGGCGAACGCGTCGCGCGCGTTCTGCGGGCCGAGCTTCCCGATGGCATACGCGTCGGTCGCGCCGAAGCCCTCGAGGGCCACGGTGTCGAGCCCGTGCTTCGCCTTGAAATAGCGGGCGGCACGTTGATTGACCTCTTCCGAGTAGGGAGACACGATGGCGACGCGGCCCGCACCGAGGGCGCGAACGGCGCGGCCCACCGCCTGCGCAGACGTGATGGCGACAACGCCGGCGCCGGCACTCATCCGCTTCGTGACGACGTCGTCGTAGTCCTCGGCAAAGAGACTTGCCGACGTCTGGGCCAGGATCACCATCTCCACCCTGGCCGTCCCGAGCAAGCGCGACTGATAATCGATATCCTCATCCCGGCTCGGCGAGAAACTCCCGCCACTCGACTTGAGGCGCCCGACGTGGGCCTGGTAGGTCGCCGGCAAGAAGAGCCGGCACTCCATCTCGACCGTGGTGTTCGTGGACGGAATCAGCACGCCGAAGTGTCGGGTCATGATCGTCACGTCCTCACTGGCCCAGCTTCACCGACCGGCCCGAGGCCGAGGATCGCTCGATCGCGTCGATCAGCTTGTGGCGCTGGACGGCGAGATCGAAGTCCACGTCGAAGGACCCGCGGCCACGCAGAGCGTCGGCGGCTCGCGCGTACGCCTGCGCGACGTTGTAGGGCTGACCGGCCGGAGTACCGTTCGGAGCGAACCTGTACTTGTCCGGCACGGGCATGGCAGCCAGGGGCTCCTTGCCTTTGCCCGCATGCATCTGGTTCGGCCCGAGGCTGAGCGCGCCGTTCGCCCGGATGACGATGGCGCCGTCTCGCCCGTAGATCTCCAATCGGTTGCCGCTCGGATTCGAGGGAGCGGTGGCCACGCTGATCGACACCTCGGCGCCGCTCACCATGCGGCCGACGACGTTGATGCTGTCCGGCGAATCGACCGGAACCGCCTTGCCTTCGAGGGTGCGCCACTCCGGGATTCTCGTCGACACGCGGGCCGAGACTTCGGCGAACTCGCCGAGCACGGCGCAGAGCGCGTCGATGGCGTGGCCGCCCGTGATGGTCAGCACGTTGGCGCCGTTGGCGCGTACGCCCTGCCAGATGCGGCCGGGGCCCCGCTGCAGCTGCGCCTGCGCCACGGTGCTCAGGTTTGCCGTGAGCACCTCGCCGATGTGACCCTCCTTGATGAGATCACGCGCGTACAGAATCGTCGGGTCGCTGCGCGCCTGTAGGCCGACGATGGTCTTCAGCGAGCGTTGGCGAGCGAGCCCCGCCATTTCTTCCGCCTCGGCGAGATTCTTGCCGAGCGGCCATTCGCAGCACACGGGCTTCCCCGCCTGCAGGCCTGCCATGACCAGCTCGCGGTGGCCGGGCACTCGCACGCAGACGACGAGCAGGTCGACGTCCGGATGCGCCGCCATGTCGCTGAACCGGTGGAACGCGTGCTCCGCGCCAAAGGCGGCGGCCGAGGCCTTGGCCGTGTCCTCGTGCGCGGTGCAGACCGCCTTCAGCTCATAGCCGGGCAGAGCGTTCAGGGCGGGAACGTGAGCATTGGCGCCCCAGCCGCTGCCCCCTTGTGTCACGGTTGCTCCCACGATTCCCACGCGAATCTTGTCTGTCATCTGAGCCTCCCTTTCCCCTGGGGCAGACAGGTTACAGGAGTAGCGCGGCGCTTGACACTTCGACGTCGCCAGCGGAACATCCCCGCTCGAGCGGCCCAATGCGGAACATTGCCGAAGAGACGCGGTTGCCCCCCGATATCGACGCTCAGCCCGTGGTGCGGGCCGCGGCCGCTCTGCGGTCGGTCATCCGCGGTCATCACGCGGAGCTCGAGCGCGAGCAGCGCCTGCCGAAAGCGTTGGTCGAGGCGCTTCACAGTGCCGGCTTCTACAAGCTCGTGATGCCGCGTGAGCTGGGTGGTCTTCAGGCCGACCCGCTGACCTACGTGCGCGTGGTGGAGCTGCTCGCCGAGGGCGCCGGCTCGGTCGGCTGGAATGTGGCCAACAACAGCATCGGCCAGCTCATCACGCTCGGTCTGTCAGACGAGGGCGTTCACGAGATCTACATGCACGGGGCCGACACCGTCATCGCCGGCACCGCCGTGATGGGAGGCGGACGGGCCGTGCCTGTCGAGGGTGGGTACCGAGTCACCGGGCGCTGGCCCTTCGGCACGGGCTGCCAGGAGAGCTCCTGGATGCTCGGCAGCTTCCAGATCTTCGACGGCGTAGAGCCGCGCCGCAGCCCGGATGGCAGCTCGGTCTTCTGGCGCGGGGTCTTCGCGCGTTCCGAAGCGCAGATCGTCGAGGGGAGCTGGGACGTTTCGGGGATGCGTGCGACGGGCAGCTTCGACTGGACGGTCGACGATGTCTTCCTGCCGGAGCGGCGGACGATGGTCCACGCCGGCGTCCCGCTCGACAATCAGTGGAAGCGCTGGCCCGGGGTGTCGTACGCGTTGCCCGCGCAAGCCTGGGTCGGGCCCCACCACAGCGCCGTGATCACCGGAATCGCGCGAGCTGGTATCAACGCACTGATCGAGCTGGCCGGCGAGAAGACGCCGCGCGGGAGGACCGCTCGGCTCTGCGAGAGTCCCCAGGTACAGGACGCGGTCGGGCGCGCCGACACGATGCTGCACGCCGGTCGCGCCTACCGCAGCGCGACGATCACGGAGGTCTGGAACACCGTCGCGGCCGGCGAAGAGACCACCCTCGATCAGCGGGCCCGCTGCCGGCTGGCCGCGGTCTACGCCTCCGAGAGCGCTCGCCAGGCGATGGATCTGATGTACCAGCACGGTGGCAGCACCTCGTACCGGTGCGAGAGCCGTTTGGCCGAGTGCTGGCGCGACCTCCACGTCGTGGGTCAGGCGGTCACGCTTGCGCCGGAGTGGTACCCGATGGGCGGCCGGGTCTTCCTGAAGATGGACCCGGGGCCGCGGCTACGTTGAATTCACGACGCGCCACGACAGGAGGAGAGCCCGATGCCGTTCTACGAACACGGTGACGTCCGCATCCACTATGAGGAGATCGGCTCCGGGTTCCCGCTGCTGCTGATCCCGGGCGGCGGTCTGAATTCCTCGATCTCCTTCTGGACACGGGCGTCCTTCAACCCGATGGAGGAGTTCAAGGACGACTTCCGCTGCATCACGGCCGATCTGAGAAATGCCAACGACGGGCGGTCCACCGGCCCGCTGCAGATCGAGAAGCCGTGGGACGCTTACGCTGACGACCAGCTCGGCCTCATGGACCACCTGGGCATCCGTGAGTTCCTCGTCCTGGGCAACTGCATCGGCGGCCCGTTCATCCTCAAGCTGCTCCAACGGGCGCCCGACCGCGTGGTGGCCGCCGTGCTCAGCCAGCCGAGCGGACATCGACCGGAAAATCCCGACGTCTTCTGGAACAACAACATCACGAACTGGGGACCGGCCCTGTGCGCGCGGCGACCCGACATCACGCTGGAGATGATCGAGCGTTACCTGCACAACCTCTACCGCTCGCCGGCCGACTTCGTCTTCACCGTGACGCGCGAGTTCGTGCGCTCCTGCCAGACCCCGATGCTGATCCTGCCGGACGACATCCCGGCACATCCGTACGCCGTGGCGATGGAAATCGCGAGCCTCGCGCCCAACGCCGAGGCATCGATCTACCCGTGGAAGGAGTCCAAAGAGACGATCCGCAAGGTCGTCGAGCACGCCCGAACCTTCCTGAAAGCGCACGAACCCGTGGCGGCACGCTGAAGCCTATCGGCCTTCCGCGCCACCTTCCCCCTGCTTGCGCAGGAAGTCCTGGAGCTCTCGCATCAGCTTTTCAGAGTCGAGCTCTCCGTCAGGCAGCGGTTGCCGCTCCTCGTCGGCCGCCGCATCGTACTGCTGCTCGAGCCGCCGCACGTGCTCTCGTGTCGCGCGGTCCCGCGCCACCGCCCGATCACATTGGGTGTGGAAATCCTGGATGGCCTCGGCGAAACGAGACATGTCCGGACTCAGATGGAGCAGGCGGGCCGCATAGCTCACCAGGGCCTGGATCGCCGCCGGATTCTCTGCATCTGGGAGATAGTGCGGCGCTTGTCCCATGACGCCGACATGCTGCATGTCGCGTCGCCCCGCCGCGTCCAGGATGATCGAAGAAATACCGGTCGGGCCTTCGTAGGTCGGCGGGCGATAGATGCCCCACGCTTCGAGCAGCGACCGCACGGCGGGATCGGTGCAGCGGGCCGTGACACGTATCGGCCGGGTATGAGGAGCGCTGGCCAGAAGCGCCCCGAGCGACACGATCCGCCTCACCCCGCAGCGCTCGGCCACATCGAGGAACGCTTTGGTATAGGTGCGCCACCGCTGATGGGGCTCCGGTCCGCAAAACAGGAGGAGGCCGTCTCCGCCATCCTGACGGCGGCCGCGCCACGCGAAGAACTCGCTCCGTGGCCACAGGATCTCGCGCTCTCCATCAGCCCTCAACCGCACCTCGGGTCGTTCCTGGGTCAACACGAAAAACTCTTCGGAATCTATCGAGGCCAACCGCTCGGCCCCGAGATCGCTGACCAGGTGGCGCAGGGCGCCCGTTGCCGCCCGGCCCGCATCGATCCATCCCCCAAACGCCATGACCATCGTCGTCAAGGTGGCAGGTGGCTCGCGATCGAAGGCTACGTGGTCCATTATGCGTCGGCCGGCAGTTCGCCGAGCAGGCGGCCGAAGGCCGGCAGGCGATCGGCGCTCTTGAACGCGCGCAGCATCGCCCAGATCGACGCCTGATTCGTGGTCACCACGGGCTTGCCGAATTCCCGCTCCCAGGCGGCGACCGACGACATCGTCGGGAAATTGCCGCCGGGCACCACGAAGACCTCGATCTCCGGCCGATCGACCCGGGCGAACGCGTCACGCGCGTGCTGCGGGCCGAGCTTCCCGATCGCATACGCGTCGGTCGCGC
>WNGG01002993.1_pt1 | contig 19106 bp, 16 predicted proteins | sample 5400661 | NCBI WGS metagenome assembly WNGG01 (sample SAMN13153372, study PRJNA577476) | soil metagenome | isolation source: 100 cm soil or saprolite under Garry oak tree replicate 1 | place: USA:California | collected 2016-06-15
TGCGGCGCATCGGCGCCCGGGATGTCGAGCCGGATCGGCTCGGCGCCGGTCGCGAGCAGCAGCTTGTCGAACGGGATGCTCTCTCCACCCGCGAGCGTGACGGTGCGCCCACGTGGGTCGATCGCCGTGACCTCGGTGCGCAGGCGAAGGTCGATGGCGTTGTCGCGGTAGAACTCGGGCGGCCGCAGCGGCATCCACTCTTCCGGCGCATTGCCGGCGAGATAGTCCTTGGAGCAGTTGGGCCGGTCGTAGGGCTCGGCGTCGTCGCTGCTCAGTAGGGCGAGGCTGCCGCCGAAACCCGCGCGGCGCAGCATCTCGGCCGCCGCAAAGCCGGCGCCGCCGCCGCCGACGATGACGATGCGGTCGGGCTCGCCGGCGGATTTTGCCCGCTTGGCGCGCCCGGCGGGCTCGATCTTCTCGCGCACGTAGACCTTTCCGTCGCGCGCTTCGACGCGCCAGCGCGGCAGCGGATTGAACGCCGGCGCCTCGATCGCCTCGCCGGTGCGCAGGCTGAAGCAGGCGTGGTGCCAGGGACAGCGCACCTGATCGTCGACCATCAGGCCGTCCGCCAGCGGCCCGCCGTAATGGGAGCAGGTCGCGCCGACGGCGAAAAACTCGTTGCCGCGGCGCGCCAGGAGCACCGCCTCCTCGCCGACGTGGCCGGCAAGCATGCCGCCGTCGCGCAGGTCCGTGAGCGCGATGCCCTGGGCCAGATCGGGGCCGGACGGGGCCGAAGGTCCTGCGGCCATGGAAACCTCCCTTGATCTTCGTGGGTTACATGAGAGCGTTGTCGGATTACGGCCGGATCATGCTCTAATCGGGCGGACTTTCGCCTGCCCCGCCCGACCAATAGAGTCGGGTGCGGCGAAAACGTTCCCTGAACCTACATATAAAGTGCCCGGCCGAAGTTGGAGACACCAATGAACGAATCCGTCGATACCCGCCATCGCAAGGCCAAGCCCAAGCCCCAGTTCGAACGGCCCCCGCGCACGGAGGCCGAGGAGGCGGTGCGCACCCTCATCCGCTGGGCGGGCGACGACCCCGACCGGGAAGGCCTCGACGCGACGCCTGAGCGCGTGGTGCGCGCCTACGAGGAATGGTTCACCGGCTACGGCGAGGACCCGGCCGAGCTGCTGCAGCGGACGTTCGAGGAGGCGGGCGGCTACGACGAGATCGTGCTGCTGCGCGACATCCGGTTCGAATCCCATTGCGAGCACCACATGGCGCCGATCATCGGCCGCGCGCATATCGGCTATCTGCCGCGCCACCGCGTGGTCGGCATTTCCAAGCTGGCGCGCCTGGTCGAGGTCTACGCCCGGCGCCTGCAGATCCAGGAGCGCATGACGGCGGAGATCGCCAACACGATCGAGCGCGTGCTCAAGCCGCACGGCGTCGCGGTGGTCATCGAGGGCACGCATACCTGCATGACGACGCGCGGCGTGCACAAGTCGCAGGCCACCATGGTGACGAGCCGCATGCTCGGCGTGTTCCGCGACCGGCCGGAGACGCGGCAGGAATTCCTCTCCGCCATCGACCTGCGCGGCGCCGGCCGCAGTGCGCCGAACGGATCGTGACCGGATGACTTTTGCCTTATCGCGACGCGATGTGCTTGCGGGCTCAGCCGCGCTCGCTGCGGTCGCGTTCGCGCGGCCGCTCAGGGCGGCGGCCCCCGAGGCCTCCGCCGTCACACCGGCGCTGATCGAAGCGGCGCGGCGCGAGGGCGGGCTGCGCTTCTATTCCGGGCTCGACCTGACCTTGAGCGAGATCATCGCCAAGGTTTTCGAGGCCAAGTACCCCGGCGTCCCGGCGCGGGTCGAGCGCTCGGGGTCTGAGCGGATTTTTCAGCGCATCGGCCAGGAACAGACGAGCGGCGTCCATGCGGTCGACGCGGTGGTGAGCACCGACGCCTCGCATTTCATTGGGTGGAAGCGCAGCGGCTGGCTCGAACCCTATCTGCCCGAGGATGTCGCCAAGCACTACGCCGCCGAGCACGTCGATCCGGACGGCATGTACGCCACCGTGTGCGCCTCGCTGTGCACCATCGCCTACAACGCCAACCTGGTGCGGCGCGAGGAGGCGCCGACCAGCTTCGCCGACCTGCTCGACCCCAAATGGAAGGGCCGCCTGGTCAAGGCGCATCCGGGCTACAGCGGCACCATCCTGACCGCGACTTTCGCCATGGTGCGCGAACTCGGCTGGTCCTATTTCGAGAAGCTTGCGACGCAGAAGGTGATGCAGGTGCAGTCGGCCGGCGATCCGCCGAAGAAGCTCGCGCTCGGCGAACGCGCGGTCGAAGTCGACGGCGCCGATTCGATCGTGCTGCTGATGCAGGAGCAGGGCCAGCCGGTCGAGGTCGTGCACGCGCGCGAAGGCACACCGCTGATCGTCACGCCGGCCGGGATTTTCCGCCGCGCGCCCCATCCGAACGCCGCGCGGCTCTTTCAGAACTTCCTGTTCAGCGCCGAGGGCCAGCAGGTCCTGGTGGACAATGCGCGCCACTCGTTTCATGCACTGGTGAAGCCGAAGCCCGGACGCCCACCGCTCTCCGCCATCAAGCTGATGAAGAGCGACCCCCTCGAGGTCGAAGCGCAGAGCGAGGAGATCAAGGCGCGGTATACGAAGATATTTGGCGTGTGATTCCCGGGAATAAGGAATAAATTTTCAGATATTTCGCGTCCTGCCAGTTCCCGATCTACCTGCTGGCGCAACCGCTCACGCCGCTGGTGCGGCGGCTGGTGCCGCGCCTTGAAGCATCCTGACGCGCCGCTCCCGAGTTCCGCTACGGCGCGCTCCGATCAGACGCTAAAGCGTGATGACTTTTCTTCGAATCGTCATCCCGCTCTAGCCTTTTGTGGGAGCATGATCTTTTCCGAAAACCGGTGTCCACCCCGGATCAAGTCCGGGGCAGGCTTTTTCGGAATCATGCTCTAGCCCCGCCGGCTTGGGAACGATGCGCCCTCGGGGGTCGCGAAACCGCACCCTGCCAGGCCAGGTCGCCTCAAGCTCCGCGATCAGATCTCCGGCAAGCTCTTGCCAATCCGAACCTTCATACACCTCGTAGACCGGGATACTGATTCCCCGGTCCGCGCTCGGCCGCGCGTATGTGGAATTGTGCCAATATTGCTCAACCACGCTGATACTTGTTCCTCGCTCATTGCAGAGGCTGAGATACAGGAACCGCGCGGCCGGCGAGTCAGGTCGAATCGAATTCCTGAATGACAATCCGTGCATGGCGGCAAAATCTTCGAGGAGCTTGGTGAGCCGCGCCCACTCGTCAAGTCCGATCTGCAGATCGATATTCACCCGGGGGCCGATCGAGGCGCGGCCGTCGCGGAACATGTTGTGACATGTTCGATCCTTGGTGATGGTGGGAATCGCGGCGACGGCCGTGGTGGCCAGGACCGCAAAGGCGGCAAGGGTCGTTGCGGGATGAACGCCCCGACGCGGCAGCGAAGCGAGGTCGGCGGCCGCGTTGATCAAAGGAAGCACGCTGGACAGTTTCAGGGCGGTCCAGAAGGTGAGGCCGGCAAGCGCGCCCAGCGATCCGAACAGAAGCAGGCCCTGGCCGAATTCGAGCCACCCCGCCGCGGTCCGCACGCCGTCAATGACGGTCGCCGTGCCGTTGCTCCACGCATTGAAGCGACTGCCGGGATGCAGCGGCCAAGCAAGAAGGCCCAGGGGGCCCGCGCCGACCAGAAACCCGACACCAATCGCCCAGATCAGGTTGACCCGGCCCGCCCACGACAGGAGCACGAACGGAGGCAATGCAAGCAACAAGGCGTGAGCAAGTGCTACGCCAAAGGCATAGGGAACGATCGCGATCGATCCGCTGAGCCACGCGACGACGATCGCAGGGACAAGCGCGGCCAACAGAAACGCGGCTGTGCAGGCTGCCAATCGGTGCCACATGGGGAACTCCTCAGGTCTTCTCCGCGCAGGCGCGTTACCGATGCTCGCGCTGCGCCAGCGCGCGAGGCTGCGCCTTCGTCATTTCGGCTCTGGCTGTGCCAAGAACGGCGCCCAACGCGTCCGCCAAAGTGGGATAGCGAAATGCAAATCCACTCAGATCCGCTTTCTCCGGCAGCACGCGCTGGCCGCCGAGCAGGAGCTCTTCCGCAAAATCGCCGGCGAGCCGGCGAAGCGCACCCGCCGGAACGCGCAGGCGCGCCGGCCGATGCAGCGCGCGGCCGAGCGCGGCCGCGAATTCCGCGTTGCGCACCGGCGCCGGCGCGGTTGCGTTGACCGCGCCGAACAGGTCGGGCTTGGCGATGACGTGGGCGATCAGGCGGACGAGGTCGTCGCGCTCGATCCACGACATCCACTGGCTGCCCGACCCGATCGGACCGCCGAGACCGAACTCGAACGGGGTGAGGAGGCGCGCCAGCATGCCGCCTTGCGTTCCAAGCACCAGACCGATGCGAAGGCGAACGACCCGCACGCCGTGCGAGCGCGCCTGCGCGGCCGCGCCTTCCCAGGCGTCGCAGACCGCGTGGGTGAAGCATCGCTCTCCTTCGGACGATTCGACGAGCATTTCGTCCCCGCGCAAGCCGTACCAGCCGATGGCGGACGCGCTGACGAGAACCGAGGGGCGCGGGTCAAGCCGGGCGATCAGGCGCACGACGTCGCGCGTCGCCTCGAGCCGAGAGTCGAGGATTCTTTGCCGCTTCGCGCGGGTCCACAGCCCGTTCGCGATCGGCTCGCCCGCAAGGTTGACGACTGCGTCGATGCGCGTTCCTTGCGCTATTTGATCCAGGCTGGCGATCAGCTTGACGGGCACGGTCAGCACTTCCGCCCTGGCGGGGCTGCGGATCAAAGCGATGACTTCGTGTCCCGCGCTCGCCAAGGCCTCGGCGAGCCGACGGCCGACAAACCCCGTTGCTCCCGTCAGGAGCACGCTTTGGCGCGACGGAAGAACGCGCACAAGCTCTGCCGGCGCGCCGCGCTGCAGGCGCGCCACGCGGCGGGATGCAGCAAAGTCCCGCAAGCTCAATAGCCCGACGCCCAGCGCCGCCAACGTGGCGAGACCGCTCCAATATCCATGGAACACCGGTTTGACAGCGGTCTCGTTGGCGGCCCATCCAATCAATACCGGAACGAGGATTGCCAGAATCGCTCCATAGTTCACTGCCAGCAGCGTGTGCGTGACACGTTCGCTCGCCGGCAACTTGCGGCTCACATCCTCCTCGACGAAGTCGAGCAGCGTGATGATGATTTCTGCTGTGAGAATGACCAGCACGGCGACGGCCGCGAGCCCGTGAGCCTCAAACCAGCCCAGGAGGATGAAGAGCCCGACGTAAAGCATGGTGCGCGCGGCGTGCAATTGCAGCTCACGATGCTGGGACGGCCGCCACGCGAGCCGTTCGGTCATTTCGTGATGATAGATCGTGTCGAAGCCGCCCATCGCGATCTGGATCGCGATCAGAACCCAGAGGACGGTCGAGGTCATGGCGCGGCCTCCGTGAACACGGCCGACTGACGGATGAGCGGGCCGAATCGCGGGTGGGCGACCTCCAGCCTGAATACGAAGCGGCCATTGCCGAGTTCCTCGTGGGTGACGCACAAGGCGCCCGGGCTCGCCCAGGCGGGCCATCGGAAGCGCCGGCCCCCCAGATCGAGAAAATAGCCGTCGCTGCGGAAGCACAGGGCCCGGCCCTCGACGCTGATCTTCAGGTTCATGCCGACGCCGCAGCCGACGTGCTCCTCGAGGCCGGTCGGGCCCGCGAACCGTTTCGACGAATGAATGACTTGGGGGAATCCGTTCCGGCGCGCGTAGAGGCGGGTCCAGATCTGGCCGCCGGTCGTCATGTCCTCGGTCACGGTCACGACGCTCGGCACGTTCACGTCAGTCGCCGTCGGCAGAGGTCCGCCGATGAGTCGCGCCGCCTGAGCGAGCAGCCAACCGGCCCGGCTCATCGACATTTCGCGTATTTCGCCGACATAGATCGCCGTGTTGCCGTCGGCGAGACGCTTGGAGAAGCGCCGCCGTGTCGCCGGTGGCAGCGCGGCCCAATCGGCCTCGGGGAGAAGCGCGCGGAAACGCAGGTCGCCGAGGACGATGCCGGACTCGATCGCGCCGTCGTCGAGCTTGCGGGCTTCGAACGCGGCGCTCTCGAAAGCCATGGCGTGCTCCGTTGGCGCTACTTCCGCTGTGCTGACGGCAGGAACTTGAGGATCCGCGTTCCCAGGCGGATGATCGCCGCCAGTTTGGAGCGAGGAACGGTGAGCATCTGCAGGTACCAGCCGTTGATCGTCTCGGTGAAGGCAAGCATCTCTTGCAGGCGTCGCGTTGCGGCGGGATGGATCGACGGATCGTCCTGCGCCTGCGCGACGCAGGTCCGCAGGGCCGCGAGCGCCGGATCGATCTCCCGCTCCTTGCGCCCGGCGGCGATGCGGCTCGCAATCTCCCAGACGTCGGTCTCGGCTTCGAAATAGTCGCGGCGGTCCCCCATGATCGGGACGCGCCGGATGAGGTTCCAGCCCATGAGCTCCTTGAGCGAGTTGGAGACGTTCGACCTGGCCATGCCGAGGGTCTCGGCAATGTCGTCGGCGGTGAGCGGCCGCTCCGACAGATAGAGCAGCGCGTGGATCTGGCTGACCGAGCGGTTGACCCCCCACTGCCCGCCCATGTCTCCCCAGTGGAGGATGAAGCGGCTGACGGCGGCGGGGAGGCGCGTCCTGTCCGTTACTTCTGTCATGACAGAAACTTCCGACAATCCGGAAAGGATGTCAAGGGGGGAATTTCGCGGCGAACCGGCGGGCAAGCGGGCATGGTTAGCGAATGGTGCCGGGGCTTGAAGGCGTCGCGGCAAACTGGTCTGTGGGCCGCTCACGCGGCCCTTGCCCGTTAATCTCCGGGCCAAGCGTCCGCGGCTGTCGCTGGGACCTTCCCATGCCTGACGACATCCCGTTCGACAAAAGCTTCGACCTTGTGCCCGGCGTGGCCGAGGAGGTCGCGCCCGGGCTGCGGCGCATCCTGTGCAACAACCCGGGGCCGTTCACCTTCAAGGGCACGCTGACCTACATCGCCGGGCGCGGCGAGGTCGCGGTGATCGATCCGGGGCCGGACGACGAGCGGCACGTCACGGCGATCCTCGACGCGGTGCGCGGCGAAACGGTGACGCACGTTCTCGTCACCCACACCCACCGCGATCACTCCCCCGCGGTGCCGCGCATCAAGGCGGCGACCGGCGCGACCGTCTATGCGCAGGGGCCGCATCGCGCCGCCCGGGCCCTGCACATCGGCGAGACCGAGCGGCTCGATGCCGGCGGCGACCGGGCGTTCCGGCCCGACGTGAAGCTCAACGACGGCGACCTGGTGCGCGGGCGCGGCTTCACCTTCGAGGCGGTGGCGACGCCCGGCCACACGGCGAACCACATGGCCTACGCGTTCAAGGAGGCGGAGGTCCTGCTCTCGGGCGACCACGTGATGGCGTGGTCGACCACGGTGGTGGCGCCGCCCGACGGCGCCATGAGCGACTACATGGCCTCGCTGCGGAAACTCGCGCGCCGGCCGGAGACGATCTATTTCCCCGGCCACGGCGGCGCCGTGCGCGAGGCGCCGCGTTTCGTCGAATTCTTGATCCGCCACCGGCACGGCCGCGAGGCGTCGATCCTGCACCGGCTCGAGAAGGGCGAGGCCGACATCCCGACCATCGTGCGCGCCGTCTATATCGGGCTCGATCCCCGCCTCGTCGGCGCGGCCGGCCTCTCGGTCCTCGCGCATCTCGAGGATCTGGTGGCGCGCGGCGTCGTCGCGACAGCGGGGCCGCCGTCGATCAACGGGACGTATCGGCTCGCCAACAAATAATCCCTCCCCTGAAAGGTGAGGGTAAGGACGGGGTTCTGATCAGCAAACTGCGCACTCTCGGGAGAGGACCCCACCCGGCCGCCCGCTTCGCGCAGCCACCCTCCCCTTCGGGGAGGGATAAACTCACAGGCTCGGGCAGATGTAGCCGGTGCCGCTCGGGTTCTTGAAGCAGCCGACCGATTCCGGCAGCAGCCATTTGGGCAGCCACAGCACCACGTCGGGAAAGAAGATGCAGAACGCGATGGTGGCGAAGAAGACGACGTAGAGCGGCAGCGAGCGGACCACCGAAGGCAGAAAGCCGACGCCCACGAATTTCGACGCCATCAGCAGCGACAGCCCATAGGGCGGCGTGATCAGGCCGAAGGCCAGCGTCACGATGATGACGACGCCCATGTGCACCGGGTTGATCTGGCCGAGGTCGGTGAGCGCGTTGATGATCGGCATGAAGATGATGATCGCCGGAACGGCGTCGATGAAGTCGCCGACGATCACGAACAGCACGACCAGGAGGAACATGATCACCAGCGGATCGGGCCCGGCGAAATCGGCGATCCAGCCGGCGACCACGTCGGGACCGCGCAGGTACGCGAGCATCCAGCCGAACGCGGACGCCGCCGCCACCGCCGACATCGGGATCGAATAGAGCAGCCCGGCGTTGGCGAAGTCGCGCGCCAGGTTGCGGATGTGGCGGCGGTTCACCAGCGGGATCAGCACGAACACGATATAGGCGACCGCCATCAGTCCGGCCTCGGTCGGCGTGAACCAGCCGGTGAGGATGCCGCCCATGATGATGATCGGGATCATCAGCGGCAGCGCCGAGGCCTTGGCGGCGTCGGCGAACTGGCAGAGCGTCGCGCGCCTATGGGCGAGGCCGACCGGCCCGAAGAAGAAGCTGTAGATCATCAGCCCGAAGCCGACGAGCAGGCCGGGCACCACGCCGCCGAGAAACAGCCCGCCGATCGAGACGTTGCCGGTCGCGCCGTACACGACCGCCATGATGCTCGGCGGGATCAGATTGGCGATGGTCGAGGCGGAGGCGATGAGCGCGGCGGTGAAGGCGCGGTCGTAGCCTTCGCGGTCCATTTCCGGACCGATCGTGCGGGCGAGCACGGCGACATCGGCGGTCGACGAGCCGGAGATGCCGGCAAAGAACATGCTGAACACCGTCACCACCTGGGCGAGGCCGCCGCGCAAATGCCCGACCAGCGTCTGCGCCAGGGCGATCATGCGGAAGGTGACCTGGGCCGAGGTCATCAGCTCGCCGACCAGAAGGAAGAACGGCACCGCCAGCAGCGCCTCGGCGTCGACGCCGTGGAACAACTGGCCGACGATCGAGGCGAAACTCACCTTGGTCAGCGCGGTCGCCACCAGCACGCCGGCCATGATCGAGAACGCCACCGGCACGCCGAGATAGCCGAGGCCGACGAACAGCACGGCCATGATCAGGATGATCGCGCCGTTGTTCACAGCGCGCCCTCGGGCACGAGGTGGTCGCCGCCGTCGGCAAAGCCGTTGCGCAGGCCGTTGACCAGCTGCTCGATCTGAAAGAGCGCGATCAGCCCGCCGGAGATCGGAACGACGATGGTGTAGTAGCCGAGCGGGATCAGCGAGGGCATGCGGAAGCTGCCCATGTCGAGCAAGAAATTCTGCCAGCCGAAGACGACGATGCAGATCGCCACCGCGAGCACCACCAGGCGGGCCATGACCTCGACGGCGCGGCGCTTGCCGCCCTCCATCGCCCGCACGATCTCGGTCAGGTACATGTGCTCGTTGCGCCGCGCGGCGAGCGCCATGCCGACGAACACGCCGTAGGTGAAGGCGCCGGTGGTCAGCTGCTGGAGCCAGAGCCAGGGACGCCCGATCTCGCGGGTGACGACGTCGAGCAGCACCGAGAGCGAGAAGGCGATGATGCAGATACCGCAGGCGACGTAGAGGACCGCCTCGAGCCCGTCGAGCGCGCGCCACTTGAGGTGCCGCTCGCGCGGCGAGACGAAGGACGACAAAGGCGGTCCCCGAAGTCCGATGACGGCTGTCGTGCGCGCGCCGGCCTTCGGCGGCCGGCTACTGCACGGCGCGGATGAGCTCGAGAATCTTCACCGCGTTGGGGCCGAGCTCGCGCGCCAGCTGATCCTGGATCGGCTTCGCCGCCGCCACGAACCCGGTCTTGGTGACGTCGCGCACGATCTTGACGCCGAGCTTCTCCAGGCGCCCGGCGGAATCCTTCTCGAGCTGCAGCGCCTTGTCGGGCTGCACGCGCGCGACCTCGTCGGCCGCCGCCTGCACCCACCGCTTCTCCTCGTCGGACAGGGAATTCCAGGTCTTGTCGCTGACCCAGATGAAGCCGTTGTTGGCCTCGTGCTCGGTCATCGACATGATCGGCGCCACCTCGTAGTGCTTGTTGGAGAGATAGACGTTCACGCCGTTCTCGGCGGCGTTGACGACGCCGGTCTGCAGCGAGGTGTAGACCTCCCCGAACGGCATATGCACGGTCTGCGCGCCGTAGGCGGGAAAATGCGTGTCCTCGGTCTTGGTCGCCTGCACGCGGATCTTCACGCCCTTGAGGTCTTCGACCTTCTTGTACTCGTTCTTGGAATAGATATTGCGGAAGCCGAGCGTCTCCACGCACACCACGTGAGCGCCCTGCACGTTACCGGAAATCATGCTCTTGATCGCGGCGATGACGCCGGGATCGGCGATCGATTTGCGCAGGTGCGCCTCGTCGCGGAAGATGAAGTGCAGCGACATGACGCCCGACTCGGGCGCGACGGTCGACGCATTGGCCGACGAGGTGATGATGAAATCGATGTCGCCGGAGCGCAGCTTCTGCAGCATCACCGGTTCCTGGCCGAGGCTGGCGCCGGGAAACTGGTCGATGCCGAGCTTCCCGCCGCTCAGCTCCATGAGCTTGGCGTTGAAGACATCGGCGGCGAGCCCGTAGCCGGTGGTGCGCGGCTGGTCGTATCCGAAACTGAATTTTCGCTGCTGCGCCGCGACCTCGCTCGACGCCGCCGCTGCGGCGGCGACAAACGCAAGCGCGCATGCGAGCTTTCGGATGAATTGCATGGTTCCCTCCCGTGACGACGACGGCGCGCCGGATTGTCCGCGCGCTTTTTTGCCATGATCGACGCCCGCCGCCGCGGAGTCAAATGAGGGCGCACTCCCCGGTTGCGGGGGCGAGACGGCGAGAGGCGACGGCGGCGCTACCAAACGGGTTGCTTAGCGCCTCACGTCTGCAGCGTGTGCGCCTTGCGGCCGCCGCGGTCGATCGAGGTGGGCGCCTCGTCGCGCGCGATCAGATGATCGGCAAGATCGAGGCATCGCTTGACGAGACTGGCGGCGCCGTCCGCCAGTTCCTTGGAGCAGCGCACGGTCTCGACGTTGCGCTCCATGTCCTCGCGCGACCAGCCGCGCGAATGGGCGATATAGGGGAACTGCGGAAAGATGAACCCCAGCTCGGCGAAGAAGCCGAGCATCTGGCCGGCCACCGCCTGGATGTTGTCCTGGCCGCCGACGATGATGAAGCCCGCGACCTTGTTGCGGATGAGGACGTTGTTGCGGATCGTGATCGCGTTCTGAACGCAATTGAGCCGCTCGGCCATCTTGAAATAGAGCGAGGACGCCGTGCCCCAGCGTATCGGCGAGGCGACGATGACGGCATCGGCCCAGTGCACGAACGTGTCGTAGACCCGCTCCATCTCGTCGGCCGGGTCCATCTGGGTGATCGAGCAGGGCCAGGTGCAGGCGCGCGCCGACTTCGAGTAATAGCCCTCGCAGGCGCGGAATTTGAGATCGTTGAGCCGGATCAATCTCGTCTCGGCGGAAAGATCGCGGCCCGCGCGCAGCGCGTGGTCGAGCAGATGGTCGGAGCCCGAGAAGCGCGGATTCGCCGCGTCCATGGCCGAGGTCGCAATGCCCGCCAGGCGCAGCGGTCCCGGCGCGCGCACGGCCTTGCGCTCCAGCGGGTGCGGCGCGTGCGGCTTCTTCGTGCGTTTGCTGCCGGCGGACGGATCAACGAGGACGCGGCCGCCCTCGACCTTCACCGGATAGGCGGGAACGCGATCTTCCTCGAAGCCGGGCTCGCCTACTCCGGTGCAGCGATGGAATTTCCAGTTATGCCAGGGGCAGACGAGATAGTCGCCGTCGAGCCGGCCGTCGCCCAGCGGGCCGCCCACATGATTGCACGCGTTCGACACCGCGCCGAACACGCCGTCGCGGAAAGAGACCGCGATCTCACGACTCTTTGCCGTGATCCGCGTGAGCGGCGTCTTGGACAGTTCTTCGACGGCGCCGACGTCGACCCAGTTCCGATCCCCGGCCATTGCGACCTGCCCCTCCCACGACCTCAAGTTCCGGCAGCATACATCGCCGCTCCCGCAAGGCGAACGCCGCGCATCAGGTTCAGCATTCGCCGAGGGCCGCCAGCGCCGCATCGACGGCGCCGTGCAGGAATGCCTCGGCTTGCGCCTGCTGATCCTTTGCCCCGGCGATGCGGCTTGCGGTCACGATCGCCGCCGTGAACCCGCGCACGTGCCAATGACCCGGCCGCGGCAGGGGCGGCAGCTTTGTTGCCTCGGGATAAGGATACGGGCTCACGTAGAAATACGGCTCGTCGTAATGTTCGTCGCCGGGCGACAACCCGGCATTGACCGAGCGCGCGTGCTCGGCGCTGCCGCCGCGGTCGAGAACGGTCAGGGCCGCGATGTCGAAGTGGTGAGGCCAGCAACGCACCGGCGAGGCCGCGCGGCCGCGCGCGATCATCCGGTCGCGCATCCGGCCGAGCACCGCGTGGGCATTGGCAAACCAGGCGGCAAGCTCGGCGCGGGCGTCGCGCAGTTCGCCGGCGCCATAGGCCGCGCCGCCGGCGATGTCGTGCGCGGGCATTTCATAGGGCGACGGCAGATCCAGCCGGCGCGCATCGAGGCCGCGCGCGCCGAGTTCTTCACCGAGCCAATAGCGTGCGTCGGCGTCGGAGCGGCGGCCGAGGGCAAAGGCTGCGTTCGTTCCGGTGCTACCGCCGCCGAGCCACCGCAGCGCCAGGTCGGCGATGTTCAGGCCCAGGCGCACGTCGCCTGTCAGCGGCCGGGTGGCAAATCCGCCGAGCGCGTCGTCCCACCCGAGATTGGTGTGGCTGTCGTCCGGCTGCGGCGGCACGAAGGCGCGCGCGGCCCGTGCCGGCCATTGCAGCGCATGGTGGGCCTCGATGCGGGCCGCACGCAGGCCGCCGGGATCGATGCCGCGGAGCCGACGCCAGATCGACCCGTCCATGACAGGCTTCAGCGCCGCGCGGGCGGCGCCGGGCCCTTCTTCGGCGCCGCCTTCGGCGGCGGCTTGGGCTTGGGCTTCTCGGCGCCGGCGATGTCGTCGATGTCCTCGCTGAGCGAGCGGATGCGCGAGGCGTTGGCGCCGAAATCGTGCCGGCCATAGCGCGAGGCGGAGCGCATGTCGACGCGCGCGCCGTCCTCGGCCGGGCGCACGCGCACCACGATGTCGTCGCGAAAGCCCATGATCGGCGTGCGCGCCACCGCCTCGATGCGTCCCTCGCGCCGGCCGGCCTGCGGCGCGCGCGCATCGACCACGCGCCACTTGCGCTTGGTGATCACCGCCATCGCCGCCTCGTAGGCCTCCTGCGGCGTGACCGAGACGAGGAGCGGCTCGATGTCGCCGTAGAACCGGCGCTGCAGCTGCGTGACTTCGCCGCCCGCGTAGGCGACCGGGTTGGCGCCGCGCGGGCGCAGCCGCGCGATCGCCTCGAAGCGGGGCGGATCGGCCGCGTCGGTGGTGATGTCGTTGATCGGCGGCAGGCGATAGAAGCGGTAGGCGAGATAGCCCGGATAGGCGAGCATGGCGAGCCCGATCGCGAGCGCCGCCACTGCAAGCCCGAGCCCGCGAAAACCCTCGCGCCAGATCACCACGAAGGCGCCGAGCGCCAGCAGGATGGCGATGAACGCGAAGAACAGCGCGCCCGCCAAGGTGGCGATCGCCGGCACCGGATCGAGGAAGCCGAGATTGACAATGACGATCGCGAGCAGCACCACCGCGACGCCGAACAAGGCGAGCCGGCGCGACCAGATCGCGAGCCGGGAGACCGGTTCCTCGGCGAGACGGCGGCGCGCGACGTAGAGCATCAACGGCCCCCGCAGATCTTCTTCAGCGCCGCCCATTCGGCAGGATCGAGCAGGGGCTTTCCGGACGGCGGCGCCGCGGCGGCGTTGACGGCGGCGACGCGCGTCCGGGTGAGCGGATGGTCGGCCAGGATTTCCGCCGCCGGCTCGATGGCGCCGGAAATCCGCTCCAGCACGGCGCCGAACGCGCGCGCGTCGCCGCCGGCCTTGGCCATGAGGTCGACGGCATAGCGGTCGGCCGCCGCCTCCACCTCGCGCGAATAGGCGGACTGCAGCACGGCCTTGCCGGCGAGCGTGATCGCGCCGCCGCCGACGAAATCGCGGAACAGCGCCCCAAACAGGAACGACAGGCCGGCAGCCTGCAGCACCGCGCGGGTGCCGTCGCGGTGGGCGACGTGGCCGAGCTCATGGGCGATGACGCCGGCAAGCTCGTCGGGGCTCACGGCCTTCGCGATCAGCCCCTCGAACAGATAGATGTACCCGCCGGGCAGGGCGAACGCATTCGCCTCGTTGCGCCGCAGCACGCTGGTGCGCAGCGGCACCGCCAAGTCGGCGGCCGCGGCGAGGCGCCCGACCAGCTTGTCGAGCGCGCGGCGGGAGGGGTTCGTCGCTTCGCCCTTGGCGCACTCGAAGGCGGCGCCGAGGCGGCGGGTGTCGAGGGTCGCGCGAAGCTCGCCGTCGAGCTGCTCGCCGAGCTTGCGCTCGACCGCCGCCGGCAGAATCGGCGCGATACGCTCAGCCAGCAGCGGCAGGCCGAATACGGCCACGAGGATCAGCCACACGGCGGCGGCGACGCTCAAGCCCGCGATCGTGAGACGGCCGCGCCGCTCCGCCGCCGCGTGGCGCCGGGCGGCATCCAACAGCTCGCCGAGCGCGGCGGCGAACTGGGGTTCGCGGATTTCGAGACGCACGGCCAATTTTTGGCGGCGCCGGGCAACACGCAGCACGTCGGTAGGGGCCGGCACGCGCTCGATCTCGCCATAGGGCCAGCGCGCCAGCGTGCCGCCGTCGGGGACCGAGCGAATGGTGAGCGCCAAGGGCTCGAGCGCGACCGCGACGGCGCGGCTCCCGCTCGTCGTTCCGTCGTCGAAGATGCCGTCGCCCGAGGTGGCCATGTCCCAATCGCCCGCCACTATTCGCCCCTACCGCTAGCTAGGACCCCGAAAGTCCCCTCACCCTTAGCATGATTGACATGGCGTTCGATTCTGTTCTTATTCTGTTCGCACGAGAGATCAGGTACTGGCCGGGTTCCGACGTGAGTGGCCGAATTTGAATTGAGGAGTGGCCGAATTTGCCCTCAGCCCGCCCTGAGAATGCCCCATATTCGATTCACCACTCAACCGTCCCGAAATGGGACCAACATTCAGCAAAGGAGGCAACGGGTGGCAAAGCTATTGATGGTCGCTGCGGCGATGACCGCATTGGCTTTGGGGTCAGGAACAGCGATGGCGGCAGGCAAGGGACCGGGTGGCGTTGGTGGACCTCCCGGCGGCGTCCCGCCGACGTGGCAGGGCTCCAATCCGCCGGGCTTCAGCGTTCAGGTGAATCGACCGGGCTGGAACGGCGGCTCGCAACCTCCGGGCTGGAGCAATGCGCAAACCAGCCCCGGATGGAATGGCGGCACAGTCCCGCCTGGATTGAAGAAAAAGTAAGCGATCGACGTGCGAGGCCGCCTCAGTCGGCGGCCTCGTCATCGTCATCGCTATACTCGAAGGACAGTTGAGTTGGGCCGGTAAAGCGCGGATGTAGTCTATCGAGTTTGGCGCGAAAGTCGTGCCAGTCCGTACTCAGCTTCATGATAGTGACGACCGAACCAAGGTGTTCTCTCAATTTGGGATATCCGACATTACTGGTTAGCCACTGAAAGAATTTATGCTTTCGACGGCCACTTTCTTGTTTGGGGTTGACCAATTTCAGTTACTCCAAGACGCTGGGAGCAAGTCGATTGTAGACGATATCATTCGTCCAGAGGCCGATGTACCTAGGCCGGTAACTTGTATCCTGTGGAAATTCTTTGCCCTTCAATCGGTATAGTTCTTGGTAAAATTCATTAGGGAAAGTTCGCAGCCATGGCCGCAGTTCCTTCGCAATGAATGCTTCAAGAATACGAGCAAGGGCATCTTTGGCCCGATCTTGCTGGAAGCCCGTCGCCTCATCAACAAGCGCTATAATCCCAACGCGAGCAAAACCTCTGACTAAAATCTCACATCGATCGGCATAATGCGTCTGATTAGGGAGCCACACGTTTCCTTGCTTTCGTGCTGCGAGAATGACGTCACAGATGTCCGCAAGGATCGTGGCTTCATAACCGTAAGCCGTTCTGCCACCGCCCAGCGGAATGAATTTAATGGGCTCGCGCATGCGCGCCGTTAAGTCTTTGACATCAAAGCCTCTATTGGACAAACCCTCGAAAAAACCGCCAGCCGCTGCTCGCCGGCTCGCGCACCACTTATCGACATTCCAATACCGGTTTGGAGGCCGCGTTGAGAAAGAACGCGAGTATCGTCCTCCAACACATAGCAGGGGATTTCAATGTCCCCGATTTTCAAGGGATGATCTTCAGAACCGTGTGTCGCCTGCTTAATCTCGCCAGACCATCGGGCTGCGGCGGCCTTTTTCCCAATAGCCTTGCGGCATCCGTTCCCGGTGCCGCTCTACGTCTTCGACAGGACCATCGCGGTGCTCAAGTCCGCGGTCGAGAACGCCAGGCTCGGGCGCGAGGACATGCTCGGCGCGATGAAACGGCTGGACGACCAGGCGCGGCTCGCCGAGCGTCACGCCCGCGGCCCCTCGGTCGAGGCACTGATCGCCGACGAGCGCGAGCGCTCGCACGCCTATGGCGGACGCAGCGTGTTCGGATGGGAGCCGGCCTCCCTCTTCCCAGCCGAAGTCGGATGTTTCCGACTTCGGCCACATTCATAGATGGCCGAACTCGGGTAAACCCGAGCTCGGCGCGGGGAGAGGGTCGGGGTGAGGGGGCTTCTACGGGTACGCGCTGTCCTCAGAGGCCCCCTCACCCGACGCGCTTCGCGCGTCGACCCCGGATCAAGTCCGGGGCAGGCTCTCTCCCCGCGTGCGGGGAGAGGTAACCGCGTTACTCCGCCGCGGCGGCCGTCGGCAGCACGTAGTCCTTGAAGCGCTCGCGCAAGGTAATCTTCTGGATCTTGCCGGTAGCGGTGTGCGGGTTATCGTCGACGATGGCGACGTCGTCGGGCATCCACCATTTGGCGATCTTGCCCTGGAGGAACGCGAGCAGCTCGTCCTTGGTCGCGGCCTGGTCCTTCTTGAGCACCACGATCAGCAGCGGCCGCTCGTCCCATTTGGGATGGCGGATGCCGATCACCGCGGCTTCCGCCACCTTGGGGTGGCCGACCGCGAGGTTCTCGATGTCGATCGAGGAAATCCATTCGCCGCCCGACTTGATCACGTCCTTCGAGCGGTCGGTGATCTGCATGTAGCCGTAGCGGTCGACGGTGGCGACGTCGCCGGTGTCGAAGAAACCCTCCTCGTCGAGGATGTCGCCGCCCTCCCCTTTGAAATAGGCCTTCGCCACCGCCGGCCCGCGCACCTTGAGGCGGCCGAAGGTCTTGCCGTCCCACGGCGCCGGCCGGCCGGCGTCATCGGTGATCTTCATCTCGATGCCGAACGGGGTGTGGCCCTGCTTCTGCTGCACGTCGAGGCGCGCCTCGCCGGCGAGCCCGGCATATTCCGGCTTGAGCGTGCACACCGTGCCGAGCGGGCTCATCTCGGTCATGCCCCAGGCGTGGATCACCTCGACGCCGTAGACGTCCTGGAACGCCTTGGTCATGGCGCGCGGGCAGGCGGAGCCGCCGATCACCACCTTCTTGAGATGGGGCAGCGTGCCGCCGTGCGCCTCCAGGTGCTGCAGCAGCATCAGCCACACGGTCGGCACCGCCGCCGTGCAGGTCACCCTGTAGTCGTTGAGCAGCTCGTAGACCGAGGCGCCGTCGAGCTTGGGCCCGGGCATCACCATGGTGGCGCCGGCCATCGGCGCGGTGAGCGCCAGCGACCAGCCGTTGGCGTGGAACAGCGGCACCACCGGCATGACCGCGTCCGTCGACTTGAGCCCGATCATGTCGGGCTGAATCGCGATCATCGAGTGCAGCACGTTCGAGCGGTGCGAATAGACGACGCCCTTGGGATTGCCGGTGGTGCCGGAGGTGTAGCACATGCCCGCCGCGGTGTTCTCGTCGAAGCTCGCCCAGTGGAAGTCGCCGTCGACCTCGCCGATGTAGTCCTCGTAGGCGACGGCGTTCTTCAGCGCGGTCTTCGGCATGTGCGCGGCGTCGGTCAGCACCACATAGCGCTCGATCGACGGCAGCTTGTCGGCGAGCTTCTCGAGCAGCGGCACGAAGGTGAGGTCGGTCATCATCACGCGGTCTTCGGCGTGGTTGACGATCCACACGATCTGCTCGGGAAACAGCCGCGGATTGACGGTGTGATAGATCGCGCCGACCCCGAGGATGCCGTACCACGCCTCGAGATGCCGCCAGGTGTTCCAGGCGAGCGTCGCCACCCGGTCGCCGAGCCGGATCCCGTCCTTGGCGAGGCGCTGGGCGAGCTTGAGCGAGCGCGCGCGCACCTCGGGATAGGTGAGCGTATGGATCGGCCCCTCGACCGAGCGCGATACGACGCGGCGCTCGGGATGGTTGATGGCCGCGTGATCGATGACGCGATGGCACAAGAGCGGCCAGTCCTGCATCAGTCCCTGCATGGATGTCCTCCGAAGGCGGCTCCGGCCGAGCCTGTTGGTTGTTCCGGGATAATATAGCGGCTTTTAGCGGCCCGCGTGCGTGGAGCCGACTCCCTCTCCCCGCTCGCGGGGAGAGGGTCGGGGTGAGGGGTCCATCCGCGAACTCGGCGCGTGGAGCGTCCCCCTCACCCGCCGCGCTTCGCGCGTCGACCTCTCCCCGCATGCGGGGAGAGGTAAGCGCCCTGCCCTTCTCGGGTCGCGGGCTCGTCGGTAGGATTTACCGTCGAATCGGCAGCGAAAGGGCATCGCTCATGTGCGCCGCGCCTGCGCACGACGCGGCACTGCGGCCGCGCGGCTTTTGGTGGACGCTTGGCTGGGGCCTGCTGGCGTTCCTGGCGTGGCTCGCCGCCGAAGCGATCGTGCTCGTGGTCTTTCTGCTGCGCTGGAGCGCGCTGCACCCGGA